>ENA-ORXC01002214-ORXC01002214.1-marine-metagenome-genome-assembly--contig:-NODE-2214-length-10775-cov-3.346046_pt1 | contig 10775 bp, 9 predicted proteins | sample MGYA00237865_ERZ511478 | MGnify/ENA metagenome assembly ERZ511478 | reverse complement strand
CCATACGTTCGGGCGCGACCCCGTAGAGCGCCTGCGCGCTCAGGCCCCCCACGCTGAGGCCGACGATCGTCGCGCGGTCGATACCGACATGGCCCATCAGCGCGGCGAGGTCGCGCGCGTGATCCTCGATGGAGCGCACGCCCGCCAGGTCGCTCAGGCCATGCCCGGCGGTGTCGTAGCGCAGGATGCGAAACCCCTCCGGCAGATGCGCGATCATCGGATCCCATGTCCGCAAATCGGTGCCGAGGGAGTTGGAGAAGACGAGCGCGGGGGCATCTTTCGGGCCTTCGTCGCGGTAATGCAGGGCGCGGTCCTCGATGCGGAAAACGGTCATGTCGGCACTCCTCGTCAGTCGATGCGGGCGTTGAACAGCCCCAGCAGGGCGGGTGTCGGGTGGACGATGCGGGCGAGGGAGACCCCGGCGAGCCGCTCGGCCATCGGCCCGCCGGTGATGAAGGCCGCGTCGAAGGCGGCGCGGTCGATCACCTCGTCCCACGCCGTCACCATCACCCCGCCGCAGAACCGCACCCCGCCCCAAGACCCGGTCGCCAGGATCAGGTCGCGCGTCACCCGGCCCAGCAGGTGCGAGAACCGCACGCGCCAGTCCGGATCGGTGCTCCGCAGGCGTGCGAGGCCGGGGCCGGAGAGTACGTCCTCCACCGTGCCGGGACCGTCGGGCAGGCGCATATGCCCCGGCTCCGTCGCCAGCCGGTGCCAGCCGTCGGGGGTGGGAACCGCGACCGCCGCGCCGAACCCGGTGCCGACATTCACCGCGATCATCGGCGCATTCGCGAGGCCGCCGCCCGGGTGCAGGATATCGAGATGAGCCTCGGTCAGGGCGGGCAGGGCGCAGGCCACCGCTTCGAGATCGTTGAGGATGCCGATGGGGCAGGCGAGGCGGCGCGACAGGGCGCGGGTGTCGATGATCCACGGCGCATTGGTCAGGCGCACGACCCCCGCCGATACCGGCCCGGCGGCGGCGATGGCGCAGGAGCCGATGGTGTCGACGTCGATACCGCGAGCGTCCAGAAACGCCTCCAGCGCATCGTCGAATCGCGGAAACCGGGCGACGGGCAGGATATCGGGGACCAGCCCGTCCTCGTCCGCCGCCAGGGCAAAGCGGGCATTGGTGCCGCCGATATCGGCCAGTAATCTGGGTGCGGTCATGATGCCTCCCATGCGCGGGCGAGGGCGAGGAAGCCGTCGATATCGATATCCTCGGCCCGTTTCGTCGGCTCGATCCCGGCGCGGCCCAGCAAATCCTCTCCCCCCAGCGGCGCGAGGCTGCGGCGCAGCATCTTGCGGCGCTGGCCGAAGGCGGCGGCGGTGATGCGCTCCAGCGCGGGCAGGGGCAGGTCGGCGGGGGCCGCACCCGGCTCGATGCGGATGACGGCGCTCATGACCTTGGGCGGCGGCACGAAGGCCTGGGGCGGAATGTCGAACTGGATCGCGGCCCGCGCCCGCCATCCTGCCAGCACCGACAGCCGCCCGTAGGCCCTGGACCCGGGCTGCGCGACGATGCGCTCGGCCACCTCGCGCTGGAACATCAGCGTCAGCGAGTGCCACCACGGGGGCCAGTCGGGGGTGGTCAGCCAGCCGACCAGCAGCTCGGTGCCGATATTGTAGGGCAGGTTGGCGACGATCTTCGGCGGGGTGTCGAAATGGTCGCGGGGATCGAAGGTCATGGCATCGCCCTCGATCACCTCCAGCCGCCCCGGATAATGCGCGGCGATTTCGGCCAGCGCGGGCAGGCAGCGCGCATCCCGCTCCACCGCCACCACGCGCCGCGCCCCCCCGGCCAGCAGGGCGCGGGTCAGGCCGCCGGGACCGGGGCCGATCTCCAGCACGTCATGGCCGGTCAGGTCGCCGGCGGCGCGGGCGATCCTGGCGGTCAGGTTCAGGTCGAACAGGAAGTTCTGCCCCAGCGCCCTCGTCGGGGCGAGATTGTGGGTGCGCACCACCTGGGCGAGGGGGGGCAGGCCGTCGATGGCGCTCATGTCGCGGCTCTGGCATCGGCCATGGCGCGGGCGGCGCGCAGGGCCTCGATGAAGCTGCGCGGGTCGGCGGTGCCCTTGCCCGCGCGGTCGTAGGCGGTGCCGTGATCGGGCGAGGTGCGTACGAAGGGCAGGCCGAGCGTGATATTGACGCCCCGGTGAAAATCCAGCGTCTTCAGCGGGATCAGCGCCTGATCGTGGTACATGCACAGGGCGACGTCGTACCCGGCGCGCGCGTCGTCGTGGAACATCGTATCCCCGGGCCACGGGCCGCTGGCATCGATCCCCTCGGCGCGCAGGGCGGCCAGCGCGGGGGCGATGATCTCGATTTCCTCGCGCCCCATCGACCCGCCCTCGCCCGCATGGGGGTTGAGGCCCGAAACGGCGATGCGGGGCGACGGCAGGGCGAAATCGCGGCGCATGGCCTCGTGCAGGATGCGCGCGGTGGCGAGGATGCTCTCCCGCGTGATTCCGGCGATCACATCGCGCAGGGCGACATGCACGGTCAGCGGCACGACCCGCAGCCCCGGCGCGGCCAGCATCATGACGGAGGTGTCCACCCCGCCCAGCACCGCGAGAAACTCGGTATGGCCGGGATAGGCGAAATCCGCCCCCTCGTGCAGCGCGCGCTTGTTGATCGGGTTCGTCACGACCGCCGCCGCACGACCCGCCCGGGCATCGGCCACCGCCCGCTCGATCGACGCGATGACCGCCCGCGCATTGGCCGCGACCGGCTGGCCGGGCGGCTGCGGGGCGGCGAGGGGCAGGGCCATGACCGGCAGGCCGTGGTCGAAGGCGGCGCAGGCCTCGGACGGATCGTCGATCTCGATCACCGGGCAGGACGGCGCGAGGGTCTGCGCGATCACCGACAGGCGCGCGGGGTCGTCGAGGGCATAGAAGGGCGGCAGGCCCTGCGCCCGCCGCGCCCGGGCCATCACCGTCAGTTCGCCGCCGATCCCGGCGGGGTCGCCCATCGTCACGGCGAGGGGGGCAGCGGCAGGGGGCTTCTTCACGGCAAGGGTCACCGGCGCTCGATCACCGCTTCGCGGCGCAGCTTGCGCAACAGGCTGGCCGAGTAGCGGGCCAGCTTCGAATTCACCAGACCCCGGCGCACCTGCGTATCGTCCGGCGCGCCCGAGGTCGCCGGTGCCGCGCCTGCGCCGCTCTCGATCTTGTCGCACAGGACCAGGACGTGAAAACCGTCATTCGACCGGATCGGTTCGCTGATCCCGCCGACGGGCAGGGTGACGACGGTATTGCGCACCGCGCCCGGCATCTGGTCCGGCGTCAGGGTGCCGATATCGCCGGAGATCGGCAGGTATTCGGCCTTCAGCGCCTCGATGGAGGCGCAATCGGTCACGCGCGCCCTGGCGGCCCGGGCCTTCTGAAGTGCAAGGGACGCGATGGAGGGGGCCGCATCCGGGGCCACCCCGACGACGAGTTGCGAGATGCGGTAGCTGGCGGGCGTGATGCCGCCCTGCCCCCGCGTATTGCGCACGCCGATCAGAACAACCTCGTTCCCGTCCACGAAGGGGGCGGAGACCCGGTCGCGCTTCATTGGTCCCACGGCGCTCTGCATGGCGGGGGAGAGGGTCGACAGGCTGACCCAGCCCAGATCGCCCCCCGTGGCGGCGCTGGTGCCGCTGCTGCGCTGGCGGGCGAGGTCGCCGAAGGTCACGCCGCCGCCCTGGAGCTGTTGCAGTAATCCGTTCGCTTCGGCCAGCATGGCCTGCGGACCCCGGGTGTCGATCGGCAGGCGGATTTCGGAGAGCAGGTATTCCGGCCCCCCGGTCGGTGCCGCCGGAATCGCGTCCCGGGCCTCGTCGATATCGGTATCGGTGATGCGGATGCGGCGCATGTAGGTGCTGGGGATCAGTTCCCGCCACGCCACCTCCGCCGCGATCTGCTTGTCGAGATGCTTCTCGGTGACGCCGCGTGACAGGAAATACCGGCGCATCGCCTGCGGGTCGCGGCCCTGACTGTTCGAGAGGTCGGCGAAGCCCTTGGCGATCTGTTCGGGTGTCGGCGTGATTCCGGCGCGGCGGGCGGCCTGGACGCGCAGGATGTCGTTGATGAGCTGTTCGACCGCATCGTCCCGGGTGACCGCCGCGCCCCCCGATGCCGCCGTCAGCAGCCGCTGGCGCTGGTCGATATCGTAGCCGGTGATGATCTCGTCATTGACCACGACGGCGGGCGCGAAATCCTGGGACAGGGCAGGGGCGGGCGCGGCCCCGAGCAGCAGGATTGCGAGGGCACTGCCGAAGGCACTGCCGAGAAATACGCGGGTTCGGGTTTTCCGGGTCGTCATCGTCGGGTATATCCGTTCCTGTTGATATTCGATACGGCCCGGCTATCCCCCCAGGCTCTTGAGGCGAACCGTGAGACCCACGGACGTATCGTCATTCGCGTCACGGTCATCGTTAAAGCGGCGTTTTACCGACAGGTCAACGGCGCAGCATTCGTTCTCGTAGCGCAGTCCGCCATTGGCGAAGACGAACCGCGAGTCTTCCAGATCGGCCCGGGTCGACCCGTACAATGTCCACTCCTCCGCCAGCTTCACGGCGGCATTGGCGTAGATCTCCTCCCTCGGCTCGTCGAATCCGGCCAGCGGGTCCGCGTCGAGGAACAGATAGCCGACACTGCCGGTCACCGGCCCGTATTGGCCGGTGGCGTAGATCTCGTGGCGGCGGAACCGGAAGTCGTCCGCATCGATCCTGTACCGGTGCGTAATGTCGAAATATGGCGGCAACGTGAGGCGCAAGGCCCCGACATGGTCGCTGAACTCGTTGCGCAGACCGGAGGAGGACGAGAATTCGTCGTTGTCGCGCAGCCGCAGGACACGCCCGTAGACGGCCTCGACCCCCAGCCCGTTATCGCCCTCGTAATTGTAGCGCACGCCCAGATTGGCCCGGCTGCCGCTTTCGTACCGGTCCTGCCCCGGAAACCGCGATTCGAGCGAGAACAGGTTCGTCTCGTCGAATTCGGTATCGATGCTGTCCTCGTTCGGGAAGGTGTCGGCATCGTCGGAATTGGGAGCGGCGATCAGTTGCACGATCGGCTCGACGACATGGGTGCCCAGGTCGTTCCGGGCAATCAGCGGATAGCGCACATCCAGCCCGACCGCCCCGATGGCCCGGGTCTCGACCGTCTCGCTGAAATCGGGGTCGTCCTCGATCACGTACGCATCGGCCCGCGCATCGGCGAAGGGCGTGACGAGAATCCCCGGTTCGGTGACGAAGGCGCGCTGCCATTCGACGCCCGCCCCCACCCGGTTGTAGTCGCGCCCGTCCTTGCGCGACAGCCGCAGGCCGTCCGCCTCGACCGTCGCGATGCCGTAGACCGGATCCTCGACGACCCGATTCGTGTAGCGGAACTCCGGCAATGCCAGGGGAATCAGGTCGTCATCCTCGTCGGCCAGAAAGCTCTGGAAGTAGATGAGGCTGGTTTCGGTGAACAGCCGGTCCGTCTGCCTGCCGACGAAGGCGCGGCTCGTGGTGCGGTCCTCGTTCGAGTAATCGTACCGGCGCAGGAACGTGTCGTCGGAGGCGAGATCGACGCCGTATCCCGCGTACCAGTCGGGCCGGCCCAGCGCGTCGAGGCGGAACAATCCCTCGCCGTTCAGCGCGCCCCGGAACTCGTCGCCGTCGCCGAGAGTGTTGTTGACGGTGCCGAAGGCTTCGAGGCGGTACTGGCCGGACCGGGTCCGCGCCCGGTATTCCGCCTCCATCAGCAATCCGTCGTTCGTGGTGACGTAGGGCGTGATCGTCAGGTCGCGGTTGGGGGCGATATTGATGAAGTAGGGGGCCTTGACCGTCGCGCCGATGGTGCCGTCGCGCGAGAATTCCGGCGTCAGAAAGCCCGTGCGCCGCTCGACCGACGGGTCGGGATGCCGGAAATAGGGCAGGTAGAAGACGCTGACCCCCTCCACATCGAAGGTGGCGTCCTGGTAGATGATGTCGCGGGTCACGTCGTCGTGGATCACCCGGTCGGCCCGCACGCGCCACAGCGGGGTCGGGTCCTCGACGCAGACGTCGCAGGGGCTGTAGACGGCCTTCGACAGCACGGTGTAGCGCCCGTCCACCCGCTCGCCCTCGACGGCGGCCAGCTTGCCGCCCCCCTCGATCAGCAGGCGCGGTTCCGAGATCGTGCCGCTCGTCAGGTCGGTGGCGAGGGTGGCGTCCTCGGCGAACAGAAAGCTCCCGTCGTCGTTGCGCAGGGCCACGGCCCCCGCCGCCGAAACGGTGTCGTTCTCGATATCGTAGACCAGCGCATCCGCCCCCAGCACCCGGTCGCCGTAGAATGCCTCCGCATCGCCGACCGCCCGGGCGATGCGCCCGCCGGTGTCGTAGGTGACGGCGTCGGCTTCGAGAATCAGGGGCGTGTCCGAATCGATGCGGCCCAATTGCAGCGGATCGACCCGCACGCTGTCGCGCGTGACCGGGTTCAGGACGACCGGTTCCAGCACGGCGCTGGCGGGGGTCACGGTATTCTGGCCGAAGCCGCCCGTCCCCTCGCCGAACAGGCCGGAGGTTCCGTCCTGGGCAAGGACGGGCAGGGCCGTCAGCAGCGGTGCCAGCGCGGCGCAGCCGGCCAGGGTGCGGCGAAGGCTATGCCGCAGGGTACTCCGAAGGATGCGGGGCGGAATCATCGTCATGCTTCTCCAAAGTACAACGACAGGGCGATGCCGAACAACCCCGCAGCGATGACCGGCGCCCAGGCCCCCAGCTCCGCCGGAGCGGCCCCCGATGCGCCCAGTGCCATGCTGACATCGCCCAGAAAGTAGAGCGCGAAGCCCGTCAGGGAGCAGATCAGCGCGATCCAGCCGAACTTCGCCGACCGGGGGGGGCGGATCGCGAAGGCCGCCGCGATCAGGGTCATCCCGGCCAGAAAGAACGGCAGCGCGATCATCGAATGCAGGTAGGACCGGTGGCGGCGGGCCGAGAATCCGGCCTGTTCCATCCCCGCGATCGCCGCCGGCAGCTTCCAGAACGAGATCGATTCGGGGGCGGCGAAGCTGTTCTGGATCTCGGTTGCGGTCAGGCGGGTCGGAACCTGCGCCGTTTCCGCGCGCTCCGGCGCGGGGGGTTCGGCATCGCGGCCGTATTGAATGCGATGGGTGATCACGTCGTCCAGCGCCCATGCGCCGTCCAGCAGCAGCGCGCGCTGGGCATCGACGCGCTCCAGCAGCGAATCGCCCGGCCCGAACATCAGAAAGGTCACGTCGCGCAATTCGGTCCCTTCGGCATTGGTCCTGGAGGCGCGGATCACGGTCTGCCCGTCCTCGCGGCTCTCGCGCAGCCACAGCCCCTCGGACGTCGCCGAGAACAGGCCTCCGGCGCCGTCCAGATACTTCGCCTCCAGCCGGTCGTACACGTTGAGCGCAGTGGAGGCGAGCGGGCCGTAGAAGGCGGTGATCAGCAAGCCGATGACGGCGGCGGCGGTCATTCCCGCCCGGGCGGCGGCCCAGTAGGTATGCCCGGCGGCCCGGGCCGCGACCAGTTCGCTCGACCGGGCCAGCTGCATGTAGGCCCACATGCCGCTGAGCAGCATCACGAAGGGGACGGTCTTCATCGAGATGCTGGGCGCGTGCAGGATCGCCATGGCGACCAGCGCCCCGGTGATCCCCTCGCGACTGCCGCCCCGGCGCAGATGCTCGACCAGATCCATCATGACGATCAGCAGCAGGATGGTCGCGAAGGTCGCCACGAAGACGAAGGCGACCCGCCCGAAGATGTAGCGGAACAGGATCATGCAGGCACCTCGCCCGGCGGATCGCGGTCGGGCACCGCCCCCGCCTCGTGGAACCGCCCGCGCGACAGGAACCACAGCGCGACCACCGTGCCGATCACGGGCGGCGCGTACATCAGCGGCCAGATATCCGCGTTCGACTTCACCGCGTTCTGGATCACGATCCCGACGATCCGCATCCCGACCCCCGCAAGGGCCGCGAAGACGACGCGCCACAGGTATCCCCGGCGGCTGAAATGCCCGCCCAGCATGATCGCCGCCGCCACCAGCACGATGGCGATTCCGTAGAGCGGCGTCGTCAGGTGCTCGTGCCCTTCGGATGTGAAGCGCGAGCGCTGCTTCTCGGTCAGCTCGCCCTCGGGCCACAGCAGTTCCCAGAAGAAATATTCGCTCGGCTTGCGGGTGCGGCTGTCCGGATCGATGCCGAAGGCGGACAGGTCGTAGGTCAGCTTTTCGAACTGCAACAGGTTCAGCGCCCCGGTTTCCTTGTCGTGGCGCTGGGCCATGCCGTCGAACATCACGAGGCGCGGTCCCTGGGGCGAATCGGTCAGCACGCCGCGCCGTGCATGCATCGTCACCGCCTCGTCCGGATCGCGGGCGTCGTGGACCAGCAGGCTGCGCATGTCCTCCGGCCCGTTCTGTTCGCGAATGTAGACGGTCAGGCCCTTGCCCGGATGGATGAAGCGCCCGTCCTGGATCAGCCCCGCCGCCACGTCGGCCCGGATCTCCGCCGTCCGCTCGCGCACGGTCTGCTGGCCGATGGGCATCAGGACGATGACGACGACCACCAGGATCAGGCTGACCAGCCCCCCGAACAGGATCACCGCCCGCGTCGCCGACAGCCGCCCCTGACCCGTGGCGTAGACCACCACCATCTCCGAATCGACCAGCGCCCGGTTCAGCGAGAAGATCACCGCCGCCAGCGCCGCCACCGGCAGCACGATGGACATCACCTGCGGCAGCAGCGGCACGGCGAAATCGATGAGGATGCGCGCCGACTGGCCGTTATTGACGATCAGGTCGATCACGCGCAGCGATTGCGCCAGCCAGATCACGCAGGTCAGGATCAGCGTGAAGAAGACGAAGGGCTGCACAGTCTGCTTCAGGAAATATCGATCGATCAGCCGCATGGGGTGGCCCGTCTTTCTGGGATCGGAGGCTCCCGGTGTTCTGGGCCTCAGGGCTAAGGGGCCGGGCGGGAAAGGTCAATGCGGATGCCCGTATGCACCTAGCCAGTCCGATGTGGCGCGGATAGGGCGATGCGGTGTCATGCCGTCGGCGGAAAGTCCGATGGAAACTCCGGAACCGGACGGGAGAACGTCACGTCTTCAGCCGATACCCCGTCCGGAACATCCGGTGGCACAACCAGAACAGGAATACCGCCAGCGCCACGCAGATCGCCATCCCCGTCACCGGGCTGGAATCCGCCTCGCCCAGGATGCCGTAGCGGAACCCGTCGATCATGAAATGCACCGGGTTGACGGCCGAGATCGTCTGCCACGGCTCCGGCAGGATGCGGATCGAGTAGAAGGTGCCGGACAGGAATGCCAGCGGCGTGATGATGAAGTTGGTCACCAGCGCGGTGTGGTCGAACTTCTCGGCCCAGATCCCCGTGATCGTGCCGCACAGCGAAAAGATCAGCGCGCCGATGACGGCGAAGGACAGCGCCCAGACCGGATGCGCGATCCCGCTCCACGCGAAGGGAAAGATCACCACCGCCGCGACCGCCGCCACCGCCAGCCCGCGCACCACCCCGCCCAGCGCATAGGCGGTGGTCAGCTCCCCGGCGGACAGCGGCGGCATCAGCACGTCGATGATGTTTCCCTGCACCTTGGCCACCACGATGGAGGAGGAGGCATTGGCAAAGGCGTTCTGCAGGATCGCCATCATCAGGATGCCGGGCGCGAGGAAATGCGAGAAGGGGACGCCGAAAACATCCCCCCGCCGCCCGCCCAGCGCCAGCGTGAACACCGCCATGAACAGCAGCGCCGTCCCCGCCGGGGCCAGCAGCGTCTGCTGGTACACCTTGATGAATCGGCGTACTTCCTTGCCCAGCAAGGTCTGGAACCCGACACGGTTGAACCGCCCGAAGCGGCGTTCGCCATGGGCGCGGGGGGGAGCGGACACTGTCACGGATAGACACCTTGTTTGAAATTTACGAGCAAAGCGAATCGGTTGACCTTGTACCGCGCGTTTGCGCCGTATATACTCACTTTAAACCTTTTCCGGAAATGAGTTGTCGTGGACGCTAGCGTACAGTGTCCATCACATCCAGTATGGCGGACCCGCATGGCTTGGACCGATGAACGAGTAGAACAGCTTAAGACCCTCTGGACCGGTGGCGCGAGCGCCAGCCAGATCGCCAAGGAACTGGGCGGCGTGACGCGCAATGCCGTGATCGGCAAGGTGCATCGCCTCGGCCTGTCCAGTCGCAACCAGGGCAAGCCCGAAGCCGCCGAAAAACCGGCCAAACCGGCCCCCGTCGCCCCGCCCCCCGTGGCGGAGACGGCCCCGGTCCCCGAGCCGACCGTCGCCGCAGCAGCCCCCACGACTGCCGCGCCCGTCTCCCCCGTGCAGGAGGTGAAATCCGCCCCCCAGCCGGTCGAGGCGAAGGACGCGGGCGCGTCCGATGCCGCTCTGCCCGCCGCCGTGACCGCGCCGGAAGGCATGATCACGATCCCCTCGGAGAACCAGGTCGATATCGCGGAAATCGATCGCGATGCCCGGAAACTGGGCCTGATGGACCTGACCGAGCGGACCTGCAAGTGGCCTATCGGAGACCCGAGCCGGGGTGAATTCTACTTCTGCGGCCACCCGGTCGTCCCCGGCAAGCCCTATTGCAAGGGCCACACGGCGGCGGCCTATCAGCCGATGTCGTCCCGCCGCGACCGCGACCGCGCCCGTACCATCCAGCGCCCGGCGATCACGCGCAGCGCCTGAACGACGGCGGTCGACGCTACAGGCCCCGGACCCCGCGTCCGGAGCTTTTTCCTGCGCGTCCGCCGTTCTTCTCTTGCCTCCATGTCGAGCGTG
>ENA-ORXC01002213-ORXC01002213.1-marine-metagenome-genome-assembly--contig:-NODE-2213-length-10778-cov-4.227082_pt1 | contig 10778 bp, 10 predicted proteins | sample MGYA00237865_ERZ511478 | MGnify/ENA metagenome assembly ERZ511478 | reverse complement strand
GTTGCCTCCTCCACTCCCGCCTCCACCCAGACAGCCAAACTGCGGGCACCGCTCGAGTCGCCGCCACTTTTTCTCGCCGTCGTCACGGCTCCAGAAAACGGGTTTAAGAGCCTCGCCCGATTGTGTACCCACCACCTGCTACCTCCACTTCCACCGCCACCTACCCAGTGAAACAGTGAGCCCCGCCCGAGTCGTAACCCCATGATTTACAGCCACGCCTAGGCAAACGCAAGTACGGCCCCTCCGCGAGTTGTCGCCGACCAGTTGCCTCCTCCACTCCCACCTCCACCTAGACAGCCAAACTGTGGACCCCGCTCGAGTCGCCGCGACTTTTTCTCTATGTCGTCCCATCCTCAGCAAACCAAATTATGAGCCTCGCCCGACAGTCTACCCACCACCTCCTGCCTCCACTTTCACCACCTTCCACCCACGCAAATATGTGAGCCGTGCCTATGTCGCCGCCTGCCACTTTCCCCCCCCTTTCGCCTTCATGCATTCTCTCAGAGCCGTGTTTCTTGGTCCTCTCGTAGCCTCAGCTGGTTCGTTCATCGCCCCAGTCTCGTCCTTGTTTGTGTGCGTCGCACTCAAGGTGCTACAGATCCCGCCAGTTCTACACGCTCATTTTAAACGACTTGGTTTATTCCTCATCGCCAGACGTCCCATGCTCGTCCTCCAAGGCCCCACCTGGTTGGAAAATAATCAAATCAGCTGTATATCTACGATGGAGTCCTCCTCGTCCTCTGCCACAAACCAAGCACGCATGCCCTCCCGCGCGTCATCCTCTGTTTCCCCCCCCACCATCTCCTGTCCAAAAGAAGACCCCCGCAGAAAGGGAAGCACATCATTCACATCATCCTCCACACTTGAAAACCCCTGCCGATACTCGGCGTGCAATGCCACCACAGAAGCATTCATAGAAACAGGCAAAATAGTCGATTTCACCCAACAGTGAACAATAGACTCGCTCGTCACCTTGTCCCACTCCTCGGAAATGCAGGTTGCGGAAACCAGGAGGTGGGCCTGGCCGTGCCCAGCCAGTCCGCAATTCCGGGCAGGTCGCGGCTCATGGTCCGGCGGGGGAAAGACGGCGGCCAAAAGGCTCGCCTGTGCCTCGGCGTCGGATTCCTCGTCCATGACCTCAAGCCCGGCCAACCGCGGCGCGCCGAACTCTTGCAGAACGTATGTTGTAGGGTTTACCCATGGCGCCGCGTTCTCGGCGCTGAAGCCAAATGGTGGCGGCGGGGGAGTACACGGCCGGGAAACAGGTGGGGTTGACGAGGAGGGGGTGGAGGGAGTGGGGGGAGTACGAGGCGGCGTGTCGGGGGGTGGCAGTGGATCTAACGGCACAGGAAACCGCTGTACCAGGATAGCCAATAGGCGTCGTTTGTAACGGCGCTTGAGCGCCGCATTCACGCCAGCGTCCATTCGCCAGTAGACGGCCGTGGTGTTGGGGGGAAGATAAAGTACATTGACGTGGTCGGCAAATAGTTCAACGTCGTGCGTTGAAGAGTTGTCCATCATCAGAGAGCATTTCGCACCCCGGTGTCGCTCCAACACAGCCGGAAGGAATACAGTAGTCCACCACCGAGCGTAGACAAGTTGGTCCATCCACGCCCTTCTTTGGTCGAATTAGGGGAGCGCGCACTCGTTTCCGTCCCGACGGAAGCATTGCAGCTTGGCGGCCTCGAAAATCATGGCCACGGGGAGCCTCTAAACGGCGCCGGATCTCGTCCACCGCGGCGACTGCCGCCATCAAGTTGACGGCCGCCGCCTGGCCATGCATGGTCACATTGCACAAATCGAACCGCTTGAAGAAGCCCCGTATCCAGCCATGGCTCGCCGAAAACCCTGCAATGTCAAGACGACCAGCAATTATTGTCGCTGCTTCTTGGAGCAGCGCGGTGGTGATCGGTATTCGGCGATGACCAAGTGCATAAACGGCTAGATACTACTTGTACACTAGTGCGTCGAGTTTTGGCCACTTGCCCTCCCGACGGTTGTTGCAGCGCAGTGTGTGCGCATCATCAGGCATGGCCCGGTAGAGCGCCGCCCCCGCCATAATCTTTTTGGCGCTGCGCTAGGAGTTTGGAGTCGACTCACTCGGCTGATGAGTCATCATTCCAATGGGTATGAGAACGATCGCAGAGGTCGTGGGAGCACCAGCGGTCGACCTACTTCCATGGCTAGGCACCAGTGCCCAAGAAAGCATGTCACAGAAATGGAGAAAGACTGTAAGCGCAGAACGACTGTAACTAGATAGATTCTGTGGGCAACTTTTCTGTATCTCGTGGCTATCTCGTGGATACTACGGCTACTTGCTGCTTACACAAAGCCCCTCCGATAGAAAAGCCCGACCCACACGTGGGTATCTAGGGGTCTACCCACAAGCCTTCGGTCGGCTCACTTGCATCGCTGGACACCTCAGAGGAACATCAGGGCGGGGGGCTTCCAGTTCTCTTGCCTGGTGCTTCGGCTGCTGTACCGAGTGCAACAACGGGACTTGGGCACACACGCCTTCGCTCCCTGGCGCCGCGTGGACTGGCGCGATTTCTCTTTTCTTAGTTGCAGCCGCACTCCTCCCTTGTGCCACGTGGAGGCCATCACCCTGTCGGGCGCCCAAGAGGGGGAGGGCTGGGTTAGCATGCGATGGGAACGCGCGGAACGAGGATTGCTTGCCAGATGATTCTGTAGAGGAGGGGTGTGGCGACTTGGGTGTAGGTGTGGAAGACTGAGCGGTCAAGCAAGAAGAAAAAACGCGTCGCCGTTGGACCCATAGCGATGACCTCTTAAGGCTCAAAGAAGCGGCCGTCACGTGCAGAGGACGGTCTCTAGGGAGTGCAACCTCCTTTGAGGCACGCCGGTATGCACGCAGCAACACACCAAGCTCATCTAGGAAACACCCCATACTGTGCATGACGATCAGCCGAGCGGCAAGCGCTCGGCGGCGGCTAACCCATCGACCGTAGCCATGGCCTCCAATAGACATCATGGCGCGTATTGTGGGACACAATGTTCCAGCAGATAGGAGTACGAAGCGATGGAGTCTTGCCAGGGCGCACGCATGCGCGCGACCCACGGCCGACCCACGGCCGACAGAAAAGTCGACCCACAGAATCACTCGGTCGCAGGTCTCGTCGGTTTGAGTGTTCTGTATTTTCTTACAGTCGCGGACCCACGAGATACCCACGAAATACCCACCAATCGACCCACAGAATCCCTCTATTGCCTACATATTAGAGAAACACCTGCTCTGTTTTTTCTCTGAATGTTACTTGTGTTAGCAATGTGCAATGCATCAACCAATTGTGGTGCACAAGTAGGTTCGTCATGGAAGAGAATCCCGGGAAGAACCCACAAAAGCACGAGCCGCGGACTTCGAGATGTGAGGTCCATTCTAGCCGACTCGTGGCACGTCTCCGCCGTTTGTGGCCAGTGAGCGCCCCAGCGGGTCAGCACGGAGATAAAAAAGCAAAAGGTACAGTACTGTACAGGCTCACGTTGGCCCGCGTGGGCTGCCAACAGCGGTGCTTCGGTAGCGCCGTACAAGCTCCACCCACACAGTTCGTCAGTCGCGCGGCGGCGTCGCCTTGCTTGTCCGTGGTCCACACTGCGCGGGGGGCGGGCTCGTGGCGCACTCCTGACGCTTGCATACTTGGCCTGGGCCGGTGGGGCTTTTGACTGTCCCCCGCCCTGGTCGGCGTTCCAGCGCACACCCCGACGTTCTCGTGTTGCATGCCATTTGCGTGACGGACATCAAGCCGTCACTCCGCGGCTGCGGGGTCTGGGAGTGCCCCGCGACCGCCTCGTGGGCAGCACCCGTGCCACCGGGTCCTCCGCCATTCGCTCCTGGCCACGCATCTGTATGCCCGGTTGCACGTGGTCGCCCAGGGTTGCCGCACCCTATCACTCGGGCCACCACCTTAGCGGCCCGCCCTCGGCGGGGCATTCCACGTGCGGCTCACACGGTTGCCGGCGCGGCTGGCTCGCGTCGGGTGGCCCCACGCCCTTCCACGCCTTCCTCTCCCGTTCCTGGCACATCCCCCTGGGTCGTCTGGTCCCCGTTGGCGGGGTTGTGTGCTTGCCGCGCTTCCCCTCTTCGCTCCCTCGCGTCCTCCACTGCGTCTTGCCCCTTTCGCACCGCGTTTACAACGCTTCCCGGCCTCGATTCTTTGGTGCTTTCCGCCTGCTGCCTTTCCCGTGCCCATTCCGCCTCTGTCTCCTGCGTCGCCCGCGTGCCACCGTGTCTACGGGGGGGGGCGGGGGGGGGCAGTGCCATCCGTGTCCACCGTCATATTTTTCGGGTCCACACCTTTGGCCCACCCGCCCCCCTCACCCCCGCCTGCTGCCCGCGCTGGTCTAGGGGCCGTGGCCGTCACATTCTCACGACGTCCGCAACCCCCCGCCTGATCGTGGGCGCTCCAGTCTGTGCCGATACCGGCCCCGCGTGGGGTTCCGGCGGTGGGTGATTGGCCACGAGCGCGCGGCACGACCGCGGACGCCGACGCGAGCGGTGGGGGTAGCGGCGTGCAGCAGCTGCGCGCGCGCGTGCGCGCACGCGCGCGCTGCAGCGGGCTCGGCAGCGACTCCGCGGTTGCCGCAGCGAGCTCGGCAGTGACGCCGCTGCTGCCGCCGCGGCGGCCGCGGCCGTCGCCGCCCCCATTGCCATTGCCGCCATTGTCGTGCCGACCACACTCCGCCGTGCACAGCTCCACGTGGCCTGCTACGCCGTTGCCGACGAGCCGCTGTCGGCGGCTCCTGTGCGCGTGCAACCGTTGCCCGTGACCGGCTGCGCGTGGTTGCCATGACCGCCTTTCGAGGTCGCCCCGGCGCCGTCGGTGACGGCGCCCACCGCCGCTCCAACCTCCGCTACACCGCCCCTGGCCCGCCTTTGGCTGCCGGCTGGCTGGGTGTCGATGGTCGGCGGTTGGGTGGTGGTAGCCGCTCCCGCTACTACGTTCTCGAGGGGGGGGTATTGACCGCCGTCGGCGGCCGTGGCCGCAGGCCGAGCGCAACACCGCCGGGGGTGGAAGTCGGGCTCGACGCGGCGGACGGGGTGGCGGCGGCCAAGACGGCGGCCAAGAGCCGGAGCAGCAAGGGCGGGGTGGGAGGCGGGCTGCTGGTGAATGGCGTCCGCGCAGGCGTGCGCCGATGGGAGCTCGTCGTCAGCGGCGTGACCTTGACCTCTGGTAGCGGTCGTTCTACCGGCGGCGCTCCGCTGGTTGCGGCTGCGCTTGCCCGCGTGTCTGGGGTAGTCGGTTCGGGGGATGGAGCGACCCGCGCTGGCGGGGACACTGAGGTGTCCCTCTTTGCCCCTGACACCGAGTCGTATGACGCGTGGCTGGTGGCGTTGACGCGCGCGGCGCGGCCCCCCGGCGCCGGCGTCGGGGACGTCGGCGACTACTACAGGCTGAGCCACGAGATTGGGGGCGGCGTGCAGGCGACGGTCTACCAGGGCTATGACCTGCGTACCGCCGCCGCAGTTGCCGTCAAGGTCGTTGGCCGCGTGACGGGTGATGCAGTCGAGGAGGCGGCGCTCGCTAAGGAGGCGGCGACGGTCGCGGCGCTTGCGCATCCCAACATTGTTGCGACTCTGGACGTCTTTGAAACTCCCGACGCCGTCTATTTCGTGCAAGAGTACCTGGGCGGCTCGGAGCTGTTTGACTATATTGCCGCCAACGACACTTTCACCGAAGCCGCCGCCGCGGGCGTCATGCGTGACATCTTGTCGGGGCTCGCTGCGTTGCACGACGCGGGGATTGCGCACCGAGACGTTAAGTTGGAGAACCTTCTCGCCGTCAACGTGGCGCCGCCGCTGGTCGTGAAGATTGCCGACTTTGGACTGTGCACAACCGTTGATGGGGACTGCCCCGACGCGTGCCTCACTGACTTGGTCGGCACGTCCTTCTACTTGGCGCCCGAGATCCTCTCAGGCGAGCCATATGGGCGGCCCGTCGACCTTTGGGCAGCGGGCGTGACGCTCTACTTGTGTCTCAGCGGCCGCTTTCCGTACGGCGGGGAGCCCGCCGAGTACTACGAGCAGGTGCTCGACCGGCCGGTCTACTTCCCCACTGAGGATTGGGAGGGCATTTCGGCCGACGCGCAGTCGCTCGTCGTGGGTCTGCTTGCGAAGGATCCATCGCGGCGGCTGACTGCCACAGAGGCGCTCAGCCACCCGTGGTTGACACGGGGGGTGTCGGGTGTGTCGGCCTCCCTGCACAGCACCGCGTCTCCGTTGCCCTTCTCGGAGACGTTTGGGGGCGATGGGCCAGGAGCCGGCCGTGGCAACGGCGGCGTCGGCGCATCCGGCCGCTCCTGGGGCACTCCGGTCAACTTGCATCCCGACGCGTCGTTTGCGTCGAGTACTCTCCCTGCCGCCGCGCGCTTCCGGTCGGCATCCGGCAAGAACGCGTCTGGACGTATTCGCAGCTTGCTCCCCGCGGCCGCCGCGCCTCGGTTGCCGATCCTCAGCAACCGCATCGGTGGCAACGGGAAGGCGGAGCGTGGTGGCGGTGCAGGGGAGACGCCGAAGCGTCCCCGCTACGCGCCGGGGCGTCTCTCACTGCCCATACGCTCCACGCGTACGGGACCGAGTTCGGGCGGCCGCGGCTGGCGGGGTGGTAGCGGTAGCGGCGGCAACCGCGGTGCTGCCGCCGGGTGGGACTCGGACGTTGACCGGGAAATGGACGAGGGCGGGGACAGCGGGGGCGCATTGGGGCGTCGCTCCAGCCTTCTCGCCCGCGCCATAAACCGCGTGGGTGGCGGCGGCAGCGGCAGCAACGGCGGTGCTGACGGGAAGCTTCACCGCCCGGTCAGCGTACCGGCAGGCCTGGATACGAGTTTTCTGGTGTTTGGCTCCGCCGAACCCGGCTCGGAGATGGACGACGACGAGGCCCTCCCGCCGCCGACGCTGGGGTTGGGAGCCGTTGCCGACCGCGAGACTGGGAGCAGTGGGGGGAATACCTCCCCTTCCATGGGGGGAGGGCGCCCCCCCACCGCCACGAGCGGTGGAGGAGGTGGCGGTGGCCGCCGGTGGGTGCGGGGTGTAGCGGCCAAACTCCGTCGCCGCAGCACCAGCGGAGGCGGCGGTGGCGGGGTTGACTCCGCCGCTGCCGTTGGGCTGCCCGGCCTTGCACCAAACGCCGGCGGGAATTGCAGTTCCGGTAGCGGATGCAGCAGCGGGGTGAGCATCCTCGAGTCTGCCTCGTCAGAGGACTGGCGCACGGAGCGGCGGCAACGGCGCGCAACACTTGGTGGCGGGGAGGACCCTCGGGCACCGGCCATGGGGGCGTCTGACACGTATGGCCTTGGTCTGGGGACCATTGGCATTCGATAGGCGCGCACGGTACGGTATGAAGTGTGGGAAGTGCCTTTGGTGCGGACAGCTGGGTGGCGGCGGGGCTGCTGGTAAGCCGATGTGGCTGGCTTCTTTTGTTCTTTTTTGTTTTTGCTTTTTCTGCGTGCGAAGATCGTTATGACTGTGGGGGGCTGCAAGCACTTGGGTGTGTACATAGTGGGACAGTTTATCCCTCGTCAATGCGCTGCTCCCGTGGCCAGATTGAGTGAATGTGGTCAGCGTTCAGTGACCGAGGAAGTCTCCCTTTGTCGGTTGGGACTCAAGCAGAGACCAGCGTCACTCGTGACATAAGAGACGCTGGCGCCAGCACCAACGTCAAGATGGCACTGACGCTGGCGCCAGCGTCTCCTGCTATTGTAGCGAAAGGCTCTGAGCATGGCGATGTGAGCAACTCAGTGAGGCCCTGTCTGCACGGCGAGTGCTCGGCGTGCAATGACTGCAATGACACATGCCAGCCAATGGGAGCTCGTCCTTCCAATCACGACCCAACCACGTCTCTCTCTATTGACCGAATTCGCCCGACCGTGGGATCCCACGCACGGAGGAGTTACGAGCCACAACGGACTCGTTTGGGCAATCGAGCCGAACACGTTCACGTGCTCGAAATGTATTTATACCTCGCGCATGTGAACGTTTTTGGAAAGGAGTATCCTACTTGCGTCTCATTGACGAGAGGGCGCCCCACGTGCATCATCCTTGCATGCAAAGTCCCACGGGTTGCCACGATTGGCGTCGCGGTCCTCTCGTGATGCGATGTGCCTGTTTTGAGCTCTAATTTCGAGCACCGTGTTTTCCTGTGTGCGTGAAGACAGATGGTGCCGAATCACATGTGTTGTTGCGGACTTACGATGATATTGATATCGAATCACGTTCACGTCCGTCGCCATGCAGACAGAGCCTGAGAACGATGGAGCTCAATGGAGTGCCGTTATTCATCTCGACATCGAAAGGATTTCAGAGAAGTCTGTAGAAGTGCTTCCACTCGAGCGGAAAAGTGGTTAACAACCAACCAGAAGGCACGAACGACCAGGAATGTATTGGTTTGCATCGCCGAATGCGCCACCACGCAGAGAGATTGCCGCCTCCGCATCGGTCCGCACGCCAGTGGCAGCAATCAGGAGCCGCCCAAGCGCCACCTGTCCATCCTTGCGCCTCCCGCCCACCACGCCGTCAGCTGCCTGCGTCGCCAGGCGGTGCGTCGACACACTTTGTGTCTCGCTCCTGCCTGGACCCCGCCACTCCCTTTTACCCCGTTCTTTTCGTCCCACTCAATCCCGCCTGCACTCCTCCCTCCCCCGTGTGCTCGTTTTTGCCCACCAGCTTGCTGGCGACGATGGCTGCCTTTGTCGCCGGTGCCCCGAGCCGTCTGCGATGTGGATCCGCCCCCCGCCCTGCCGTGTCGTCGCTGTGCCGTCTCCGCCCGCCAGGCCGCGGTGGGCGGACCGGCCATCTGCCCCCCCTTCACCCCGCGGCGCGGTGGGTCGCCCACCTGGCTCCGCCATCGGCAAACGGAGGTGAGCCATTTGCCAACGACGACGGCGGGGCCGTGACGCCCGCATGGGTCGCAGAGGGGGACGATTCGGCCCGCGGAGCCGCGTGGGAGCAGGCTAGCGCCGGCGACGGGGGCGCCCTCCACGGCGGGGGTGCGGGCGCGTATGGGGGTGGCGGTGGCGGGGGCGGTGGCGGCGGCGGCGCGGGCGGCGCGGACGCGGACGGGGCGGCCGAGTTGGCAGCAGCGCTTGCCGCCGCTGGTCGTACCTTCGAGCAGCTTCCTCTGGAGGTGCGGAACGCGGCGCCCGCCGAGGCGGCGGCCTATTTGAAGGCCACGAGCGGCGCGGTCGGGGGCTTCCTCGCCTCCTACTGGCCGGCGTGGCGCCGCAAGGTCCTCGGCGACCCCGCCTTCCCTTTCAAGCTGCTGATGGAAGAAACGATCGGTCTCGGGTTGGCGGCGTCGGGAATGGTCGCCGCCCGCGGCGCCAACATTATGAATGAGCTGGACTTGTGCGCGTGCGACATTGCCGTTGGGGGCACCCTCAACTTTATCCTGACGTGGATGCTCACCCCGTCAGCGCCGATCAATGGTGCTGCCGCCGCCGCCGCCGCGGCTGCCGCCTCTCCGTCGGTCATTGGCCGCACGATCTCTCAGTTGCCCGCCAACGTCTTCTCCGCGGGCGCCTTCACGAACGCGCAGCGGGCGGGGACGGCAGTGTACAAGGGCAGCCTCTTTTCGGTGGCGGGCTTTTTGGGCTCCCTGGTCGGTGCCACGACCGCCGCGACGCTCGTCGGCATCAAGCGGCGCCGCGCGGCTGTCGCGACCGCCGCCGCTGGCGGCGTTGCCGTCGTCGACGAGCCACTGCCGTCCGTTTGGGCGACCTCCGCGGCCTGGGCTGGCTACATGTTCCTTTGTGCCAACCCGCGGTACCAGCTGCTGGCGGGTGTGGAGCGGATGGCGTTTGAGCGCGCGCCCGTGCGAGTCGCTCAGCTGGTGTCGGCGGCGGGGCGGACCGTCAACAACGTGGCGGGTGGGTCTCTGTGGGTCGTGTGGGCACGCGCGATCGGCTTGCAAAAGAAGGTTGATGTGGCACCGGCAGGGACGTCGGTGGACGTCACGGTCAAGACGTGAGGCGCTATTGACTGCTAGACAGGCGGGGGCGGTGTTGTCTTGGGGGGGTCGTACACGTTGGAGCTGAGGCCACGGCGGGAGTGGGTCTCTGGTTTGTTGGCTTCATGGCGGGCACAGGCTTCCTGCGCGTGCGGCTACTAAGCGTGTGCTCATTATCGTTTGCTTTTGATGTGCTCGGGTTCTTTTTTTCCTCTTTTCGCGTGTGGGACCGCCCGCGTGTCGGTGTTCATAGTCACCTTTTTTTTTGCAGCAACTGTCATAAGAGCTCTGTCGCCAAGCCGCCGAGAAGCGCCAGTTGTCCCCGTCGCCTGTCCTTGTCACCGCCTACCGCCTGCGAAGGCGGGACACCTCACGAACCGTGGTGAAGGCGGCGGTTCGTGTCGTGAACCGCCTCCAGGTGGCGGACGAGCCGGATCAATTTACGCTTGCGAACGAACACGTGGCACGTCCCAGTCAAGTTTCGGGCACGTCGATTGCAGATCCGTCGCGGTCACCGCGCCGACCTCCATCCACCCTTCCCTACCGCGACGGCCCTGGGGGCTCTTCCCTCCCCCTTCCCCCCAAGCTCCTCTCCACGCCATTCCCTTTCGGTTGACGTTGGTTTCCATGTTCTTGTGGTTTCAGCGTCCTCTGCTCCCTCCCGCCACCATTCTCCCCGTCCCCAATCTCGCCTCGCCCGCCGCGGCCCCGGCTATGGCGTTCATCGGCGCCCCAGGCGCTCTGCGCCCCCCCCCCCCCCCCCCCCCCCCCCCCGCCCCGCCCGTCCCCCCCCCCCCCCCCCGCCCCCCCCCCCCCCCCCCC
>ENA-ORXC01002212-ORXC01002212.1-marine-metagenome-genome-assembly--contig:-NODE-2212-length-10792-cov-5.113112_pt1 | contig 10792 bp, 8 predicted proteins | sample MGYA00237865_ERZ511478 | MGnify/ENA metagenome assembly ERZ511478 | reverse complement strand
GCCGCACCGGGTACCGCATCGGCAAAAGACCCTGCTGCGGATTCCAAGCAGGCCGCCGATACCCCCGCCACGGCGAAGGGTCCTGCCGGGGCCGATACGCCGAAGACTCCGGCTGGCTCATCCGAAGCCGCCGCACCGGGCGCCGACAGCGATGCCAAGTCCAAGGGCGACGCCCGGAAAGAAGCCAAAGGTCCTGATAGCAGCGCCGACGAATTTGCCAGCGCAACCGTAAAGGATGCGATCACGGCTGAGGCGGCGGTGGCCTCCAGCACGACTACCCCCGCCAAGACGACACAGGATCAGGCAGAGGCATCCGTCGAGAAGGCCGCGCAGGACTTTAGCAAGGATGCGCAGGACGAGGCCGGCCGCGGGCGCCTGTCCACCGCACTGACGGGCAAGACGGGGGATCAGCTCTCGGATGTACAGAAACAGCGTGTCGACTCTTTCCTCGACGGGGTCGGAAAGGACGGCGTTCAGGGTGTCGACACCCGCGTCGCCGCTACTGCACCGCCGGAGGGAGACTCGCAGCAGACCCCCGACAACGCTCTACCCGAAGGCGTGGACGGGGCCGTGACGCGCAATGCGCAAGGTACCGATCAGGTGCTGATCAGCAAGGGTCTCGACGCGCAGAACCGGGAAAGAACGGCAAAGGAGGAGGTCGGCGAAGTCATCGCCCGCCGTGCCGCCGATGCGGGTATCACCGTGGCACCGGGTGACGCGGGCGCGCGCCTGGCACGGGCACAAAACGGCGAGATGGTTTCGCAGGACAGCGATCCCGCCGCGTTCGAGGTAAAAGGGGGCGATACGACGACGGTATCGGTCGATGGCAAGACGCAGGACGCCTCGGCGCGCCGTCTCTCCAATCATGCCCGGAGCATCTATTCACAGGGCAGTAATGCCATTTGGAACAAGGCACCGCAGGTCGTGACGGATTCGATCAAAAGTGCGAACAACGACCTCAAAGACTTGCGTATCATCGCCAACGAACTGGCGTCGACCGCGTTCGATGTCCCCAACGGCAGTGTGGACGACATCATCCGTTCGCTCGGGAACCAGAGCGATTCGGTCTTCAAAAAATCCGTCAACCTGATCAATCAGTACGCGAGAGTAAAAGCCTCGCTCAGCAACGTGGATAACAAGATCAGAGAAGAATATTCCGGCAGACAGGGTTTCAGACGCGAAGCGGCACAAGCGGTCAAGAAGCTGCTGTACGATTTCGGCTTCAACAACGGCAAGCCTTCCACCGAACAGGTCAAGTCTCCAACGAAGGCTAAACTGCTGTCGAGCGCCGATTCGCAGATTGCGAAAGCCATCAAGGGAGCGGGCGACAGGATCGACCGTGAGCGAGGCCAGCTCGACGATGCCTTCAAAAGGGAAGATGCGGACAAGATCGCTAAGTCTTTTAATACGGCGATCGGCATATTGGGATTGGCCGGGGTCGCGGCGGGGGGGGTCGGAGCCGCCAGCGCCGCGGCGAGGGCCTCGGCCGTCATCGCCGGTACCGTGGGGGCCGGGCTGGTCGGCGCCAATGAATTCGATTCCAAGCAACTCTTTTCCAAAGTGGCGAAAGGAGCTTACCGTGGTTCCGACTCCACCAGAAGGCTTAGTCAAGACCTTCAGAAGACCAAAACCGGTAGAGCCGTGATGGAACTCGTCAAAAAGGATTACCAGACGAGGATCGACCTACTTAGTAAAGACCCGCAACGCTTCGGCGACGTCGTCGGATCGAGGAAAATGAGTCAAGGGTACTCTACGAGAGTCAACAACGATTTCGTCGATACCGCCATCTCGCGGATACGCGCACTGGATAAAGAATTCGGACGTGGCTCGACCTATCGGCATCATATCAAAAGTAACAATTCGTTCGGTAGCGCCAGATTCTCATACTGGATAGTGCAGCCCGTGCTTTCGAGCAGAACGGACGCCCAGAACGCCGCCGAGACGAAGAAGACGGCAGATTTCTTCAATTTCTTCACGGACAACGCCAAGAAGAGCTTCAGGGATAGTCCAGCCTTCCCGGCCGGTGGGGGCGGTTCGGATCGGCGAATCAAGACCGATATCGTCGTCGTGGGGCGGATCGAGCGACTGGGGATCGATCTCTATGCCTGGCGCTATCGCAACGACGATCCGACCCGTTATGTCGGCGTGATGGCACAGGATCTGCTGGCCCGGCCTGACCTCGCTCATGCGGTGTTCACCATACCCGACGGCGCGTTCGCAGGCTTCTACGCGGTTGATTACGCAGCACTCGGCCTGTCCATGACGACAGAGGAGGCATGGCGCGGAAAGGACGCATCCTCTATCGCCGCCTGAGCAAGGATCGACCTTCGTTCCTGTCCTCCCTCTTGATGTAGGAGTTGTGCAGCATGACGCCGAAAGGCGTTGTGCTGCACAGTGCAGGAAAAACCAACCGAGTTGGGACATCCAATCGCGGTTGATCGAGTATTTCGTAGCCGGGACGACGGTACGAAGAGAAGTGGTCTACATTTCGGACCAGTCGCTTAGAGCGTGTTTGAGAAGTGTCATTGACACCGCCTGAGGAGTGTAGTGATTGCCGCGATGGTGATGAAGGTTGAACCGCGCCTGGCGCACGAAGTCCTGTTGCTTTTTCGTCAGGGCATCGGAATGCGTGGCGAGCCAGGAGGCGATGTCGTGCCAGCCTTCACTATCAACAGGACCAGGGCCGGTATCCTTGACCCGTGCAGCATCGGGCGCAAGGGAGTCGACAAGATCATGCAGCGTCAAGCCATGGCGGTCGAGCAACCGGGTCATGCCCCGCGCCGCTGCGGTGACCTCGCCATCCACGGGTGAACCGAGCAACAAAACCAACGACCGGAGCCGCCGCATATCGGTTGCTGGAATCATCGCCTGTACCTCCGTGCCTGGAAAGGTTCTGCGTCAGGACCGGTTGACGTATGGTGAAAGTTCCCGAAAGCCCCGATGCGTCACAGGGTATGGTGGATAAGCCCGTACGTCACCGGCATTCTGACGCACCGTACCGCGACGCCGGATCAAAACGAGGGGCGCAGCTTGCAGCCGTCAGGCATCGTCGCATAGGCGAGAACACCGCGCTCCCGTGGGGAAATAATCGGGGCCGAAGCGTTGTGCAAGAATACGGCGAGAGCCCGAACCAGATTCTTGTCGTCATCGACATCAAAATACATCACCGCCCGGTCTTTGGTGACATTGCGCAGGCCGGAGCGGATTTCGGGCCGAAGTGTCCCTTGTTTCGGGGTCGTGCCAAGCGAGCGCAGGCGTTCTTTTATCTGGTCGATGCGCCGCTCGGCGCGGTCCATCGCATCATCAGGATGCTCCCCAAATTCGATGTAACTCTCGACCAGAAAATCGAAGATCGCGACGAGATCGCGCGTCGCGTCGGCCGCGATCTCAACCCTGTAGGTCACGCGCCGCCCGCCGTTCAGCGATCATGGTATCGACACTGGCGAGGCCCTCATCCAACGACATGAGCGGCCCGCTGGACCGCGCGTCGATGAGCGTTCTCAGCGCCTGAAGTTCGACCTCGCGCGTTTCGGTCTCGTGACGCAAAAGATCGAGGCCACGCTGCATGACGGCGCTGAGACTCGGGTACTGGCCCTTCGCCACGAGATCGCGAGCGTAGGCATCCTGATAGTCGGTCAGCGAGATCGAGGCTTTGACGGTCATGGCGTTTCTCCTGCTTCCTGCAAGGATCAGGGGGCGGCGATTGCCGCCCCCGACGCCGGTCAGGCATCGCCGTTGGCGTCGCTTTTCGGCTGGTGTTTGGCGAGGAGGAGGAAATCCTCGGTGATGAGATCGGTGGTGTAGATCGTCTCGCCGTCCTTCTCGTAGGAGCCTTGGCGAAGGCGACCGCGGGCGTGGACGAGATCGCCGGGCTTGCACTTGTCCTTGATCCACTTGATCGTGCGCTCATTGAAAACGGTCGCCGTGTTCCAATGGGTGTTGTCGTCCCAGGAGCCGTCTTCCTGTTTGCGCGGATAATCCGAGGCGATGTTGATCTTGAGGGTCGTGCCGACCTCTGCGATGCGGCCAATCCGTCCGATGGTCTGGAATTCTGCTGTACCACGCATGGGGTAGTCCTCCGTTTGGTTGTTTCGATGGCTTTGTCCCGGCTGGAAGGGGAGGCGCGATCAAGTTGAAAGACGGAGGGTCCGCGCGCAGCGTGGAAACCGTAATGACCGAAGGGAATGGTTTTCTGCTTGATCGTGGAAGCCGATCCTGGAAGCAAAAGCCAATCAAGAGAAACAGCCATTCGGAGGACGAGAACCAGAAACGACGTGGTTCTGCTGAATTTCCTGAACGGACGGGTATCGCATCATTGGTCGGCTGACCCGCGCCATAAGAGCCGGTGTTTCCGCCCAACAAGACGGCTCTTTACGACGATACTGGAACCCCGAAACGGTTTGAGCGCGCTATCAGGTGGATCATGGCAGCCAGCCCACCTTGTCCGCTCCCTGGTCGCCTCCAAGGCTACGAGAAAGATGCACGATCTTCCCGCTGCTTCCTCCGGGGTGCCCCTCGCGGTCCAGCCGATGACGCCTGCGCTGCGCTGATGGCATCAGAGTGCAACAACCGCCCGTGATTCAACCGGGTTTTCTCATTCGCGATCCACCCTCACGAAAGCGATATTCCGGGATCAGGGCCAGAATTTCGAGAGCTTCATCGTGACGGCATCGAACGGGCGGACTTTGACATCGTCGTCATCGGCGAGCGTGGCGATCAGCACCCATTCCCCGTTCCGCAATTCGAAGGCTTCTAGCGTTCGGGAAACCGGGTCGATGAGCCAGAGATGCGAGACGCCTTCACGCGCGTAGATCGGGCGTTTTTCCATCAGGTCCATCTTGCGGGTGGACGGTGAGAGGATTTCGCAGACCCAATCGGGAGCGACCTCGAAATAGGGTTTCTCCGGCAATTCCGGCATTCGCTCCAGATGCCATCCGGCGATGTCGGGGACGAGAATGTCCGCCGCGAGGTGCAGTTCGGGTTCGTCCAGTATCCGCCATCCGCCGGGGCCACCGTCGTCGTCATCGACGAAGTAGCGATCCAGACGCGCGCCCAGCCTTGATGCGGTATGAACATGGGGCGGGGCGGGGCGCGACTGCATACGCAACGCACCCCCGATGATCTCGGCGACCATATTGGGTGGCGCGTCGAGAACATCCTGATAGGTCGCGGGTTCTATTTGGCGTGGTGAATCGAGTGCCATGGCCTGTTTCATCTTTCAAATCTCCACTGAGTATAGCACGAAACGAGCGTGGCGTCACAGCCACGCTCTCTCCACGGCATTCGCTGTCCTGTCAGGCTGCCAAGGCTTGTTCACCGCCTGCGACCGGCAGGATGGCGAGTACCCTTTCGATGGCCGGAAGGCTCTTGTCACGGTTGTCCGGATCGAAGGGCACGAACACGCGCGTCCGCCACTGGATGATTTCCGTGAAGCACCCTGCGGCTTTGAGGCTGGCGACCAACGGCGCAGGCGCATTCTCGACCTCGATGCGGTTGCCTGCCCCGACGCGGCGCAGCTTCAGCGATGCGCCATGGGCAAGGCCGATCCGGCGGCCTTCGTCCGTGATCGCCATGAGGATCGACGCGGCATCCAGCGCCTCGGTCGGATCGAGGATGGCCTTCAACTGCGCGGCATCGGCTTCGGAGAGGACGCGGCCCAGGACGGTCTGGCCATCATCAGTGACGGCCCGCCAGATCCGCTGCTCGTATTCCGGCAACAGCTTCCAGATCGGGAGCAGTAGCCCCGTGACGATGGGAACGCGCCGCGTTGCGATGTCTGGCAGTGCGGCGGTGGCTGCGTTCCACAGGCCGATGAAGGCCGCTTCATCACATTCGGTCCATGCCTCGGCGTCGTAGTCCCTCTTCGTCATATACCGTTCACGAGCGGGGCCGACGAGTTTGACGCGCTGACGGGTGGTGCCGTCGTCCAGCACATCACTGCGGGCTTTTCGCAGGATGACCGGCTCGCCGGTGTCATCATTCACCACGAGGGCAAGGCGAGGATCGTTCGCGGCCAGCACATGCGTCGCCGTGGTCTTGTCCACCTTGTCACCCCGCTCCAGCGTGACCAGCTCGGTTTCCGCCCCGGTGCGGGCATCGGTATGGATGACGCGCCGGTCAATCAGTGTCAGCGTATCCGCCCGGATTGTCTCGACGCCGATGTCGAGTGTTCCGGCCTCGCGGGCCGCTTCCGTGCGCTCGGCGATGATCCCGGTCAGTTCCTCCATAATGGCGTTCTGCATATCGATGCGGAGCGCCAGCAGCCGGTTCAGGAAGCGGCTCATGGGGGGCAGGTCTTCCTTGATCGACCCGTCATTCGTTTCCAGAGACAGGCCCGTGACGGCCTCGAACTCGGCATAGGTGATGCTGGTCGCCCCCGGCTCAAGGCCGGGGCAGGCTTTGCCGAAGATGAGCGACAGGTAGAACTGGCGCAGGGCCGAGCGGGCCATCGGGCTTTCGAGGGAATCCTCGGCCCGGAACAGACCCTGGCTGCCGGTCTGGCGCTGGCCCTTGGTCAGCGCGCCCAGCGTATCGAGGCGGCGGGCAATGGTGGAAATGAAGCGTTTCTCCCCCTGCACATCGGTCGCCATGACCTTGAACATCGGCTCGCAAACCTGCGCGGAGCGATGCGAGCGACCAAGGCCCTGCACGGCGGCATCGGCCTTCCAGCCCGGTTCCAGCAGGTAATGGATACGGCGCTGGCGGTTCCTGGCATGGATGGCCGCATGATAGCTGCGCCCCGTGCCGCCCGCTTCGGAGAATACCAGGATGCGCTTGTCGCCATCCATGAAGGTGTTCGTCTCGGCGGCATTCGCCGACGCGCTGCGCTTCTCGATTACGAGACGCCGGGTCTCGCCCGTGCCGCGATAGACGGGGCGTTTGGAGCGACCCGTTACCTCGGCCACCGCATCGGGGCCGAAATGCCAGATGATCTGGTCGAGGGCGGTCGGAACGCTGTCGAGCATCGCCAGCTTCTCGATCAGGCCGTCGCGCAACTCTACTGCCTCGCGGGAGAGAACGACTGCCCCCGTTTCCTCGTCGAGGACGGTCTCCGTCGTCTTGTTACCATCGGCATCCTCGACCACGCGCTGAAGCTGAACGGGGAAGGCTTCGGAAAGGTACCCCAGAACGTATTCGCGAGGGGTCAAGTCAATTGAAATGTCTACCTTTTCTTCCTCAGTCATACCATCCAACCGCCGTGTCAGCAAGGCTTCGCCCGTCGACACGAGCTGGATGACGGCGGAATGGCCCGCATCAAGATCGGCCCGAACAGCCTTGCAGAGCGCCATCGTCTTCATCCCGGTGAGCATATGCGCGAAAAATCGCTGCTTCAAACCCTCGAACCGGCTCATCACGGCGGAGCGACGCTGGCCGTTATTCGAGGAGCCGTCGATATCGGTGATGTTCGTCGCGCGCATGGCGGCGTCGAGATTGGTGTGGATGATCTGGAAGGCATCCGCCCATGCGTCATAGACGCTGCGCTGACGATCGGTCAGCGCGTGTTCGACAATGGCATATTCGACGCCCTCGAACGAAAGAGAGCGGGCGATGTAGAGACCCATGGCCTTGAGGTCGCGGGCGACAACTTCCATCGCCGCAACCCCGCCGCTGTGCATCGCCGACAGAAACGCTTCGCGGCTCGGGAAGGGGTAATCCGCGCCTGCGCCCCAAAGGCCAAGACGGGTGGCATAGGCGAGGTTCTCGACCGTGGTGGCCCCGGTGGCGGAGACGTAAGTGACGCGAGCCTCCGGTACGGCGTTCTGGATACGCAGGCCCGCGATGCCCTGTTGGGAAGCAGATTTCTTACCGCGCCCGGTATCTTCGCCCCCTGCGGCGTTGCCCATGGCGTGGGATTCATCGAAGGCGATGACCGGACCCCATGCGGGGTCATGCTCCTCCGGTCTATCGGCAGCCAGCCAATCCACGATCTGCTGGAGACGGGTTGTGCCCTCCTTCCCCTCGGAGCGCAGGGTCGCGTAGGTCGTGAACAGGATGCCATTGGCCGCGTTCACGGCCTCGCCGGGTTTCCAGCGGGAGAGCTTCTTTATGTCGGTGGGTGATCCCCCGATATCGGTCCAGTCGCGTACCGCATCCTCGAACAGTGTGTCGGTCTTCGAGACCCATAGCGCCCGGCGGCGACCGGCGAGCCAGTTGTCGAGAATGACCGAGGCAATCTGGCGACCCTTGCCGCACCCCGTCCCGTCGCCGAGGAAGAACCCGGCCCGGAAAGGGACAGCATTTCCATCATCCTCCTGCGCGGCATGGACCTCGTGCCAATCCTCGGAAATCGTCCAGGCACCGGGGAGGAAACGGGCATGGGCATCGCTGGCGTAGATTGCAGTTTCAAGCTGGGCTTCGGACAATGCGCCGGTTTCCACCAGCCGGGCGGGAACGGTCGGAGTCGATGTGGGGATCGGCGGGGCGACACTCGCCATGGCAATGCTCTCGACCAGCGGGGTCGGGTGCGGGGTGGCCCCGGCAATATCGACCCGTTGCGGGCGGTAGCTTGCGTACACATCCGAGACGGGTTCGTTCTGGCGCGGGGTTTCGAACGCCTTCCATGACAGGGGCGCGTTGACAGGCACGGGCCTGGCGGGGGCAGATTTTACCGCTGCGACACGGCGCAAGGCGGGACGCTGCACAGCGGGGCGGCGTGCAGCAGGGGTCGGCTTCGGGAGAACGACTGGCCCGCGGGCCGGGATGATGTCCCCGGCCTTGATGAGACTATCCAGCGTCTCCAGATCGGCATTCGTATCGAAGAAACAGCCGGCATCACCCGCGCCGTCGGCGATCTTGTCGGCAACGATCAGGCGGGTTTCCACGCCGGTCCCCTGCTTGCGATAGACAGTCCCGGCCATCCCTATCGACGCGCGGATGGCGCATTGCGCTGCCAGCGCGCGCCAATAATCAGGCTCGCGCTCGGGGCTGAACCGCATCGGCATGATCGCGACCAGCCGCCCACCGGGGGCGAGGCGCTTCATCGCGGATATCAGATGGCGGGCCGCCATGTGCTTGTCGTCATCCCGGTCGATGGAGGAGGAGAACGGCGGGTTCATCAGGATGATGCTCGGCTGGAACGAGGGTGGGAGCAGGTCGTCGATCTGCGCGGCGTCGAAACCGGACGAGCGCTGTCCGGTGACGATCTCCAGCAATGCGCGGCGGCGGGGGTCGATCTCGTTCACGGTGATCCGCGCCCCGGCCAGCTTGGCGAAACTCGCCAGCGCGCCGGTTCCGGCGGACGGTTCCAGCACCACGTCATCCCCCGTGATCGCCGCCGCCTGTGCGGCGAGGAACGCGAACGGGATCGGCGTGGAGAATTGCTGGAGGCGGATCTGCTCCTCGGACCGTTTCGTCTGGGTCGGGCGCTTTTTCTCGGCGGCGCAGAGTGCCGCCAGATCAGGGGCAGCGCCGCCCACCAGCGTCGCGTGGGCGCTGGCGGTCTCCAGCGCATCGTAGGCGCAGCGCCAGTCCCAGATACCGCTTGATGCGGGTGCATCGAACGCGCCTTCCAGCGTGCGTTCCAGCATCCGGGCAGTGATGAGCTGGCCCGCGCGGATGGCGGTGCTGAGCGTGGCCACGGCGTCAGCCAGATGGCGGGTATCGGTCTCTTCGGGAGCGGTCAGCATGGGGTCTTCCTCCTTTGCTTTTCCGAGCCTCATGGCTCGCAAAAGCGGGAGCATCCCTTTGTCTTTTCCGGTGGGCAGACCAGCGCGTTGCCGCCACCGGGCGTCTTGCGCTATGGTTCGAACGCGGTTGGCGAAATGGTCAGCCGTGGGGACTGGTAATCCCCTCCGCTAGCGGTCCGGTGCGACCGCAACAGCACCTCTCTGGCCCTTCGGGTCGGGGAGGCTGTGACGCATGTCCAGGGCCTCGGCCTAAAGGTCATAGCGGCTGTCTAGCGGCGGCTTTACCACTCCCCGGCTGCCAAGGTTTCCTTGGTGGCCGCTTCACCACCGGGGAGCGGGATATGACCGAATATCATTTCATGGCCGACGTGCTGACGCCCTTCCGGTCCTGCCCGGATTTCATCAAGGCTCCGATCGTCGGGGGCTTCTACGCCACGGTCATGATCTGCGTTCTGGGGGCGCGATACCCGAGTCTGCTGGAGAACCGCGAAGGACGCGGGGCAGCAGGGCGTGAAGATACTGCCGGTTCGATCTCGGGTGAAATGGTTGTCGATCTTGCCGGAAAGCGGCTTTTCCGCAGGGAAGCTCGGGGGTGATGGATAAAACGAAAGGCCCGCATCCGGTCGAGGTTCATATCGGCGCAAGGCTCCGCATCGCGCGAACGATGATCGGGATGTCGCAGGAAAAGCTGGGTAAAAAGCTCGGCCTGAACTTCCAGCAAATCCAGAAATACGAAAAAGGCGCGAACCGCATCGGCGGCTCACGCCTGTGGGAAATCGCCTTGGCATTAGAGGTTCCACCCGCCTTTTTCTTCGACGGTCTGGAGAATGCGCCCGCCGAAGATCCGGACATATCCGGGTATGTCAACGAAGTGATGACCTTCGCATCGTCGAAGGACGGACTACGGCTCATCACACGGTTTCGCGCGATCAGAAGCGAACAGACACGGCAAAATCTCATCGACCTGATGGGATCAATCGCCGGCGATGAAGGATGCGACTGACCCTTCCAGGGTTCAGGCGGCGCGCTGAACAACCTCGAACGGCATCGTCGCAGCCTTCGGTATCCGGCAGAGCACCCCGTCCTCGGCCCGAAAGCGCAGCTTGCGCCCGTGCTTTTCAACGGTGAATTGCTGTCGTTCGACATCATGCGCGAACCGCAGCGGG
>ENA-ORXC01002211-ORXC01002211.1-marine-metagenome-genome-assembly--contig:-NODE-2211-length-10795-cov-65.676899_pt1 | contig 10795 bp, 7 predicted proteins | sample MGYA00237865_ERZ511478 | MGnify/ENA metagenome assembly ERZ511478 | reverse complement strand
GCAACACGAGACGATGTTTGCGATCGGTCATTAAAAACAACAAAAGTCTTATTGTTTTTACGCAAGTTTTCACAAAATGCGGTACCCGCCAAACCTAACCCTACCACTATAAAATCTACCATAGCACAAATGTAATGACAATTGCATAAAACAAAAGACCCGATCTTTCGATCGGGTCTTTCTTATGTGAATTGGATTTTCAGTAAGCTCTTAGTAAGCCCACATGTCTTGTTCCTTATCTCTAATTGTTTCTTTGATTCTTTTCGCTTCCAATAATTGGAACAAAGCATTGTCAGAAATATAGTCATCTACTTTTCTATCGCCTTGTACGTTATCTTCTTTATAGATAACAGCATCGAATCTTCTTGCATTTAACAGCATGTCAAAAGAGATAGGCTGTGCTGAATTTTGTTGATTAAAGACTTTTGCCTCATGTAACATTTCTCGTGCATCTGGATACCATACCCAAAATAATTCAACCATATCAGGATTATCATCATCCATAAAGTTAACATCTGGTGCAACAGGTGCAATACCTAAAAGACGGTATTTCAATTCTCCCTGTCTCTTATCAAAATACCATATTCCTTTAATATGATACTCTTCAATATCTGCTGCAGAAATAGTTCTACGAGTAATATATTCTTCAGAAACAGCTTCACCTGCATTCATTTGCTCATACCCGTAATCTAGGGTATCAACCATTTGCAAGGCATCTTTTAAATCATTGAAAGTCCTTTTTTGTGTAAAATAAGAATCTGTATAAGTATCTAATTTTCCACTTTTTAAATTTTTAACCAGTACATGGTATAAAGACCTTCTATCCGGTCCGATATCCATAGTATCTGTTGGGTAATATAATGGGAAATTAACCCTCTCATCTAAATCAATGGTTTCCCATAGGGTTTTAGACCAAAGTATATCCCTGTCATCTACGTACCCGTATTCTAACGGAGCATCATTATCTACAGCTTTTTGAGCTTCTGTACGAACACCAACCTCATCTGGTTTTTTTGCATTCAATACGTTTGCTTGGGCCATCATAGATAAAGGTAACATGGTTACCACTCCCATTACTAAAACATTTTTCCAATTCATGTTTGCTTCACTTTAAAATTAACCGGGCAAGACCAATGGGCTTACCCGGTATCATTCTATTTATTTAGTTTGTAATCTCCACAACTACTGGAGATACTTTCTTCAACTTGTAACTCTTGTTATTTGTGATATAAGCTTCAATATCGAATATTTGAACGATATCTCCTCTTTTAGCACGGCTTAAAGCTTGTTTAGCCTTAGCATTCATTTTGTTTCCTCTTACAGAAACTGTTGGTTGACCTGGTACTTTGAATTTGAAACCGCTTACCGCAAGGTTCAAGTCAAAATCAAAATCTTCCAAACCAGCACCGATAGTAGCAATCTCAACATTCCTTTTAGGAAGTTTAATACTACCTGTTTGTCTACTTACACTACCTTCTGGTCTTGGAATATCTTTAATTCTGAATTCAGATTTAGAAGATACAGACTGACCATCTGGTAAAGTACCTGAAGCTGTAATAGTTACGTTTCTACCAGTTCCTGGAGTCATAACATATTTACTACCGCTAACAGCTCTAAGACCTGGAGCATTTGCTCTTACTTTGTTATTTGGTATACCTGGTATAGAGATAGACATTGGGTTAGCAACACCTCTATATACTACATTCATTTTATCAGCAGCAATCAAAGCAGCATTAGGCTTAGATATTGTTGCGAAAGAATTTTTAACCTCAACAGGAATTTCTTCACCGTCTTGCTTAAAGTAGATAGTACCTTTTACTTCATGATCACCAGCAGAACCAGAACCAATCAACATTTTAACACCACCAGCTTCTAATTTATAATCAGAACCTTCAGATAATTTTCTACCATCTAACGTTAACTCAGCTCTTACCGGAGTAGAAGAGTTATCAGTTTTGCTGATAATGATTTTACCATCATATTTCTCACCTGCATAGTATGCAGATTTAGAAGCTAAAAGAGATGTAGCAAAGTTCTTTAAAGAAACTTGTTCCGTTAACTCGCCTGCCAACATAGATTTCAAAGCTGCTTCTTCAGTTATCTTAACATCAGCTTGTAACTGAGTTAATTTTGCCAAAGATGCTACTAAAGGATACCCTTCGTAGTGATAGTTGATCCAATCTTGCTTTGTACCGTCTCTTTTTTCAACTTTACCGTTTTCATCTCCTGTTTGGAAACGATCGATAACAGATTGCTTTAAAGCAGCTGGTACTATTGCAGCAACTTGATCTCTATAACCTGTTAGGTTACTCATGAATTTTTTACCGTCTTCCGATAAAGTTTCACCTTGGAATAATTTCTGATCTAAGTAATCAGCCATATCCATACGAGCATAATCTTTTGGATCTTCGATCCCTTCCATCATACCTGCTTTTAGTCCTTCTAAGTAATCATAATACTCTTGAGACATTGCTTTGATCTGCTGAGCATTCTTATATAACTTATCGTACTTTGCAGCATCTTCAGATGCTTTAGTTCCAAGACTTTCCAAGAACGCATCGTTACTTGCAGTTGTCTTTTCGTTAGAAGTCTCTAGCTTTTCATTCATTATACCGAATGCGGCCAATACTTCTTTACTCATGTTTAACGCCAACATTGCGATGAAGATCAAATACATTAAGTTGACCATCTTCTGACGTGGTGATTGTTTTCCTCCTGCCATGGATTTTTAATTTAGATTTTTATTAATAATTGATTCGGGTTGGTAAAAATCCAAACTAGTTTTTGCTCATTGCAGATAACATACCACCATATACACCATTCAATGAAGAAAGGTTTGTAGACAAAGATGCCATTTGATCTTTAAGTGCACTTGCATTTTGAACAACTTCTTCATTAACTGAAGCTTGCTTGCTAGCACTTTCTAATTGTACTTTATAAAGACTGTTCAAAGACTCCATTTGAGAAGCAGCCTGAACCATTTCACTAGAATATTTCTTAGTAGATTCCATTGCATCAACTGTTGGAGCGATACCTTTAGCAGCACCTTCAAAGTTTTTAATGCTTGAACCTAAGCTTTCCATAAGACTTGCATCTACACCAGCTTCTTTCAATAAATCATCTAATTTCTTAGATAAAGATGCCTCAGCTTCTTTTACCTCTGTTGCAGCTTGTGCTTTCTTAGGTGCTTTGCTTTCACCACCAGCTAATTCTGGGTATACTAATGCCCAATCTAAATCGTCATCTACTGGTTCAAATGCACTGATCGCGAAAATTAATGCTTCTGTAATAAGACCTATCGCTAAAAGAATACCACCATTTAATGGTCCTAACTCCCAGTGAAGAATTTTAAATAATGCACCAATAATTACGACTGATGCCCCTAGCCCGTAGGCCATGTTAAATAATTTTTTTGTGGATTTTGACTGTGCCATGTTTAATTTAATTTTAAGGTTTAAAAAATAAAGATTTGGTTAAAAAAATGAATTTGAATTTATTATAAAACTGTTAATATTATTATTTATTGTGTGGAATCTTCCTCACCCATATAATCTTGTACTGTTCTGAAACCGATGTAACTACGAGCTGAATCTGCGTATTCGTAATCTCTTGTACTTACTTGTAAGAAGTAAGCTACATCTTTCCAAGAACCACCTCTAATAACTTTTCTTGTATTAGATTGATCACCTCCGTTAGGGTTCATTGTTGATACATAATCATATGCACTTGGATCGTAACTTGAGTTTGTCCACTCAGAAACATTACCGGCCATGTTGTACATATTAAAGTCGTTAGGCTCGTAAGATTTTGCTTCTACTGTATATAAAGCAGCATCTGCAGCATAATCTCCACGTTGTGGCTTAAAGTTTGCCATAAAACAACCAGTATCACTGATTACATATGGTCCACCCCATGGGTACGTACCACCTTCAATACCACCTCTTGCGGCATATTCCCATTCCGCTTCCGTTGGTAATCTAAATTGATTAACGAACTGTCTACCACGACTCTTGTTGTCATCGTTTTTAAACTTCGTTCTCCAGTTACAGAATGCTTTTGCTTGTTGCCAGCTGATACCTACTACAGGATACTCGCTATATGCATCATGCCAGAAATAATCGTTATGCATTGGTTCATTGTAAGAATAAGAGAAATCTCTGATCCAAACCGTTGTATCTGGGTATATCTCAACTTCTTCTGTTCGGATAAAGTCTTTACGGCTCTTGTTTCCTTTTACGGAAGCACGAGCAGCTGCCTCAATATCCATCCAGCTATATTTATACTTTAATGTCTTAACATCAATTGTACGTTGACCATTATAAGACTCTTCTTCAGAAAGATAGATAGAATCCATTATTTCGGTATAATACTCATCTGGATAATCTGATGTGTTCCAAACTAATTCTTCATCTTTGCTTAACGCTCTACCTTCGTATCCCGTCTCACCCATACCTGAGTAATTGTCCAGCATATACTTATCGTATACAGATGCTCTTGTAGTATCTGCATCTTTAAAAGCATAGTCACCAATACCGCCTTCTTCTGGACCTATACCTAATTCATCTGCTAAAATGGCCAGTTTGGTTCTAACGATAGAATCTTTTACCCATTCTACAAACTGACGATACTCACTGTTCGTGATTTCGGTATCATCCATGTAAAAAGAACGTACCGTAACTGTCTTAGTCGGTGCATTCAATAATTTTCCTTGGTCTTCTTCACTCTTACCCATTATGAAAGAACCCCTTGGGATAAGTTCCATTCCATATGGTTTTTCCGGATACCATTTTTTTCCCTGGACTCCAGTTAGCTCACCTTTCTGTTTAGACCCACAACTTGTGAGTAAAAAAACAAACGCTATAGAGGATAACAATAGCTTCTTCATACTTTAGGTTAAATTTCGATTATGGTTAAACTCAGAATACAATAATTTATTCTATCAACTAAAACTAGGTTTTATATAAAATATTGTATTAAAGTCTTTTTATGCTTTAAAAAAAATAATGTTAATTAAAGCCTTTCTTGTAGGCCTTAAACCACCTTTCAGGAATTTGTTGATTACATGCATCTAAATAATCCTTCTCGGTGCAAGGTAATAACGCAGGTGTATGGCCTTTAGTATGTGAAGTGAAAATAGATGGGACTTCTGTCCACCATCTTTCTGTTAATAAACTTTTGTAGAATACCAATTCTTCATCTTCGCTAGGTACATTGTACTTTACAAAGTCATCTGTTTTGGTATATGGAGATTCTTTGATTCTAAAATTGATACCTTCTATAAAGTACCATATTATCTGAGCTATCAGCTGTTGCGACTGTACGGTGTTCTCCATTTCATACAAGCCGAATACAGATACTTTATCACTAATACCGGCATATCTAGAAATAGCACAGATTTCTCTTCCATTAAATCCGTTAGGTGAAAAATTAGCGGACAAAGAAATTTCACTTGCTTTAACAGATCGCAAGTCTAAACTAACCATATGCGCATTTCTAAGCACAGGTTCTGCTAAAGAAATATCGTTTGCAACTTCTCCAAGTCTATAGGCGTCAAAAAATAAACGCTCCATTAAATCTATTTCTTCTTGGGCATTAAAATAACTTTGATACCCGATATTTGAGAAATTGAATAGATTATTTGGCTTATCGGTTATGATTTTACTCATATAAGAATGTGATGAAATAAGCTCATCTTCTATACCAAAATCAAACCTACTATCTATTGCAACCAGGTTGATCATATCCCTAATTCCATCAAAAGCTCGGTAAGCAGGATAAGTAATATCTTGTGTTGCCCCTAAAATTATAGGTATAATATCTTCTTCCAATAACCCGGCCACGACTTCTTTGACCACAAAATAAGTGTCATTTACAGTAGCGCCTTCTTCTATATCTCCTAAATCTACTATGGTAGCATTCCAGTTCCCTATTAGAAGTTTGTAGAATTGTAATCTAATTGCAGAAACATCTAACTTTTCATGCTTCTTTTCATAGGCATTTCTTGACTCCCTTACCCCTACAATTGCTACAGTAGCATTTGCCAGAACCGGCAAACCATCCTTTTCTGTATGTATATAGGTGTTTTTGCCAATGGCTTGACTAGGTAACAACTCATTATGAGCTAAAACTTTATCCGATACCGGAACTAGAAAATCAAAGGCCATTTATTAAAGGTTTTTAGGAATCATAAAAATACTACACTAATCTTTTGACCTAAAATTAAATTACTTTTTTGTTTTAGGTTTAGCTTTTGCCTTTTTCTTTGGAGCTTTTTTCTTTGGAGTCTTTGCCTCGATCAACTTTTGAGCCTCTTCTAAAGACATATTAACAACATCGACAGTTTTTGCCAACTCCACCTTGATCTTGCCTTTTATAACATTATGACGGCCCCATCTCGCTTTTTCTATACGAATGCCTTCTTCTTCCCAGTTATGTATAACCTTATCGATCTCTTTTTGTTTTTTGATTTCGATTAGCTCTATAATGTCATCATTAGATAAGTTATCAAAATCGTACTTTTTGTTTACGTTAATAAACATACCGTTCCATTTAATGAACGGCCCAAATCTACCCGTACCTTTTGTAACTTCTAAATCTTCGTACATAGCAATTGGCGCATCGGCCTTCTGCTTAGCAATAATAAGCTCTATAGCTCTATCCATCTCTATTTCAAAAGCACTCTCGCCTTTATCCATAGAAATAAATTTCTCACCAAATTTCACATAAGGTCCAAATCTACCTACGTTGGCCAATACTTCTTCACCCTCATAAACTCCTAATTTTCTAGGTAGTTTAAAAAGATCCATAGCCTCTTCATAAGAAATGGTGTTTAAAGATTGCTCTGGTAATAAACTTGCGAATGTTGGCTTTTCTTCATCATCAACAGTACCTATTTGCACCATTGGCCCAAATCTACCTAAACGTACAGATACTTGTTTTCCACTTTTTGGGTCTTTACCCAATATTCTTTCTCCGCTGGCACGGTCTGCATTTTCTTCTACATCTACTACATTAGGATGAAAATCTTTGTAGAACTCTTTCATCATTTTCTTCCAATCTTCATCACCGGAAGCAATTTCATCAAAATCTTCTTCTACCTGTGCGGTAAAATTGTAATCTAATATGTTGGCAAAATTACTTACCAAGAAATCGGTAACGATCATACCAATATCCGTAGGCACCATTTTACCTTTATCAGAACCTACATTTTCGGTTAGGTTCTTAGTTTCTATCACATCTGACGACAATATCAATTGTTGATATTTACGTTCTTTACCTTCTATTGTACCTTTTTCTACATAACCTCTATTAAGAATAGTAGATATTGTAGGTGCATATGTAGACGGTCTACCTATACCCAACTCTTCTAACTTCTTAACCAAAGATGCTTCCGTAAACCTATATGGCGCTCTTGTAAAACGTTCTGTCGCTGAAATAAAGTTGTTCAATAAACGCTCACCTTGCTTCATTGCCGGCAGCATACCTTCTTGTTCTTCAGCAACATCTTCATCATCTACACCTTCCATGTAAACTTTCAAGAAACCATCAAACTTAATTACTTCACCATTAGCTGTGAACTCTTCTGTATGTTTGTTGGCCTTTATTCTAACATTGGTACGTTCCAATTGCGCATCGCTCATTTGAGATGCAACGGTACGTTTCCATATTAAATCATATAATTTAGATTGATCACGCTCCAACGAAGGAGATTGATTCCCCATATCCGTAGGTCTAATGGCTTCGTGTGCTTCTTGAGCTCCTTTAGACTTCCCTTTAAAGTTTCTTGTTTCGCTATACTCTTTACCGTAGTTTTTTTCAATAGCCTCTTTGGCAGATGCCAATGCTTCGTTAGAAAGATTAACACTATCCGTTCTCATGTAGGTTATTAAACCCGCTTCATACAAACGTTGGGCTACCTGCATGGTTCTACCTACAGAAAAATATAATTTTCTTGAGGCTTCTTGCTGTAAAGTAGAAGTAGTAAACGGCGCAGATGGCGATTTCTTAGCCGGTTTCTTATCTAATTTGCTTACTGAAAAATCAGCTGCTTTGTTTTTCTCTAAAAATGCCTTTGCATCTTCTTCGGTAGCGAACGTTTTGTTCAGTTTTGCCGAAAAAACACTACCTGCTTCGGTTTGAAACTCTGCTGCAATCTTAAACGATGCTTGTGGCTCAAAGCCTTCAATATCTCTTTCTCGCTCAACGATTAACCTTACGGCTACCGACTGAACACGACCGGCTGAAAGACCCGGCTTAATTTTTTTCCAAAGTACGGGTGATAGTTGATAACCAACCAAACGGTCTAATACTCGTCTAGCCTGTTGTGCATTTACAAGATTGAAATTGATTTCCCTTGGGTTTTCGATCGCTTTTTGAATAGCTGCTTTTGTAACTGAGTTAAAAACAATACGTTTTGTCTTCTTCTTGTCTAAACCTAGCTCTTCTGCCAAGTGCCAAGAAATAGCCTCTCCCTCGCGATCCTCATCACTCGCGAGCCATATAGTTTCTGCTTTATCCGCCAGACTCTTAAGCTTTTTCACTAAAGCTTGCTTGTCTTTATCAACTATATATTTCGGTGTAAAATCGCCTTCAACATCTACTCCCAACTCCTTTGAAGGTAAATCTGCAATGTGACCAAAGCTCGATTCTACCTTATAATCTTTTCCCAAAAACTTCTCTATAGTTTTGGCCTTTGCAGGAGACTCAACAATTACTAAATTTTTCGCCATCAACCTTGTTTATACTTACAAATGTATACTAAAAATTAAACTTTGGAATTTCAAGAATTTATTTTTCCCCATATTTCAACAGAGTTTAGCCTATTAAATCATGAAATTAATGCTTATTCTAGCCGCTATATCACAAGACATAAACTAATTAGGGGCTCAAATAAAAAAAGGGAAGCTAAACTAGCTTCCCTTTTTTTAACCTAATAATAATTTTACAATTGAAATGTACTTAACAATCTAATATCATTATCTACATATTCATATTGATATAAAGTTTGATCACCGATCATTAACAAAGAAGAGGCCAATGGTATTACATCGTAAGCTACAATATCTTCAAAAGTATTTATCAAAGTGACATTTGGTGCATCTGATTTATCATAGACTTTTAAGCCCGAATCTCCGTCGCACACAAAAAGGGTATTTTCTTTAATACCTAATCCGTTAGGACCATCCATTGGATAAATCACTTTTAATTCAGGATTTTCAAGATTAGATATATCAACTACATAAAGTCCACTTTCCGTACTACCACAGAAATTACCTCCTTTTAAAGTCACATACGCGTAATCACCATCAACAACGACAGGATCACAAGCCGTACCATGCCTAAACTCTGAGATGAATTCTGGTTTTTCAGGATTCTCTATCCCATAAACATACATGCCTTGAGATCCTCCTATAAATAAAATATCTCCTTGACTGTAAATAGTTTCTATATCCCAAGCAACTTGTACATCATCCAATACCTGTACATTTTCAACATCTGTAATGTCGAAAATATTGATGTCGCTATAATCGACAACATAAAGATAATCTCCAATAATCTTAAATCGTGCTAAAGAACCACCTTGACCTGTACTTGGCTGCGGACTATCATTAGAACTTTCAAGAGTATCTACCACACAACCATCACAATTATACCTAGATTCATACTCCTCTACCGGTCTTCTTTCGGTCACAACTTCCCAGCCTATTACAATATCCCTATCATAATCAATATCGCCGTATTCATAAAAATCTGCTTGTGGATACGCTATTTCCGTAGCCCAAACACCATTATTATAAATAGCATTTACAATACGGCTATCTACTGTAATATTATTAATATCCGAAATATCAAAAATGACCAAGTCGCCATAACTATCGGCATATATCTTATCATCCTTAATAGAAATATCATTATTGCCTTCTAACTTGATAAATGCAATGCTTTCCGGTGATGAAGGATTTTGATTATCGATTACATGAAATCCCTTATTCACATCATTGACAAAAATATAATTACCGTAGGCATATATTTTACCTGATGATACAATTGGTACCGGCTCAGTAACCGAAACAGCTTCTGCCTTAAAAGTAATTGCATCTTGCAAAATGGGTCTTGCCACTTGGTAATCTTCATAAGGTCCATCATCATCACAAGAAACAAATGCAGATAAAGCTATGGCACAAACAAGAAAAAGAAAATTCTTCATGGTCTATAAATTAACTGGTTGCAACAATAAGATGAAGAAACCTGTAATAGTTGCGTTACAATAAGTTTGAATTAGCTTCTACCTCGTTGAAACCTACACCATCTTTATACATATAATACGTTGGCACCTTACCTAACATTGCAGTAAACAATACTCCTACACAACACAGAATAAAGCCCAGTTGAGCCACAAATGCAGAAACAATCACCAAACCAAATATAACCAGCCAGTTTTTATTGCCTAAAGTAAAACTTGCCTTCACCATTTCTAAAGGAGATAAATGATTTGAAAACGCCAAAAAAGCAGGTATCAATGAAACTGGAACCATTACATAGAACATACCCACACCGCAGGCAAGTGCCCCAGCAATCGATAGCCCAAAAGTATATAGCGCAAGTATGAACACCTTACCTAAACGCCCTTCCTTAAAGAAAAAGAAGTAGTCATCACTAGATTCTTTACCCAGATCTTTTTCTCTACATATTTTCAGAAATGCCGCATTCAAAGCCAAGGCAAAAGTAGTTACGCCAATTGCAAACACAGGTGCAAGAATTGCCATCGCAATAGCAGCCATTGGTGGTAAAGCAT
>ENA-ORXC01002209-ORXC01002209.1-marine-metagenome-genome-assembly--contig:-NODE-2209-length-10799-cov-4.529472_pt1 | contig 10799 bp, 8 predicted proteins | sample MGYA00237865_ERZ511478 | MGnify/ENA metagenome assembly ERZ511478 | reverse complement strand
GGCACCCCCGGCTCCCCATCGGATGTTGCACGAACGAAGGTTCTTCTTCCTCGCCTCTAAGGCGATAGTGTTCGCTTGATCGCGCGTCTACGGTCGGTCGCCATTTACTGGTTATTTAACCAACGTCATTCATCCCACAGCCCCGGGGGTCGAGTAGAGGCGCGCAGTGAACTCGACAGGCGGGCAGGCCGCGTCAATCCATGTGTCGCCGCAGTCGAGCAACCCGGACTGGCCGCGCTCGATGCCGGCTGGCGGTGGGTGGTCCTCAAACCGGACGACAGGAGCGCCGCCGTCGTCGTACGCCTTGATGCAGCCCGCGCTTCCGTGACATATGCCCAGATTCTTCATGCGGTTGGACGTCATCAGCACGCGCGCGTTGACGCAATGGGACACAATCTTGGGAGCGACGCAATCCGACAAGGCCGCGCTGCGCGACCCGACTGAGACGGAGTCGAGGACGGGCCTCGGCATGAGCATGTCTCGGTCAATGTCTATGGCCACAGAGTCGACAGCGACGGACACAATCGGGCGCTCCTCACCGCAGAGCAGCTCCAAGCAGCTCCGGTTGTGTTTGATCACGTCCTTGTGCAGCGGCATCAGATGCATGACGGTCGACTTGACAGTGTCGTACTTGGCCTGGTCAGCCGCACAGTCCTTGACGAGCTGTATCACGTGGTCAGAGCACACGCCGAGACGGGCGTCCTGGATGGCGCGAATATAGCCAGGGTCCCGCTGCCGGTACGTCGTTGTCAGCTCCAGAAGCCCATCCCCAAACAGTGACACCCACGTCTTGGCGGTGAACGCAAATGCACCAAACACAGGCCGCAGCTGCAAGAAGTCCCCGAAAGCAAACCATAGCGACGGGGGTGCGGGGTGAGGGCGGGCTTGCTGGAGAAGGTGGCACATCACCTCCAAGTTTGCCGCATTCACGAGGGAGACCTCGTCCAGGAGCACCGCCCGCACACGGCAAAGCCGTTCCTTGATCGGCTGAAACCGCCTTGTGCTCAGCAGTCGAGCAGCTTCTTGTGCAGCGTCCGAGTGTACCGGCTTGTACTCCCGCCCGAAACCAAAGAAAGAATGGTAGGTCATGCCGCCCGCCGTCTTGGCTGACGTCCCCGTCGGCGCGAGCACGACCACCTCCCCGTCCGGCGCAATGCGTGACGTAAGGAACGCGTGGAGCCGCTTGAGGAACGTCGACTTGCCGACTCCCGGTCCACCCGACACAAAGGCGCCGGTATCGCGGCCGAGAAGCCGGTCGCAAACGGCCACCCAGTCGCCCGCTGACGCAAGCCGACCGAGTGCTCCCGTTAGGGGATCTGGTGGTACCGAAGCATCCGCAATACCTGGCGGCGCAATCTCCTTGGAGGACCCCGGGTCAGACAGCGGCCAGCCTGGCGCCCGACCGTGGCTTCCAGTCCCGGACGACCGCCGCTCCCCACCAATCGGAGAGCCAACACGAGGAGGAGAGGGCCGAGGGCCTGCAGGGGTGGTGCCAGAAGTCCCTCGCCCCCGGGGACGCCACCGCCGAGGCGCGGGCTCTTGGTCAGAGACCTGCTTGGCCTTCCACTCCGCGTGATGTTCCGCCATGAACCCGCGGATGTTGACCAGCGAGAACATGCCGCCCTTGCGGTCGTCGCCAGATGACGGGGGGTTCAAAGAGGAAGACGGACCGCCGGGCATGGTCTTGGAAGACTTTGTACGCTTCGCCGGGCGCGCCTCAGCGGCTTCCTGCTCCTCCGCACGGCGAATTTGCCCCGCGACCAGCAAGGAGACCTCATCGAGCTCCCGCTCCCACGCGTCATCGTCAAACGGCGCGTCTTGATCGGCGCTGCTGCGGGGTGACGGCGGGGTGTCAGTCACCATAATCGTGGGCACGACCTTGGAGGCACTGTCGGCCGGAGCACGAGGGCGCTGCAAGGTACGCTCATCAGAACGGGTGGGAGGCACCTTCCCTTGGCGCGCCACAGGATGCCCAGATGGTAGTCGCGGGGAAACATCACCAATCCGCGACGACTGCTACCCACCTCCATTGGAAAGAGCGGCCGCACCACGGCGCGCCGGCGTGGCAGATGACGCACCCGCACAGGTGCGTGCACCTTGGGTGCCCAGCGTACCTGACCTTTTCGGTGCGCCCATGCAAAAGGGCGCCCGCCCTGGGGTTCCAGCGGCAGCCACCGGGCCAGTTGTGCGCCATGACGCTGGAGTTGAGGATGGTCGCCGCGATAAGGATGGGTCGCGCAGAGCCCGAATGCTGGCAGTGGTCCGCCCAGACGAGGACGAGTGGTCAGCAACGACCGGACTCGCGAGGACCAGAGGAGGAGACTTGCCAGGGGGCCGCGCAGCCGCCGAGGTGATGGACGCTGCGTGGGCGACAGAGCCCGTTGAGGTGAAAACGGGGCCAGCCAGGGAAGAGGAAGGGGTCACACGGTTCTTTGTTGACGCCGCGGATGGACATCCAGCAGACTGTCCTTGTTGGTCGAGGTCTATGTTAATCACCGTCGCTGAGCCGTCCTTTGGCAGGGAAGTTGAGGCCTTATCCTCCACCGGCGGCACGCAACACACGACGTTCAGCAAAGAGAGAGCCGTGGGGGTGTTAACCCAGCGCCGCGCATCGTCGGCGCTTGGAAACCGCCGCAAGACGAAGGCCCCGGCCGTCGTTTCTCGCAACGCCCCAACGGTCATGCCAAGTCCCGCTGCGTCTAGCCTGACGCAGCTGGAAATTGACCGCGACACCAGTGCCAGCCATTGGTGGCCGCCGCTCGGCGCTGGTAGGGAGGCAGGCTCGAGCGCGGCTGCTCCACAGGCCACGGCATCGGTATGCAGCGGGCTCGTCAGCCAGCAAAGCGCCTCGTTCTGCGTGCCAAAGAAGCGCGTCACAACGACGTTGTTGGCCTTGACGGAGAAGATGCGCCGGAGGATGTTGACGCTGTCAGACCAATCGTGGATAGCGCACACGTCGGCGGACAACACCGCAACGTACTTGGCAGCCATGATGCAGCAAAGACGCGGCCGGCAAGGAGAATGCAACCGGCTCACGGATGGGCGGGGGGGGTGGCGGAAGGGGTGCCAATGCAGTGGAAAAAGAAGGAGCGACAGCAGGGTGTTGCGGGAGAAGACCAGGGAGGCACGCGCGGGCAGTGCGAGACGGACACTCGAGCGGTGGAGGTGGTCGCGTGGGACTCGCGCGCCTAGGCGAAAAACGGACGTTCAAGCCGCACCTCATGGAGGGTGGGCGGGCTCGGGGGCCACGCCCTCCGCGGTGGCGGGCAGAGGTGTACCCCCGCCTTCTGGAGGACACCCATTGCCGGGGGAAGCGGTTAGTCCCCCACCCAGGGATACCCTGAGGGGGGGCCCGGGGCCCGCCGAATGAGTCGAGCCCGCCATCCGAGGTGGTGGACGGGTGTGCGGGACCGAGTCCGGAAGCGTTGGATGTGCTCCACAGGGGTGTGGAAGGGGGGTCTGATCGCGCGGGCAACCGAGAGATGACATCCCGCCAAAACCGTGGGACAGGAACGCGGGCACTGCTTACGGGGGCTACATGGTAGCGGCTACAGCTCGTCACCCTATGGCGCCAGTGCCACTTGGCGCAATGAACCCCATGCAAGCCTCTGCAGGTCACTCTAACTCCGCATTGGGCCGCTGAGATCCGACTGAGATCGGATCTAATTCTAGGATGCAAGCGACTTGATCCTAGCTAGGGTTCATGCTAGGGTTACAACGGAGGATACAACTGGCGATACGTGCCGACCCATGCGTTCCCTGTCCGAGCTTCACCACTCTGGTGCATGTGTGGAGCAGCTCCCGGCAGCAACGATACTGATCCCAGTGTTCTTTAGAAGTGATGTGAGAGCGCTCCCGTTTTACATGCCGGCGCGCTGCTTGTCGTGCCTTGTCAGACAAGCTGTGTCTGACGCATGCGTGCAGTGCTTGTGGTGCCCCACTGAGGGCACCATCGAATGCAGATGGATGCCATACAGCAGGGGGAGGTGCCGTGGATGTTTCTCGGTACTCGCGTGCTCATTTCATAGCGGCAGAGGTCCTGCCACCATGAAGCCTTATTGGATTTCTCAGAGGTGCCGTCACTCTCATCGCCTGTGTGCAATGGAGAACTCTAGTCTTGAGGGGTGTGGTTGGACGCTGCAATGAAAGCGGTTGTGCTCTGTCGCATCTTGCAATGTCAACCTTTCTGTCCACTCTCCACCTCCCAAGTGCCAGTTCGCCCTCATCCTGTAATGTACTCCTTTCTGCTCACACGCTACCTCGCATTTGCACTGTTGCGTATCCTGATGGTCAGCAACGAACTGGCCCAGAAGTGTGTCTTGGTGCCATGTGAATTTTCTTGGTCACTGCAAGCACTGCTGCCTGTGTACTACCAGAACGGAACAGAGGAATGGGAGCTTCGACGACCTGCTCACTCCTGGAACCCGCGTGAGGCAGACTCACTGAAAGGGCATCCTCGACAACTAGTGGCTTTGGTAGAGAATCAGGATGGGCTGTCCACTTTGCGTCGCAAGCACGACGTCTCACCGTGTTATGTGCTCGAAACAGTCTCTCAGCGTGCACGACGTGAAACGATGCTGCGCCGGCTTGCCATACACATGAGGTGTGCATGTACAGGACCAGACAGGGACAGAACAGCCACGCCCAAAGTATATCAGTGTACAGAGCGGGAACATACGGGGCGCTCGCGACTCTATCACTGTTGGATACTGCACTGCCCAAGCGAATGACAATAGACTCAGGTGCTGCGCGGAGTAGGACGGGCGAGATGCCCCGCCGGCGTGTCGTCAACTTCTGCAGGAGTAAGACTCACAGTCAACCACTCAGCCAGAGTCGGCGTTCTGTCAATGGGGTCCGCACAGCGAGCAGTGCCAAGATGATGGCACGCAGCAGGATGGGAGTTGGGGTGACCAGTCAGCATCCAGGCCGCATGAAACCTGCGCGGGTGGACGGGGAGGAACTATGGCTGTCGCATGAAGGGTTTTGGTGCGCGCCTGGTCAGTGAAAGGGGCTGGTGCAGCGCTGTAGACAGCAGAGACGGTCCATCTGGCGTCAACTTGACCCACTGGAGCTGGAGCCATGAGTGGCTAGCATACCGTACTTAGGACACGTCTTCTGTATGAACTTTTCGTGCACGACAACAAGTCAGCAATGAAGAGGACCCCCTAGTTCACGCCATGCTTGCATCTTTGAAGATATGCTCTGTTGGGCTGCGGTGCCGCGCTTTTTCGAGCGCGGCACCATGGCAGTCATCGTGGTCCCGCTGCTGTTGCTCTACTTGAGATTCCTCCGTCCTGCCCATGGTCCAGACCGTTGTCCTACAGATGCTCTACGGCACTGTGCCGTGCATCGAGACAGTGCTCAGGTGCCCTATGTGCTTCTTTCTCTGCGGGATAATCGCACTCATTTGGGACCACCAGAACCGAGTGGGAGTCGTCCTGTAGAGAGGCGGCTTCTGCGGGTGTGCCCTTTCCGTACTCCCGGCAATGCAATGTTACATATGCTTTCTGGTGCCGCCCGCGCGCGGCTAGCCCCCTCCCTATTGTAAGTCTGCATGCGCCGGGGCGTGCCACAGAGTCCCGCTGGCGACGCTGCTGCAACCGCGTGAACACTGGTGGGGTGTGTTCATCTGGCCTTGGTTGCCCTATTAGGTACGCCCGTCCTGGTACAATGTTTGGTTGCGCAACTTTCCCTTCTGCTACGGTGTTGCGGCTGTTACAGCTGGTCTGCTCTTCTTCTGGTTGCGCAGATTACATGATGATTGCTAGGGGCGCCTTCAGCACGCTCGCTCATTTTTGCATGATCGCCCGTCCCCCGCCTCACCTTTACACCCCTACTTGACATCCACCCCCGCGTCGTTCATATCGACATCCTCACCGTCATGGTCCCACTCAAACGGCACCTCGCCCCACCCCCCGTCCTCCTCATACCGCCTCCCACCAGCAGAGTCTGCCGCATTGTCAGCGTCCGACCCCATCCCCTCGTCATCCCCCTCGCCCACGCCCTGCTCAGCCTTGACATCCCCGTCCGTGCTGTCGCCCGCCGTCCTGTTCTCTTCCGCCGAGGCGTCGTTGCGCAGGGGCAACACGTCTTCCTCCCCGCCATCGTCCGATGATGTCAGTCCCAAACCGGCGGCAATAGGGAGCCCCGCAGAGCAGCGCAAGTCGTCAAAAAACAGCGACAGCGCGACGCAGTAGCACAACGCGGGCATGTCAGCCTGCTCAAAATCCAATGGGCGCCCGAGGGAGTAGCAGTCAGCGGCGGCGAGCACAAAGACACCGCAGCTGCCGCCGTCAAGCTGCTCCGGCAGCCCTGCATTGCTCAGCAGTGGCCACGACTTCACGTCCCATTTCCACGCGGCCTCGACGCCTAACCGCGAGCGCACCTCGTCGCTGAGCCAGCGCCGCAGCGTGGGCACCACCCCCACCGTGTCGAAAGAGCCGAACGAGTCGTAGTACAGGAACGTGCGGTCCTTGACTCTGATCTTGGCGAGTACCCTGTGCGTGCGCTGCAAGTTAACCGGAACGAGGATGGTGTCCACCACCTCCAAGTTGAGCTACATCTTGACGCCCCATCGACGCACGCCCGAGTAGTCGTAGCAGCCCGTGCGTGCCGACAGGCGCGAAAAGAAGAAGGTGTTGAACATGCGAGTCCGCGGCACCAAAGAGAGGCCCTGCTCAGAGCGCAAGCCGCCGCTACTGGTAGACGTTGCGCTTGCCAGCCGCTCGTCCCGATCGTGAGCAGAGCGGCAAACGAGTTCATAAACTCGTCGTCAAGCCAACTCGTGCCGCAAAGCCGCTTTAAGTCGGAGAGCATCAACGTGATCCGCCCCTTGTTGGACGGACGGACCGCGGCAGCGGACTTGCAGTTGATGATGGCAACGATCAGCCGTTGGAGTTTTGGAGAGACGGGCGTAGAGGCCATGTTTGTGCAGACGTCCGGGGAGGCACCACCGGCCCACCGCTCGTACGCGGCCAACCACTTGGTGATGCGCGCCATGCCCGCCGTCTTGGCCACACGCGCGGTCGTGGACGGGGCCCCAGCAACAGCTTCTACTGGAGCACGATCGTCTCGCCGCCCGAAGCCGCCTGCCCCAAAATCAAGTAGAGCGTCTAGGTCCTGCTCGTCATCACCCACTGGGCGACCCGGATCGGCCTCATCCACATCTGCAGCACCACCAGCGTCACCGCCAGCGTCACGGACAGCATCCGCTCGCCCCGCGCCCGCTCCAAGACCACGCACCTTCGCGCCTTGGTTTTCCTCCGCCTGCAAGTCGAGGTCCAAGTCCTGCTGGCCCGCTGCCTCGCAGTCACACACCGCGATGCGCTCGCATTGATGCACAATCTTGGTGTTGAAAAAGGGTGCGAGCGGGATGTGGTCGTTCTCGCCAGACCCGTTGCTCGCGTGGAGGCGGTACAGCTTGCGCAGGTTCATGAACGCCACTTGAACCATCCGGTGCGCCATGTACGTGGCCGGCGCCATGTAGGCGAGGCTGGTACGGTTTACGACAGAGATTGAGTGAGACACCTCAGCGGCCTGCGTGGCGACGCCCGACGTGGTTCCCAAGCACTCGTCCGGCATATAGACGGGGGAGCAGGTGTGTGTGATGGAGTGTGGCCTGTCCAGGATGCACCGGACCCCCTGCTCGCGGAAGATGGGTCGCACGCGCCTCATACTGTTCTTGTCGATCTTACACGCTACATCGTAAAAGATGACGCGCGGCAGCTTCGGGAAGCGCTCAAGCACGATTGACAGCGCGTCCGCGACGCTCTCCGCTTGGAAGAGGCAGCGAAAGCCGTACGTGATGACGTGCGGGCAGACGACATTAAACACGCCCTGCGTCAGCCCCGACTTGACGGAGAAGGCTTTGCCGCACGCGTCCCCGTCGCCCTCAAAGTCGGCCACGTGCCGGTCCTTGCCCTTGTACCCCACCCGCCGCTTGGCAGCCTCCGAGTCGGAAATTCCCGGCCGCACCCGCGGAAGACAGGCAAAAAACTCGTACGAGATGAGGGGGTCGTCCTCATCGGCGTCACCGAGGGACTCCTGCTCCGCGCGCCACTGCTTGTACGCGGCTGGGGCGGGCGCGTGTTTCCACCAGCGACAGTACTCAGCGTTGCGCCACTGACGCACCTTGGCCGAGTCGCTGTTGGCCGTCTTCTCAAACTCGGTATCAACGTACTTCTCCACGGCTACAGCCGCTAGCAGTAGCTCGCCCATCGCCTTGCGCAGGCGGAGGTCCTCGTCCATCTCATCCCCAAAGCGACCGAGGAAGCTCGCGAGGAAGCCGACGTCATCCACTACGTCCATTACCTCCCTCCAGTCCCCGCCGGCGTGAAGCCGCATGGTGTTGGCAAGGAGGGAGACGCGCAACCCGTCCTTGCGCATGAACATGCTTGTGGCCGCCTCCGTGAGCATCGCCTGCAGAAACGGCCGGACGCAGATCCACACGCCGTCGTCCTCGCGCGGGTAGCGTCCGAAATGTGGGGCGCACAGGCCCGTCCGGTCGCGCCACGTTTCGGTCGGCAGCTTTGCGCGCGCGCCCTTGCCACCCAGGACGACATTTCCGTCCTCGTCGAAGCGGAGGGCACTCTCAAGAGTCCGCTCTGTCTGGACGCGCTTCGTGACGGACCCGTCCTTGGAGGGTACCTCGGGGGGAGTAGCGTCCTCCGCGGGTTTCTCCGTCGCTGCCCCAACACACGCCGTCGGCAGCTCTTGTCCAAGAGGAAAGAAATGGAAAAACACGGCCGCACCAGCCGCCTCGGGGGTGAAGCGGCCGAGCTCCGTGGCCTTCTTCCGCCAAGTGCGGAGCAGCGCCACTTGGGCAATTGTCAGCGGCGTCGACGACCGGAGCACCTTGCTGATGGTAGCGCGCAATGCGGGTGATTCAACAATGCACATCTTGGCCGCGGGAATGTCCACGACAGGGCAGTTCTCGGCTGGCCGCAAGGGGTTGGTGTCGTCGGGGTCCGTGCACCCGAGCGATTGCGCGTCAATCACGATGAAATCTGGGTCAGGCCCACAGATGGGGCACCTCCCCGTCTCGGGTGGGATGCGAAACGTGCGGATGGCCATCGTGCCAAGCTTGACGACATCTTGGCGGCGGAGGGTGAATGAGGACACGTCGGAGGATAGATACCGGGTGGCGGCCGTGTAAGTCGTCCGCCCGGTGATAACGAAGGAGATGAGCTTGTCAATGAAGCCGCGAGTGAAGATGAGCCACTCCTTGTTCCTGCTCCTTCGCCGCATCGACATGAGCGCGTCTGCCGTTCCATCATACTCGACCACCTGCCTGCATGTTGACGCGTCGCACTTCCACCGTCCCACCCAAAGCTGCGAACACAAAGAAATACATGGAGACAGAGAGGAGCAAACGGTTAGTCTTCACGCCTGTAGCAGACCCAAACCAGCGCAAACACGAGGAACCTACGACAGCGACACACTAGAGATAGAGATGGAAAAAGACGATGAGCTCCCAGATCCCTCGTCAAAGAGCAGAACTCACCTTGATCGAATCAGCGGTTGGGTGATGTGTTCAAAGGACGGCACGCTCCTTCTCAACGTTGTGGTGCTCTTGTCGTTGACGCCCGCAGCTCCCACAAAACGGCTCCACAAGCGGGTGACGCAAATCGCGCACTCCTCCTGTCTGGACCATCGACGAGTAGACCCGTGCAAACTGCTTCAAAGCCGCCGCCTTCCCCGCGGCAGGTCCGGCATTGCGACGCATGAACAACGTCCGCCAATCCGCCGTACGATTCCACAACTCTCCTTGCCCGACCTCCCCCGTGCACGGCAGTAGGTTGCGCTTGGTCCTTGCGCACAAGGTTGCCACGTCCGCATCGTGGGGGTCGCGGAGCGTGTCGGATGGCAGTTTCTCAACCCCTTCGTCCTCCTCCTCGTTGTTGAGAACGCGGGCACGCTCGCGGACGGGCAGCGGCCGTTGCGCCTCCTTGCGAGCGTTGACCGCCTTCATAGAGGATCCGTGTAACGGGTTGTTGAACATGTCGCGCCCATGCTTGCTCCGTACGACACGGACGTGGCCGCATCGGGCGCGAAAGCGGCGGCAGACGGGGGCGACGCACAGGGCGGCGTTCGCCGCACTGAAAGAGACGACAGAGAATACCGAGTGGTAGAGGACGGCCCATACAACAGCAGAGTCGTACTCTTGGGCGACCGTAAAGTCCGCGGCGTCTGCGCGGAGGCTCATCCTTGACCGAAACGTCTTGGGGTCCACTCCTGACGTTGACAGCGCCTTGGTAAACGCGACGGAGTGGGAGCACTTGGAGCTGCGTGCCGAGGCCGAGAGGAACATGGCGTTCTGGGTGCCGGCAAAGCACGAGCAGAGGATGCCGTCACGTGCCGAAACCCACAAGATGGCTACGTCGCGCTTGCCTGTGCCGGCTCTCAAAAGGATCGCCCGGGAGCGCGAGACAGGGTCACCGACCACCCGGGCGGTCACTGGCGCCGCGTGCCTCCTCATGGGAACGGAGGAGGCGACACCACACGACCGCTTTATGCAGGCGACGAGTGCCTCCTGCGCAAAGTCCTCGACCAGGATGGGCTCGTGCAAACGCACCCGGCGATGGAGACGTGGCGGAGCGGGGTCACCCCGCGCAGTCATTGCGCCAAGAGGGCGGGAGAGACCGTCGATCTCATCAAGCCCGCGCGCATCACTGTCCGACGCGTCTTGGGAACCAGCCGAGACGCCGTCGCCTCGTTTCTTGCGTGTGGGGGAAACCCCCCTGACAGGGGAGACACGACCCCCCGGCATGAGCCGGGGACGGGTCGTGAACAGTCACGCA
>ENA-ORXC01002206-ORXC01002206.1-marine-metagenome-genome-assembly--contig:-NODE-2206-length-10803-cov-3.646467_pt1 | contig 10803 bp, 8 predicted proteins | sample MGYA00237865_ERZ511478 | MGnify/ENA metagenome assembly ERZ511478 | reverse complement strand
ATATGCTAAGCATAACATACACCTATGCTTTGGATGTTTCACCTGCGCCAGTAGTCGCTTGACTTCTTCTATACTGAGTATGTATGGTAGGCTCTTGGGTCTCTTAGGTCTCTTGATTTGGTCGAGGCGCAGCTTACTCCATCCGCCTATCTTCTCATAGTAAAACTTGATCGCACTGACGTGTCGATTTAGTTCTTGGTAGCTCACCTGCTGAGCGGCGATGGTATTAATATAAGCGACGACATCATCTCTCGTCTGAGTATTTATGGCGGATAGTTCTGATATAGAGTATAGATATCTTCTGAATGCACCACAGTATTGCTTCATCGTCTGATAGCTATAGTGCTCCCTCACGAATACCATAGCATAATCCTTCATGATGCTCAGCTGCGCTGGAGGCACACCCTGCAGAACGACCTTGAGCCATTTTTCTCCATTTCTACTTTTAGCAAGTGGCATCTTTGCTTCCCAGGTGAACATCTGATGCACCGGATATTGGTGCTCGTCACACAGCGTCACCATTCTACTGACTATCTGCTTATCTCTCGGTATCAGCCAGCTTCTGGACTCCGCGATATACTCTCTATCAGGCACAGTCTTTATCCATTCTACGACTGTACTGGCATGACTGATCGAGACCTCGAGTTTGGTATAGTCCGCAGGTACAGCTTTGATGATGACCTTAGGTCGCTTACTGTATGCTGTAGCGTGAGCCTTAAGCTTCTGTAGCGTGGCTTCATCCCAGTAGTGGTATCGCTGCTGGAGTGCAGACAGATTTTTACATGTGGCTTTACATATCCATCGTTTTTGTTTGCTATTCCAATAGCTACCATGTAGCGACTTTAAAAATTCTATCTCAGCATCACTGTAGTGTATGGAAATAAAAAAAGTATTGTCTTGCCAGGTGATCTTGTTCAATCCATGTCCAGATTGTATGTCTGCGTCCAATTTTCTTCCCTCATTCATTGGACCAGTATGTGATATGGCAGATATGTCAGACGTCAGTGGGGATTGCCTGGTTCTGCTTTGATTCTCCTGGTGAGGTATGATGTGATACGGTATGCCTAATGATTTAAATTCTGCGTATGCTTCTTTATTGTATGGTATATATATACAGCCAAAAGTTTTACTGTAACTCGAATTTTTAATCTTCTTCAGTTTCTGATATATCTCCCTATCATATTTATGGTACAGCCCCATATGCCATGCATTGCGGTGGTATATTTTTTTGATGCTGACTAATATAGTTTTATGAGGTAAAGTAGGATACATTGTAAATTAATTCTTCGTGTGGTTCTAATATCACAATTTTTTCTGATATCATGAAGAAATCCTGTATGATGTGCAAATCTTATATTCCTTACATCAGTGGCAAATAGTCCTTCAGGTTTATATCACAATACTTAGGGTGACTCCTCAGGCTGTACTACTATTCTGATGCTATTTTCCTCTCGATAGTTAGCGGTAGAACATACGTTGCTGGACTTCGATATTACTGGAGCCAAATACTAATGTGTACTAGTTAAATCCTTCACGTTAGTGAAAATATAGAAATTCTACATTTTGTTTCTGATGACAGGTAACAAAGGAATATGTCGATATAAGTATAAGTTAAATAAACTAACTGAGCGATAGTTTGTATTATACTGCATATTAACCTTGCTGAGGAGATGTTCAATTATACATGATAGATATTAAATGTGTCATAATATGTCCTCTCTAATATAGTTTTCTGTTATGTCAATAACTATACTACAAGCCCTTCAGAATAGAAGCGGATCAATGTGCGAGCTGTGTGGTGCAGCCGAGCCTTTAGTTGTACATACTGTATCTCCTGAGAAGATGCAGAGCGAAGACCATTGTGTCTATATTTGTTCTACCTGTGAGGATCAAATCGCTACACCTGACCTGACTGATCAGAATCACTGGCGCTGTCTGAATGATTCCATGTGGAGTCAAGTGCCCGCCGTGCAGGTGTTAGCCTGGCGCATGCTCACTCGCCTTAGACCTGATGGCTGGTCGTCTGATCTTTTGGATATGATGGTCTTAGATGAGGATACGTTTCAGTGGGCAAAAAATACAGAAGAAGGAGAAGTTGAAGATAAGATCGTGCATGTCGATAGCAATGGCGCTATACTGGAGGCTGGAGATAGTGTCGTGCTCATAAAGGACCTGAATGTAAAGGGTGCCAACTTCACTGCTAAGCGAGGGACCGCTGTGCGTCGCATCTCCTTGAACAAAGATAATCCAAATCAAATAGAAGGTAGGGTCAACGATCAACAAATCGTTATCTTGACCCAATTTGTCAAAAAATCAAAATCGACCGCGTCGTGAGAATTAAAATAATAAGAATACTATGCGCCACACTACTGCTATTATACTTGACAAGCTCCTATGGTCAAGTTAGATCGGCATCGGGCAAGACCTTCGAAGTGAACGAAATTCAGAAACAGAACATTCAAATTTTGCATTTTAGAATAAGTGATGAGCATGGAAGTGACAGAATTGATTTAATCAAAACTACCAAGGCCCCTGGCACGCTCAAGCAGGGACTAAAAATAGATAGCCACACCTCTCACACCTCCAGGCGCATTAGCTGTGCCATCCTATTGCAGGATAGCGTCGTAGTAGAGTCAAATATGAGTCATCCCTTAGAGCAATCATATGAGTATCCTGATGAAGAAACTGACAAGCTACAGCGTGTAGTCCTACATCATAAAGAACAGTATTTCACAGTCAGAATGCCATATCAAAAGCAAGCTAGACAGATTCGATTTTCATCGATAAATGAGCACAAGAAGAAAAAAATTATTGCCGAATTTGATATTATAGATTAACGATGAATTTTATACCATCCTATCCATTGCGACCCTGGCTGATGCCTATTATATTTATATTCGCTGTATGCACCATAGGCTACGCTCAAACATTCCCGGTGACGACGATCTCACAGACGGGAAATGATGATAAAAGAATAAACATCAGCTATCTGCCAGATGGTTTCACCAGTGCCGAATTAAGTCTATTTATTACGGAAGCCACAGCATTTAATGATGAATTATTTTCGCAGACGCCGTTCTCTAATTACAAGAATTTTTTTAATGCTTATGCTATAGAGGTCCCGTCAGCTCAATCAGGAGCAGATCATCCTGGTACCGCGACTGATATCAATGAGCCTGCTATCCCAGTGACTAATGTCGATACATATTTTGGATCCACTTTTGATTTTGGAAATATTCACCGCCTACTGGTTGCCACAGATGCTCAAGCCATCTCCTCAGTTTTAGCCGATAACACTCCCGCCTATGATCAAAGTATGGTTATCGTCAATAGCACGGAGTACGGTGGCAGTGGAGGATCTTATTCTACCAGCTCGATCAATCAAAGTGGTGCAGAGATCGCCATCCATGAGATAGGTCATTCATTTGCCTATCTCAGCGATGAATACTACGCTGGAGATATCTATGCGGGGGAAAACTTTAATATGACTCAAAATACCAATCCGCAACAAGTCAGATGGAATGAGTGGTTCGGTGATCAGGGTGTCGGAATCTATCGGCACTGCTGTGGTTCCACAGCCAATACCTGGTATCGGCCACACCAGAATTGTAAAATGAAGAACCTAGGTGCTCCGTTTTGTGCAGTCTGCACACAGAGGATTATAGATGTGATCTATGCTTTGGTGACCCCCATAGACGCTTACACGCCCACTCAAAATAATCTTTCTATTGGGGTCAATGATCAAGCTTTCAGCTTGGATCTGATCCTCCCCATGCCAAATACGCTGAACATCGAATGGATGCTGAATGGTGCGCTTTATGCGAATGGACCTAATAATATATTGATCAGTAAAAATGACTTGATCAATGGCAACAACGTACTTCAGGCAATAGTTATCGATGAGACCAGTCTGTCGAGGACATTCTTACCTGGAGAGGGCTATGAATTCACTGTCACATGGAATATATCTAATGCTAACTGTCCATCCATCATCAATATAGACGGAGTCATCTCTGACGGCAGCTATCTCGCTGGAGACTTAATTAGATCAGAGGGTGTGATACCTTCTAATGGACAGGTCCAATTTGAAAGTCCTATGATTTTACTGAAACCTGGCTTTCATGCTGAATTCAATAGTGAATTTTTAGCCCAGGATGGCGGTTGTAATTAGCGTATAGCTTTCTGGAGCCTATTGCCGATAATCATACAAAAATCTTTGGTTAATCAGAGAGGATATCTATATACTCCTGAAATTAATATGTAGTGATAAATAGCTATTATTGCGCCTCATTTAAAATATTATATCAATATGTCAGCATTAGATAAAATAGACATCGCAGAAGTACAGACTCTTATGGAATCCACCAGCTACGAGAAGGATTTAGATATCTGTATACATACGAATAAAGGAAATATTAACTTGACTCTATTCGCCACGAAGGCACCTAAAACGGTGACCAATTTTTTAGAACTTTCGAAGGCAGGCTATTACGATGGACTGACTTTTCACAGGGTGATCCCTGACTTCATGGTACAAGGCGGTTGTCCTAATGGCACTGGAGCAGGTGGTCCTGGGTATAAGTTCGGTGATGAATTTCACCCTGATCTTAAGCACGACGGGCCAGGCATCTTATCTATGGCCAATGCTGGACCTGGTACCAATGGTAGCCAATTCTTCATTACCCATGTAGAGACAGCGTGGCTGGATGGTAAGCATACAGTTTTTGGCAAGGTAAAAACAGATGAAGATCAGGATGTGGTGAATGCTATAGAAGGAAAAGATGTGATCGAGAAAATAGAAATACTTTAGTCCAGCAAAATCATTGTAGGTGTAGTAGCTACGGCTGGAGACCAGCTGTAGCCACCTTAGTATGGCAAGATCTAACTGAGAGGATATAATCGCTCTTGTTCCTTAAGTCGCGGCAGCAAACTTAGGTCACACAATAAGCACTTAGGTATAGGCCCAAGCCCACCAGATCAGCAATAGCTGAATGGGCAATCTGATCAATGTACCTTTGACCATCTTCCCCTTCTTTCGCGCTTTCTGATGATGGTACCAGTTAGCTGGAAATACAGCAATAAGTAACGCGATGGTCACCCATGCTGCAATACTCCTTGTCGCGGGGATCACTAGACCGATAGCGATAGCCACTTCTATCACACCCACAATGATATTGACCGTATCAGCTTTTGGTACCCACGGTGGTGTTATCTTTATAAAAAACCATGGTTTACGAAAGTGCTGAATGCCAGCAATCCCGTAGAAAGCCGCCATAAGGTACAAATGCCAATAATCGATTAAGTGCTGCATAACTCAATGTACACAAAAGTTACAGATATACTAATCGAGCGCTAATATGATGAGCAAGATCAAGGAGAAAAGCATGGGGGCCATCTCGGATAATCGTGTCCCGCATAATATGAAAACACTAAGGTTCTAAGAACTTTCGAGAAAATCAATCAAATCAAACATGCTAATCAGACTGAAAGATTCAGTAGTTAATATGTTCCTATATTAGAATGTATTGTTCAAGAATAATTCTCCAGCAGGATTATCATAGATTGCAATATCCTGAATAGGAGCCAATGCGCTATGGGTAAAAGTGATCAACTTCAGCGATTTAATTATTTCCTAAATTTTTGTCAAAATGTAATTAGCAAAATAATTTCTTTCATCCGTTAATTTCTTGACAAGTGTGAAATCGGTATTTTCCATGATGCGCTCAATTATTTCATCATTATACTTCCGAGAAATCTCGGTCGCTATCTTTTCTCCTTCCTGAAATGTATAGCTTTTACGTAGTGCATTCATATATACTTCTTGCTTTGTCAAACTGACCAAATAGCTTCTCGCTATACCTTCATCTTCGGAGTATGATGGATGATGGGCAAAACGTCCAATATCAAAATTGCCCCCTAATTCATTATTAATCCGACTTAATAAATTTAGATTAAATGCCTCTGTGATACCTTGGTCGTCATTATATGCAGGTAATACAATAGATGCATCTTTTTGTAAATCCACACCCATTAATAGCTTATCATGTGTATACAGATTAGAACCTAAATCATATACAAATTCTGCGGCAGTTTCATCTGTCATATTTCCCATATTTGATCCAAGAAACAAAATGACTTTGGGATGATTCGACTTCTTTAGGGAGGCTAGTATTTCAAAATAGTCTCCTTGTCGTGTATTTATGCCCAGAGTCGGCAGGTCGTTTGTCAGGGAGGCTTTGAGCTTGTCGAGTGCATTCTGGGATATATCAACTGGGAAATAATCAAAATTAAATCCACGCTCTATCAAGGATGATAAGAGCTCTTTAGTTTTTAATCCATCGCCAGCGCCTAATTCTATCAACTCGAAATACATACTTTTATCTACTTGAATAGCATCTATGATCTCTTTCGACTTCGTCTTGAATATTTCTAACTCCGCCCTTGTCAGATAATACTCTGGCATATGCATGATCTTTACAAAGAGGGCATCTCCTACACTATCATAAAAGTATTTAGAAGGGAGAGTTTTGGGCGATCCGCTTAGACCTTGGTCGACATCTTTTTTGAACTGCTCATCCATGCTCTACTTTGTTAATCTTATTCCTGTGAATTGCCAGCGGGCATCGGTCTGGAAAAAATTTCGATATGTTTTTCTACTATGATTCGGGGCTGTGGCTATGGAAGCTCCACGTAAGACCATTTGATTGACCATAAACTTTCCGTTATACTCGCCGAGTGCGCCTGATGCTTTAGCAAAATTTGGGTAGGGTAAATATGCACTGTTCGTCCACTCCCATCGCTTTCCCCAACTAAAGTTATCTGCGGCAATTTCCCACTCGAATTCTGAAGGTAGACGCATTCCCTTCCATTCGGCAAAAGCAGAGGCCTCATAAAAGCTAAGGTGTTTTACGATAGACTTGGCAGCAACCTTCTGCAAGCCGTTCAAAGTGAAATGATGCCATTCCCCTTTAATCTTATGCCAATAAAGTGGTGCTATAATTTCTTGCTCCTTCACCCAAGACCATCCAGCATCTAACCATAAATTAAAATCAGAGTACCCTCCATCCTCGATAAATTCGATATATTCTGCATTAGTTACTAAGGCTTTACTAATTTCATATTCATTTAGGTATACTTTATGAACGCCTAATTCATTGTCATAGCAAAATCCTGGTCCCTTAAATCCAATTTCATAAACACCTTCCTTCACAGTATGAAATCCAGATTCCTCATTTTCCTCATGCCTTAATAAGCTAGTGTCCTCATCATATGTAGGGAATAAAGGATTGTGACCTAACATATATTTGATATCTGTCAGTAGTAGCTCTTGATGTTGCTGCTCGTGATGAATGCCCAATGTGATAAGCTTCTCTAATGAATCATCAGCACAGTTATCTATCAGCTGAAGCATTGCATTATCTACGTATTCTCGATATTTATAAATATTCTCTACACTAGGTCGGGACATATTGCCGCGATTAGCTCGGAAGACTCTATCACCAGCATTGTTATAATAGCTATTAAAAAGAAAATTATAATCCTTGTGAAACTCACTATATGATGATGCATATACCTTAAGAATAAATGTTTCAAAAAACCACGTGGTATGTGCTAAATGCCATTTGGCAGGACTGGCGAAAATCTCTACTTGCACGACGTGATCTTCTATAGTCAGTGGTTGACATATCGATTGAGTATGCTTTCGCGTAGCCAGAAAGTAATCGCTTATGTTCATGGATTAAATTAAATTTTCAAAGCGCGGTAATCATCATATTGTAGCAAAATGCATAGAGCACTAATTACATGCTATGGCCTACACCGCTGGCTGTTTAACATTAGGTTGATATAACTGTATAGGAAATTGATAGTTTAGTAAAAGCTCCTCAATTGCACATAATTGAAGAGATTTTTTGACAATCCTAGCTTTTTCACTAATGACAATTAGCAAACAGAAGGACCTCCATACTCAAGTCATTATTTATTACCTAAGAAATTCAATAGTATATTGTTTAGTTCTGTTCGATGTGTCACATTTAATCCGTGCGGTCCTCCAGATATGACATGATATTGATTGTTCTCTATGCCTTCTGCCGCCTGATTGCCAGAGGTTTCGATGGGGACTATGTTATCTGCATCACCGTGAACGATCAGTGTAGGCACTTTTATATTTTTTAGTTCTTCTCTAAAATCAGTGTCTGCCCAAGCCTCAGCAGCTTTGATCGTACCTTGAAATGAAGCATGTGAGGCTATTGTCCAATCATAGTGAAGCTGCTGTTCGCTGACAGAATCTTTATTATTTTCATAGTTGTAAAAATTTTCATGGAAGTTTTTCAAAAATCCTACACGATTATCTTTTAACGCTTGCATGATGTTCTCTAAATCTTCTTCTGGCACACCATCAGGATTGTCTGACTTCTTTTTGACTAAGGGTATAATAGAACTGATCAGTGCCGCTTTCTCAATTCGCTTATCGCCATATTTTGATAGGTAGCGCACTACTTCTCCTCCGCCCATTGAAAACCCAACTATAACACAGTCTTTCAGATCCAGCTGCTCGATCAATTCATTCAAATCGCTTGCCAATGCGTCATAATCGTAAGCATCCCACGGAGCAGAAGAAACCCCAAAGCCGCGTCTGTCATACGTGATACACCTGAAGCCTGCGTCTACTATTTCAGTCACTTGGCCCTCCCACGCTCTATGACTTAAGGGCCATCCATGTATTAATACTACAGGTTGTCCGTTTCCATAATCTTGGTAATATATTTCTACGGATTCTTCATCATTTTTATTCGAAATAAATGGCATATTATAATTTTTTATTAATTATCAATTATAGATCTTTCATCAGTATATCTCTATTACGTAGAAATAAGAAGCATAATTTATCTCTATAAAGTGGTTTATATTTTAAGGGAAGTTTGCTCAGGCTATTTCTCTATGCATCCTATTCATCAAATTTATTTATGAGCAGATTTTGTAAAGGATAATTTTTCATTAGACCCTCATAAGGCATATATGATAGACAATGATTAAAGCTTAGTCATACCCTTCTGTCTGACACTCATGAAATCGTATGATTCCCATGTTTGCTAAACCAGAAGTCTCTGCAATGAATGTTGAACATCAGTGCTATTACAAAAGCTAAGGACCTTTAATTGTTCGAATCAACATCTTTTACGATAACACCAATTTAATTATTCATGGGACGCTCTATATACATATTTGAACCCTGTACATTATCCACAGAATTTGTGATTAACAGCATGAGAGATATCAGTATCTTGACTAATGAATTTAGAACATTGTTAAAACATGGACCTCCAAACCTAAGAGCCCAGTATCTCTCAAACCTTGCTCCGATATGACTACCATCAACTATGTCAACATGTTCGATGGTTAGAATTATTTTAAAAAGCACTCCTTCCCTAAGTAAAAGATTTCTTTATCATCTTTAAGTGCATTGGTACGACTAACTACATTGGTTTGTTTTGGTGCTTAGAAGAGCTCACTGGTCACCAACAGTGATTTTGGAATTGAATATGGTAGCGTATTTCTAATATGCCATCAAATATTATATTTACAGCTTAGGTAACAAACACCCGGAGATTCTGATATAGAGCTCTATAAAAATTTCATGTTTTTACTACTATTTAGCGATGTATTATCTAGCTAACAAAGAGTAGCAGTTAAATGAAACATCATATATTTTTTGGACTTTCAAATTTCCAGCGAATACCCTCATTCCATGCTTTACTAGAATTACCATAATTTGAGTAGCCGCCTTTAGCTTTTAGCATAGAGGCTAAGTGCATAATATTATAAGTCATGAACGTCGCTATCTTGTTGGTGAATTCCGTTTCGAAGCCGACAGGTGGGTCTATTGCTTCGTCGTTCCACATTGTATCACCATAACTTGGACCAGGACCAACCTCTCCTAACCACGAGCAATCAGCTTGAGGAGGAATGGAATAGCCGATGTGCTGCAGTGAATACAAGATACCCATAGCACAATGTTTGGCTCCATCTTCGTTACCAGTAATCATACAGCCGCCAACTTTACCATAATAAATATATTGGCCTTTATCATTCGTTTCTCCGCTCGAGGAGTAAAGCCGCTCGATTAGTTTTTGAGCAACTGACGATTTTTCTCCTAACCAAATGGGGGTTCCGATGATGAGAATATCAGCATCCATAATTTGCTCGAATATCATGGGCCAATCGTCTTTTTCCCAACCCTCTTCAGTCATATCTGGTTTCATCCCTACTGCTACTTCGTAATCAATCAGTCTTATTTCTTTTGTAGATACTCCTTCTTTCTCCATTATAGTTTGAGAAAGCTTCATGAGTGTACTGGTATGACTGGTAGCAGGAGATTTTTTCAGAGAGCAGTTGACATAGATCGCGCTCAGATTACTGAAGTTATTATCTTTCATTTATGGTGTTTTGAAGAAGATACTAAGATTGAATGAAGATTACTTGATAAAATGAAATTCACTCCATATTAATCATGTTTCTAACAGAGTCCATCTGTATTGTACTAGTAATGTGACAGTTATTATGTGAGAAACAATAAGTGATTCTACAGCATGGTGTTCTCATATGCCACAGACTCGCTTGAATATGAGAATGATTGTGAGATTGATGAACTGATTGTTATGAGATTCGTCTTAAATTTCAATCTGATAAATGATCAGGCCAATGAATTTTGTGCTCTGCCTATCTGGGGACATTCAGAAGTAAAGCATAAACACAATTTCTTTAGATGCAAAGCTTACTTGCACTCGCCGTGCGGGCCTTACT
>ENA-ORXC01002204-ORXC01002204.1-marine-metagenome-genome-assembly--contig:-NODE-2204-length-10804-cov-4.962711_pt1 | contig 10804 bp, 5 predicted proteins | sample MGYA00237865_ERZ511478 | MGnify/ENA metagenome assembly ERZ511478 | reverse complement strand
TTTTTGTTTGTCCGTGGCGCGTGCCCCGCTCGACGGTTTGGGGTGGCAAGCCCCGAGAGGCTGTTTGTTGCGCGCGGCGCCCTGCTTTCATGAGAAACACACTTTTCACCGCCGCTTCACAGCTGCCGACCCTGCGGGGTGGGAAACCACCGTTGCCAACGTCGAGCGCGCTTGCTTTTCCCCGAGGCAGAGCCGGAGGGGGGGGACGGGGTGGGGCAAGGCGACACGTACACGGACACGCTCTGCTTTCTTCCCAGCAGGTCCCCACGGCGGCGAAACTGGCGAGGACGACGGATGCGGGGACCCCCCGCAGGTCAATTTTCTTCGCGTACGGTGCCTCGTGCAGCGTGGATAGTCTCCAATCAGGGGTCTCCCGCTCCACCTTCTCCCGCGCCCTCCCCCACACGACCCCCGCTGCACTTGGCGGCACACGTGCGCGTCAGCGGATGCCTCCCTGCGGCCCACCCGCAGCCCAAGAGTCGGTGTCCCACAGCGTCTCTGGCATGGGAGGGGGCGGGCCGAGGTCGCCCATGGCGGCCACGCCCGCCCCTCCACCCGCACCGCCAACTCCTGGAGGGGTCATCCGGTGAACCCTGGCGACGCCTATTCCACCATACCCATACCCAGGACGTCCTGGGGAAGACATTGCGCTGGCGGGGGATCCGCATCCGGTAGGGGCATCCCACCACGAGCCGTCTGGCGTAGCCGGCACCGACGATCGACGGCTGTCCTTGGCAGCGGCTAGGACAACGGTAGGCAAGCCTGCTGGGGATGTCGCCAGGACCACAACGCCCCCCCTGCGCTTGCGCCACGCCCGATAGCCAAGGCAGGCGGCGGAGATGGTGAGCACGCATGCAGCTGCAGCCCCAACCGCGATACCGGCCGCAAAGCCCACCGTCGGCCGACTGGCGCTCCTGCTGTTCTCAGAGCCGCCGTCCTCGGCGTCCCCCTCGGCGTCTGCGTCGGCGTCTCCCTCGGCGCCTGCCGTGGCTTCTGCCGCCGCGTCTGCCGCCGCGTCTGCTGCCGCGTTAGCCGCCGCGCCGGCGTCGGCGTCTGCCTCGGCGCCTGGCTCGGCGTCTGCCGCCGCGTCTGCCGCCGCGTCTGCCGCCGCGTCTGCTGCCGCGTTAGCCGCCGCGCCGGCGTCGGCGTCTGCCTCGGCGCCTGCCTCGGCGTCTGCCGCCGCGCCTGCTGCCCCGTCTGCAGCCGCGTCTGCCGCGGCGTCTGCCGCCCCGTCTGCTACCCCGTAGGCCGCCGCGCCTGCCCCGGCGTCTGCTGCGGCACCTGCCTCGGCGTCTGCGTCGGCGCCTGCCTCGGCGTCTGCGTTGGCGTTTACCGCCGCGTCTGCCGCGGGGTCTGCCTCGGCGTCTGCCTCGACGCCTGCTTCTGCGTCTACGCCTGCGCCTGCCTCGGCGTCTGCCTCGGTGCCTGCCGTGGCTTCTGCGGCCACGCCTGCTTCGGCGTCTGCCGCGGCGCCTGCACCCCCGTCTACAGCCCCGTCTGCCGCCGCGCCAGCCGCCGCGCCGGCCTCGGCGTCTGCTTCGGCGTCTGCCTCGGCATCTGCCTCGGCGTCTGCCGCCGCGTCTGCTGACCCGTCTGCCGCCGCGCCGGCCTCTTCGTCTGCCTCGGCGTCTGCCTCGGCGTCTGCCGCCACGTCTGCTTCCCCGTCTGCCGCCGCGTCTGCGGCCGCGCCTGCCTCGGCGTCTGCCTCGGCGTCTGCCTCGGCGTATGCCGCAGCGCCTGCCGCCGCGCCTGCCTCGGCGTCTGCCGCCGCGCCTGCCGTCGGGCCTGCCTCGGCAGCGGCCGCCGCCTCTGCCTCGGCGGCAGCCGCCGCGTCTGCTGCCGCCGCGTCTGCCGCCGTGTCTGCCGCGGTGTCTGCCTCGGCGGCGGCCGCTGCGTCTGCCTCGGCGGCTGCCTCGGCGGCTGCCGCCGCGGCTGTCGCCGACGACGCGTCTGCCGCCGCGTCTGCCGTCGCGTCTACTTCGACAGCGGCCGCCGCGTCAGCCGCGTTGTCCGCCTCGGCGGGTGCCGCCGCGTCTGCTGCGGCCGCGTCTTCCGCCGCGTCTGCTGCCGCTGCGTCTGCCTCGGCGGCTGCCGCGGCGTCTGCCGCCGACGACGCGTCTGCCGCCGCGTCTGCCGCCGCGTCTGCTTCGGCGGCTGCCGCCCCGTCTGCTGCCGCCGCGTCTGCCTCGGCGGCTGCCGCCGCGTCTGCTGCCGTCGCGTGTTCCGCCGCGTCTGCCGCCGCGCCTGCCTCGGCGGCCGCCGCTGCGTCTGCTGCGTCCGCCGCCGCGACTGCCTCGGTGGATCCCGCCGCGTCGGCTGCCGCCGCGGCTGCCGCCGCGTCTGCCTCGGCGGCTGCTGCCGCGTGTGCTACCGCCGCGTCTGCCGCCGCGTCTGCTTCGGCGGCGGCCGGCGCGTCTGCCTCGGCGGCTGCCGCCGCGTCTGCTGCCGCCGTGTCTACCGCCGTGTCTGCCGCGGCGTCTGCCTCGGCGGCGGCCGCGTCTTGACGAATGCTGCTGCCGGGGTAGCGCCGCGCCTGAGCCATAGAGAAGTCGCCCAACGGCTCGCCACGTCCAGTAGTGAGGTTCTTGGGACAATGAATGTCAGATGGCTGTCCGAACACCAGCTTGTAGCCACCAGATACATCGTTGAGGGTGAGCACCCGGGAGGTGACGGGCAACTCGGCATGTGCAGCGTTGGGTATTGCTGGCTCGTTGGTGGCGTTTGACGCTGGCCGCAGGCTGTGGGGGGTGCCCAGCACGGGCAACACCGTGATCGTGCAGGTTGCCGTTGCCGCCACCATCACCAAGCCCGCCACGGCAGCCAACGAACGCCCGCATGTGCCCACCATGGTGAGGCTGGGGACTGCTCGCAAGGCGATGAGTGAGGACCGCCCGACTCACTCGCGGTGAAAAGCAATGGAGCAACGACAACTGGGAGGACAGGAGTCAAGGAGGATCGCTGCTGTTGCTCGCTGCAGCTGTCGGCCGACCTTCTCGCACATATGCGCGTCCGAGCGCACTCGGACTGTGATTGGACGCAGCACGCGCGAGTGCTAAGGAGACCACCTCGCGGGCCTCATCCCGCGCCACATCCAATCCACAAGAGATGCAAGAGCTGGGCTTCGCGCTTGGACGCGCCCCCAGTCGAGCTGTATTTTCCGCCAGCACACATTCTACCGGTCCAGCGCGTACCCCCGATGGAACCGCGGTATTATATCCGAAGGGTTGGCATTGATGTCAAGGGTGTTCAAGCTCCATTAATGGGGCGGTGTCCTGACGTCATCATGACGTCAGGACACGCCATGATGTCGACGAGTCGACCGCCTCCCACTCACTCGCGCAAGTCTTACCCCAGTCAGGGAGATTCAGGTCGACCAATCGCAATCACATTGCTATGATACAATGGGCAGGTTCACGAACGCAGATTGCACACGTCAGCTGTTCCACAATTTCCCAACGAACGCGATTCTCGTGAGCATCTCGTTGTGAGGGGGGCCCCACGATTCCAAAAAAGGATAGGGTTTGTTGGGCTTTCGTTGGGCTGATGGACACCTGGACAGGGTGTGGAGTGAGAGAAGGTCGTTCGTTGTCTTGATGCTGGGCTTGACCGGGCTGATCCCAGCCAAGCCCCACCCCTTTTAAAACCCACCAGTGCGGTCTATAGCGAACGCGCTATAGCGCGCAATCCCAGACAGCACTCCGCGGAGGTCCCCGCGCCAGTCCCGGCGCCGTTCCTCACGCCCGTACTCGCGCCCGCCCTCCAGCCCGCGTGACGGTGGACACTGTCGGCCGGTACAGCGTACACCCAAAATCTCACACGGGGGACGGAGGCGTGGCATTCACCGACAGCGCGGGACGTCGTTGCCAGAGCGACACACCTTGGATAGTTTTTCTTCAGTTCGCCTGGAAGGTGACCCATTGGCGGGCACGTCCGTAGTCGGCCTTCCGCTTTCTGTGGGCTGTGGGTAGCTCAACAAAGCCTGGACGTCAATGCCGAAGAACATAGGCGGTGGTGAACAACATCGCTGTAGTGGAAAAAGTAACAGATCTGGGCTGGCGGGTGTACCGCTCGGTGTACGACAGCTACGCCCCAGTATTGCCACTTCCAGCCATTCCATTTTGCTCCATATACACCAGCACTAGCGCTGACGGCATATTTCTGGGCGGAGGCCGGCCGGCCCGCGGGCGACTTCCGCGACCGGCACCATGACGCGCGCGACGATGTGTGCGCGGCGGCGTACATGGCCGACGCGGCCTGCACCAAAGCCCCAAAACACAGCGCTGCCGTTTGGAACGCGCCACCGCGCAGCGCGACGCGCGCGAGAAGGTTGAACATCGCGCGCACGGCGGCGCGCATCGCTGCACCGGCGTTCCCCATCGCAGACACGTCCGCTGTTGCCACCGTGCCGTATGGGGCCGCAACGTGAGCAAAGATGTTTTCCCTGAGCGCGCCGACGTCCACGTTGGCTCTCGGCACCGCGCCGCCACTCAGAGTGACTTGTCCAACGCTGTTGGACGCGGCGCGCGCGGCGGCGCGGACGGCCGTCGCCACCGTCTCCAACCGGCTCGCCACCAACCTATGCGTGGTTGGCACTCGCCGACACGTCCGCCGTATTCTAAGGGCCTCCGCATATGGTGACTCGTGCGACGATGTAGCCATCGAAAATATGTCCACACAGCGACGTTGTCTGTTTGTGCGCTTCATGCGTTGTGTCACGCGCGAATTTGTCCAGGGCGCTGCACGCAGTTTGATCGACCATTACATTGTGTTTGGTCCTTAACGTCGCTGCGATCGACTTTGAGCAAGTTCTTTGGTCCTTAGAAGAGACCTGCCGCGGCTCATCACCACTCGATCACGAGAGACTGCGGATCCAGACCCCAACGAAACCGGCCTCCGTTTGAGGCTGCGTCGGACTTCGTTGGGGGCCCAACGAAGCCCAACGAAGACGCAAATCGTTGACTAAGATTTCCAACGATTCCCCGACGAAGCAACCGTTGGGCCAACGAGCCAAAGCTGACGACGTCAACACCCTTGGCACGAACATCGATTTCATTTGTGTGAGGGGGCGAAATGGAACCCGTTTAACCATTTACACGTACGCTCTAACCACTCCAGTCCCCGCCGGTGGTAGCGGTGTGGGCTTCTTTCGCACTCTTGCCACCGCCGCCGCAAGCGGCGGCCGCCGCCGCTTCGCGGCGCCGCTGCCCCGCGGTTACTGTTTGGGGGCACCAACCCCACCTGGCCGCTTTTTGGTGGTCGGCAAACGTTGGGCGCGATGGCAGCGGCTGGTGGCGGGGGTGGCCTCTTTGGCGGTGCACCCACGGGGGAGTGCCGCAGCGGCCTGAAGGGCGCTCTGCCCCCGATGTCGGGTGGCGGCGGCCTCATTGGCGCCCCTGGCCTTGCCCCATCAACCGCACTGACTTCCAGGGGAGGGCTTTTTGGGGCCCCCGCTCCCGCCTTTGTCGGCGGTGATAGCCTCTTTGGAGCCCCCGCCCCGGCCACATCGAGCGCCGGGGGGCTGTGGGGCAGCGCCTCCCCCGGTGGTGTCGGTCCATCGGCCATCACTTGTTTTGGCGTTCCCGGGGCAGTGGATGGCACCCGCCTCCCCGTCTCCTCGGGCGCCCCCCTTCCCCTCGCCGCCCCTTTTCTAGCCGCCTTCCCCCCCCACACCCGCTTTGCCGCCCTGCCGGCGGCCATTCAGGCCGACCTTCTCACCGTTGAGCGGCACCTGCGTGACCAGCGGGCTGGAGCCGGCCGCCTGGCTGCGGCGGCCGCGGACCACGATGCGGCCTCGTCGGTCGTCGATTCGACAACTCGTCGCGTCGGGCGGGCGGTTTCGGCGGCGTCAGCGGCGGTCGCTGACGCGCGGGCGGCTGTACGGGAGGCGGCAGCGGCGGCGGCGGGGGAGCGGTCTGCTGCCAGGCGGGTCATCCCGGCGCTGACGCATACGGGTGGGAAAGCTGCCCGCGCCACCGACGCGGCGGCGGAGCGAGACCTGGAAGCCCACTGGGCGGTTACTGGGACGGCGCTAGCCGAACGCACTGCCGTTTGCGCTGCAGCCATGGCGGGAGTGCACGACGCCGTCTCCGCCGCGACGGCACGCGTGTATCGCGGGGTTGGGGGTAGCGCCGCCCGCGGGTTGCTGGGCGGGGTCGGGGAGGGGACCCCGTCGCCCCAGGTCGATGTTGCCACTCAAATTGATGCTGCCCTCCGTGCTCAAGTGGACGGCCTCATGGGCGTCGCCGCGGACACCGCGTCGGCACGGGAAGTCGTCGACGCCCTCCGCGGGTCGTGGTTGGGGTTCCTTCGCCACCGCGCGGAGCGGGACGGCGCTGCCGGCGGCCGTGGGGCCCTCTCTACCCACGTCGTCGACCCGTTCCGTCTGGCTGTGCGGCGGGAGGCTGCCGATGTGCGGCGAGGAGAGGCAGATGCGGACGCTGTGGTTGCGGCCGCGGTCGCCGCTGCGGGTGCTGCAGCGGAGGCGGGGTGGTCAGCGACTTCGCCGGCCGCCATGCCCGCAACGTCGACGGCGGCGTCATTGTTGACCGCCCGTGGGAATGGTCTCTTTGGCGGCGTCGCGGGGGAGCTCCGCATCGGCCTCGACGTGCCCACGACGTCCGCGGCGGCCACCGGCGGCAGGGGTCTCTGGGGCACCCCGCCGGTGGCGGCAACCGCGGCGATAGGTGGCGGCGGGCTGTTTGGCGGCGCTCCGGCCCCGACGGCCGGTACTGCTGCGGCGGCAGGCGCCGCTGCAATGGGCGGCTGTGGCGGTCTCTTTGGCGTCCCCGCGAATGCGGCGAGCGCAGCCGGCACGTCGGCAGCCGCGCCGGCGGGCGGCGACAGCCTCTTTGGCGGCGCGGCAGCAACTTTGCCGTCTCATGCGCTCGGTATGGGCGTGGCCGCGTCGGCGCCTGCCCCGGCAGGCGGTGGAGGGCTTTTCAGTGGAGGCGGAATGTCGCTTGGTGTCGGCGGCGGCACCGCGGCGGTGGCGCCGACGGTCGGCGTGCCACCGGAGGCATCGGCCCTGCCCCCGCTGCATCTCGGCGGTGGCTTTGGGACGGCCGTCGGGGGGCTGGGCGTGGTGCCCGCGACGCCCGCGCAAACGAGTGCCGGTAAGCGCCGCACATTTGTGGGGGGAGGTGGTTCCCGCCGAAAGAAGTGACCTTGGCTGACGTGTGCGGCGGCGTGGGTGCGTGGGTGCATTGTGGTGCGGTTACTGGGTGGCTGGGGTGGCTGGTGGCGCTGCTCGTGTGGCGGCGGGGGCGGCGACAGCGAGGGGGGCGGCTGCGGCGGTGGCAAAGGCGGCTGTGGCGGTGTTATCTAGGATGGCGGGTGGCGGGCGCTGAGTGCTGCACTTTACTCATGAGGTTGCCTTTGATCTTCTTCAGGTGGCGATCCTTGACTGCCTGGCGAGCGATGGCCGAGCCAGTCAGGCTCTTGCGGACGTAGGTAAACCGCTGAATCTTTGCCTGCTGCACGCGCCGAACCCGCAGTAGACAGGAGGCACCCACAAAGACCAGGCCACTGCACCTACCATGGGCACCCGCGCCTGGTGCCGCGCGGTTCGGAAAAACGGTGGAAACAGCTGTGGGCATGCCGCAGCTGGCTGACACAATCGGCAGCATGGGCTAGGACGCGTGGGCGAGCCAGCAACATGCCTGTGCTTTTCTGTGATGGATGCAGGAAACCTCGGAGTGGAAAAATTGGTTGGTGCCGCAAGTGGCGGTGTACAACAAGGGGACAGGAGGCGCGTAACACCGTCGACCTCCGTTACTGCTGAGACGAATACATGTCGAGCAGCTCCTGCACGTCGTCAGCAGAACCGAGGATCAGCGGCAGCCGCTGGTGCACGGCGCTGGGGATGACATCCAGCACGCGCTCTTTGCCGGTCGTCGACAGGCCCCCCGCCTGCTCGACAAGGAAGGACATAGGCGCGCACTCGTACAACAGTCGGAGCTTGCCATTGGGGTTCTTCTTGTCCGCAGGGTATCCAAAGATACCCCCATACATCAGTGTCCGATGCACGTCGGCTACCATAGAGCCAATGTAGCGCGACGAATAGGCAGTAGAAGAGGCGTTCTTGCCCGTCTTGAGGTTGGAAATGTACTCGCGGAGGACTGGGTCCCAAGCCGGCTCATTGGCCTCGTTGAAAGAGTAGATCTTGCCCCGCTTGGGGATGGTGATGTTGGGGTGCGTTAGAACAAACTCCCCAATCTGCGGGTCTAGCGTGAAGCCGTTGACGCCCGCCCCTGTTGTCAGCACCATCATGCAAGAGGAGCTGTACATGCAGTAGCCGGCGGCGACGAGCGAGGAGCCCGGTTGCATGGTGTTGGCGAGGCATGTCAGCGTCGCGTCATCCAGATCCCCACCGTCCGTGTCCAACGGCAAGCAGGAGGAGCTCTCCGCAAAGATGCCGAAGATGGTGCCCGTCGCGATGCCCGCGTCTATATTGGACGAGCCGTCCAGGGGGTCAAACACAGCAATGTAGTTGCCCGACGCCATCTCATCGACCATCACGGGCTCGTCCTCCTCCTCCGACGCAATGATGCCGAGTTTCCCGCCCTGCCACTTCAGCGCGTGCTTGAGTACGTCGTTAGAGAGCACGTCAAGCTTTTTCTGCTCCTCGCCCTGGATGTTGATGGAGCCGCCGTCCTCGTAGCCCGTCAGGTTGGAGATGCCCGCCCGGCTGACAAGCGACGAAATCTTCTTGCACGCCATCTGGATCGACGCCATCAGGTTCTGCATGTCCCGCAGGTGCTCCGAGTCAAGCGACTCCACTGCCTCTTGAATCATGAAGCGGGTGAGCGTCATGGGCGACTCGTCCATGTCCACAAATTGCTCCCGCTGGGGGGGCGCCGCAACCATGCGCAGGGTGGCCCCAGCGCCGGGTATCACCGCCGCCGTTGCCAGCGTACGCCCCAACCGCGACTGAGAGCGCGCTGACCAGGAACCGCGAGGGACCACAGCGGCCGACGTGCCTGTCACAAAGGCGACCATGGTGGCAGACAATGACGCAGACGGCCCCCGTGCAGCACCTGACGTCGTGGTCGTGGTGACCACCGCCGAGCACGGCACTACGATGGTGTGGTTGGGGAGGGGTGAAGAGAATGTCGGAACTCGGCGTCCACAGAACGGGAGGCTGCGTCGGTAATCAATGCGTGCCCACTCTTGACCAGAGCTCGCGGCGGGGCCGAGTGGCGGAGATGTGGCCGAGAACAGTGAATGGGGTGGCGACCTCAGAGCATCTCCACCAATGGCTCCAACCGTCCAAACTGCTAAACGTGGCACCGTTTCGCCGTTTGGACGGTTGGAGCTGGTGGCTGGAATCTTCTCCAAAACTAAGGTGTGACCGGCGTGTGACGACCCATAAATAGACCAGTTCACGTTTTCTACTCCTCTAACGCATCTCGTGGACGCCTCGCGGGATCGCCCTTGTCTTGGAGCTTGAACGGCAGCGCGACTCCAAACAGGCCGGTTTGGAGACGCCCCCAGTCGTTTGGCCAACCCCTGGTTTCTTGTACGAACCACGAGCACCAATGAAATGCACGACACGCGGCGCTCAGACAGTCGCGTGACGATCTGGCATCCACGGAGATTCTCTGCCGGGCACTTTTGGATAGTTGGCCCGTCACAGAAGAGGCCCACCCACAGAGAGAGCCCAAGTGAGCCAAACATTGAGACGTGACCTTCTTAGTTTTGGCTTTCCGTTTGGAGAGCCAGTGCCAGCGGTACCCGTTGCGCACACGTGGCCGTTGGGTTGGACGGTTCGCTCCTTTGGTGGAGATGGTCAAACCACCGTTACACTTACCAGGAGGGCCCGAACGAAGTCGGTGAGACGACCGATCAGCCCCGGGCCAGGTCAGGTGTCTTTCTTTGAAGAGCTTCAAATAATTTCTACACAAGTGTCAGTGAATCTGTGACACGCCCGCCGTGGCAGCAGCTACGGCTGCACCGCCCTCCACAGCCGCCGCCGCGTCCGCCCCCGCCCCCGCGGCCGGCGCCGCTGGCGCAGCTGCGTTCGTGGCGGCGGATGCCGCAACTTCCCCCTCCGTGGGCGCTGCTTCTCTGCCCGCGTGGAACTACTACTACCTCGCCCTGCTGCGGGTGCCGCCCGCCGCGGCAGCTGCCACGGCTGCACCGCGCGCCGCCATTGCCGCCGTACCCACCACTCCCACGCGTCTGGCGAGGCCGCCGCCGCCGCCGCTGCCGTGATTGCCGCAGTGGCCCCAACCACCCCCGCCATGGGCGCTCCCGCGACGCCCGCGGTCTGCCGCAAATCCCGTGCCCTGCTGCAGCTGTCGCCCACGCTGTGAGCTGTCACGTCTGCTGAGCGCGCCTGCCTCTCACCTTGACGCCCGCTACCCGCCCGCGGCTGGCGCCGCTGCCGCCACCAGCACCGCCATGGTAGCAGCAGCGGCCACGCACCCCCGCTTTTGCCTCTCTGTTTGTGCGTCACCGCCCCGTCTGCTGGTACTGTGGCAGCCACGTTTTCTGCCGCTGTTACGCTGCCAGCCACGCGTCACGCGGCTGCCGCGGTGTGTTTCTCCCTAGGTCATGTCATCGAGGTCTTTGTATCGCTCGCAAGGTCATGTGATAAGTGGGTAGCACTGTAGGGCACAGCTGTCACGGAGGACATGTAGACTGTTCTCTTTCTTCAAAAAATATTGCATGGGCCGACGTTTGGTGTACGACTGGAGCACGGGTGTGCAAGGGAGCCTGGCTCTTGGAAGAAAAGCTCAAAGGACTAGACGCGGCGTGGTACTTTCTGGGCATATAAAAATGAGTTTGGAAAGAAGGGGACACC
>ENA-ORXC01002202-ORXC01002202.1-marine-metagenome-genome-assembly--contig:-NODE-2202-length-10808-cov-4.506663_pt1 | contig 10808 bp, 6 predicted proteins | sample MGYA00237865_ERZ511478 | MGnify/ENA metagenome assembly ERZ511478 | reverse complement strand
TTTTTTTTTTAATGATACGGCGACCACCGAGATCTACACTCTTTCCCTACACGACGCTCTTCCGAGCCCCACACGCGGACCTCCGCCCTCCCCCGCGCGAGCAGCCGCCACATCGCCGTGCGGTACTCCCTCACGAGCGCCGCCACATAGCCGTCGACGACGACCACGATGCGCAGCGCCGGCGGGCGGAGTGCCGCCGCCAACAGCAGTGACGGAAGGCGCTACTGCGGCGGGTCGGCCCATCCGCCGCCGCCGCTGCTGCCCGCTAGCAGCTCCAACAGCGCCACGTCGGTGGGTGCTTGTAGGGCTGCCGGGGCGGCCTCCCCGGCAGAGCGCCCACTGCCAGCGCTGCTCCCACTCCGCGGGGCACCCGCGTCCCTCCCACCCAACGCCGGGGCGGGACCGGCCGCACCCGCGTCGGCACCGGCGGCGGCGCCCCCCCCGGCCAACCTCTCGCCGCCCGAGTCCCGCCCCCGTGTCGGGTCCGTTGGGGGAGCTCCAGCTGGCTGCAGCCGGCCGGCCACGGCGGCGCCGACGGCCACGGCGCGGCGGGCGGCAGGCGGACGTAAGGGACGGCTGGATGCCCATGGTCGGCCGCTGCGGCGCGTCGCGCGGGAGCGACGACGGGCAATGGAATGACGGCGGCAGGCGCCGACAGAAGCAGGCCCGAGGTCAGCCGGGCGGGCGGCCCCCCCCCCGGTGTGGGCAGCAGCGCCCCCGCCAACGGGCGCACGTGCCCCAACGTCCCGACCGTCCGCGGCTTTGAGCTGTCGGCCTACACGGGCCGGTGGTACCAGGTGGCCGTCACCGCCCTCTTTGCCGAGCGTACCGAAGACAACAAGCCGTGCGTGACGGCGGACTACAAGCTGCAGGGGCCCAACGTGCAGGTGATCAACTGCAAGCAGGATGCGCCGGCCAATGCCACGTCAGGCGCGACGGTCGGGTGCCTGGAGGGGGTGGCCTTCCCCCCCGCCAAGGGCGAGCCCCCCGCCGAGCTCTCTGTGCAGTTCCCGGGCGCCCCCTTCCCGGGCCCCTACAACATCATTGGCTTGTCGGGAAAGGCGTCAGCGGGCTACCGCGTGGCGCTCGTCTACTCGTGCACTGCTGGCGGCGGCTTTTTCACGCAGGGCCTCTTCCTGCTAAGCCGGACTCCCCAGCTCGGCTTTTTTGAGTTGCTCGGCTGGTACCTGCGCTTCCTGCGGACCGGCATTAAGCTGGCCAAGAACAACCAGATTGTGCTGACGCCGCAGGGAAACAAGAGGTGTGCGTACCGGGGCGACAAGAGGGCGAACGTCGTCTTTGAGTAGATGCGACGAAGCGGGGACAAGCGAGTGGCCAGACGCCAGTTGTGATGTGGTTCGTGCACATAAACATGGGTAGACGCTCTTGTCCGGTTCTACATGGCATTGCCGCGGCACGGCGCGGCGCGGCGCGGCGCGGCAGGGCTCGGCACGGCTCGGCACGGCTCGGCACGGCATGGCACGTCGGTCGACTGTTGACGGGGCGGTGTCCAGGGCTCGCGGGCCGGACATGAAAAAGCAGGAGTGGCGGCGGAGGCGGCGCCGCTCTTGCTTACAGCGTTGCCAGCCGAGGCATGGCCAACGTCTTGCCATAGCTCCCGTCGCGGAACCGATGCCCCCGACGCGGAGGGGCCGCCTGTGGCTGTGCCTTTAGGCCGTCGACAATCCACCATTGCCCCGTGAGGGACAAGAGGGACACACGCCCGCCGCGCGCGGGGTTGGCAACGCATCCGCCAGCACCTGCGTCGACGTCCCGCGGTGGCACCCTGACCGCCAAACAGGTGTGTGGTCCACGGTAGTCGCCCCCACGGCCGCCTCGTCGACAATGGCAGCCGGCCTTACGGGTACCGCCGAGGGCGGTTTCCGAGCGCCCCGCCCGCAGGCACTGGAAACATTGTCACCGCGCCGACCGCCCGTGTGCAGCAGCACGGACGAGGGGCCTCTGCAAGTGCGGCGGTGGTGGTCCAACCCGCCGACGCATTGGGGGCGTTGACCCCCACCAACGTTGCCGCGACGGTGGCCGCGCGCGCCCAGCCAGACGGTTGCCATGGCAACCGTCGCTGCTTCCCCGTGGCCTGCCGACGGTTCAACCTCGGTCAGCCGGGGCGTGGCGCGTCCTCGGTCTTTGACCTCACGGCGGCAATGTCGGCGGGGCATCCCCACCCGGCCTGTCCCGGCCGTGGCGGGTCGGCCACCCCCCGCCCACCCTCGTGCCGCGGCCGCCGCGCCGCTGCCGCCGCGGTGACGAGAACGTCGGCCCACTGCGCGCACGCGTGCGGCGGCCGCCATTGGTCCGCGGTCAGGCGCCCGCCAACACATGGGCGCAGGGCGGACAGTACAGTACCGGCATCGTCCGAGCCCGGGTGGCGATGGCTGGAGACGCGCACCAAGCGCGTCGTATTCATTTGGGGCGGTTCCAAAAGTGACTATTCGTCTTGAAAGTACAAGCGAAGTAATTTTCAAACTGAAAAGGTCGCTGGTGCTGGTCCGGAAACCGACACGGGCTTGGCCCGGTTCGACTTGTCCACCGCCCCTTACGTCCTCCCAGGCCCGCATCCTGCGCCAAGTCTCCACGGCGAGCGACCTCATCGGCTGCCCGTGCCCGCCCCGCCGGGCTTGTCACTAGCTGCTACTGCTTGGCTGTGTATTCAGTGTGCCGTTGGTTGGGATGCTGGTGCTGGCGCGGACCAAGGCCTGCTGACCGTCAGCTCGTTGGTGTCCACCTTGCCTGCCGTCGTCAGCTGCGCGAGGGTGGCTCTTGTCGGTGCACGATGAGTTCCGGTACGTTTTTGAGCTTTCTGCGTGGTGAGGCTGTGCGGAGCCGTTTGCATTGCTGAAAGCGGCCTGGTCCTATTTGTGGAGACTTGTGTGGCTTGCGGCAGAACCCGTGGACTGTCCGGTGTGCACATTCTGACGGTGCCTTGAGTCGTTCAATGTTCCATGGCTGTGCAATCTTCTTCATGTGTGTTCTGCTTGTTGACGCTTCACAGGCAGACTTGGAGGCTCCATGTCTTCGCTGTCCATGTCAGACCTGAGGCCGGTATGTTCCAACCAGACCCTGTCCTGTTCTCGTGTTGCTGTTGCTTTTCCTCCAGACGCTGGACTGTTTCCTCTTCCCCGCTGTTTCCTACCACTCCGCTTACAGGAAGGCATGCCAAAGGACTGACGGCGTACGTCCTTGTTGTCCGTCGTTGCTCGCCGTCCCTTGCTCATTTTTGTTATTGTTTTTGCCTGCAATGCGCTGCTGGTGGGCCGTCGATGTCTTGCTCGTTTTCGACATGCACAGGCTCGTGCCGACGATGAGCCATCGGCAGACCAATATGTGGTCGACGGGCGGCGTTTCAGTGGCACGGAACATTTTGGGGCGGGGGCGGGCGACAGCGGCGGGCCGCTGCCGGGCGGTCGCGCACTGCTGCCATGGCGGACCATGGTGGTGGCGCTCTTGCTGTTTGGAATTGGCCTGACGTTTCTGCTTCTGGGCGGTCTCCACTTCTGGTGCGTGCGCGTTGCGTGCTCGTGGTGGGTCGTTTTTGAGGGTGCAAGGGCAGAGGATTTCGTGCGTGTGTCCTGGTGGATGGTCGGTTGTTCCTAGGGGACTGTGCTGACCAGTCTGTTCTTTGGCGGTACATTTACGGCTGTGACATGCTCCTGCTCCTCGTTCCTTGCACGGTCGCTTTCGGGACTGTTGGACCGTTGCCATGTATCCTTGCTCTGCAGGGACCGAGACCGGGACACCGGGGTGGCGTTCCTTGTCATTGGCAGCCTGTGCTTCTTGCCCGGCTCGTACGCAACGTACAATCTTTGGCATGCGTGGCGGGGAACGCCGGGCTTTCACTTTCACCAAAGTACGTTCCCTTCTCTATTTTGGGCAGTTGTGTGTTGTTCTCTCTCTAGCGTGGTCCTGCACGACTGGGTTCCATGTTTGTCTCATAGTGTTGCCTTCGCACGAGTGACTGATTACTGACTACGGTGTTCGTGTCTCGTTTGTGATGTGTACGCAAATCTCGCTCAACCATGGTGATGATGGTGCTTGCTGTGATGGCGTCGCTTGCATGACACGTTATGTCGGAAGTGCAGTGGCCGAGTTCGATGACTTCAGATGGTAAGAACGCCGGTCTAGTCTAGTAGCGCGTATGCCTCGTGTGCGCACGAGCTCAGGCTGGTCCACTTTTCAAAATCCTGCTCAGGCGGCACCGCCGACAAGCTCTACCCATGGGACAGCTGAACATGGTCACACAAAAGAAGAAATGAACGACCACCAACTGCACATGGAATCGCCTTGCCGTTGCCGCCGTCGTCCTCCCCCTCACTTCGTCTCCCCGACTGCCGCCGTCGCGAAGTTGTTGAGCGCGGTCGTGAGGGCGTCCACGTCCACCCCCGTCCCGTGGCGACTGGTCACCCACTCGGGCTTGACGAGCGCGACGGACACTTCGGCGCCCTCGGCGCCCGTTTCGGTAAAGACCCCAATCTTGGCCGGCAAGTCGATACCAGCCGTAAAGGCCGACTGCATCACCGGCGTGCCGAGCGTGGGGTTGCCAAACACCGCCGCGCGGTTGAACTTGCCCATCAGGTCCCCACCAGCAGCGGCCACCGACAGGTCGTGTTGCGCTAGGTACGCGACGGTGACGGGTGCCGCGTCCAGCGCCGCATTGAGGCGCGCCCACGACGCATCGGCCGTCGTGTCGTTGCTCGTGCGCGTGTCAAGGCCAGAGCCCTGCGCCGTCAGCGCCGCCGCGTCATAGTCGAGCCCGGTGGGCGCGACGGTCACGCCCGCGGCGGCCGACGCCAGGCGCGCCTGGATGGCTTCGAGCGCCACCAGCGGCGCATCGATTTTGGCCGGCAAGTCGAAACGCACCTTGAGCTGCGACGCGGTGTTGTACGTCACGTATGGCACGCCAAGCGGAGAGTCGGCAACCGCCACCTCGGGCGGCACAGACACGCCCGCGGCGGCGACGTTCATAAACGTGGCCGCCACAGGGGGTACCCCACCAAAGGCCACGACCGTCGACGGGGCCAGGCGGAGGCCGACCGACGTCGCTGCAACGTCGTGGTCGACCCGCCCGATGCGCCGAACCTTGTCGGGGCCAGAGGAGATGGCCTCTTCCAGGGCAGCTACGCTCGCTGCCACCGGCTGCGACGACCGCACCAGCCTCAGGCCAGCGGGGCGACGAAAGGCATGAAATGCTGTACCCGACACGTCCCAGCCCGTCGCGGGGGTGCCGACGGCAGTGCCGGCAAAGCCCAGGCGCCCGCAGCTCGGCGGGCCCGCCCCTTGCGCAGCGGGCGTGGCCCACCCAAAGCGCAGCGTCAGAAGCGTCTGCCCGCCAGGAGTGACGATGAGGTGCGCGCGGCCGCGGCCGGCGCCGGCACCCGCGACAAACGGCGCCGATACGCAAATCCTAAAGGACGGGCGGTGGCGGTGACGCAGCCGCCGCCTCGACCACCAGTGGCCCTCCTTGGCGCGCACGACCGGGCCGCCGCCGTTGCTACCGGCGACGCTGCCGTCCCCCCCGGCCAAGGTGGCAGCACTGTACCAGTGCCGCCTCGGGGCGGTCAAGTTGAGCGCCGCACCGCGCAGAAAGGGTGGCAGCCCCGCATCGTCCGGCACGGTGCCCGCCACGTACACGCCGTTGGGGGTCCGGGCCAGGGGTGCCAATCGAAAAGTCACTGCCTTGATGTCACCAACGCAAGAGGAGTTGGGGGGGCGACCGTCAATGGCCTCGACCTGGACGGCCGCAAGGATGGCGGAAGCGACAGCGACGGCAAACGCCGAAGCCCATGTGTGCATCAACCGCGGGGCCATGGTCGGCCCGTGTAAAGAACGATGGGTGCCAAAAAGACGCACGGAAATGAGGTAGGAGGAGGGGAGGAAAGAGAGACAAGGGAGCAAACAACCAGCAGTGGAGCGTTGTTGCCGTGCGTGTAGGAAGGAAAAGAATCATATGCTTTGGCTTCTGCACTTGTACCGGAAGACCCGCCTCGAGCGGCTCGCCTGCTCGTCCCCACAGCACCTCGGCCGGCGCATCGGTGCAAAACACGCCTGTCGACAGCACGAATTGGAGGGAGAAAAGCTGCTGGACCCCTCTTCGGGATAGGGGTGGAGAAACGTACACTCCAACTGTGGACGAGCGCCATAAACTGGTCGACGTGTCACTGCGGAGCTCGTGGTCATCGGGGGGATGCATGGCGCAGGGTTCTGGCCCAGAGAGCCCCCACGCCCGCCGTCTCCATTGGTCGAGGTTCCCCGCAGCTGCTTGGTCATTGACGGAGCAGCCACTGGAATTCGAGCTGTCACGGAATCAGATCACCAGAATCTGTCAAAAAGTTGACGCTCTCGAGACTGACGTTGCTCGGCACTGGGACGGTCTCCATGAGGTTCAGTAGTAGTTCAGTGCGGGAGTATTCCAGCCCAGAAATTCATATTCCTTCGTGATGTAGTGGGCAAGACTGCATGGCGCCCCCCACTTGTACGCTGACTTTCAAAACTGCGAATCCCCCGCGTAGGAGGTGCGGCCGTCCCGCAGCGGGCCCGCTGCCACCGGTGGCGGCCGATCTGGGGCCGCGGCTGCCCCGCGCACGGCGCCGGCCGTTAGCGCACGTTGCGCGCACGGCCCCGCTTCTGTGTCCTCAAAGATTGATCAGGAAGAGCTGGCGCCGTCGGTGGTGGCTTGCGTGGCGTTCGGGCGACGAGCCGCGGTGCGTCATCCGGCGGGGCCCCCCGGCTCCCATTGCCGTGGCAGGGATGACGATGGGCCAATCAGAGGGCCAGAAAGGACTGTTTGCACCCTGGATTCACAGCATCAGCTGTCGATGGGCGGGGGGGGGCCCACTTGAGCTGACTGGCTGCCCTCTCCCCCGCTGCGGGGCCGAATGAAAACGGTCATTGGCCCTATCAATCCTCCGTTTCGTGGCCATACAGAACGGCGGCACGAGGCGCGACACTGACCCAGATTTGTTGTTGGCAGTCAGAGACGACTGATCGTCGCCGCTGCTGCGGAGCGACGCCCGCGTGGAGCGGGGCGGGGCGCGCCTTGGTTGCTGACTTGTTAGGCCCACGCAGACCGCCAAAAGCAGCGAGGTGTTGTTGAGGCAGATCCCCCGACCGAGCCACAGACCGTGAAGGGCGCCGCTGACAGCGACGGCGCGGGTCCTACGACCAAACGCCTTGGACGGCGGACCGGCGGCGGCCGCAGCGCTGTGACACTTCGTGCCGTACTGTATGTAGATACGGCCCCCACAAACACCGACACGCAGGCCTTCACGCGGGAGACTTCCAAGGTTCGTTTGGCAGACTGACGAGGGCAGGCGCTACGTACTGCAGTATCGAACCGCACTGGAAAGTCTGCGTGCGGCTGGCCAAGCCCTACCACGGGGCGGGTGTCATCGGGGCTCTGTGGAAAGAGGGTCCTTGGTGGAACCTCTATCTGACGAGCGGCTACGCGCTCAGCTCCAGCCGGCAACTTGAGTGGTGGGCGGAACCACAGCACAGTCCGGCCCTCGCGGCCACACACTCTACTGCATGTTGGCACAACGTAACCTGAGGTGTACGGCGGCTGACTTGGTCCGCCGGGTGCAGGGAATCCTGGTAAAAGCTATCTTGCCTCCGTCGTAGTCCATGCGACTGCCTTGCTTCCGTCGCATTCTATGCGTCTTGACCTGGACACAGGCCATGTGAACAGGCTGCGGTCAACAACAGGCTGGCTGCATCGGCATGAACAATGCCTCATCCAGGAGTTGTACTGTCTTCTGCTCGATTGCCACCCTGGAGGTGCCAGCAGTTACGGGCGCGGGGGCCTGTCGAGAGGGAGACATCCAGGTCAGCCGCCCACCCGTGAGAATCGTGGCGCACATCCACTCTTGCCCCAGAACTACAGCAATGATCAAGCGGCGAAAGTGCCACTCCACCCAGGTCACGGTCAGCAAGCTTTGGCGACAGACGGTGACGATGATCTCGCGTTGCTGGGCGCTCGTCTTGGTCAGGCATCCGAGCGTCATGCCGCTCTCCCCTCATCCTGCGTGTCGCGGCATTGCGACCTGAAGGTAGTGCACGAACCGGCTCTCTGTTGTTTGGGCACTTCTTCATCAAGCTGGGTGCGTGGCATACGTGCATCTGACTGAGTCCAACATCACTGGCAACAGAACCCTGCGGACTGACCGTGATTTCGTTTTTCTTTTTAGACGCCCCAGATGACAGTCATCATGAGGCCACTCCAGCGATGCCCCTGCTAGCCGCTTGTTGCAGCCCTTCATTGACCGCCATGTGGGCTAACCGCCACCTGCATGCTTTCAGTCGTGCCGCAGGGAGCGGCCAGGTTGCCGGCTGACGTGGAGTGTCCGGACATTGGATGGCGACGGTGGGACTGGCAATGCCAGCCGAATCCGTCCCTACGATGGGCGCCGGGGTCTGAAGCCTGGCAACATAACACAAAGGTTGCTGACACACGGGAGAGTGTCTGCCCTCCTGACGAAAGGTGTTTTCCAGGCCAACCCAGCTGCGCGGCTGCTCCCCCCCGACCGACGGACGAGCGGGCGTTCCTGGCTCACCCAGAGTTCGGTTGCGGTGGCCGCGTCGTGGCCGGACCGCAACTGCCTTTTCTATTGATCGGACGACAGTCCAGGGGGGTTGACCATGCGTCATCCGAGCAAGGACGATGCTGAAAAAAAGAACACGCTCGGGATTTCTCTGCGCCCATCGTCTGCTGACTCAACTGGACCACACTCAGCCTACACCTACGCAACTCGCACCCGCTACGGATGCACACCGTACCGACCGCGTCTCTCAGCACGCACTGCTCCCCGTCGCCCCGCCCTCCGTCGCCCTAGCCGCCGTCCCGCCACTGCTGGCCGATCACATGTACTGCTCGCCCTGCAGGTCGCCCATGCCGTCGCCATTCACCGGCTTCTTTTCCGGCAGCTCGACGATGAGGCACTCGCAGGTCATGACCAGCGCCGCGACGGACGCCGCGTTCTCCACCGCCCAGCACGTCACCTTGGCCGGGTCGAGCACCCCCGACGCGAGGAGGTCCTCGTACTTGTCCGTCGCCGCGTTGTAGCCCGTCCCATACTCCATCTCGCCGACCTTGGCCAAAATCACCTCCCCCTCCATCCCCGCATTGTCGACAATCTGCTTGAGTGGCGACACAATGGCCTTCAGCATAATCGTCGCCCCATGCGCCTCGTCCTCATCGTCAAAGTCGGGCACCCAGCCAGCATTCTTGGCCAGGTACGCGAGCGTCGCGCCACCGCCGGCAACGACGCCCTGCTCCATCGCCGCCTTGGTCGCGTTGAGCGCGTCCTCATACCGCAGCTTCTTATCCTTGAGCTCCGTCTCCGTGGCGGCGCCAACCTTGATGCGCGCAATGCCGCCGCCGAGGCGCGCAATGCGCTCCTCCCCCTTCTCGCGGTCAAACTGGGAGTCGGTGTTTTCCACCTCCCGGCGGATCTGCGCAATCCGCGAGGCGACCGCCTCCTGGTTGTCCGACCCCGAAATGATGGTCGTCAGCTCCTTGCCGACCACCACCCGGTCGGCAGAGCCGAGGTCCTCCAGCTTGACGTCCTCCATCTGCATGCCGAGCTCCTCCGCAAGGTACGTGCCGTTGGTGACAATGGCAATGTCCTGCAGGTACGCCTTGCGGCGGTCACCAAAGCCCGGCGACTTGATGGCAACCACGTCCAGGACGCCGCGCATCTTGTTGACGACGAGCGTCGACAGCGCCTCGCCCGTAATGTCGTCGCAGATAATGACCAGGGGGTCCTTTGACTTGACGGCAGCCTCGAGGAGGGGCACCAGCTCCGACACGGCCGAGATTTTGCGGTCCGTGATGAGCAGCCGCGGGTTGCGCATGTCCGCCACTTGCCGCTCCTGGTCCTTGACAAAGTAGGGCGACACAAAGCCGCGGTCGAGCTCCATCCCCTCGGTAAAGTCGACCTCGTCGGTCAAGGACTGGGACTCCTCCACCGACGTCGAGCCATTCTCCCCAATCCGCTCGTACGCCGACGCGATAATGTCGCCAATCGCCGCGTCGTTGCCCGCCGAGATGGTCGCCACCGACTTGATGTCGTCATTGCCCTTGACGTCCCGCGCGAGCTTCCGCACCTCCTCCACGAGGCGCTTGGTCGTCTTGTCAATCCCGCGCTTGAGCGCAATGGGGTTCCGCCCCGACGCCACCGCCATGATGCCCTCATTGACAATGGCTTGGCACAAAACCGTCGACGTTGTCGTGCCGTCGCCCGCCTTGGAGTCCGTCTTGGACGCCACCTCCTGCAGCAGCCGCGCGCCCGTGTTGGCCATGGGGTCCTCCAGCTGGATCTGCTTGGCAATCGTCACCCCGTCATTGACGACTTCGGGCACGCCATAGGCGCGCTCGAGGACGACGTTGCGGCCCTTGGGGCCGAGCGTAATCCGGACCGCGTCGGCCACCGCGTTGATGCCGTCGAGGAGCGACGCGCGGCTCTTCTCCTTAAAGTAGAGCCGCTTGGCCATCATGACGGGGCCCCGGGGGGGGGGCGCCCCCGCGCCCGCCGGCACATGACGCGCGGCGGCGGGGCGGCGGAGGACAGAGGGGGTAAATGCAGAGTGGCGGAGGGAGGTGGCCGCCGACGCGGGGGCGCCGCCGGTGAGGGCGGCACCCGCGGCCGAGACAAACGCCATGGGCGGCGAGGGGCGGGCGGGCGGCGACGGCGGCGGCGGAAAAGTAAGGGGAGCGCCGACAATAAAGGAATGCAATGAAGGGACACGGAGAGCGGGCAGGAGGGGAAATGTCCGAGGGTGTCGGTCACGTCTTGGCA
>ENA-ORXC01002201-ORXC01002201.1-marine-metagenome-genome-assembly--contig:-NODE-2201-length-10813-cov-2.109445_pt1 | contig 10813 bp, 9 predicted proteins | sample MGYA00237865_ERZ511478 | MGnify/ENA metagenome assembly ERZ511478 | reverse complement strand
TAACAGTATCGTGCTGAAAATGAAGAATTTGCTCGATTCCGCCCGTGCCCCTGAACACACGGTGGTATGCGCCGCCCCGAGAAGACCGTCGATCAGACTCCGCCGTAGTCCTTCTTTTCCTCTCCGATCCAGCGCCGAATCAGACCCGTCACAGAATCGGGGTAGGACAGCAGAAGCTGATCCGCTATCTGGCTGACATCATCCAGCAGATCATCATCCCGGCCCAGTCGCGCGATGCGAAACTCGGCCAGTCCGGTCTGGCGTGTGCCCAGCACTTCTCCAGCACCACGCAGCGACAGGTCCTTCTCCGCAATCAGGAAACCATCATTGGTCTCGCGCATGATATCCAGTCGCTCACGGGCATTGTTCGACAAGGGACTCTGATACAGCAGAACGCAACTGCTTTGTTCACTGCCTCGACCTACCCGACCACGCAATTGATGCAGTTGTGACAAGCCGAGTCGTTCGGCATTTTCAATGATCATCAAGGATGCATTGGGTACATCAACGCCTACTTCGATCACCGTGGTGGCGATCAACAGATCCACTTCACGCTCCTTGAACGAATTCATGACCGCCTCTTTCTCTCGCGGCTTCATGCGCCCGTGCACCAGTGCAATACGGTGCCGGGGCAGCAGCTGATGCAGGGTCTCCAGCGTATCCTCGGCAGCTTCGGCCTGCAGCGATTCGGATTCCTCGATAAGCGTGCACACCCAGTAGACCTGACGACCTTCGTCTATTGCGGCCCCGACGCGTTCCACCACATCGGCGCGCCGCACATTGTCCAGCGCTACCGTGGTCACCGGCTTGCGTCCGGGCGGCAGCTCGTCGATGACCGAGACTTCCAGGTCGGCGTAGGCGGTCATGGCCAGCGTTCTCGGAATGGGGGTCGCGGTCATGATCAACTGATGCGGCTGTACATCATCCCTGGCCCCCTTGTTGCGAAGCGCCATTCTCTGATGTACCCCGAAACGGTGTTGCTCATCAATGATGGCCAGCCCCAGATCGGCAAACTCCACATCCTTCTGAAATAGCGCATGCGTGCCCACCACGATCTGCTTCTGCCCCAGGGCCACCGCCTCGATGGTGGCGCGTCGTTGGGCGGCGCGCAGCTTCCCGGTCAACCAGGCCACCTGAATTCCCAGCGGCTCGAACCACGCCGAGAAATTGAGCATGTGCTGTTCCGCCAGAATTTCCGTGGGGGCCATGATTGCAACCTGATGGCCGCATTCGACTACCTGGGCCGCCGCCAGTGCTGCCACGATGGTCTTGCCTGAACCGACATCGCCCTGCACCAGACGCAACATGGGTTCGCCACTGCCCATGTCATTCAGGATATCAAGCAGCACCCTGTCCTGGGCATAGGTCAACTTGAAAGGCAGGGAGCTGCGCAGGCTGCCTGGCAGCTTCCCGGCAGGGCGAATGACAGGTGCTTGCCTGGCCTGCGCATCGACTCGCAACAAGCGCAGCCCCAGACGATGAGCGATCAATTCCTCCAGTGCCAATCGTCGGTGTGCCGGATGCAGCCCTTCGACCAGCGCGTTCACATCGCTGCCGGGTGGCGGTCGGTGAACGATGCGCAGCGCACTGACCAGGTCCGGCAGCCCGGTATCGGCAGTTTCCGCCACGGGCAGGTAATCCTGCAGACTCTGCCGCTCCAGACGCGCCAGCGCCTGATCGGTCAGTTTGCGCAAGGTAGCCTGCTGCACCCCTTCGGTGGCGTGGTAGAAGGGAGTCAGTGTGTTGTCCAGAGCGGTCTCGTCATTGGCATCGGGGCGCAGCACCCGGTATTCGGGATGTACCATCTCGAGCATGCCCGGCCCGCGCCTGACTTCCCCGAAACACTGCACCCGCGCACCGCGCTCGAATTGGCTGACCTGCTTCTGATTGAAGTGAAAGAAGCGCAACATGATGGCGCCGGTCCCGTCATTGAGCCTGACCATCAGCGAACGCCGCTGACGTATGACGACATCACTGATCATGACCTCGGCACTGATGACAGCCTCACTGCCCGGCGTCAGAGTGCCTATTTTCGACAGTCGGGTGCGATCCTGATAGCGAAACGGCAGATGAAACAGGACGTCCTGCAGGGTACGGATACCCAGAGTCCCGAGTTTCTCTGCCATGGCTTCACCCACCCCTTTCAGGGTAACCACTGGCGTGACATCCAGTGGTTCCTCCGGCGATTCCGTCCTGTTTACCACGAAGCTGCAGCTATCCGAAAATCAGCGACCTTGCCGATCTGATCACCGAGATGCAGATCAGCCCAGGTACATCACGCCTTCCACCTCGACGGCGACATCGCGCGGCAGCGCGGCAACACCGACGGCTGCCCGAGCCGGGTAGGGTTCGCTGAAGCGTTCCGCCATGACCTCGTTGACCAGAGGAAAATCGGACAGATCGGTCAGATAGACATTCAGCTTGACGACCTGATCGAAAGAGCCACCAGCGGCCTTGCAAACCGCCTCGAGATTGTCGAAGACCTGTACGATCTGCGTGCGGACATCGCTGCTGACCAGCTCCATGGTCTCGGGCACCAGAGGGATGGCACCGGAGAGATAGACGGTATCGCCAGCTCGGACTGCCTGCGAGTAAGCGCCGATAGCACTGGGGGCCTTGTCTGTACTGATGATATCGCGTGCCATGAATCTGATCTGCCTGGATGATGGTTGTGAGCTGGGAGTATATCGCCTTGCCTCTGAACTATCAGGCCGAATCCGCGTGAATGCGGTGACCGGCGGGCGTAGCCAGTCCCCAGCCGCGCACGCTTTCGCAGACCTTCACGAGCAATCAGGCGATGCCCGGCGATCGGGCAGATTCGCTACCGGCGTCAGTTGTCGCGCCTGACGCTGCGCACCACCGTCAGGTTTCGCAACCTGCGAACGATACGCGCCAGCTGTACCCGGCTCTCGACAGACAGGGCAAAACGGATACTGACATCGTCCTCACTGCGACTGTCGAACTCCAGATGCTCGATGTTGACATTCATCAGCGACATCGTGGATGTCACCCGTGCCAGTGCCCCGGGCTGATTGACCAGATGCCCCAGTATCACGACCTCGAAACTGCCCTTGATCTCCGGCGCCCACTCCACGGCAACCCATTCCTTGGGGCGTCGGCGGAATCTGCGGACATTGCGACAACTGGTCCGGTGCACTGCCACGCCCTTGCCCGGGGTGAAGAAGCCCTGCACGCTGTCACCCGGTATGGGATGACAGCAACGCGACATGTACAGCGTCGGACTGTCAGCTGAATCCACCAGCAGCGGAGCCGGCTCCATGACCGTCAGCTGCGTCGCTTCCTCATCATCGCCGGCTTCGAGCTGGATCAGCCGCGATGCGATCTGGCTGGGCAGATGCAGTCCAAGGCCGATATCGGCATACAACTCGTCGATCGTGCCCTGGCGTCGCTCTGTCAGCAGGGCCTGCATGGCCTTCTCGGGAATGGCCTCCAGTGAACGATCGTGACGACTCAGCGCGCGGCGCAGCAGACGTTGCCCGAACTCGATGGCCTCGGTCTTGTCCAGCGCCCGCAGATGCTGGCGGATGGCGGCCCTGGCCTTGGCCGTCATGACGGAATTGAGCCACATGGGGCTGGGTGCAACACGCGGCCCCGTGAGAATCTCGACGGTCTGCCCGCTTTCCAGTGGCGTACTGAGCGAAGCCAGGCGACGGTCGATCTTGGCCGACACGCATTTGTTGCCCACTTCGGAATGTACCGCGTAGGCGAAATCGACAGGTGTGGCATTGCGGGGCAGCTGAATGATCTTGCCCTTGGGGGTGAAGACGTAGATTTCCCCCGGGTAGAGATCGATCTTGACGTTCTCCACGAATTCGACCGTATCGGAGGCGCTGTCCTGCATGTCCACCAGGCGCGACAGCCAATCGGGTGTTTCACTGGCTGCAGATGCCGAACTCTCGACATTCTTGTAGGCCCAATGCGCGGCAATACCCGACTCGGCTGTCTCGTCCATCTCATGAGTACGGATCTGCACCTCGATGGGTGTGCCGTCGGAGCCATGGTTCAACACGGTGTGCAGTGATTGATAACCGTTCTGCTTGGGGACCGCAATGTAGTCCTTGAACCGTGTGAAGATCGGCGCATACATCTGATGGATCAGGCCCAGAGTCTGGTAACACTCTTCGCGGGAGTCCACCACGACCCGGAGCGCGAGGATGTCGAACACTCGCTGAAAGGGCAGCTGCTTCTTCAACATCTTGTTGTAGAGGCTGTACAGATTCTTTTCGCGCCCGGAGACCGTTGCCTCCACGCCGTTTTCACTCAAGGCCGCCGTGATGCGGTCGGCTACCCGGTCGATCAGTTGCTCGCGATTGCGATGAGACTGTGCAACCGTTGCCTCCAGCACGCGACTACGCGCGGGGTACCGCGCACGAAACCCGAGATCTTCCAGTTCCGTCTTGATGGCGAACATGCCAAGTCGGGTGGCGATCGGTGCATAGACTTCCAGTGTCTCCTTGCCGATTCGACGTCGCTTGTCCGGACGCAAGGCACCGATGGTGCGCATGTTGTGCAGTCGATCAGCCAGTTTGATGAGTATGACGCGTATATCGGTCACCATGGCCAGCAGCATCTTGCGAAAGCTCTCTGCCTGCGCCTCCTTCTTGGAGCGGAACTTCAGATGGTTGAGCTTGCTGACACCATCCACGATATGCGTGACCTCCTCACCGAAGGCCTCGACCAGGGTTTCCCGGCTGACAGACGTGTCTTCCAGCACATCGTGCATCAGGGCGGCCATGACGGCGTGGTGATCGAGCTGCATATCGAACACGATGCCAGCCACCGCAATGGGGTGAACGATGTAAGGCTCGCCCGAACTGCGTTTCTGTTCACTGTGTGCGTCGCGAGCCAGAATATAGGCGCGCGATACTTCGGCAATCTGCTCCGTGGTGTAGCGACTGCTCATCTGCTCCACCAGCGCGGCATAGGCCCGGCCTTCGAGCTTGTCGTCGCTGCCGGATGGGCGATAGTCAACCACCTCATCGATGGCAACCGGTGCGCCGAAGGAATCTACGGTTCGAGGATCGTCATCGACACCGACATCGTCGGATCGATCCCTGACAGAGGACCGTGTGGGGGGCTTGCCGGGTGTGAGAGTGGCGGAAACATCGCTCGGAGTGGTGCCCATGGCTGATACCGGTTCAGTCATCTGATGAGGGAGAGAGGACAGGGCCGCGGCATTGCCACGGTCGTCGCGGTGATCGGCATCGCGACCGATCACTGGCCCGCTCATCGGGCGGCTGCAGGTACCACGACTTGCAGAAAAATCACTATGGAGAGATCCCGCCTGACCGGGAGGTGCAATGTCAGACTTGGGAGTGTCTCCGCCGGCCACTAGTGGGAACCAGCTCCGGAGGCGAAAAAAGGGAAGCTACACCGCTCGGTATCGAGCAGTGCAGAAACATCCGTCGAGTGTGTCCAGACTGGTTCTGGACAGCGCTCAGAAATCTTCGCGCAGATCTTTGTCATAAATTACGGGTTCGACAGGGGCTGGTGGTGGCGGTGCTTCCTGGAGAATATCCTCGCCGATCAGACCGTCCGCGATTTCACGCAGGGCAATGACGGTAGGCTTGTCGTTGTCGTCGGAAACCATGGGTTCGGCGCCCATGGAGATGTTGCGTGCACGCTTTGACGCGATCAGAATGAGATCGAAACGATTGTTGACCTGCGCCAGGCTGTCTTCTACGGTAACTCGTGCCATGAAGGCTAATCCTGCAAATAGCTGAACATTCTAGTCTAGAGTCTTATCTACGCAAACGCCAGACCATGGATCAGCAATTTGCAGTCAGACACACTCTTATGGGCCGATAATCCGCCGTTTTTAAGCCTGTAACAGGTATTGTGATCAAGCATCACACGTCCTGCTGCATTTTCAGTCGTGTGTCAGGCTGGTGATCAGACCCGCGTGGCGATGCGCCTGCCGCGATTTGTGCACTCGGTGGCTGATGACAACCGACTTCAGCTCGGACAGCGCCTCGTCGAAATCATCGTTGATGATCAGGTAATCAGCGTGATGATACTGCCGCATTTCCAGCACCGCTTCGGCGGTCCGGCGTTCGATGACATCATCCGCATCCTGCCCTCTGCCGCGCAGGCGCTCGATCAGCGTTGTCCGTGACGGTGGCAGAATGAAGATCGAAATCACCTCCGAGAACTTCTGCCGCACCTGGGCGGCTCCCTGCCAGTCGATTTCCAGGATCACATCCTGCCCGGCTGCCAGTGCGTCGTTCACCGCGCTCATGCTGGTGCCATAGTAATTGCCGAACACTTCGGCGTATTCCAGAAACTGGTCCGAATCGATCATGTTCTCGAACGTTTCGCGGCTGACGAAGTGGTAGTCAACGCCGTCTTCCTCTGCAGGCCGTTGCGGGCGAGTCGTGTGCGATACCGCCACGGTCAGATCCTTCAGCTCGTTGATGGCGCGCCTCACCAGACTTGTCTTGCCAGCACCTGACGGTGCGGAGACGATGAACATTTGTGCCAGATTCGATTGCATGAAACTCTTGCCTGATTACCAACCTGCTTACTATAGCGGCATAAGAGAGAATCAGGAGAGATTGCCATGGTACGGCCCCGTTCCACCCCGACGGAACTGCCCCCGACATGTTGACACCCGAAGTCTCGGTCCTGATGCCGGTGCGTCAGTGGCGCCCCGGTACCGAGGCGGCGATTGCCAGTATCCTGCGGCAGACACTGCCCTCGCTGGAGCTGCTGCTGATCGGTCAGCAGGATGTGCGACCACTGGCGAGCCAGCTTCCCCGGGATCCTCGTATTCGGGTGATTGCGCGCCGTCAGCCCGGCATCGTCGGCGCGCTGAATACCGGCCTTGCAGAAGCACGGGGGCGCTACCTTGCGCGCATGGATGACGATGACATTGCCTACCCGGAACGCCTGTCCGCACAACTGACACATCTGCGCGGCAAGTCGGGCACCCAACTGTGCGGTTGTCGCATCCGATTCATCGACTCTGCCGGCAGAACCGACACCATCCGCCGCGGTAACCGCGACTATGCGCACTGGCTCAATTCCCTGACCGATGATGCCGACATCCGAGCTGCTCGCTTCGTGGAATGTCCGCTGCCCCATCCGACACTCATGGCGCATCGCGATGTCTGGCAGCGTATCGGCCCGTATCGGGAACTGGACGGTCCGGAAGACTACGAACTTGTCTTGCGGGCCACGCTATCGGGCATCACGCTGGGCAAACCGGACGCGGTTCTGCTCGACTGGCGCGAACACCCCGGCCGCCTGACCTACGCCGACCCCCGCTATCGCCGCGAGGCCTTTGCCCGCTGCCGAGCACGCGCAGCAGCGGATCCACGCAGCGGACTGGGACTCTCCGAAGGGCGGGCCGTCTGGCTATGCGGCACCGGACGCAATGCTCGCCATTGGCATGATGCGCTGGCCGACGAAGGTATCGACGTGGCGGGCTTCGTGGACCTGCATCGGCACGGCCCGCATCGATCCAAACGCGGCAAAGCGGTCATCAGCTATGAAGAACTGCCCGAACGCCGCTGCGGCGCCCTGGTCATCGGGGCCGTGGCAGGCCCCAGCGCTCACGCCGCACTGCTGGATTACTTCGATCAGCAGCAATGGCGCCGTGGTCGGGAATTCATCCTTGGCGGCTGAGAAGGCATACCGGCAGCCATCTCAGAACAGATTCGTCAGCGCAACACCCACACCCAGACGTTGCTGGTAATGATCGTAATCGATCAGTGAATCGCCATAACCACTGAAGAACTGGACAAAGCCCCGAAACTTGGCGAAGAAGGGAAACGTCCAGTTGAGCGTGACAGCGCCCTTGCCGGTTGAGGTGTTACCGCGAAGGCGCACAGCGTATTCGTTCTTGTGATCACGCCAGGACACGCTCATCTCACCGTGGCCCATGAAATCGAGGATATCGGGGTTGTCGTCGCCTTCCGGATCGTCTGGCGTCTCCTTCTCTTCCTCCGGTATGCGGTACCAGGGCCTGACGTAGGCCACCAGGGGGCCACGCTCGTAGATCAGCGTGGTGTACAGGCGATTCCAGCTGCGCGACAGCCCTTGCACCTGACCATTGGATTGATGCTCAAGGCCAAGCACCACTGCCGTGTTGCCGCCGAAGGGCCCCCACAGCAACGGCACCATGTAGAAGATCTCGGGCTGATAATTGGTTTCGCGAAAGGGGCTCGACAGATCGCTGGAGTACAACTGCCACCAGGCCTCCAGCGTGATACCCAGCGACAGGGAATCGTCCTTCAGAAACAGATCCTTTTCATTCAGCTGACTCTTCAGACTGATCTGGAATATCACCTCCGCCGGCTGCAGCCCCTCTCTCAGCGGCACATCGTTCGCGCGATAGATCTCCTCATTGATGCCGGTGGAATAACTCACGGGCAGAATGAAATTATGCTTGTGTGCCGTCAGCACATAGGGGTTGAAGGCATCGGCACGCTCCTCCTTGACGCGCTCCGACACGGCACCATTGGGCTGCTGTTCTTCCTGCAAGTCCTCACCGCCATTGGACGACAGATCGATGTCCACGGCGCCTGATTCCGCATCGGCCGAAGGATCCGATTCATCGACCGAACCGCTGGTTCCGGGCAGCTCACGTTTCGAATCACCGGCGTCGGGCAGGTCGGCCGATCGATCCTGTACCCGCTCGATGCCTGCACAACCACCCAGCATCAGACAGGTGCAGCAGAGCAGTAACAGCAGACGAATATTCAAGCGGTTCGAGGGCATGGTCAGGGTCACGGGCAGGACGGGCGGCAATCAGTGGCTCAGAGGGTAGCGTGTATCCGCCTCTCATGGCGCATCAGCGAGTAACAAGTCAGCGGCTCTTTCACCGACCATCATCGCCGGTGCATTGGTATTGCCTGTGGGTATCGTCGGAAAAATCGATGCATCCGCTATGCGCAAGCCGCTGATCCCGTGTACGCGCAGCTTGTGATCCACCACGGAGGAATTGATGTCCCTGCCCATCCGACAGGTGCAGCTGGGATGAAAGACGGTCCAGGCATTGGCCCGGACAAACGCCATCAGCTGCTCGTCATCCTGCACGGTCCTGCCCGGATAGACCTCCTGCTCGATGATTGGCTGCAATGCGGCGGTATCGCTGAGCTTTCTCATCAGGTGCATGCCCTTGAGCATCAATTGACGATCATGCTCGGTCGCCAGATAGTTCGGCTGTATTCTCGGGGCGGTGCGCGGATCGGCGCTGACAATGTCCACCGAGCCGGTGCTGGTCGGTTTGCAGGGGTTGAAGCCGAGGAGAAACCCGGGAAAGGGATCGGGACTGATCAACGGGCGCGTACCCGGAGGAGCTCGCGTATAGCTGACGGGGGAGAAATACAATTGCAAATCCGGCCCCTCCAGTTCCGGAGTGCTGCGCAGAAAGCCCCCACCCTGATTCAGGCTCAGCGCCAGCGGCCCCTTGCCACCTGCCAGAAACTGCAGTGCCGCCTTCAGCTTGCCCTGCCAGGGGCCCAGAGACTGATTCAATGTCGGTACCGTGGAGCGACAGACGATGTCTGCACCCAGGTGATCGCTCAGATGTCGGCCGACGGCAGGCATCGCCTGGCGCACGTTCACACCGGCCGCCTGCAGGGTTTCCTGCGGCCCGAGCCCGGAAAGCTGCATCAGCTGCGGTGAGTTGACAGCACCTGCGCACAGGATGACTTCGGCCCGTGCCCTGGCTCGTTTGACGACACCTCTGTGTGTGTATTCGACACCGGTGGCCACACGATCCTCGAACAGAATCTGCAGAACCTGCGAACCGGTCTGTACCACCAGATTGGAACGCCGCATCGCGGGGCGCAGATAGGCCCTGGCCGCCGATGCACGCCAGCCGCGATCCGTGGTGATCTGGTACAGCGTGGCTCCTTCCATCGGGCCGGCGTTGTAGTCACTCGCACGCGGCAGGCCGGCTTCCTCGGCCGCCTGCAGATAGCGTTGACACAAGGGATGCGCCTGCGAGGAAATGTCGGTGACGCTCAAAGGACCTTGTGTTCCGCGCCGCGTATCCGGCTTGCCCTGCCAGCGTTCCATGCGCCTGAACAGAGGCTCGACATCCTCCCAGCCCCAACCAGGTGCTGCCTCTTGCCATTGCCGGTAATCACTGACATGGCCACGGACATAGACCATCGCATTGATGGCACTCGAGCCGCCCAGCACGCGACCACGCGGCCAGTAGCTGACTCGCTTATCCATTTGTGGAACGGGCTCTGTGTGATACTTCCAGTTGACCCGTTCATCGTAATAGGTCTTGCCATAGCCGATGGGCAGCTGCACATACAGGCGCTGATCACTACCACCGGCTTCGAGTACGAGCACGGAGTGTCGTCCCGAGGCACTCAGGCGGTTGGCCAACACCGAACCGGCCGAACCGGCACCCACGATGATGTAGTCGAATTGCATGTCTGAAGAGTTCATGCAGCGATGATATACAATGCCGTCCACCCTGACAGCATCCGAACCGCCGGCCGCCACGTCGACCTACCATGCCCGTTTTTTCCATCCCCCATCAGTCAGTCGATGCCCTGAAACGTCACCTGCTTGCCAGCGCGCTTGCCATCGGACTGTTTGTCGTCTTGCTACTGGCGGTGGTCTACCTCCCCGGACTTGCGCAATGGGATGCGTATTTGTCGGAGGCTGTGCAGAGCCTGCGCAGCGCCAGCCTCGACCGCTTCATGCTGGCTGTCACCCTTCTGGGAGATCTGCAATTGGCCTTGCTGTTGTCGGCGGTCGTGCTCGCCACTCTGCTGTACCAGCGTCGCTGGTGGCTTGCAACACACCTGTCCTGCGTCGGCCTGAG
>ENA-ORXC01002198-ORXC01002198.1-marine-metagenome-genome-assembly--contig:-NODE-2198-length-10819-cov-3.939583_pt1 | contig 10819 bp, 4 predicted proteins | sample MGYA00237865_ERZ511478 | MGnify/ENA metagenome assembly ERZ511478 | reverse complement strand
CCTGGGGGCTTGCGGCCGCCGACCGGCAGCGGCGGCGGCGGCGGCGCTCCACCGCCGCCGCCACCTCCACCCGGCGGTCTGCGGCCGCCCACCGGCGGCGGTGCGGGTGGCGCAGCTCCGCCACCGCCACCACCACCACCGGGTGGCTTGCGGCCGCCGGTTTCTGGTGCTGGCGCCGGACCGCCCCTCAAGCCACCGCCGCCGCCGCCCCCACCTGGGGGGCTGCGGCCACCCACGCCCGGCACTGGCGGCGGAGGCCCTCGGCCACCGCCGCCACCCCCCCCGCCCGGCGGGTTGCGGCCGCCGGGCCCGCCGGTTCCTCCCCCACCCGGTGGCCTGCGACCGCCGGGCCCTCCTGTGCCGCCCCCACCCGGGGGCCTGCGGCCGCCGGGTCCGCCGGTTCCACCCCCACCCGGTGGCCTGAGGCCGCCTGGCCCGCCCGTGCCGCCACCACCCGGTGGCCTGAGGCTGCCTGGTCCGCCCGTGCCGCCACCACCCGCAGGCCTGCGGCCTCCCCGCGCATCTGGGCCGCCAAAGCCTCCTGCAGGCGGCCTGCCACCCCGCGGGGGCGGCGGCGGCAGCGGCAGCGAGGCGGACTCGACGGCGGCGGCGGCAGCGGCTCAAGCGCTCGCCGTGGCGAAGGCGGCCAAAGCCAAGCGCAATGAGACCAAGATGGTGCACTGGACGCCGCTCTCCAAGCAAAAGGTTCAAAAGTCCCTCTTTGAGTCGGAGGCGTTTCGCAACAACGCAGCGGCGGATATGGCCAAGCTGGTGGACGAGGGCGTCCAAAAGCAAATCCAAGCCGCCTTTTCCTCCAAGCCGCCGCCCAAGCGGGAGCCGACACCAGAGGAGACGGCCGCCGCCGCTGAGGCGGAGAAGAACAAGCCCTTTGCCGCTGGGGTGCTCGAGGCCCGCCGCACGCAGAATATTGAGATTACGCTGCGACGGTTCACGGCCAAGCCGCCGGCCATCGCCCAGGCGATCAACACCCTCGACCCGACCGGGGCGGTGCTGTCGGACGAGAACGTTATTGCGCTGAGGAGCGCCATCCCGACCCCTGAAGAGTTTATGGCCGCCAAGCTGTTTGCGGGCACCCCCGAGGGCGCGGAAAACCTTGACAGGCTCAACCCTGCCGAGTCGTTTGTGGTTCACGCGTCGCGCGTGCCCCGCTTTGGCCAGAAATTGTCGGCAATGCTGACCATCCGGTCGGCGAGCGGAGCGGCGGCGGAGATCAAGGCGTCGCTCGACACGCTGCTGGTTGCATGCCGGGAGGTCAAGACATCCGACCGCCTCCAAAACTTTCTTGCCGTCGCGCTCATGACTGGCAACTTCCTCAACGCTGGGACGAACAAGGGCGCAGCGCGAGGCGTGCGCGTTGAGAGCCTCCTCAAGTTCAACGAGACGCGCTCCCTGGACCGCGATGTGTCGCTGCTCCACTACATTGCACAGCTGGTGGCGGACAAGGCGCCGGAGGTTCTGCAACTGCAAGAGCAGCTGGCGCATGTGGCCAAGGCGCAGCGTATCAACAAGGACGACCTGTCCGTTGAGTTGACGCAGCTGCAGCGGGCCGTCTCCATCCTTGGCTCTGAGATTACGCAGATGCTTCAGGACATGCCAGAGGGGGCGGCCGGCGCGGCCGGCGGCTCGCTGCCTGTAGCCGCCAAGCCCCCAGCCGCAGCGGGACTGCGGGGCGCCCCGCGGCCACCGCAGCAGCTGCTGTCGGCGGTCGGTCGAGGGGCGTCGTCCAACGGGACAGCCTCCAGTGCGGTGCGGCGGGCGGGGTCTTCGGCGAGTGGCGACTCGCTGCCAGTCGCTCCGACGGCGCCCTTGGTCGCCGACCGAAAGGATGAGACGGCGGCGGGCGATGACGCGACCGACGGCGACAAGGCTGGCGACAAGGCCGGCGATAAGGCCTGCGACAAGGCCAAGGCGTCGGCGAAAGTGGTTGGCGATGGCGACGCTGCCGGTGACGACGCTAAGGGCGGTGACGCCGACGAGACGCCGCTTGCCACCGCGCGTCGCGTCTATGCCGAAACGGAATCCACCGCGGCTGAGCTGCAGGTGCTTCTCAACACGGTTGTGCGGGAGTTTGAGGACATGGCCACCTACCTGGGCGAAGACACCCGCTCCAAGACCGATGAGCTCTTTTCTACCATCCACACCCTCGTGACGGATATTGAGCGGTGCGCTAAGGAGAACGAAGTGCGCCAGAAGACCAAGGCTCAGAAGGAGCGTCTCGCCGCCTCGCGCAAAGCCATGGAGGAGGCGACGACTGGCAAGGATGCGGATGGTGCCAAGGCTGCGGACGGCGCCAAGGTTGCGGATGGTGCCAAGGCTGCGGACGGCGCCAAGGATGCGGACGGTGCCAAGGCTGCCGACGGCGCCAAGGCTGCCGACGGCGCCAAGGCTGCCGACGGCGCCAAGGCTGCCGACGGCGCCAAGGCTTCCCCCGGTGGTGCTGCAGGGAACGACGCGTCGAACGGGGAGCGCTCCTCACCGTCGTCCCTGCTTGTCTCGACCAAGGGAGTCGATAGCAACGCCGCGGCAGTTCCGCCCGGTGGCAAGTCCCCCACAGCCGGTCCGCCGATGGGTCAACGTGAGGGCGACGGCGGCGACGGGGAGCCCACTGAGGACGAGGTCGAACTGACCTTTGGCGGAGCCGACGAGGCGGCGTCGGGCGCACCAGACGGCGCTGCCGCGCCGAGCAGGCGGGGCAACGCCAGGCGAAAGCGGTCCAACCGGAACAGGCGCCCCGCCAAGGTGTGACGCGGCAGTCGGTCGTGCCACGGCGGCGGGTAGTGCCCCACGGTGGAACCTCGCCGCTTTTGCTTTTAGACACCGAGAGGTACAGGGTGACCATGCGTGTGTACTGTAGTTGGGGTGGTTATGTAGAGGGCGCTCTGGTTGCGGGCCATCCTGGGCGGGGGGCGGTGTGCATGTGGGTCGCTGTTTTGTGTGTAGGCGAGAACTGGAAGAAACATATTACGACCAAACCTCACAGTTCATCGTTGGGGGAGGTCCCCATTGGCGGACGTGCGCCAGGTTCGCCTGCCCGACCCCCAGCGGACTCGTTGCGCTGGTGGGCAATGACGCGCCGACAAGGCAAAGATCTACCATTGTTTTGCTTTGTCGCACAGAACAGCCACTTGGTGGCAGCAACCGCTACGAGCACACCAAGAGAACGCTCACACAGCACCCACCGTGACCCACCTCAGGCTACTCGCGTAGCACGGGCGGCGGCCAGCCGGCCCGGCGCCCCCCCCGAGGGCGCCCCCGACGCACTCGCCGGGGGCCCCAACGCCGCCGCCGACCGCCGCTTGACGGCAGTCAGCAGTTCTGCCGACTTGCCAACCTGCTCCATAAAGTACTCCCCGTAGCGCGTCTCCACAACCGTCCCCGACACGTGCACATCGTTGCCGTCGACGTAAAAGGCAAGGTCCGCCGCCGACGGCGGCGCGCCGTCATCGGCCACCGCGGGCCCTTCCGCGCCGACCGCCGCACCGACGGCGGCCGTCGACGCCGCCGCCGTGGTGACAGCGGCAACAGTCGGTCCGTCGGCCGCTGCGGAACGGGAGCCCCCCGCCTTGTGCTTGAGGCCGAGCAGATGCGCCCGCAGCGCCGACTCGTCGGCGTTCATGAAGCGGGCGAGCTTGTCGAGCCCAATGGTCGTGTACAGCTTGAGGTAGGAGCGAAGCTCTGGAAGCTGCAGCTGCTGGCGCACGTCCCGCAGAAAGATGGAAGACTGCTGGCTGAGGGCCGCCGCCGACATGTCGCCGCCCGCGTCCCACACCGGCGGCGCCGGAGAAATGAACTTGGGGCTCGTGTACCCAAACGTGTCCTCGTACGCCGCAATCTCACCGACGCGCATGCGCGCCAGCCGCTCCCCGGCCTTATCCCGCACAATGACCATCAGCGACTCGTCAACGTGTTGAGGGTGGAGCGCGAGGCACAGTGCAAGGAGCGCCGCCATCTGGTCGTGCCGCTTATTGATCTGCTCGTACTGGTAGCTGCGCGTGTGGAATTGCTTGAGGCGGCCGACGCGAGAGAGCGTCGTCGACAGGATCCGCACCGCGTCCTCGTAGCGGCGGAGCATGCACTGGCAAAAACCCATGTAGTAAAACAGGGAGATGTGGCACGCCGTCACGTGGGTGTACAGGGACGTCACCGCGCCGTCAACGAGGTGCAGCGGCTGGAGGACCATCAGCGCCAGCCGGTAGTCACCGACGAGCGTGTGCACGCGCAGCAGGCCGACGATCGAGTAGTAGCCAATGTAGCGGTACGTCGGGCGGGTCGACAGGTCAAAATCCTCCGCCGCCGCGTCGGCCGACCCCGACGGGAGCCCTCCGTTGAGCATCCACGGGCACACGTTGGACTTGGAGACGAGGGCGTGCAGGTAGCGCAGCACCGCGTTGATGGACCACACGTCCTCATTGTTGCGGAGGTACTCCACCTCCTCCGGGGCGAGCTTGGACAGCTTGGTGCGGAAGGCGCACCACGCTTCCGTCTGGTACACAAACTCATCGATCATATCCCAGAGCCACGATGGGGGCAGGGACACCTCGACGAGCCCGTCGTGGAGGAAGAGGCCAAACAGGTCGCAGTAGTTGTTCCACGAGTGCACCTGCTGGGAGAGGGTCGGCGAGCCACTGCCATACAGGTGGCGGTAGTAGAGCTCTTTGTAGAGCACACCAAAAGTGTCCTCCTCCGACTCAATCGAGTCGACGGCTTCCACGATCAGCGGCCACTCGGGCCAGGAGCCGCCGCTAAAGTAGCGATCCGACAGCGCCCGGAAAGTCTGCTCGTACAACGAGTGCACGTCATCGACCTTGCCGGCCAGCACCGCGGTGCGGAGCATCGTCACATACATGACGACCTTGGACGGCACGTTGGAGAAGCCCTCCGCGTCGTCGGCGCCGTCATCGTCGACCAGGAGCAGGGCGGGAGACATGGACGGGCCATCCCGCCGGCCGCCACCACCCCCGCCGCCGCCGCCGCCGCCATCACGGTCACGGTCGCCGCGGTTGCGGCGGCCACCGCCGCCCTCCCCATCGTCTCGGTAGTTGGACCGCCGCTCTGTCACGCTCGCCACATCGCCTCGACGCCACTCCATGGTGAAGAACCAGAGCGTCCACAGACGCCAAGGGGATCAGGGAGAAGGAAGGGAGCAACACGGCTGGGGACGGGGAGCAGCCACGTCTGACGGATCGGGGCGGCCCATCAGAGTCTGCACGACGATCGTGGGCGGCGTCGCCGTCGGCCACACTGGACTGGTTGGTGATAGGAAAAGCACGAATCCAATTAAGTCGTAGTTGTGGAGGATGCCGACCCTACATCCTCGCTTTAGTCAACAGTACTATTGTACTTAGTCTCCGATGTTGATGAGGCAGGGCTGGTCCGCCGCACTTGGGCGGCCGAAACCGCACCGCGTGGCTCAGTTTTCGGCTTGTGCCGACCCCGCATGCCAAAAACGCTACAGAGGCCAGCAAAAGGGGAGCCTGTTTTGTCACTTTTTCTTGGCCAGCGCTGCCAAGACCACCTCCCGCATCAACCCAACGTCCGGCGTCCGTTCTGGAAACCACAGCTGGAACTGCGCCGCCGCCTGCCGCACAAACATTTCTACCCCCGACACGGTCACGCAGCCCGCCGCCGCCGCCTCCCGCAGCAGCCGCGTCTCGAGCGGGTTGTACACAGCGTCAAAGACGAGCGGCGCCCCCCGGTCGACAAACAGCGCCGCGTCGACGGGCGTCGCGTCGACCGCCGGATGCATGCCGACCGACGTGGAATTCATGACAATGTCAACGGCCGCGACAAACGGCAGGTCCGTCGCCGCGTCGGGCGTCGTGGCCACGGTCGGGCACGTGGGGGTGCGGAGCTCCACGGCGAGCGCCCGTGCCTTGTCCCCACTCCGGTTGACAATGATGACGAGCCTCGCGCCGCGGGCGACGGCGCCAAACGCGAGCGCGCGGCCGGCGCCGCCGGCGCCGAGGACCATGACCGACGCGTCCCGGACGGCCCGCCGCGCCTCCACCGCGTCGAGCGCCCCCGTCCAGTCCGTGTTGTAGCCGCGGTAGCCGAGCGGACCAGCGTCGTCGGCCACGAGCGTGTTGACCGCCCCAATGCGCGCCGCGACCGGGTCGACGGCGGCGCCGCACGCGGTGAGCGCCGCGAGCTTGTGCGGCAGCGTCACGGAGAAGCCGACAAAGCCGTGCGGCCGCACGGCGGTCAGGAAGCGCTCCAAATCCCCATCGTCGACGAGCAGCGGCACGTAAACGGCGTCGATGGACGCGGCGGACAGCGCCGCGTTGTGCAATGCGGGGCTCATCGAGTGGCCAATGGGGCACCCAATGACCCCATACACGGCCGTTGCCGGCGTGATGGACCGAAAGGGGTAGGCGGACAGCAGGGTGGCCGTGTCGAGCTGGCCGGGCGCCGACTCGGCGCCGGCGGCGACGCACGTAAAGGTCAGAAAGCCCCCATACTTGGGCGTCAACACGCGGGAGATGACGCCGTGGGCGCCCATGGCCAGGGCGATCGTCGGCACTTTGGCGGCGGAGAGCAGGTCAAACACCACCCCAACGTCCGCCGCGGAGGTTGCAGCCATGGCCACCTTGACAATGTCGGCGCCGGCCGCGACCGCGTCGGCGTATACCTTGGACGCCTCGTCGTGTGTCAGCGGCCGCTCAAAGTTGTGGTGCGACAAGATGAGGCGGCAGGCACCCTTGCCGCCGCTTCGTGATGGAACCGCCACGCTCGAGGAGCGCGCAGCCTGGAAGGACTCTGCCGCTGCCAGCTCCACGTCGACAAAGGCGGCGCCCGCTGCCTCGGCGTGGACGAGTGTCGCGAGGCGATCCGCCTCGGGCAGAGTGCACTTGCCACCCTCCCATGCTGCCCGGTTGGTAACAATGACGGGGAGGGGGGAGGCCGACAGGGGGTGCTTCCAGTCCTCGCCGGCGTCCAAGAGGTCTAAGCGGAGCTCGACAATGTCGGCGCCCGCAGCGGCGGCCTTGTGGAAGTCGGCCAAGACGGCCGCGGCGGTACTGGCCGTGACACTGGTGCAGACCAATGTGTCCCCCATAGTTTTGATGGGGCGCTGCAGGTGAGGGTGGTCTGGCAAGGGAAGGGAGACGAGGAAGCGACGAGCGGAGGGCGGCGGCAGGGGGCGCGTGTGCTGGGGAAGAAGACGAGGCGATACGGAGCTGACCGTGGACGTGAGATCCCAGAAATGTCCAAATACCCAACCCGCGCAATACGTGACAAATATTAAAGAGGCATAACATCGGGTGCTTTTGAAATGACAATGAACTGGAAGTGAAAAATGACTGGACTACAATCGGGGCGAGACCAGCCAGGGGCGCGCTTAATAGCGGTGCATGCCGAAGGGCGTGAGCAGGAGGTGCATCGCCCACCATGCCACCCAGGAGGGGCGCTCAGTGGGGGGGTGCATCGTCGTGGGCGCACCACAAATCAGGCATTCCTTTCATGGTCTTGCCCTTGCCCGCTGCCGACGGGACGGCGGCGTTGCCAGTGACTGGCAGGCAGGTGGCCAGCGCCTGGAAAAACGTCGAGTCAATGAAAACAAGCGGCGCGCCGCCCGCCACCCTACCAAGTCGGGAGAACTGTGGCTTGTCATGGCGTGCTCCCCGGCAGGCGGAGAGCAGCAGTGGCGGCCACAACAGCCAAACAAACAACCAAGCAAGACGCACACACCTATCAGCACAACTGTAACACGCAATGCAGAGACGGAAAAAAACAAGACAAGCGAAAAAGCGTACGCAAGGACAAGAGAGGAAGAAAGAAACGACAAACGACCATATAAAAACAACCCCTCAAGCCGCCGCCGGCATAGATGCCAGCGCCTGGTGCGCAAAGAAGCTCACGTCCTTGTCCTTCTCCCCGTCGCTGGCGAGTGTCTGTAGGCTCGGCCGGATCAGCGCGTCCCGCACGTCCACGGACCGCACATACGGGATGATCTGCTGCAACGTCTTGGCCGCCCCAAAGCGGATGTTCGGTACCGGGTCCTTGCACGCGCGCTCGACAATCACCGGGAGGAAGGACTTCTCCACAGTTTCGGCAGGGAGCACCGCCGCAAGCACCCCAAACGATTGAAGGGCGGTCATGCGGTACAGGTAGTTGGTAGAGGACGCAAACTGCTGGAGCACCTGCGGCACAATATGCTGCTTGGCCCAGTCGACGCCAAAGACCTCGGTCAGGGCGCGCAGGTTAACCGTCGCCGCGTCGCGGATCGAGTACACGCAATCGCCGAGCCAGTGCATGCACTGGCTGCCGAGCTTGGTGTTGCCGTCAAAGAAGTCGGCGCCAAGTTGCCTCGCCAACAGCGGCATGTGTTCGATGATGGCCAACCGAACGCGCCAGTTGCGGTCTTCAGCCAACTCCACAATCGCGGGCAGCAGCTCGTTCGAGACCATACCCATGACAAACGACACTTTGTCCAACCGCGCAATGACATTGAGCCGCACGTCCGGGAAGTCGTCCTTGAGCAAAATGAGGATCATTTCGAGGAGCTCGCTGGCCGTCGCCGCCTCGCCGAGCACCGGCGCCAGGCCCATGATGTTGCCCGCAAGCGCCGCGCGAACGTGTTGCGACGAGTCCCGCACCAGCTCCCGTACGACAGGCAGCATGTCGCGGGTAAGCAGCTCCGCGCCCGCCACGTCCGACGCGTCCGGCCCGGCCTCAAGTGCCGCCACCCGCCGCGCAATGTGGGTGACCTTAAAGGCAGCGGCCGTGCGCACCTCGGGCTCCCCGTCCTTGAGCAGCCGCAGGAAGGACGGGAGCAGCTCGGAGCGGGTCGCTCGCGCGCCGAGCGCGTCGCACAAGTCGCTAAGCTGGTCGGCGACCATGTAGCGCACGCGCCACGACTTGTCGGCCACAAACTTGCGGACGACGGGCAGCACAAAGTCGTCGCGCTGCTGGTTGGGCTCCACCGGCGTCCGCGGCAGCAAGTCGTCGTCTTGCACAGGCACCACCGAAGTGGCGACGGGCGTCGTCGCGGGCGCTGCGTCGTTCGGGCCGTCGCTCATCTCGGACGCGCCACCGTCGCTGGTGGCCACGGCCGCCCCAGACCCGGAAGCGGCATCGGACCCCGCCGCCGCCTTGTCGCCGGCCATCGCATCCGCGGCAGGTGCATCCTCCTCAATTGTCGGCAGCACCTTGACAGGTGCCGTGCCCGGAATGATCAAGGCCGCCACGGCGGCGGCGTTTTCCACCACCAGTAGCCGCACCGAGTCCTGCTCATCGTCGACGAGCTCGCAAAATATGGGCACCAGCTCCGACGCAACGAGAGATGGCTCCACCTCCGCCACCGCTCGGGCGAGGTCACCTAAATTGCTCGCCGCCGCGCGGCGGACCATCGGCGTGTCGTCACTAGCCAGCTGCTTGAAGAGCAATAAGCACTCCGTACGGAGATCGACTCGCTGAACGGGAAGCCCACGGTAGGTGCACGCAAACAGCGCACACGCCGAGATGCGGGATGTGAACCAGTCGCCCGTCGCCACCCGTCGCAGGAGTGGGAACAGGTGGCTTGCATGCAGGGCGGCACCCCGATCGGCCGACTCGGCAACAACCGTGGCGAGAATACGGCGGAGGGCCTCCACCGCCCGATCGCGCACGCACGTCTCTTCGACCATGGACAGCGACTCGAGAGGCTCGAGCAGCGCCGCCGCGTGGTCGACCCCACCGACCGCGCCAACAAAATCGCCGAGCTCGTCCGACAAGACCAGCAACACCTCATCCTCATCGTCAATGGTCTCCATGAGGAAAGGGAGCAGCTCACATCGCGTCCGCTCCGGCCCGAGCGCAGCAGCAATGGTCTTCAGCCGCCGCGTCGCATGCATCCGCAGCTTCACGTTCTCATTTTTCAACTCGTCGAGCAGCACAGCAATTGGCATGAGCGACTGGTCAATGTTGGACGCCGACGCGTCGGAAGCCACGGCGCCAGGCGCACCCGCCACAGGCGCAGGAGTGGGTGACGCCGGCGCTGCTGCCGGGGCAGCCGGCGTCGCCATGGTGCCGATGAGGGGACACCCACGTAAAACCACGGCAACAACAACCGCAACACTCAGAGGAGCAGCGTGGTCCGTCCAGCGATCAACGGCACACAGCACCTTGAACGCCCGCGGGACGCCCGAGACGCGGCGAGCAACAATAAAGGACACGACACGGCGGGAGCGTGGCGGCCACGGCTCAGCTCACACCGCTGACGTCTCCCTGACGGTCTGCGCGGCCGTGGCCTGTGGGTGGAGCGGCGCGGATGGGTGGCGCAGGGGCCCCACGACAGTCCGACTGCCAGACTGCGTGCTGGCTGACGTGCAACCTTTTAAATTCTACCTGAACTACACGATTCCTGAACTCAAAGCCCAAACTTCTCAGTTCCAAATCCTGAAACGGATTCTCAATTGAGAAAGAAGCACCTTGCGAGCGCCATCGAGCGACTCCAGCAAACCAATAAACGTTTGTCTTCAGAGCATGCTGGATTTAATTTACCAACATTACCAAACCCGCCGCTCACACCACGCTCAAGAAGCTTGGCCATTTTCCCGCCTTCGTTTGTTGCGGCGAGCCGCGAAAAACAGAAAAAACGATAGCCATCATTCGTTTGAAATCAACCGTTATCCATAATTATATCGTAGTCAGGTATTTTAGTATTATCTGGTCTCTCCGTGCATCTGGCACTTTCTCCACATCGAATTAATCAGTCATTCTGTTGCTACGTGCACTCTGTAACCTTAGAGAGTTTTAGCAAGCCGTTTGTGGGACGATTGTGGGATGTTTGTGGGATCCTTGACCGGAAATGGTCGCTGTA
>ENA-ORXC01002197-ORXC01002197.1-marine-metagenome-genome-assembly--contig:-NODE-2197-length-10820-cov-4.438053_pt1 | contig 10820 bp, 12 predicted proteins | sample MGYA00237865_ERZ511478 | MGnify/ENA metagenome assembly ERZ511478 | reverse complement strand
GAGGTGGGCTGCCGTCAGAGCCGCCGGCGGAGGGCCGTTGCAGCGGCAACCGTCCGACCGCTCTTTCCAGCAGCAGAGGCGGCTGCCATCGCTGCCCCCATGCGCATCATTTGTAGTGCGGCGTGGACCACCGGCAAAGGGGTGGCGCCCTTTCAGTCGCTGTCTGTGAGGCAGCAGCTCGAGTTGAAGGTGGCCAATCGTATCCGCGGCGTGACGTGGACGCGTATCCGCGCGATCCTCTGCGGGGCTACCAGCGGGCTCGCCATCTGGGAGACCCTCCGGCGGGACTCGGATGGCGGCGGGGGAGGAGCGAAATCGCGTGACGACGTCGGCTGCAGGGTCATTTTTGGTGTCCGCGCGCGCAGCCGTCCAAGCTCTTTTGAACGACATCGTGCGGAGCGAGCGCACTCTGGAATGGCCCGTCTCAGAGAAGTGGCGCTCCAGTCGCGGTCGGCAGCCCGCCCCGGGTGTTGCAGCGGCCGACGGGAGCGGAAACACCGCCGTCGCCTCCTCCGGATCTTATTCAAGTGATTGGACGGACGAGCCGGAGTCAGAGTGCGAAAGCAGCACGAGCGGCGAGCGCGTGTTACCCTCGGGGGCAGGTGACCGGGGGCGCGGCGCCCGCGGGCCATCAGATTTCCGCAGAGCAGCCGGTGATGGATCTACGCGCTGTCGTGGCGGTCCATCAGAGCCCCGCTCGATTGTGGACGGTGGCGGCGCCCCCAGAGGCGGTGAGCGCTCAGAGCCTTTCTCGGATGAGGGCCCCACCACCCCAATTCCTGCCATGCCTGCTGTACAGCTGTGTTTTTGTATGGACAAAGGGGGGCGGCAGAGCACAGTCAATGTGTACCTCGGTATTGCCAATCTAGCCCATCCCGCCAGTGTCGGGAACTCAATCATTTTGGGCGTCTTCCCATGCAAGACAGATGACTATGCGGCGCTCGAGTCCATATGTGCCGTATGGTTGGCCGACATTGAGGCGCTACGGACCAATGGACTACGAGTACGGGGACAGCAGCGCTCTTTTCATCTCATTATGACCGGCGACTTCCTGTGGATGTCGATGATGAGTGGCCACGACGGGCCCTCCTGTCGTCGGTCCTGTCTGTGGTGCACTGCGCTTGCGTGGCCCACTGCCAAGAACGCCGCGGCGGTGCAGAAATTTGGGTGCACGGAGGACGGCAGCCGCTGCAATGGGCGGCGCCATCCGGCTCGTCACGCAGCGCGCATGCGCAACGCCTATGCCAATGGCTACAACAAGACCTGCCATACAACTCTGTCACCGTGGCGTCATCTGTCAATTGTGCGGTCTCCACTCCTCGTCATTGACCCATCAGATATTGCTCCCATGGTCCTATACCTCACCCTTGGGATTACAGCACGTCTGCTGCTGCTCGCTGCCGTGACGCTCGCTGCGGAGCGAGGCGAGGACGGGGCCCCAGAGTTTTGGGCCACCCTGGGCACGCTCCTGCGGGAGGAGACGAAGGTGGCGCCAGCACCTTACTTGGGCGGTGCATTTGAAGGGGTTGAGTGCCACAGCATCACGCGAAATCTTGGCCGCGTGTGTCATTTGCTGACTTCCCGCGCACGAGGGCCCCACGCGGATGCCCTGCGCCAGTCTTACGCGCTGTGGGGCGAGATTGTGCCCATCCTGAACCGGGAAGCTGTCATCCCGCTCCCCGAGATGGCCGCTTTTGAGCGCGCGACAGCTTCATTCGTTGATGGCCTGGCGGAGCCGTTCCCCTGGCTGCGGGTGTCCCCCCAGCTGCAGGTTTTGTGCCGTCACGCCGCTCCTTTTCTCCGCCGGTCTGGGAGCCCGGAAAGGTACAGTGAGCAGGCGTTGGAGGCCTCCACGGTCAATTCAATGGCGACGCGGAGCTCTGCACCGCCCCGAACTTCCTGGGCAGCTGCCGGGCCTCTGTGCAGCTGTCAGCCCTCGGGCGAGCCCCAGGAGCTGACGCTTACAATAATGGCCAACTGCGGCTGTCGGCGGCGCCCGGGGCTCGCGTCGCGAAGAGGAAATATGAAAAAGTGCACATGGGCCAATAGACACGTGGCTGGGATGATCGTGTGTACGGACGCCTGCCGAAAAAAACAGGAAGCTGACATGGCCGCGTGGGCGGAAGGGCTGGAAACTCGGGCCACAAACACCATCCGTGCCTACAATCGGCGTGTACAGGCGCGGCGGTCAACGAGGCCGGCGCCTGTTGGGCGACCGGGGGCGGCGAGTGCCGCCATGACGGGTGAGAACACCACTGTGGAGGGGGAGAGCGCGGCTGCGGAGGCGGGAGGGGACGATGGTCTGCTGGATGACGCGGACACGGACTTTTTTATGGGGCTCTTGGGGTGGAGCTTCACCGGCCGGGATTAGAAACGTGACTGCATGTCTCGCCCTGTTCGACCAGTGTTGACCAAGACCAGATAGCCCCGCCCGGCTCGTCGTTCGGTCAGCCGCCAAGACAGTTCGACAACAACAGGCAAAAATTCCGCCCATCGGAGGGAAAGCTGCCCGCAATCGGCCGACGTTGTGAAAGACGCGTGGTGCTGCAGTTCCTCGCAATCGCTTCCTGCGCCATAGAGTGTGCCCTGGGACCAAGACACGTTGTCCACATACGAAAAGGTGGCTGTGAACAGCAAGACACGTCCTTGAAACGCTTGACAACGGCTCATTTGTTTCATGTGGCCAATCTAAACGCTGGAAAGACAGAAGACCGCTTTAAGGCCGCTTTAACTAGGGGTGCGCCGGCTGCGAGTAGCCCACACCTTGTCAAGAAGGATAACAAACGGACATCTGGGGTGTTCTCTGAGATACGCCTCCTGGTTGGCTGCCTATGAAACATTCGACTTTCTATTGGTGCTCAGACCGGCTGTCGGATTCTGGCATGACCTGCCTGTCCGAATCGGCCCGTGATCCACCGGAATTGTCCTCTTTCTTCGTGGCAGTCGCGGGCCTTTCCAGACGGGTGCGTGTGTCGCGTTCAGGGGAGCCGGCCTCGACAAGCGAAGTCACCATTCCCAAGTGATCCACCGCATTCGAGGGTGGTTTCCACAATGTCTAACGCCACTTACCCATCTGCGCTGGAACCGCTGTGATCCGCACCCAGACACTTGGCCGTGACAGCCTGCGATAACACCGACGCCAGTCAGCTTTCTCGAGCGATTTTCCGTCCTACCACCCAACATATGACCACAGTGCTGCTGCAACGTGAGCGTGCAGCCGCCGTCCGCTGTCTTCCACGACTGCGAGACGCCCTGACGGGCACGCTCGCTCACATCACCCCGTGTGGGCATACCCCCCTCTGCTCCCGCTGTCGACAAGTCATCAACGAGCGACATAGCAACAAACACGCACCTGACCGATGGTTTATTCTTGCAGTAAACTCATCAAGCAAGCCGTCTCGGCTTCCAACAGCTCATCCCAATCAGGCCCTGGTGTGAAGGCCACCCAGTCCAACTCCTCCTCGCCCGAACCAGCCGGCGGCAGCTTCTCACGCTTGCGGTAGGCGTCAATTTTGAGGACCGTTGCGGTCAGATTGTCAGCAGCCCACTTACGGCACTCAGCGGTCTGCTTGTCCCAGCAGACCTGAGACGTAGCAGACGGTCCATTGGCCAGAGCCTTGCCGTACCGCGTCCGCTTGTCGCCCAATTGGGTCGCATTGTGCGTGCCCGCCTTGGCGGGGGAGCGCCTCTTGCCTCGGTTTTGAGCGGCGTTGCCGGGCGCCCGCGCAATGGCTGACTTGTTGACGTATGACAGGCATCTCTCGAGGAAGGTGTCAGCCGTGTACAGTCGTGAGTTTTGGTTGTAGTGGCCATCGTCGTGTCTGGACGCTTTCCCATCGCCCTCCCGTCGAGTTCTCGATGGTCTTTCGATGGGCCAAAAACCACCCTCGATTGGGTCATCGAGCTCCCCATCGCACCCACCGCAGCGATGGGAGTCGGCACCAAATCTGGGGAGCATCGGGAAGCGCACGAATCGCACGACGCAGACGTCTCAGCCACTCGTCTGGTGGTGCGCACGTGTGAATCTCCTCTCGGGTGTTCGCATTGGATGCTGCCGCGTGCGTGTACAGCTCTGTGTCACTTGGCCTTTCCCGATGCGCGAGGAGGGAGCGCGTGTCTTCAAGGACGTTTGCTTTGGCCGGGTGTACACCATGCCGGCAGCACGCGGTGCCGTGCTCGTGACGCTTTACTGCATCGGGTTGGCGTGGAGGTTAGCGTGAAGAGGCAGCCCGCTCGTCGCAGTCTAGCAGCTGGGTTGAGGACCGTGCCTGATGGCACTGTCTGCACTCCTATCTCTTGCGGGGGCCGATTGAGTACTGTGATGACGCGACCGAAGGCGGCAGAGGGCGCTTCGCTGGGCCTCGCAATATCTCTCGAAAGGACGTTGCGTGTTCCTTCTCATCGGGAGCAACGAAGGGTGCAACAGAGGAGTAAGCGATGAGCAAGAGCACAAGGCAACATACCCTACAAAGCCCACCTCCCCGCGCCACACCCCCAACAGCGGCACACTGCCACCCCCCCCTCAGAGTGTCAGACCCAAGGATTGAAGTCATTCACAGAATGGCGCATGGCATGCAAGTCAGCCAGAGGAGAGTTATAGCCAGCAGGGGCGTCTTGGAACCCCTTCCATGCCGCCAAGTCCTTGAAGTCAGGGGGGACGTGGACGTGGCGCCGAACCATGCTTAGAGGCACCCCAAGAATGACACTCCCCCTCGCCGCAGAGCCCGCCCACGCCAAACGGTCGCACTCCGTGGCGTCAAACGGACATCCCGACACAGGTGGGACAGGCTCAAACGCACGGACAACAGCAACGTCATCCTCCTTGCACCGCACCAGCGCCCGCACCTCGCCAGTGTGCAGCTCCTCACCGAAGTCGTCAGCGCGTGCCGCGCTGGGGCCGACACCGACAGCCTCTGCGCTACCGCCGGCGGTGGTCTCGCGGGACACTTCCTTCTTGTCGGTCACGTACATGATAGCATCGTACCAGGGTTTGCCCGTGCGAAGCTGGTGCGCCGCCTGGATCAACTGCTTGCTGCGGTAGCCGCAGTCGAAGACCAAAATTATCTCAACAGTTGAAGAGACGGGCACGACGTCGTCTGGCTGGAGCTTGAAGAGGTCTCCGGCCAAAGCGAGGCCGGGTCGTTGCGAGAGGGTCCGCATAGTGACGCGTTTCAACGCGCCCGCCAATCGCCGCCCCCCTGCACTGAAAGAGCCCGCCGGTGGAGCCCCATTCCCGCACACTGCCGCCGCCCCGTTGGCGCCCATGGCGTCCGCCGCCGCCGTCACCCCAATGGCTCGCACAGCTCCCGCCACCGCCTCGTTGGTACCCGTGGCGCCGGCCGTCGGGGCCGCACTGGCGTCAGTGGCGGCCCCCCCCGCCTCCTCGCTGGCTCCAACGGCGCCCACAGTTTCCGTCTCATTTCGACCCGTGGCGCTTGCCGCCGCCGTCCCGTTGGCGCCGGTGCCACTCACCGCCGCCGCCCCACTGGCGCCCGTGCCACTCCGCGCCGCCGCTTCGCTCGCACCCGCCTCGCCCGCGGACGCCGCCACGTTGGCGCCAGCGGCGCCAGCCACTGCCGACTCATTGGAACCCGTTGATCCCGCTGCCACCCCACTGGCTTCTCTGTAACCCGAAGCCGTTGCTCTGTGGACGGCTGTGCCGCCCACCGGCCGCGCTCCGGCGGCGCCCGCCGGCGCCGTCCAGGTAGGTCCCGTTCGCTCCGTCCCGTCGACGTTGGCACTCGAAGTGCACGCCGGCGCCGCCTCGCTGGCCCCGTTCGAGTCCGCCGCGGACTCGTCATTGGCCTTCGTTTTCAACCCCGATAGGCCGCTCCTCTTCTTCTTGGATGGATCCAATGGATGATACAAGACGGCATGCGCTTCGGCGGCGTTGTGCTGGCGCACGACTTCGGCTGCACCCTGAGCGTGACGCACACGTTGCTCGGTGAATGTGGCAATCTCCATGTTCGTGCGCCGGTATTACTTCTTGTCTGCCTTGTGTGCCGACTCGTTCGCGCTTGTGTTTCCGTTGGACAGGTTGCCATGATAGCGAATAGAATCCATCATGTGTGCAAGGAGCTTGTGAACCTGGCTCGTGTGCACATACACAAGGATGAGTGACATGATGTTGAGCACAAAGTGGGTCGCTTCGTCCTGGATGGACCTGCCCTCCTCCAAAGACATAGGCTCAGGCTTTGAGGCCGTCGTCCACCCGGCAATGCGGGTGTACAGCGACGCATACTCCGCAGAAAGTATGGTCACCGCGTCCTCGATAGGCGTGTTGTCGAATGCAGCTCGGTAGACGCCCCAGTCAAACTTGAACCCCGGCGAGAGCTCCTCGTCTTCGTCGTCGTCGAGTCCACCAAAGAGAGCTCCGCGATCGCCGCTTTCCGCCTTTTCCGTCGGAGCGCCTGAAGGCTTCTTGCGAGCAGCGGCCCGGGCACGGGCAGACCCACCTTTGCGACTCCTACCACCCTTCGTTTGGCAGCCACAGGGCTTTGTCGCCTTGGCCTTTGCAGGTGGTCGCATCCGGCCGCGGCCGAATAGACCGGCGACAGCAAATTCTTTTACGTACACACCTGCGCGTTGCTGCGCTCCTGTAAAGGTTGCCTGTTTGTCTCGGGCGGCGGCCATGTATCTGCAGAACAAGCCGACGCATTGAGAAAGTGCCTCCCAACACAAAACCAGAACAAGAACGGAGACTCACAGTGACTGCTAGCACGGAGGCAAAGCAGGAGGGTACTGCACTCAAGGGCCAGAAGCATGACGCCAGGGTCGTGCGTAACAGGTCAAAGGCGAAAAAATAGCAACGGGAGGAGGCAGACAAACATACCCAGGACAGGGAACATTTCTGGCTCTGCTACGAAGGCCCATACACTCAATGCGCTTGTTTGCAACATGGGTCGTGGCGGAAATCATTTCACATAGAGGGTAGTATCCCTCACATATGCTAGGGAAGATTCGGACAAGCCGGTGTACCAGCAGCCTGGTAACCCCCGAGTCTAACACCTGCATCGTAGGAGAACCAATGGGAAAACGGATGAATGAATGCAGATCAGTGCCATGACAGCTCACACGGTGAATGCATGCGCTAGAATGGCCACAGAGTGTCACAGGAGAGAGGTACAGTGCGGTCCCGAGCAGACCTTGCGGCGAGTGATCGTCGGAAAAGCGCATGCAATAAAGATGATAGCACGTACGTGGAGGGCATCAAATCCAATGGTCTTGTAGAGTTGATAAGGGGCAGTTGAAAGGCCAGCCATGACGGCCAGCACAGGTACGCGGCAGTGCGCGCTGTCGGCGGCCTCGAGGTCCGCACGTCTGAGCACCTCTCGTTGATAGCGGCGGTGACCAGCGCTCTCAAGCTGGTGCTCGACCGTCAGCAACGCGTCTCTGTCCGCCGCCGTCAGCGCCTCGTGGGCGCCGGCCTCGTCAACTTTCACCATACAGCTCGAGCAGGGGAACGCCGTGTAGCCGCCTTTGAGACAGAAGCACGGATTTGTCTTCCGGCTGGTCTGCCAGGTACAAGAGGACGCGGGGAAATTCGACGCCGGTGTTGCCTCCCTGCTTATGCAGCACGCCTTGATGACTGGCGGAGATGGTGGTACGGAATGCAAGGAACAGCGCCCGCTGGAAGATAGTGCTACGGCGCTCGAGGGCGCGACAATCTGCCGACGGCTCCTTCTGCTTACGCACGGCGACTGGCTCCCTCTAGACTTCGCTGGAAATGACATTGACGACTCGGACTCGGACTGGATAGAGTTTGTGAGCTGTGCGCGACAAAGAGATGGAGCCAAGGACAACACAAAGAGAGAGCGAGTTCCAAATGACGTTAACGGTGGTCACCATGTGTCAGAATCCGTCGGAAAAGGAAGACGCACTGCAGCACCCACGGCGCCGCAAGCCACAGACCTATCCACTCCCCGATAGATTGGCACGTTGGAACGTTCCTCCCGACCTAGATAAGTGGCCGGCATCGCTGAAGACGTGAAGTCCCAGCACGAAGCAGCTATTGTCATCTTTCTCCTGCATCAAGGTTGCTTCGTTGAGACGAAAGGCGTCCGCATAGAGGGGCGACTCGCGGATGTTGCTCGGTGGAGCCGGACCGGCGTCACAGCTCCAAAGGCGCACCTTCTTGCCTTTTTTGAGCATGGCCAATACCACCTCCAGAACCGGGCGGAAGAGCACGTCGACATGTTGGCCGTCCACGCGCAGGCGGCACTTCTTCCACCCCTCACCGAGGGCCGCGTCGTCAACGTCTTCATGAATGGCGTCCTTGAACGCGTTGACGGATCTGAAAGAGTCCCGCAAAAGGTCGTGGTGCCCACCGTCCATGGGCATCCCAGGTCTCGTTCCAACCCCAGTTTCAAGCAGGTCCCACAGCTTCTCGATGCCATCATGGGAATGCCCACCCCCGTCGCACGTTATCGCAAAGCGCTCCACCGCACGCAGTCGAAAAGAATCAGAACGACCTGCTCGCCACCCCTTGCGTCGGGTATCCAACGGCTCGGCGCGCGCCCAATCGCGCTCGTCCTCGTGCAACGCACGAACAGCCGTGGAGACTGTTGTGTAGGTGTACTCGTCGTCCGCTGGCGCCCCTGCCGCGAGCCCGCGCCGGTGATGACCCGGTTGCGAGTCCTCCACCACGGCGGCCCCAGCCTCCCAGCGATAGATAGCCATGAGGGCTAGCATCTCCTGCAACACGGCCTCTTCAATTTCTTTCTCGGGGTCGATCGCGGCCTCAGCAGCCGCACTGAGCTCATCAACCCTTGAATCGCGATCGACGCCCGCCGCCCTGGCGTCGCCTGCCTTTCCTGCCGCCCCGGAAGCGCCCGCCGCCATGTCGGAATCCGACGCCACTGCGGCAACTGTCACCCCCGCCGCCCCTGCGGCGCCCGCCACCACGGCGGCATCCGCTGCCCCGGCGGCACCTGCTGCTTCCGCCGCTTCACTGGCGCCCGCCGCCCTGGAGGCGCCCACCGCGCCCGCCGCTCCACCGGCGCCCGCCGCCCTATCAGCACCAGCCCCCCTATCAGCACCCGCCGCTCTATCAGCACCCGCCGCCGTCCAGCTCGCAGCGGTGGCTCCTGGGGCGTCCGATGTGGCGAAAGGCATCTGCATGAGGGCATTGCGCACAGAAGTGGCAGCAGACGTCGCTGCAGCCCGTTCACCTTGCGCGTTGGACCGACGCAGGTGAGTGTTCATCCGAGGTCCGAGCGCGACTTGGCTAGGAAGCCGCACATGGCGCAATCCCGGGGCCGTCGAACCGCCGGCCTGGGTACCGCTCCCAAAGCCTCGTCCAGGGCACCACCGCCCGGCGGGACCTCCGACATTGTGGCACTCTTGCAGGTGAGGCAACGCCCGCGTGCTGCGCCGTGAGCGCCACTGACCCCTAAAACGTGTCGTGGGTCTCCCCAGACCAGTACAAAGAGAGCGGCCACTCCACCGCTCCTCTCCGGTCTGTCCGTTCCATCCACCTCTGTTCCCACCACCGCCTCTTCCCCCTCTGCTGCCTTCGTGCCTGCCACCCTCAGAGGTCTTCTTCGCGCCCCGTTCCAGCGTGGCCGCGGTCGTCGGGGGCAAGCAAACGCTGCCGTCAGTCGGGGCTGCTCGGTCTTCGGGCCAGAGAGAGGTGCCGCGTGACGAAGATGGCGCACGCACCGCTGAAGCCCCGTGGAACAAGCCCTCCATGACGATGATGACCACTCCGCCGCCGCCCATGGTGGAGTTCACGGCTCCACCGCCACCTCCTATCTACGAGACGTCGCTCTTCCCGTTCTCTTAGTCGATGGGACTGTCCGCGGGCGCTCTGCCGCCGATGTGCATTACTGGCATGCCGGGTACCCCTCTTCCGGGGTATTCCCCGTTTGGGATGCCGGCGCAGATGGCGCACCCACAGATGATGCCGCCGGCGCTAGCGCAGATGCAGCAGATGCAGCGCGCCGCAGGGATGGGGCAACCCCCTACCAACTCTCTTTTTTCAGCTGCAATGGTGGCCAACCAGTCGCAAGTGCCGCTCGGGGGCCAACCCGACGAGTTTGTCTTCATGCCCGCCCCGTTCGCCGCGTCGTCCACTACTTCTCCGTCGGCGGCCAGCCAACTCGTTGTTGCCTCGGCGCCGCCCGTGGGCACCGCCGCGGAGTTGCTGTCGTTGCCGGCGGTGGGGCCTTCCAGTTCCACCCCTATTGCGTCTCGTCCGCGGCGCGTCCTTCCACCGACGGCCCCCGTCGCTCCGGCTGTTGAAATCTCTAGGCCGACGACGCCGCCTGCTCTGATCCGGGCTGGTGCTCATCGCGGTGCCCCTCGTCGGACCCGCATTACAGCGGCACCCGCTAACACCCCGGCGATGTCAGTTGCCCCGAATACGGTGCCTGCCGGGCCGCTGGCGGCTGCCGCCCAGGACACGCCTCTGGCTCGTCTTGCGGTTGCGCACGGTGCGTCATCGGCTGCTATCGGGGCGATGGGCGCCCCGGGCGGCGCGGCGAACGCGGCGCATGCACACATGGCGGCGTCGCGCGCGGCTGCGGCGGATTTTGTTGCGCCGACGGCGCTGCTCTTCGCGCTGGCGGCAGCTGCCAGCCCGACGCCGGCGGCGCCTGTGGCGCAGATGGCGGCGGGATCGCGACCATCGATGGAGGCAGATGGCGTGACCGCGGCGGCATTCATGGAGCCGCTCGTGCTGCCCTCCGCGCCGCCGGCGGCTGCTGGCTCTGCCATTGCGGCGCCCACGGTGTCCATAGTGGCGCCTGCAACACCCCAGGCGAGATCGGAAGAGCACACGTCTGAACTCCAGTCACGCCAATATCTCGTATGCCGTCTTC
>ENA-ORXC01002196-ORXC01002196.1-marine-metagenome-genome-assembly--contig:-NODE-2196-length-10820-cov-8.642930_pt1 | contig 10820 bp, 16 predicted proteins | sample MGYA00237865_ERZ511478 | MGnify/ENA metagenome assembly ERZ511478 | reverse complement strand
CCGGCCGCCGCCGCCCCCCCCGCCGCCAGCGGGGCAGCCACCAAAAATGCGTGGGGCACCTGCCCCTCGACGCCGTCGCGGGCGCCAACGACCGCCGCGTCGGCCACGCCCGGCATGGCCCGCAGGGCGTCTTCCACCTCCTCGGCACTGACGAGGAAGGCCCCCCGGGGGATGGCATCGTCCACCCGCCCGAGCACCGTCACCGCCCCCGTCGTCGGCTCGAGGCGCCCCCAATCCCCGCTGTGCCACCACCCGCCCGCGTCAATGCGGCGGCGGTGGCGGCGCCGTCGCCGGCATAGCCGACCATCAACTTGGGGCTGCGGAGGAGCAGCTGACCGGGCGTGCCCGCCGCCACCTCGTGGTGGGGGGGGGACACGTCAACGACGCGTACGGCCACGCCGGGCGCGGGGAAGCCGACGGTGCCCGGGTGGGGGGTGGCGCTCCCCGCCGCCGTGCCGGCGGGATACGCGTTCATCGCGTCGGGGGGGGTCATGGCACATCCCACACCGCGGTCGACAGGATCTGAACTTCGATGCGCATCCACGACTCCAGCGAAAGCGCTCGCTGTTCGACTGATCCGCATCGGGCGGGAACGAGTGGATTCAGATGCTAAAAACACAAAGGCGGACGATGGGCGGCACTATGATAGTGGGGCCTCCAGCTGTAATGGGAGCTCGATCAGTGGTTCCCATCCCTGCCGGGGTCGGCACATTGGCGCTTCACGGTCGGTTGGTCGCGGCGGGGGTGGCCAACAGCGGGTTCAACGGGCGCAGGCGGGTGGCACGTGGCCTGTGAGCAGGCCAGGCGGCTGCCTGGCGGCGGCGGGCTCACTACGGCTGGTGCTGGTGGCAGAGCTCTGCCTCACTAGCCACCTCGTGGGATTGGCCGCCGCGTGCGGGACGGTGGGGTTGCCGCGCACGCATTGGCCGGGCGTCTGGCCGTTGCCGACGCTACTTCAATCTCGCCCACGCTTCTGCCGTGGCTGCCCTCTCCCGAGCAAGCCGAGTTCACGTCAACCGCCTCTTGTCTTTCCCCAGACGCCGCAGTTCGCCTTCCTCCTCGTCCGTCACTCGCACGGCCCCTATCCTCCTCTCCCTCTCACCTTCACGTCCGCCGTCCATCCCCCCTACCCCCCCCCCTCCCCCCCCTGATCACCATCGTCTTTGTGCAGGGTATTACCGGCCTGGCCGTTGCTGCCGCCGTCGCTCTCGCCGCCGCGGCCGCCACCCTCACCGCGGCGCTGTCGGCGACGCAGAAAGCCCTGGCGCGCATCGCCTTCCACGGCGATGAGTGCGCGTCGTCCCTCCCCTTGGCCCCCTTCAACGCCTCCCTCATTGGCGTCAACATGCTACTCGACTTTGGGTGCTACCGCCCCCGTTCGGTTTTCAGGCTTCGGGTGCGCAACAATGCGCTGATCATGACGGACGAGGACGATGTTGGGTACAACAATCCCAAGTGCTCCGGGGAGGTCATTGCGCTGCGCTGGGCCAAGGCGTGGCAGCAGCCGTCGTTCAACATCAAGAAGGGGTTTAACACTGGCAAGGCGTTTGGGGTGTTCAACAGGCTGCCGGAGCGCTTTGGAGGCAGCTGCGACGCGGCGAGGGCGGAGCTCGGCATCAAGGACGTGCAGTATGGGCCGTGGGGGGCGGGCCGCTCTGAGGCGCGGCCGCCCGGCCCCCGGCTTGTGGGACCTCGGACGTGCACGGCGGCCCGACGCAACGCGCTGCGTTGGGCCACCGTGCAGGTCCGAGGTTCCGCGCTAGCGATACATAAGAATAACCCAGCAGGACGCATCCGGTCACGCGTCCCCACGGTGTCCCCCGCCTCGGCGTGGGCGGCGTCCACCCCCCCGGTCGCGCACGGCGGCCCCGGGCGTGCGTTGCGTCGGCCGTCCACCGGCCGTCCACCTACCGACCATCGTGCCAACACGGGCCCCTGCCGAGACGCAAGGGCGGATCGATGCGAGCCCCACCGCAGTGACAAACGCGGACCGCGTGGCCGCCAGGCGGGCGGCTAGGGGGAGCCCATCCCCCCTCCCTCTTCCCCCCGCCCAGCGGGGCCGTCGAGCCGCCCCCGCGCGGCCGCTGCCGCCACGGTCACGGCGCGCCGCCCGCCGCGGCGGCGGCGTGGGCGACCCCCACAGGCGGCCGCGCCCGCGGCCGAGCGGCGCCCCACCGCCGCCCACGGTAGCCCGTTGGGCAGGCGTGCGGGGCATGCCCCCCGCGCGCAACGGCAGGCGCTCGTGCGTCAGGTGGATGCGCCCACGGCGAAAACGACGGCTCTGTCTCCCAGACGGCGCGGGCCGGGTCACCCCCCGCCCCTCCCCCTCCCCCCCACTGCCACCGTGACAAACCCAACTACCTGACCGCGTCGTTACGTCGGCAAATCTCCCCCCAATGCCCACGCCTGGTACACATCGCCACGAGAAACCCACCGACCGATGAGCAGCCGCGGGCAACGCTTACCGAGCCCCGGTAGACAGGAACCCGCGCGCCGCTTTCCAACGATAAAATCCCTGGCAACCACCCGACCGGCGCCGAATACGCCGCAGCAACGGCGGCAGCGCGCCTTGCAGCCGACCGCTGTCGCGCCAGCACGAGGTGTCGGGCTATCATCTTCGCCGGCCGCGCAAAGCGCGCCGCCGCGCCCAAAGCGGCGCCGCTGACGAGGGGGTGGGGGGGCCATCGCCCACATACCCCGTCCCAGCCGCCCACCGCGCGTCCGCGCCCATAATCACCGCCGTGGCACCCTCTCTGCCACCGAAGAATCTCAGCTGGCGGAGGGGCGACCCGCCGCAGGTGCCGGCGGCGGTGAGAGCGGATCGGGCGGCGATGGCGCCCGCCGCCGACGCAGCCAGCGCGGCAGCGAGCGGTCGCGCCACTCTGTTCTACGCCCCTCCGAGCGGCGTCGCCGCGGCGCCGGCAGCGGGGAAAGGGAGCGCAGGGGCGGCTTCCGGCCGACCACCGCCAACCGCGGCGCACGGTGTAGCAGACTCGGCAGAGACGGTGACGGTGGCGGCGGCGGCGGCGGCGGCAACGCAGCCCGGTGCCGCCCGACTGGAGGCTGTGAAGTTCTCCTCTACACGCCGCCGGCGGGAGGAAGTGGGAGTGCCAGGTCCACTGTCGGCGACGCAGGCAGCGGCGGGGGCAGCGAAAGGCCGCGGGTATGATGGAGAAAGAAGGAAAGGGGGGAAGGGAAAGGACACTCGCGCCACACCGGTGCCAAAGGACACCATGCTGGAGTGCGGACGGCGATCAGAACACGCGTTGTCACCGAAAACGCGCGGGCGCCCAGCGGCCGAGATTGGGCGGGAATTCGGAATGGCAAGCGCACCAGACAACCAGCGGCCACTCGGTGCCGCCAGAGATTCGAGAGCGAGGTCGCCAGGAGTACTGCCGACGGCGCCCGTTTCGGCGACCGAGCGCACGTTGTGCGCGTTGCCCACGGCGAGGGCGCTGAAAGTAACCCCGGCTGCCGCGGCGAGCGGCTTGCGCGCTACCCTGCGGGCAGCGGCGAAGGAAATGAGTGGCCACACCGCCCCGACGATGATTAAATGCCGGACCTACGGCAGCGGACAGTCGCGGCCAACGACGAGGATGTGGTGGAGGTGCGCTGTCGCGGCGGTCGCTGCACAGTCGGTCGCCGCGGATGCGGCGGCGGCGGCGGCCGTGATGGCTACGGCTGCCGCTGCGTCTGGGGAGAGGCCGCAGCCGCTGGCGTGCGACGTGGCCGCGGCAGCAGCGTTGGCTGCGTCGGCGGCGACGTGGAGCACCTTCTCGATGCACCCGGTCATGGCCACGAGCGTCCTCGTGCGGCCGCTTGGGAGAACGGCGCTGCCCGTTTTTGGCAGGCCGCCCTCCGCACTTGCAGCCGCCAACCCGCACGCTGGAGACCGAGGAGACATCCCAACTCCGCGTTCAAGCGCGGGGCAACCGCCATGACCGCCGTGTCAACTGCGTTACTTGGCGGCTCCCTCCCCCACGCCATGGTCGTTGGTGCCTCTACCGAGCGCAACAGCGTCCAGCGACGCGCCCGCACCACAGCCTTCCTCATCTCCGCAACCGGCTTTCCCTTCTGCACCAGGGTCGTCCGCAGTGGGACCGGCGCTGCCTTCTTCGTGCAGCCCCAGGTACTCTTGTCAGGTGGGCGGGGGGCACTTGAAAATTGTGGAGGTTGCGCCGCCGTAGGCACAGCATCTAAGGTTCCAAATCAGGGCAGCCGTGCGGTACTGGAGGACAAGAGGGCACTCTCCGACCCTCAGTATTTGTGGGAAGTCTAGGGTGGAGCACGTCTGCTTACAATCCTTGAACCCCCATTCAACGGCCGTCCGTGGCACCTTCATCGTGCCGCTGCACTTCTGCTGCCCAGGGGTCATCAAACAAAGTAGCGTCCAAGCCAGACTCATGACACGAGGTCATGTCATGACAGCGGCCCTCAAACGGACCAAACAGGTGAACAAAAAGACCGTCAGGGGTGAGTACGTGCCGGAGCTTCAGCGCATGCTTCCTCTTGTGACCACTGTATCATGTCCGCTGCCGACCTCGCTCTGGCTGTGAAATAAAGATAGCCGTACCATCAATGAAACCAACACACCTATCCAAGAAAGCACCAGACCCAGCTATCTTCTCGGAGTACAACGCAGCTCTCGCCCTCATGAATCCTACGCGCCGCTCGCACAGGAGAGAGTCCCACTTCTCCATCAACGACACCATGGTCGAATAGAAATAGTGACACAGAGCGGCCCCACTCCCGTCGAAGAGCTCCTCCAGATCAAACCACCGAGCAGGTGACGCAAGTCTCGTCAGGACAACGGCAAAGCACTGAACGGGCCCAACAGAGAAACGCGTACGAGGGAAGGAAACGTCGATTTGCAGCAACTCGGCCAGCCTGCCCAGATCGGCCGCCGCTGGCGGTCCACGTAAAGGGCAACCTCGCGCTGCGCACGACGATATTTGCGCACCAGACAAACCATGTCAACGAGCGAGAGACCCCCACCATGTCCCAAACGTAGCACTAACCCGAGCCTGCGGCGGCGCGCGAGCCACAAGGCAATCCTGATACCGTGTACGGACACGGCTGCCACAGCAAAAGGGCAGAGACCAGCTGACATCGGGCGTATGCCGTGAGTGCGAAGTGTGCGTCGAGCGACGTGGACGCGACACGAAGTGCGTACCCGTCAGGACGAGCGATCAACAACGGGGCCGCCAGCGTGTGGTTTCTCTCGAACGCCTCACGGAGGAGACAGCAAAAAACTTATTGGCGATGCCTCATTTGAGCCTATGTTTGATGCCTCTCTGTGACCATGTTCCCGGCCTCGGCTGCTCTTTCTGGGAGTAGATCTGGAATCAGTGCAGTCCACTGACCTATGGGCCTACTCGGCGGCTTTGTATCATAAAGACTCGGAGGGGGTGCTCCAGACACCCCCAAAAGGCCGCGTTTCCAGGCCATATGCGAGGGAGCCTCATTTGAGCCTCATCTGAGGCTCATTTGAGACTCGGGAGCAGTAGAATGAGCACTAGAACGGCCGGTACTTCCCTCCTCTCTGAGGTGATCGCGATTCATTGTACTACATTTGGCGCCCCGGGTGAGACTATGTCATTTCTGGCGCCTTGCCGGGGACTAACCATGTTGGTGCATCGCTCGCGTGACCCCAGAGGGGTTTTCATGGGTGAAAATTGATGGTCGAGCGAGGAAGTCCCGAGGGACCGTGCTTCCTGTTATGTGTTCGGATTGCGGATGTCCCTCTCCTTCCCCGCTCAGCGATGTCGCGTGGTAGACCGACATGCATGACAAGCATCAAGAGCAACAAGGCCATCGGCGAGAGACGATAGCACGCTGGCGCGGCAAATCCGGGACCAGACTTTTCGGCAGAGGTTTGGCCCCGGCTTGGCGGCGGTCGTACGGTGGTAGGTCAGTCGGACTCCCTACCCGAGGACCCCGGCCACACGCCGAACAACTGGACTCGTCCCCCCATCATCCGGAACGGGTCCCTGCGGGCACGGTGTGCCGCGATGGCCGCCAGGGGGCCTCCATCCAACCCCTGGAATCAAGAATCGCCGGGCTATGGGACGTTGGCCACTTCCTACTGGGGCCCGGGTGACGTCAAGCGGTGCTTGGCCGGTGAGCTGTGTCGGTTGTGGCGATGGATCTAACAAGTTCATCCCGACCGCGCCGCGGTACGAATAAGATGGCGTCCTTGTCACTAGGCTACGTTACTGTGCCGGATTGGCGACCCGGAAGGCGGCGGTTCTCAGCGTTGGAGAGCTCTCCCATGAATTCTCGGCGGCGTTATCGATGGAGGAGAGGGAAGCGGATCAAGGCCAAGATTCTTGGCGGGGTCGTCACCATCGGTGTCTTCCCCCGGCGTCACCGGAGCTGTGGGTGGGGCTTTTCTCGTGGCAGCCCATCCCGGTGATGACGCCCTGTAAAGTTTCTCGGAGACCATCCGGCCCCACGCGAGGTACTTCGGCAGACAGCGCTACTAAGTTGCGACCAGGACCGGGAAAGATAAGACGCGACTAGTATTGCGTAGCGAGAGAGAGAGAGGAAGCAGATATTGGGGCGCGCGCAAGACGCATGGGCGGCTGCTGCGAGATCGACGGCGAGCCGTCGGGAACCTCAACACCGACGGCGATGATACGGCGCGTGGTCACCGGCGGCGCAGCCGCAGTCGGATCCGCAGCCGTAACCGGCGGTGATCGGCGTCGGCGTCCTCTTCCCCCAACCCTAGATCAAGCCGACGGAACCGGCCCCGCTAGCACGCATGCCTACGAGACGCCCTGTTGGGGCGGGCGCTGACTTTTGACTAGCGCTCTGCCCCGGAGGGGGTGAGAAGGCTCGCAGCGATGCGCGCCCTGGGCGGCAGAGCCGCCGCAGTCGGCCCCGTTGAGGAGGGGGAGGGACGACGCCTGTGCCGGGCGTCGCCGCACGCGGCGTTTCCGTCCCCGTGTCGTGGGGACGACCGCGCGGGCAGAGACCCAGCGGCGGGTGACGCCCCTGAGAGGGATTGTCGCTCGCTGGCAACGCAGGGTATCCCCCAGGACGAATGTTCGTCGACGACGGCGGCGGCGCGTCGGCGGCGTCGACGACTGAGTCGTTCACGGCGACGGATCAAGGTCGTCGTCAACGCGAGCGGACTCGGTGGCGCGAAGGACGGACATCGGCGTCGCCATCCTCTTCCCCCGACCCGAGATCTAGCCGACGGTCCCGGCACCGCCGGCACGCATGGCTACGAACCGCCATCTGAGGCGGGTGCTGATTGGCTGACAGAGCCCTGCCCTGGAGAGGGCGTGGACGGGTTGACGCGATGCGTGCTGGGGGCGACGGAGCCGCGGCTGTTGGCGACATTGAGGAGGGGGACAGGCAACGCCCATGCTGGGCGTCGTCTCATTCGGCTCGGCCTTCCACGCGTCGTGTGAAGGCGGCGCGCGCAGGGACCCGATAACGCGTCATGCCCCTGACAGGGATGCACGCGCGATTGCAACGCGGAGCATCCCCGAGAACGGACGGTCGTGAGGGACGGCGACTGGACGTCGGTGGCTTCAACGACAAAGGCCGTGACGGCGACGCGTCAAGGGCGTCGCCGACGCAATCAGATTTGGCGGCGCCAATGGCGATGGTCGGCACCACCCTCTTCTTCCCCCGACCCGAGATCGAGCCGACGGTCCCGGCACCGCCGGCACGCATGGCGACGAGCCGGCCATCTGGGGCGGGCGCTGATTGGCTGACAGCGCCCTGCCGCAGAGGGGGCGTGGACGGATCGACGCAGTGCGTGCTGGGAGCGGCCGAGCCGCGACTGTTGGCGCCAATGAGGAGGGGGAGGGGTGACGCCCATGCGGGGCGCCCGGGCACACGTACGGGCAGTCCGCGCATTGTGCGTGGCAGATTGCGTCGAGCTGTCATCATCGTCCCAATGCATGGTGAGCCCATGTTCGGCCGCCGACATCCACATCAGCCTACCCTGTTTTTTTCGTTCCACGCGACAAGTCTCTTCTACTCTGCCCGTCACCGTGCGCAAGCGGCGCGCCCGGCCGGGGGTTTCCCGCCCGTCGCCCGATTCACGATGCGAATACGGCGGAACGGAATCCGCGAGGCGCGCTTCCCCCCTGGCGGAGAGGGAAATCGGGGCCCGCAACGCCCTCGGCGTGGGGGCGCGCCGCCCCTGGCGGGCGGCGACGGCGGCGGCCACGACGGGCTGTCTCGGCTGTGCGGCGAGGATGCCGCAGTCTCAGATGGGGGAGATGAAGTACTACGCAACTGGCGTTGTACTCGGCGGCGCTCGGCTGGGGTGCGTCGACGCCGCGTTGTCTGTCCCTTGTCGGCTTTGCGGCGCTCTGCCGATGGTTGTGAGCGCCGCTGGCTCGTGTGCTCGGTCGGACGCTGGGGGTCGTCGGGTGCTGGCAGCGGGGCGTGTCCATTGGAATTAGTTGTGTCATGCACTGGAGGGAGTTATCCGCTTCGTAGGAATTTGGGGCCGGGCCAACTAGTGGCCCCCGTCCCCGCGCAGCGGTTTCCGCCCTTTAAGGACGAAGAGCGACGACGGTGGGAGGTACCGTCGTCGCCGGCAAGTAAACCGTACCTGTTTGTCTTGGCGTTTCGGTCGGCCCGACTTCCTGGACCTCGAGTCCCATAGCGGGTGACGCACGAGAGGCTAGCACGGCCGGTACTTCCCTCCTCTCCGCGGTGACCGCGATTCCTGGTACTACACCAGGGTCACCTAACGTCCCGGAAAATCGCACACGGTTCTGGCCACGGGTCTGTAGTTGGGACCAGAAGGCACCACTTCCAACATTTGGCAGTGAGAGGTGGGGGAGGGGGGGGCTGGGCATGGAGCGCTCATGGGTTCATGGGCCGCAGCAACAAAGCTCAACATCTCTAGTCCCTCCAGGTCTGGTGCCGCTCCCGCGGGAGCAGCGCTGCCCCCACCTCTGGGAGAACTTGCGGCATTTTCTGAGGGCTGCATGCGGGACTTCTGTTCGGCGGACAACCGGCAGCCGGCACATACTTTTCGCCTCTTGGTCCTTGATGTCACCAGCTGCGCTAACACCTCCTCGGGGCCCGTCAGAAGCGGAATTGCGGCACGGCCTGGGATTTACCGTGAGCCGAACACGCGGAAAATTGGTGGCGTATCGACACGAAGGGAATAATCGACGAAGGGCGCCGCCGCGTCTGGGGCGGCCGGCATCCGGCGCACGTCCCAACGGCCATGCCGCTCGAGTTCGTGTACCGACGTGCAACATTGGAACTGCTTCGCAACGTCGCAGTTACTGCACGTAGTCGCACGTCCCCTGGATGAGCACTTCACCTTCCCAGGTACCTTTCAACGGCTTGCATGGGGTAAGGAAAGCCTGCGCGCACGGTAGACAAACAACAACCAATGGCCTTCGTGTGGAGGGGTTGACAATGCCCTTGGTCAAGCCAATCGATGCGTTCAATGAGCTGTTTGGGGCGTAAAAGGAGAGAAAGACGCTGCTGTCGCTCTTTTGTCCTGTCAGAAGCAGTCCCAGCGCAGCGGGCCCAGAACCGTCGTCAAAAGCACGTCTGTTTTTGCCTGTTCTGAGCCGCTTGGTGGCCCGTGTTCCTGTTTCAAGAAACAGAATTCCTGTGCAAAAAACAGATCGACCCCCCTTGACAGGCTCTCAGAGCCCATCCCATGCGAGGCCCTTGCATATTTGTGTTTGCGATAACACGAATCATGCCTTCCTCCACACATAGCGTCTGCTAGCAGAGCCATAGATGCTTCTCCATCTCTCTCTCTTTCTAGAAGGGTGAGGTGCATACGTCTCATGCTGTGTCTCTCTTTTTACGAGTGGAGATGCATCGATGCCGGCGAACAGATGATTTTGGCGCCCTTTCTGGAAAAAACCAGCCGTGACAGAGCCCCAGGGCGGTTTGCAGATTTTCTGTTCGCCCCAAAACACGCAAAAGCAGACGTGCTTTTGACGACGAGTATGGGCCCGCTGCGCCGTCCCATGGTGCTTTTATCATCAGACGGTAAAGCGGCGGGGTTGATCGACCGAGCGATCATAAAGATCGAATAACCGCCAAAATAGAGTCGATAAAAGAAAGGACAGATATACAAGACGGAAGTAACCTCCCACAGGGCGAGCCACAAGTCAGTTCAATCCTCCACATGAATACTGACCAGTCAGTGGGGCTACCGGGCCCAATATCCAAATAAAACGGAGATATGCTACATACCCCTGTTCTGAGATTCGAGCCGTCCCGGCGAGTGGGCGCAGATTCACTGATCCGCCAGCACGAACGCCACAAGTGGCAACCAATCAGAGTGTCGCGTAACGACGCGCAAAGGGGCGTGAGGGCGTTACGCCTTGGACGGCGCCTGCAAAGGGGATCAGAGAGACCTCTGACACCCTCGTTCGAGGCGGGGTGATGGAGCCCGCGGCGCGAACGGTCGCGAGCGGCCCAGAATGGCCGATGCGTGCCGGATGGCGAAAGGGCGGGGACGGGCAGCCTCTGGGCACCCACAGGGCGGCAGCGGCCGGGAAGGCATCAGATCGGCCCCTACAGGGGTGGGGGCCTAGCAGAGGTGGCAGGTGATTTTTATTTGATTATAATCATGGTGATTTTAATGATTATAATCATTTTACATCACGGGCCTGATGATTATAATCACATGGGCATGCAGTGGGATTTACAGTTGAGCTTACATGACGGGGGCTACTAAAGGATAGAGACAGATGGTTGGCCCGCTAGCTTTCAGATTCAAGCATTTCACTGGCTGTTTGGCAAGTCCACGACTGTCATTGGTGTCATCAATGCTAAGGACATGCACTGCTCCACTCACACGCTACGCTTCC
>ENA-ORXC01002194-ORXC01002194.1-marine-metagenome-genome-assembly--contig:-NODE-2194-length-10825-cov-3.275028_pt1 | contig 10825 bp, 9 predicted proteins | sample MGYA00237865_ERZ511478 | MGnify/ENA metagenome assembly ERZ511478 | reverse complement strand
AGAAGCGCTTTTTGCTTCTGCCGGCGGAGTTGAAGTTTCGGAGTTTCTAGGAGGCGAAACTAGACAAGCGTCTCGAGGGGCTAGGCGCTGGAGCTGGATTAAGACACCTAGCTGTAGTTATCCACAGAAAAATACTTTTATAATTCTCCTGGTATACAATAAAAACCAGACAACCGAATCCACGGTTGTCTGGTTTTCTTTACAGCCTTATTATAAATTCCTTGTCCGACACCTGATCTTTTGTATGCACCCGTTCATAAAATTGGATTTCTTTTTCATTCATTAAAATGACGGTGGAACTTCTCGTTCCGTATCCTTCACTTTTGATGAACATAGGGGACAATAATCGCTCCCATTCCAGCGACACCCCCGTCGATGGCAGCATATGGTCCGGCGCGGGGTCGGCATTTTTCAAATGCGCAAATAACCGGTCAACCAGATCAGGTTGCCCTTCTGAAATAATGCTGGCAAGTCCCGCCTTCCCCCGTTCTACCTTCGGCCAGTCGCTATTAAGCAAATGGTTGCTGACCCCATGGACGCCAGCTTCCACTTTTTGCAGCGGGCCTCCACGGTTGGAAAAGTAGTAGAGCTCATCCAAATCCCCTGCTAGAAGATTATAACCAGGATATTCTTGACGGCGATTAGCCAACTCCAGTAAATACGACTGGGTATTGACTGGCCCTTTCAGAAAGTCAGCAACAAGTTCACCTCTTGTTCTTTTGCCGACGGTCGTTTCACTTGGGTCTCGATAATTGGTGAGAGCTGCAAACTTGCCTGATGTTGTAACCCCCATCCAGGTTCCCATTTTTTCAAGATCCCTGCCGGCGAGCACTTCTGGCGCATCTTCCCAAAAATAAGCCGGTGCAGTTTCCCGGGCATATGCTTCATCCCTATTAGCAGCGATAATAAGCTTATACTTCGGATGCACTTTGTAGGCAAATAAAATCAAACACATAAATCATCACAGCTTTCCGTTCTTTTTCCACTATTATAACTCAATGCAAAAAAAGAGAAGGACCAAGTCCCTCTCTTTCCTCATTTTTATAAAAGCATACCTGCCATTGCTGCACTCAATAATGATGCAAGCATACCTGCGATAACAGCTCGTACACCCATGCGAGCGATGTCTCCGCGACGATTTGGAGCAAGGCTTCCAAGACCGCCAAGCAAGATTCCCATTGAAGAAACGTTTGCGAACCCACAAAGAGCAAAGCTGATGATTGCTACAGTTTTTGCAGATAATTGATCAATTTGCGGTGCAAATGAAGAGTAAGCTACAAATTCATTCAAGATTAACTTTTGGCCAATGAATCCGCCGGCTTTTACAGCTTCATCCCAAGGTACGCCTATAGCGAAAGCGAGTGGCGCGAAAACAAAGCCAAGGATTGTTTCAAGAGTTAAGTTCCCAGCTCCGAAGAATCCACCAACGAATCCAAGAAGCCCATTGATCAAGGCAATCAATGCAATGAAGGCCAGCAACATGGCACCGATATTCAAAGCTAATTGAAGACCTGTGCTAGCACCCTTTGCCGCAGCATCGATCACGTTAACTGAATCCGTATCTTTTTCCATCTTCAGTTCATCAGATGACTCAGATTTTTCTGTTTCCGGGATCATGATTTTAGCCATTATCAAACCTGCTGGAGCAGCCATGAAGCTTGCTGCAAGCAAGTATTCTAGCGGAACACCCAATAATGAGTAACCAATCAATACGGAACCTGCAACAGAAGCCAGACCACCAACCATGATTGCAAATAACTCTGACTGAGTCATTTTAGCGATATATGGCTTAACAACAAGCGGTGCTTCTGTCTGGCCTACGAAAATGTTAGCAGCTGCTGAAAGTGATTCAGCCTTGCTCGTGCCCAGCAATTTAGAAAGCGCGCCGCCCAGGATCTTGATAACTACCTGCATGATTCCCAGGTAGTAAAGCACAGAAATTAAAGAAGAAAAGAAAATAACAACTGTTAGTACTTGAAAAGCAAATACAAAGCCAATATTTTCAGCCTGGAATAATCCTCCGAACAGGAATTGCACACCAGCGTCCGTATAGTTGACGATTTCATTGACACCAAGTGAAAGCTTTTTCAGTAAGAGCTTACCTGTTTCCCATTTCAATACTAAGAACGCGAAAATGAATTGGATTGCCAACCCGCCAAGGATTGTCCTTAAATTGATGGATTTTTTGTTATTCGAGAAAATAAAAGCAATTCCCAAAACGACAGCAATCCCTATCAAACCCCATAAGATATTCATTGTTGACCCACCTCTTGTTGTGATATTTGCTGAAATGTTGTTAACGTTTACAAATGATATGAAAAAAATTTCAATAAAACGTTTACATTTGTTTATCTCAAACTTTCTATAGCAAATATATCAGAAGTTAAGAACTTTTGTAAATAAGTTTTTGAACAAATGTAAAATTAAATTTATCCCTTTTCATCTTTTCGACAAAAATACCCGCAAGGCCTCGAACCTATCGGGTATTTGTTTGTATCTTATGGCTTTAACTCTTTTCCCTTATCCTTTACTTATCTAGCAAAAATTTGGCAGTAAATTGGTCCGTTACAAGCACATTTGTATACTTCCCTTTTAAAGCTCCATAAATACCATCAATTTTATGAGCTCCGCCTGCAACTAATATTGAATACTTCTTCTTCTTTAACTCTTCAAGTTCAATGCCTAAAGTTCTCGCATCAAGGTTCTCGTTGCAAACCTTTCCATCTTTATCAAAAAATCGTGAACAAATATCCCCGACAGCTTTTGAATAAATGACTTGCAAATCTTCTTCTGTAAAGTATCCTAACTGGAACAATAAGGATTCAGACTTGATCGGACCGATTGTATAGACCGCAATGTTCGATTGTTTCCCCATTTCCAGGATCTTTTTTATATGCCTGTCCGCCTCCATCGCCTGTTTGACCACGATATGGTCTACAATAGCCGGCAGAGGGAGATGATGCGGTGCGCTGTTGAAGGCCTTGCCGAATAAATACAATATTTCATTCGCGTACGTATTCGTTTCGGAGTGGCTGACTCCTCCCTTCAACTGGACGACCTTTACATTCTTGCACGGTTTCTGCTTCAATTCCAAGGCAACATGATAAAGCGTCGTTCCCCAGGTGACACCGATAATATCATCATGGTCAACTACTTCATTTAAAAAGGCTGCAGCTTTCTCACCGAGATATGTTTTGATCACACTGTCTTCATATTGTGGAATATGAGTGACGATTGCCTTTTTTAACCCAAACTTTTGTTCAAGCTGTGCTGACAAATTTTCTACATCCTCAGTAGGGTCCATGATTCTGATATCGACGATACCCTCCTGCTTCGCGATCTGCAGGAACCTTGACACCGTAGGTCTGGAAACTCCCAGCTCCCTGGCAATATCATTCTGGTTATAATCAAGTAAATAATAAAGCTTTGCTGCCTCAATTATTTTTAATAATTTTTCTTTTTCCATTCGTAATCACCCTTGGAAATGACTTAAATTCAATACCTTTATTCTAGCAAAAAAACCGAATGAAAACATTTACATTTTAAAAAAGAACAAAATGTTCATAAATAACCAAACCTTTACATATGTTCATATTTATCAGAACACTTTGAAAGACCATAAAAGTTTAGAAAGGAGAAAAAAGAAAGGGATTGGTCTCATCCAATCCCTTTCCATAAAGATTATTTAATAATCGCTATAACTGATTGAGCATACTTCCGAACCAGGGCAATCTTTTCTTCCTCGTTTAATAAATGAAAGGGGGTATCATTTTTGAAGACAACCTGGCTGACGAAAATTCCTCCAAGGTGTCTTGCAACAAGGCCTGGATCCACTACTTGGCCCTTATTTTCGAAATGCAGTGCCAGACCCTTTTCAAGGCTTGAAAAGATCATATTAGGCAAATCAACTTCTTCATCCAAATTCCCCATCAAGCTTTCGGATATAAGCATTTTGACCATAGGTGCATTTCTGGATAAAGTACCTAATCTATTTTCAATAATTTTTATCAAAAAAGCTTCAGTATCCTCAGTTTTTGCCATCCTGTTAATATGCGAATCAAATTGTCTTTCCAGAACATTCTTGATGACTGTTACGAACAGGTTTTGCTTATTGGCGAATTTCCGGAACAATGTTACTTCAGCTACTTCTGCTTCCTTTGCAATCTCCTGTGTTGTCGCTTGAAGACCTTTTTTTACAAATACCTTCATTGCTGCGTTCAAGATTTGTTCCGTTTTGTCCCTCATACTGCCACCCCTAGTTTACTGGTAATTCATTCTCCCCTACATGTCTTATTTTCACAAAACGGTCTAGAATAATCAAGATGGCAGGCATGACTACAATTGTACTGAACAGTGCCAGGGATATATTTATCAATGTCATCAAGCCGAAGTTGCTCAAGATGACAAAATCGGAAATCAGCAGCGCGCTGAACCCCCCGATTGTGGTAAAGGCAGATGCGAGGATGGCCTTCCCTGTTTTCCGATTCGTGACCATGATGGCTTCTTTGCTGTTTCTGCCTTTTTTCCGTTCTTCATAAAAACGCTCCATGATCAGGATGGTAAACTCTGTGCCAATTCCGATAATCAATGCTCCCAGTGTGGCAGTCAACGGGGTATATTTGATATCAAGTAAAAACATGGCTCCGCCTGACCATCCGACAATCAAGGCGATCGGCAGCAATGGTATAAATGCTTTGACAGGATGGCGGTATACTACCAGCAAGCCAAAGAATACAAGCCCCATCCCGAGCAATGTCATTTTATACCTGCCAGTAGTCAATGCGGTAACCATCTCAACATCCAGCACTGCTTTTCCGGTAACCGTTGTATCAACTCCTTTTAATTCTTCCCCCTTAAAATAGTCGGCTAAGTCATCAATGAAACCTTTAAGCTCCTCTGCCTCTAGGTGCTCTATACTCAAGGTGATGACACCTTTTGTTCCTTCTTCATTAATTAACAGCTTTTTCTGTGCTTCTGGCATATCAGCCAAATATTCCTCTATCTCATGATTTACAGGAAATTCCCCTTCATTCATCTGTCGAAGGGCAGTTGTGACTGAACGTGCATCTGTAATGGTTTCTGGAAATTCACTTTCAACTGTTCCGGTAATCCCATCTACCCACTCCAATATCTCAGCAGATGACACATCGTCAGCTTCATAGACAACCGAAATTTGATCGGTACTGCCGAGAATTTCTCTTAACTTTTGAATATCCTTTAACTCCTGTGTATCCTGCGGCATAAACTTTTCAACATCCGTTTCGACCCCTGCTTGTAAATCAACCCAGATACCAAGCCCTGCTGATAGGAAGGCAGCAAAAAGGATGAGCCACTTCAGCAAAATCAGTTTATTTGTAAACCAATTAAAGAACCTGTCTCCCTTCTTATTTCTAAATTTTACTTGTTTCTTTTTATTCCTTTCTTTTTTGAAGAAATGATCTCTGGTGAATAAAATCGGAATCAATATAAATACTCCTGCTATAAAACTGATGATCATTCCTACTGTCAGCATCTTGCCAAAGTCCTGGATCATCGGCACAGGAGATGTGTATAAAGCAATAAACCCCAGCCCGGCAGCAATTAAGGCTGTCAAAACTGCCGGAACCATTTTCGTTAATGTTTGATATAGGGCCTTCTTTGGTTTGTTATTCATGGTCATCCTCCCCTTCTGCCATTTCCTCTGAATACCTGTTTTGGAACTGGATTGCGTAATCAATGCCAAGACCTATGAGAATCGGGAAAACGGCCATAGAGACCATGGTTATTGGTATCTGAATCCAGCCCATCAAACCAACCGTACCAATGACAGCTATTAAAATGATACCTAACGGAAGTAAGCGCCAACTTACATTGAAGGTGAAAAATAAAATGATGTACAAGCTATGGGCGGATATCCCGACTTTAAAGTGCTTGTTCTGTTAAAATGAGATTGTGTTTTGTCGTCGCATGTCGCCATTCAGCGAGCTGAATGGCGGGGTGGGGGAAGTGTAAAGAAGACAAGAAAATCGATCTGCAGATATAAATGTAAATCGGAATTCCTGCTGATTTTTGGCTCACTTCATGAAGCTAACGCTTCACTGGCTTTTCAGCCTCGGCTGAAAAGCTGCCGAGTCGAAATGAAACGCTGCGAGCAAATGTGTTTGCTCGGTCGTTTCCTTCCCACTCGGCATGAGCCAAAAATCAATGGGGGTTTGACAATAATCTGCAGGGTTCGTTGTATTTCTTTCCACTTCTAAAGTGTTGCTAACACTTTCTATTTGTTATAAGATTGTAATGAGAATAAAATGAGAATAGAGCTTTTGACGGCTAGAGTCGGCTTAAAATCTTTTCTATATTGACGGAGGTAATATTATGGCAGGATCTGTATTATCAATTAAGGACCTTCAAGTTGAGATTGAAGGCAAGCAGATATTAAAAGGTGTGGATATTGAAGTTAAGGGTGGAGAAATCCATGCGATCATGGGACCAAACGGTACTGGTAAATCCACTTTGTCTTCTTCTATCATGGGACACCCTAAGTATGAAGTAACAAATGGAACAATTACGCTTGATGGCGAAGATGTTCTGGAAATGGAAGTTGATGAAAGAGCACGCGCTGGTCTTTTCCTTGCGATGCAATATCCTAGCGAAATCAGCGGTGTAACGAATGCTGACTTCTTGCGTTCTGCATTGAACAGCCGTCTTGGCGAAGGAAATGAAATTTCTCTTATGAAGTTCATCCGCAAGATGGATAAGCAAATGGAGTTCCTTGAAATGGACCTTGATATGGCACAGCGTTACTTAAACGAAGGTTTCTCCGGCGGTGAGAAGAAGCGTAACGAGATCCTTCAATTGATGATGCTTGAACCAAAAATCGCAATCCTTGATGAAATCGATTCGGGACTTGATATCGACGCATTGAAGGTTGTTTCTAAAGGAATTAATCAAATGCGCGGCGAAGATTTCGGCTGCTTGATTATCACTCACTACCAGCGCCTTCTTGACTACATCACTCCTGACTATGTTCACGTTATGATGCAGGGCCGTATTGTGAAGTCTGGTGGACCAGAACTTGCACAGCGCTTAGAAGCAGAAGGATACGACTGGATTAAGAAAGAACTGGGCATCGAAGACGAAACAGTTGGGCAAGAAGCTTAAGCGTTGGGGGGATTTATAATGACTACGGAAACGAAATGGGCTTTTGACCAGGAGTACATTACTTCCTTCTCAAAAGAAATGAATGAACCGGAATGGCTGACAGAGCTTCGTGTACAATCACTTGCGAAAGCTGAAGATCTTTCCATGCCAAGACCGGATAAAACGAAAATTGACAAGTGGAATTTCACTCAGTTTGAAAAACTGCTTGTGAAAAGCGATGTTTTTTCATCCATCGACGAACTTCCTGAGGATGTTAAAGCGTTAGTAGACCAGGAAGCAAAGCAAAATAGCCTTTATGTGCAGCGTAACAATAAGCCTGCATACCTGCAGCTTTCAAAGGAAATGCAGGAGCAGGGTGTTATTTTCACAGATATTTTCACAGCGGCACGCGAATACAGCGACCTGCTGAAGAAGTATTTCATGACGGCTGTTAAAAATGACGAGCACCGTTTGACGGCTCTTCACACAGCTTTCATGAACGGCGGAGCATTCCTTTATGTTCCTAAAAACGTTCAGCTGAACAACCCAATCCAGGCAATCTTCCTGCATGATGATGCAGAAGCGAACCTTTTCAACCACGTGCTTGTCGTTGCTGAAGACAACTCTTCTGTGACCTATGTCGAGAACTATATCTCAACAACTGGCAAAGTGAACGGATTGGTAAATATCGTAACCGAAGCGATCGCAGGCCAAAACGCGAAAATCCAATACGGTGCGGTTGATACATTGGCTGAAGGCGTTACAACTTATGTGAACCGCCGCGGCCATGCCGGAAGAGATGCTCGTATCGAGTGGGCTCTTGGCATGATGAACGACGGAAACACAATTTCTGACAATGTAACCAACCTGGTTGGTGATGGTTCTTACGGCGACACTAAGACTGTTGTTGTCGGACGTGGAAGTCAAACACAGAACTTCACAACTAGCATCATCCATTTTGGTAAAAATTCTGAAGGCTACATCCTGAAGCACGGTGTTGTGAAGGATAGCGCAACTTCAATTTTCAACGGAATTGGAAAAATCGAGCATGGCGCTTCCAAGTCTAATGCAGAACAGGAATCACGCGTTCTTATGCTTAGCGAAAAAGCTCGTGGAGATGCGAACCCAATTCTTCTGATTGATGAAGATGATGTAACTGCTGGTCACGCTGCTTCTGTAGGACGCGTTGATCCATTGCAGCTTTACTACTTGATGAGCCGCGGTGTTCCGAAGCATGAGGCAGAGCGCCTTGTCATCCACGGATTCCTTGCACCAGTTGTTAATGAGCTTCCGATTGAGGGAGTTAAGAAGCAGTTGGTTGAGGTAATCGAAAGGAAAGTTAAATAATGAACGCCCGCGAAATTCGTGAATTATTTCCGATTTTAAATCAGGAAGTCAATGGCAGCCCGCTAGTCTATCTGGACAGTGCGGCAACATCACAGAAGCCGGTGCAGGTTATCGAAGCACTGGACAAATATTATCGCGAATACAACTCCAACGTCCATCGCGGTGTGCACACTCTTGGAACAAGAGCCACTGATGGGTACGAAGGATCAAGGGAAAAAGTCCGAAAGTTCATTAACGCAAAATCAATCGAAGAAATCATTTTTACCCGTGGTACCACGACTGCAATCAACACGGTAGCTGCTAGCTATGGCCGTGATAATCTAAAAGAGGGCGATGAAATTGTCATTTCCTATATGGAGCATCACAGCAATATCATCCCGTGGCAGCAGGTGGCAAAACAAACGGGTGCAACTTTGAAATATATCGACTTGCAGGAGGATGGCACGATTTCACTCGATACTGTCAGAGAAATCGTGACAGAGAATACAAAAATCGTCTCCATCATGCAGGTTTCCAATGTACTAGGTGTCATGAACCCGATCAAGGAGATTGCCGAGATCGCACACCAGAATGGTGCAATCATGGTTGTCGATGGCGCCCAAAGCGCTCCGCATATGAAGATTGATGTTCAGGACCTAAACTGCGATTTTCTCGCTTTTTCCGGACATAAGATGTGCGGGCCGACCGGTATCGGCGTATTATATGGCAAGAAGGCACTTCTTGAAAAAATGGAGCCGGTTGAGTTTGGCGGCGAAATGATTGATTTCGTAGGTCTTTACGAATCAACATGGAAAGAGCTGCCGTGGAAATTTGAAGGCGGAACACCGATCATTGCTGGTGCGATTGGTCTTGGTGCCGCAATCGACTTCCTGAATGAGATCGGACTCGACAATATCGAAAAGCATGAACACGCACTTGCGGCTTATGCCATGGATAAAATGTCTGAAATCGAAGGCATGACCATCTATGGACCGAAGGAAGCCGGCAAGCGTGCTGGACTCGTAACTTTCAATATTGATGATGTGCATCCACATGATGTGGCAACTGTATTAGATGCTGAAGGAATCGCCGTCCGCGCGGGACACCATTGTGCACAGCCTTTGATGAAGTGGCTGAAGGCGTCCGCGACAGCACGTGCAAGCTTCTACCTGTACAACACAGAAGAAGATATTGACAAGCTCGTAGCCGGACTTGTCAAAACAAAGGAGTATTTCAGCGATGTCTTTTAATAATTTAGATAACCTTTATCGTCAAGTTATTATGGATCACTATAAGAACCCTCGCAATAAAGGTGTTTTGGAAGAAGGCAGCCTGACAGTCAATATGAACAACCCGACATGCGGCGACCGCATCCAGCTGACGATGAAAGTCGATGACGGCAAGGTATCGGACGCAAAATTCGAAGGGGAAGGCTGCTCGATTTCCATGTCCTCTGCTTCAATGATGACGCAGGCGGTCAAAGGAAGACCCATCGAGGAAGCTTTAAAGCTTTCAACGGTTTTCTCTGACATCATGCAGGGAAAAGATTATGAAGAGGATGATCTGGACCTCGGGGATATCGAAGCACTGCAAGGTGTGGCAAAATTCCCTGCAAGGATCAAATGTGCTACTCTTGCATGGAAGGCAATGGAGAAAGGCCTGAAGGAAGAGGAAGACAGCCAATAAGAAATCATCACCTGATGATTTTTTCCGAAAGGGCTGCGGGGGATTGGCCTGCAGCGAACAACTACAAAGCGGGAAACCTTGTTTCCCTGCTTTAAGAATGGAGGAATTCGACGATGGCTAAAAAAATGCCAGAGATCGGTGATTATAAGTACGGATTTTCCGATAAAGACGTTTCCATCTTCCGGTCTAAGCGCGGCCTGACGCGTGAAATCGTTGAAGAAATTTCAAAAATGAAGGAAGAGCCCCAGTGGATGCTGGACTTCCGTTTAAAATCATTGGAGCACTTCTACAATATGCCAATGCCTCAATGGGGCGGCGATATGGCTTCATTAAACTTTGATGAAATCACTTACTATGTAAAACCTTCTGAGCGCTCTGAAAAATCATGGGATGAAGTTCCTGATGAAATTAAGGCGACATTCGATAAGCTTGGTATTCCTGAAGCTGAGCAAAAGTACCTTGCAGGTGTTTCTGCGCAATACGAATCAGAGGTTGTATACCACAACATGAAGGAAGAACTCGAAGAACTAGGAATTGTCTTCAAGGACACAGATTCAGCTCTTAAAGAGAACGAAGATATTTTCCGTGAGCATTTCGGAAAAGTAATCCCACCAACAGACAACAAATTCTCTGCATTAAACTCTGCAGTTTGGTCTGGTGGATCATTCATCTACGTTCCAAAAGGTATTAAAGTTGA
>ENA-ORXC01002192-ORXC01002192.1-marine-metagenome-genome-assembly--contig:-NODE-2192-length-10832-cov-3.546072_pt1 | contig 10832 bp, 9 predicted proteins | sample MGYA00237865_ERZ511478 | MGnify/ENA metagenome assembly ERZ511478 | reverse complement strand
GGGAAAGACCGTGCCATCGGCTTCCTCGTTGGTCAAGTGATGAAGGCAACCAAAGGAAAAGCAAATCCTCCAATGGTTAACAAGCTGATTGTAGAAGAAATGGATAAACGCTAAATGGCGAAACCCTCCCAAGTGGAGGGTTTTTTTATGTCTAAAGAGGAGTTTGAGTATGTTCACCTTATTCACTTATTTTCGGCTTTGCTTTTTTTTAGGGAAAAGCCTATAATCAGAACAGAAGGTTAAGTGGAAGAAAACGGTCACGAGATTGTGGGCGTTTTTTGTTTGCTACTATCATATAAATAAGTAACGAGGACATTTAAAATGCCGCGTGCTTTGATACGGTTTAAGATTGAACAAATATAAACATTCTGCATGAAGAATTAAGATAGAGAAGATAGGATGATGAAGGATGAAACGTGCGAGACTAATCTATAATCCAACGTCCGGAAGAGAACAAGTGAAGAGGTCACTACCATATATCCTCGAACGCCTTGAAAAAAATGGGTACGAGACGTCTGCCCATGCAACCACTTGTGAAGGCGATGCGACGGAAGCAGCGCGCATTGCCGTCGAGCGACGCTTTGATCTTGTCATTGCGGCAGGGGGAGATGGGACGATCTATGAAGTGATCAATGGCATTGCCGAGCAGCCATATCGGCCGAAGATGGGGATTATTCCAGTTGGTACAACCAATGACTTTGCACGAGCGATTGGCGTTCCGCGCACAGTTGAAGGTGCGATGGACGTTCTGTGCAATGGTCTTGAAATGCCAATTGATATCGGTCGAGTGAACGAGCATTACTTCATCAATATCGCTGGTGGCGGACGCCTGACAGAATTAACATATGAAGTGCCTAGTAAGCTTAAAACAATGCTTGGCCAGCTAGCTTACTATATGAAAGGCATTGAGATGCTTCCATCGATTCGTCCTGCAAGAACTAGAATTGAATACGACGGTAAGCTTTTTGAAGGTGAAATTATGCTTTTCCTTGTTTCAAACTCAAACTCCATCGGCGGATTTGAGAAGCTAGCCCCACATGCATCGTTGAATGATGGCCTGTTTGATCTAATGATTTTAAAGAAGACGAACATCGCAGAATTCATTCGCATCGCAAGCAGTGCACTTCGCGGTGATCATATTAATGATCCAAATGTTGTGTATAAGAAAGCTAGTCACATTAAAGTAGAATCAGTTGATAAAATGCAGCTGAACCTGGACGGCGAGTACGGTGGCCCGCTTCCAGCCGAGTTTACGAACTTATACCGTCATATTACAATGATCGTGCCGAAAGAAACGAGCGAAAAACATACAAATGAAGAAGAAGCCGCGCACAAGCGCGCCATTTCAGGTGAGTAGAAATGAAGGAGAGAAGTCAGAGACGATGAGCTCTGGCTTTTTCTGTTGTTCTCGAGGGTAGGAGCAGTGGAAGCAGGACGGGAATTCGGTTTTGGTCAATAAAAATGGATTTTGGCTAATATATTTCAGATTTGGCCAATAAGTCGCGAGTTTAGCCAATATAATTCGATTTTGGCCAATAAACCATGAAATCGAGCTTGCCTCACATGCAAAAAGCACCGCGCTGTTACATTTCGCGATCTATTCACACTGTGGTACAATTTTTGTACATGAAATCGAACGGAAAAGGACGGAAACCAAATGAGTAATCAAGAAGTACCTGTAAAAAAGAATGACGTTGTTGAAGTAGAATTCAGAGACCTTTCCCATGACGGGGCAGGCGTCGCGAAAATAGATGGATACACGCTTTTCGTCCCGTATGGCATTCCGGGCGAAACCGCGAACGTAAAAGTGATCAAAACGAAGAAAGGCTATGGCTTCGGTAAGCTGCTTGATGTCAAAGTTGAGAGTGAAGACCGTAACACGCCGCCGTGTCCAATCTTCTATCAGTGTGGCGGCTGTCAAACACAGCACATTACGTACGATAGCCAGTTGAAGTTCAAGCACAAGCAAGTTCAAGATGTGATGGAGCGCATCGCGAAGATCGACGTACCCGTTCACCAAGTGCTTGGCATGGAAGATCCATGGCGCTACCGTAACAAAGCGCAGGTTCCTGTAGGTGAGCAGAATGGCAAAATCGTTGCAGGCTTCTACCAGCAGCGCAGTCACCAGATTATCGACATGGACCAGTGCCTTATTCAGGAGCAGGAAAACGATGAAGTTTTACGCGTTGTAAAAGAAATTGCTGAGAAGTACGGCATCCGTGCATACGATGAGCGCTCACATCGCGGAACGCTCAGACATGTTGTTGCAAAATACGGGAAGCAAACGGACGACATCATGGTCGTCATCGTTACAAAAAACAAAGACTTGCCGAATCGCAAGAACATTATTAAAGACATCACAGAGCAACTTCCGAAAGTGAAATCGATCGTTCAGAACGTTAATCCAAAGCGCACGAACGTGATTTTCGGAGACGAAACCCGCGTCCTATGGGGATCACCATACATTTATGATACGATCGGTGATATTAAATTCGCGATTTCAGCACGATCGTTTTATCAGGTAAACCCTGATCAAACGAAAGTCCTTTACGATCAGGCTCTTGAATACGCTGGACTTACTGGTAACGAAACGGTGATTGACGCATATTGCGGGATCGGCACGATTTCCCTTTTCCTCGCTCAAAAAGCGAAGCAGGTGTACGGCGTTGAAATCGTACCAGAAGCGATTGAAGATGCGAAGCGAAATGCTGAGCTAAATGGCATTACAAACGCAGAATTTGCCGTTGGCGAAGCCGAGAACGTCATCCCAGCCTGGAAAGAACAGGGCATTAAGCCTGACGTGATCGTCGTTGACCCACCACGTAAAGGCTGTGACGAAGCGCTCCTTCAAACGATTATTGATATGAAACCCGAGAAAGTTGTGTACGTATCTTGTAACCCGGCAACGCTAGCTCGGGATCTACGGATCTTAGAAGATGGTGGATTTGAAACGAAGGAAGTTCAGCCGGTTGATATGTTTCCGCATACAACGCACGTCGAGTGCGTAACCTGGCTAGAAAAGAAATAACTCATCCTTTGCAACATAAAAAAGCACCTCCCCAAACGCTCACAAAGCGAATGGGAAGGTGCTTTTTTTAAGCGTTAGACGCCATCTTATCCTTACTCGTTTTCAGATCAAAACGATCAGCATTCATAATCTTCACCCATGCCGACACAAAGTCGCGCACAAATTTCTCTTTATTGTCCTCTTGTGCATAGACTTCTGCATAAGCACGAAGGATGGAGTTTGAACCGAAGACGAGATCCACGCGTGAAGCGGTGCGTACGAGTTCGCCTGTTTTGCGGTCGCGTCCTTCGTATTCATTGAAGTTAGCTGGCTTCCATTCAATGCCCATGTCGAGTAGGTTCACGAAGAAATCGTTCGTTAGTGTACCAACGCGTTCAGTGAACACGCCATGCTTCGTACCCTTGTGGTTTGTCCCGAGTACGCGCATACCACCAATAAGAACGGTCATTTCAGGAGCAGTTAGACCGAGCAGCTGTGACTTGTCGACGAGTAGCTCTTCAGGGCTTAACGTGTATTCCTTCTTTTGATAGTTACGGAATCCGTCAGCCATTGGCTCTAATACGTCAAAGCTTTCCACATCTGTTTGCTCTTGCGTTGCATCGCCGCGTCCTGGTCCAAATGGAACAGTAATCTCAACACCAGCATCTTTTGCCGCTTTTTCTACAGCTGCACTACCTCCAAGAACAATTAAGTCTGCTAAGCTCACTTTTTTCTCAAGTTTGCTTTGGATTTTCTCATATACTGATAGTACTTTTGATAATTGTTCTGGTTCATTTACATCCCAGTTCTTTTGTGGCTCTAAGCGGATACGCGCGCCATTTGCACCACCGCGATAATCAGAGCCGCGATAGGTACTTGCAGAAGCCCAAGCTGTTGTCACAAGCTCGCTGACGCTTAATCCTGAGTCCAGGATTTTAGCTTTCAGGTTTTCAACTTCAGCAGCAGTCAGTTCATAATCCACATTCGGGATTGGATCTTGCCAGATCAAATCTTCCTGTGGTACTTCAGGGCCAAGGTATCTTTCTTTCGGTCCCATGTCACGGTGAAGTAACTTGAACCATGCTCGCGCAAATGTATCAGCGAAATATTCAATATCTTCGTGGAAACGACGTGAAATCTTTTCATAAATTTCATCTTCACGAAGCGCCATATCTGCTGTTGTCATCATTGTATTCACTTTGATTGAAGGATCTTCAGCATCTGGTGCAAGGTCCTCTGGTTTAGGATTCACCGGCTTCCATTGGTGTGCACCTGCAGGACTTTTCGTCAATTCCCACTCATAACCGAATAGTAAGTCATAGTATCCGTTATCCCATTTTGTTGGATTAGCGGTCCATGCACCGTCAACACCACTTGTAATCGTGTCACGGCCTTTCCCACTTCCGTAAGAGTTCTTCCAACCGAGTCCCTGTTCTTCAATATCAGCAGCTTCGGGTGAGGATCCAACGTTAGCTTCAGCGTCTCCTGCTCCGTGTCCTTTACCAAACGTATGACCACCTGCAATCAAGGCAACTGTTTCTTCATCATTCATTCCCATACGAGCGAATGTTTCACGAATGTCACGTGCACTTCCTAGTGGATCTGGTTCGCCATTTGGTCCTTCAGGATTGACATAAATAAGCCCCATTTGAACAGCAGCTAGCGGACTTTCAAGCTCGCGGTCGCCTGAATAACGGTTGTCACCAAGCCACTCTTTCTCAGTACCCCAATAAATATCTTCTTCTGGATGCCACACGTCTTCGCGTCCGCCAGCAAAACCAAATGTATTCAAGCCCATTGATTCAAGCGCAACGTTCCCCGTGATGACAAGTAGATCAGCCCAAGAAATCTTATTTCCATACTTTTGCTTAATTGGCCAAAGGAGGCGACGTGCTTTGTCAAGGCTCGCGTTATCTGGCCAGCTGTTCAATGGTGCAAAACGCTGCGATCCAGTAGCGCCACCGCCACGTCCGTCACCAGTACGATATGTACCAGCTGCGTGCCATGACATACGGATAAAGAGAGGGCCATAATGGCCGTAATCTGCAGGCCACCAGTCCTGGCTGTCGGTCATTAAGTCACGAAGATCCTGCTTCAGTGCATAATAGTCCAGCTTTTTGAATTCTTCAGCATAGTCAAAGTCATCCCCCATTGGGTTGCTTTTTCGATCATGCTGTTGAAGAAGGTGCAAGTTTAACTGGTTTGGCCACCAGTCTTTATTCGTTGTTCCGACTTTTGTCGTTGTAATCGCGCTATCTTCCTTAGTTTGGCCATGAGAGACAGGGCATTTCCCAGCTTGGCTGCTGTGCATTTCGTTATTATCCATATTCAATCTCCTTTCGAATGTAAGAAAATTAATTGTAACTCCTATTAGATTATAATTATAATAAATTAATAATCATTTTGAAAGAGTTATGAACTAATTTTCACAAAATAATTTCAAAACACGACTAAATAGAGCGGTTACAACTAGTTTGAAAATGAAGAAGGGCACTTGTTAACCTTCCAACGTTAATGGTAAGTAGATTAGAAAACCATCCGATCAGCTAAGCAACAGACGAAGCACTTTTCTTCCAGTTTCATTCTCCTACTTAACTATATACTTTCGATTTATTAACCGGTTTACCTCTTTCAAAAAACAGTTAAGGGCATTTCGTTTAACAGAAAAGAGAGGCGGTGATGAACCGCCTCTCTTTTCGGAAATCTATTTTGTTACGAGCTGATCTTTTAATAGAAACTTTTCAACTACTTTTGCGACACCGTCATTCTCGTTCGTATCTGTAATGTAGTCAGAAATCTTTTTGATGTCATCCGGAGCATTCCCCATCGCAACGCCAAGTCCTGCAAATTCAATCATTTCTTGATCATTGTAACTGTCTCCAACGGCAATAACTTCTTCTCGTTTAATACCGAACTCATTAATAAGCTTCTCGATGCTCGTGCCTTTCGTGATTCCTTTATCGGTGAACTCGAGAAAATATGGCTTGGACCGCATCACGCTGAATTCTTCTCCTAACTCAGCTTGAAGTTTCTTTTCTACTTTCTTGAGATGCTCTGGTTCTCCGACCATGAGAACTTTTACGACGGGTTCTGTGACACCATCCATAAAGGAATCGACGACAGTAATCGGTAAACCTGTCAGTTCAGACTCAATCGTTGTGTAGGGATTTTCTTCTGCAGTAATAATTTCATCTCCAACGTACGTATGAATGTACACATTTTCTCGTGTACTAATGTCATGGAGTCGTTGAACAGCTTCTACAGATAATGTCTGACTGAAGAAATCCTTTTTAGAGTGACAGTTAATAATTTTTCCGCCGTTAAAGGATAGAATGTAACTCTCATAGTCTGCGAGGAAGAGTTCGTCAGCATATGAAACCATTCCGAGCGTTGGTCTTCCAGAGGCAAGCACAACTTTTTTTCCTTCTTGTTGCGCTTGCATAAGAGCTTCTTTATTTCGATTAGAAATCGTTTGATCAGCTCTGAGCAATGTATCGTCTAAATCTAATACAATCATTTTATAAGTCATAGTTGAATTTCCTCTCTTAGCTAGTTTCCTTACCATTCTACTAGAATTAAGGTGAAAAGGGGGAAGTGTTGATAAAATGGAAAAAAGTAATGAATTTGGTGTTCAGTTTATCGTGCGGGTGGAAAACCTTTACAATGCAAATCAATTGATTAACTTTGGTTAGAGGAGTATCTTTGAACTCATCATTCCGATCTAAAATCATTGAATTATATTTTGAAACGTTTAAACAAATCAAAGGAGTATATATAATGGAAAACTACCAAGAACTTACACTAAAGCAAAAATCATTTTTCCGAAGTGGAAAAACAAAAAATGTATCCTTTCGAATCGATGCGTTAACAAAATTAAAAGAGCTCATGTCATCTCATGAACAAGACATGATTGCCGCTCTTAAAGCAGATTTAAATAAACCTGAAACAGAAACAAAACGCGCGGAGATTGGTCTTGTTTTAGGAGAAATTAATTTCATGATTGAGAATTTATTTGCGTGGTCAACTCCAAATAAAGTGGAAACACCATCCACTCATTCAGGAGCAACAAGCTTTATTGTTCCAGAACCATACGGCTCAGCACTTGTCATTGCACCATGGAACTATCCGGTACAACTTGCCGTTGCACCGCTAGCTGGAGCGATTGCGGCTGGAAACTGTGCTGTCTTAAAACCATCAGAGTTAACACCTCATACTTCTAATCTTTTAGCTAAGATGATTAATGAGAATTTCCCTGAAGAATACTTGCGCGTTGTTGAAGGGGAAGTAGAAACAAGCACAGCTCTTCTCAAAGAGAAATTTGATTATATCTTCTTTACTGGTAGTACTGGCGTTGGGAAAATTGTGGCAGGAGCGGCTGCTAAGAATTTAACACCAGTGACACTTGAGTTAGGTGGAAAAAGTCCTGCGATCGTGCATGAAGATGCTGACCTTGATGAAGCAGCAGCGCGAATTGCCCGCGGTAAATTTGCGAATGCAGGTCAAACATGTGTGGCACCGGATTATCTTCTTGTCCATCGAAACGTAAAAGAACAGTTGATTGGAAAGATGAAAGAAGTTATCACCAACACATACGGAGAGAACGTTTCAGAAAACCTTGATTTCCCCCATGTGGTAAGTGAACGTCATTTTGATCGTTTGAATGAATTTTTACGTAATGGCGAGGTAGTCGCTGGAGGTCATTCTGACAAATCACGCTTATTCATTGAACAAACAATCTTAGATAATATTTCATGGGAAGATCCTGTGATGCAAGATGAGATCTTTGGACCTATTCTACCTGTTCTTGTTTATGACGAAATTGCAGAAGCGATTGATGCAGTCGTTGAACGTCCAAAGCCACTAGCACTCTATCTTTTCTCTGATAATGAACAGGTACAAGATGACGTATTAAATACCATTTCATTTGGTGGCGGAGCAATCAACGATACGATCAATCACATGACTTCTCACTACCTTCCATTTGGCGGTGTAGGGAATAGCGGTATGGGAGCTTACCATGGGAAAGCTAGTTTTGATACATTCTCACACTTCAAGAGCATTTTGAAACGCTCAAATAAATAAAAACAATAGCATATTCTTATGCTTTATGACGCTTCATAAAGGGTATATGACGAAAGTAGACAACTTTGAAACTGAAGTTTAGTTTAATAGGATAATTTACGTAGAAAGGGTGTCTAGAATGAAAGTACTTATAGTTGGAGCAAACGGTCAGATTGGGAAGCATTTAACTTCCTTTATTAAAGAGCATAATGATCTAGAAGCGAAAGTGATGATTCGTAAAGAAGAGCAGGCTTCTTACTTTAAGGATTTAGGGGCAGAAACTGCTGTAGTTGATTTAGAAGAAGACGTTAATGCCATTGCGAAGGCTGCTGAAGGTGTCGATGCGATCGTCTTTACAGCAGGTTCTGGTCCAAACACAGGTGCGGATAAAACGATGCTAGTTGATCTAGATGGAGCTGTAAAAACAATTGAAGCAGCAAAAGAAGCTGGCGTAAAACGGTTTGTTATGATTAGTTCTTATGACACAACGCGTGAAGCGATTCAGTCTGCTCCATCTTCATTTTCACCTTACGTAGCAGCGAAGCACTATGCAGATGAATGGTTGCGAGCAACGGATTTAGATTATACGATTATCCATCCGGGTGCCTTAACGAATGATCAGGGAATTGGGAAGGTCAACGCTGCTACTAGAGTAGAAAGAAATGAAATCCCTCGAGAAGATGTTGCGAGCGTGATCGTAGCGACGCTCGAAAATGATGCAACGATTGGCAAGGAATTTCAAGTCGTGACAGGTACGGAGCCAATTAAAGAAAGCATCAATTCACTATAATTGAAACGTGATCTTTTAAAAGAGAGATTGCATCAAACAAAGCCCCTTGTTCACATGCAAGGGGCTTTGTTTTGATCTTTTCATTACAACTCGTTTTTTACACCAACACTCTCCAGCGCTTCATTCACCTCATCAATCATAAAAAGAAAAGACCTGAGTTTAATTTGCAGATGGAATAAATGTATCAGAAATATGAGTCGTCACCGGACCATATACCTCTTGTTTGTTTTCAGGATATGTAATGATGAACCGATTGAAAACATTATCGCCATAAAAGAATTTCTCATAAGTAATCAATCCATTTTCTATGTAGGATAAGACGAACCAATGATCAGCCAATCGGTCATAAGCGATAGGGACTTCAATATTATTTATCGCTTGCTGATAAATCGATTCGATTGATTCGTCCATACTGTTATGTGATCCAAAAACGGTGATCTCCAACTCCTCATTATAAAAATTCAATCCATCACCATTAGTTGGAGGGGATCCTACGGTTAAATCAGATGGATATTGGATAGAAAAGCCGAATCTCTCATTTGTGTAGGTATCATAGGTCCGAACTTCTTCAACTTCCACAGGTTCTTCTTTTGGTTTAATAGGTTTTTCTTTAGCCGCATTTATAGTGGTGGAAGTCTTAGCATTTTCTAGCTCATCTAAAGCATCATTTATTCTTCCGGTGAGGTTAGCTAATTCATTCTCATAATATGAAAGAGCTTCTTCTGATTGTACTTTAGTATGTAATAACTGAAGCTGCTCAAGAGCGCTAGTATATTCTTTGTCAGAAATGAGTTGATTGATCGTATCGATTTCTTCCTCTGTATCCGCCAGTTCTTCTTGCTCATCAAGAATCGTCTTTTTCCATTTTTGAGCTTCTGATTGAACAGTCACTAAACCTTCATCTAGATTTGTAACGGCCTCAAATGCATCTAATGCAGATATGTATTCTTCTTGTTCATAATAGTTAATGGCACCTTCCATTTGACTTGCTTGTTCGAAATAGATACGTGCTTCTTTATCATTTGCTTGTTCCGAGGAAGCGACTTCAAAATAAATAGCTGCTTGGTGGTAATCTTGCTCTCCTAAGCTATCAATCCCTTTGTCCATTGCATTCTGGTAGTCGCTGTTTCCACAAGAAGCGAGGATCATAATACAAAGGGCGGCAGATAAAAAGGTGAACCGACTTTTCATAAAAGAACTCCTTTAAAATGGTAGTTACTAACAACTGTATTTTATCAGAAATAAATCGTTATGGAGGTTCTTTTTCCAATTATTTCTTAAGGGAATGTGAAAAGACAAAATAAAACAACCACCAGGGAATCTCCCCGATGGTTTTGATGAAGTATTAGCAGTCTTTTCCATTAACGAAAGCAGCGCCAACGATGATAAGAAGAATGAACAATACAACGATTAGAGCAAATCCATTCCCGTAACGAGCGCCACCAACTTGGTTTCCGCAACCGCCGTATCCAGCGCCACCAACCTGGTTTCCACATCCGTAACCATAACTCATGAAATCATCTCCTTTCATAGTTTCTTCTTTAGTGTATGAAGGAGAAGAGGATGGTGCTTAGGTGTTGGACTAGTTTAAAAAAAGTTAGGTGCACTGGTGGCATCATCTAGAACTTAAAGAAAAATTCTGCTTGAGAAAAATGGGTTTTGTTCGCTCTATTTAAATGAAGCGTATCCTTCATCAGCCATGACGACACTGCCGTTTATCGCACTAGCTTCTTCTAATGAAAGAAGGTAAACCGCGTCGGCTAGCTGCTCGGGATCGGTGAGTTTATTGCCGATAACTTTTGCTTTCATACCGTCGATTAAGCCTTTATCACGATATCCTTGGACGATTGGCGTATCGACAACGCCAGGTGCGACACCAACGACACGGATGCCGTATGGTGCTAAATCAAGCGCAGCTGATTTCGTGATCATATTGACCGCCCCTTTTGTTGCATGGTAAGCGAAAGTGGCTGG
>ENA-ORXC01002188-ORXC01002188.1-marine-metagenome-genome-assembly--contig:-NODE-2188-length-10839-cov-553.173574_pt1 | contig 10839 bp, 5 predicted proteins | sample MGYA00237865_ERZ511478 | MGnify/ENA metagenome assembly ERZ511478 | reverse complement strand
TCAAAATGAGGCTCGATTATCGAAAAAATACAAAAGTTCCATGCATACAAAATATTCCTAAATAAAGTCTAATGTAATCAAGGTTTGGCGATGGTTATTCTCTTAGAGAAGTCACCTATTTCGGTATGAAGCGTAATGAAGTAAATACCGCTTGGCAGTTCGCGAGTATGGACTTGGATGTTGTTTTGACCTGCTGAATATTTCGTGTTTTGTATGGATTGTACTCGTTGACCGAGTGCGTTATACATGCTCACGCTCACCTCGCTTGTTTCGTTTAAGTCAAAAGAAATATTGAAATTATCGTGTGCCGGATTGGGAAATGCTTTGAAGGTTGTTTTATCAATGGGCTGTTGGATATCGGTGATGATTTCGTTGGTGATATTGAGAACGATGCGATCTTGTGCGCCAAAATCGTCGCCTGTTGCAAGCACCGTACCGTCTTGATTGGTGATGGTGTATGAGCCTTCGCCATGGTCGCAGCATATGCCATCGCCCCAATCGTCAATGATATTGAAGACGTAACAACCGGAGGGGATTATAACGGTATCATTGGAGGGATAGGAAACGATGTAGTTCGTATTATTGGCATATCCTGCTTCGCTGCACGTGCCTGTCGTGGGGTCGTATTCTATGGTGCGGTTTCCTGCGGTAGCGTCTACGTTTCCGCCTGTGTTGATGATTGCACCTGTTTCATTGGTAAAGTCCCATTGTGTCTCACAACCAAAGCCATCGGTTCGTATAGAAATGGTGATACGCTCGGCAAATTGTAGGGGTGCAGCTTCTACGGTTTTCGTAAAAGTGTTACCATCTGCCATGCCATTGGTTGTGAGTATGGTCGCTGTGATAGTCGTTGCTTCGGTAATGGTTGTATTAAATGTTAGTTTAATGTATTGGTTGGGAGCTAATGTACTCACCCAATTTACGGTGTCGGCTTGAATATCTGACGCGAACTCAATTTCAGCAGTATTAATCGTATCCGTACCTGTATTCATCAAAATCAGTTGGGGTTTGAGTGCGCCGCAAAACACTTCGTTGGACATATCAATGATGGTGAGTTCGTTTGCTGTATTTGTCGGTACACATTTATTATGCGTGATATACATGCTTGATGCCGTAGGATAACCTGCTGTGTATAAGTCTGTTGTAGTGGTGTCGGCACATACGGCAATGACGGTCGGTGTGTCAGTGATGCCGTATTGGGCAGCTATATCTTGTGCATTGTCGATGATGGGAAAGTCCGTGCCTGTGAGCCAATTTCCGGCAGTGTAGAGTCCTTCGCCTTGTAATGCGTTCATTCCTGAAAGGCTGTCTATTTCCAACAATAGAAAGACCATTTCATCGGTACCGCTTGGACCGTAGAGGGCGTTGGCGGTGTTCATGTTTCCTGTTTCATGGAAATTCCAACATTCGCTACAATCGGTGGTGGAGAAATTGAGGACAACCGTTTTCCCTTCATTTATGTAGGAATAGAGGTTGTGCGTAGTCCCGTCGGTATCGGTCAGTATAAAATCCGGCGCTTGTGCATTCAGATTTGTGAGTGCGCTAATTAGTAAAATCGTCAGTATATATCTCATGGATTCGTTTGTTCGTTATTCGTTATTCGTGGATTCGTTATTCGTCAGCGATTGACGAGTCAACGGATAACGAAAAAGAGTGCAAAGCAACAAAAATTATTCCGTTTGAACAACCTTATTTTTCACTTCAATCTCAAAATCAACTGCAAGCTCAATAAGAAATTGTTTCAATTTCGTTGAAACAGTTATTTGAAGTTGGGATTGAGGTTGAGGTTGAATTTGTTAAGGTTGATATAACGCTTATTTGGCGGTATTTGCTGCTTGTGTATGGATATAAAAAAACTCGCTTCCGAAAGGAAGCGAGTTTTTTTATTATATATTAGACTTTATTTAAGAGTAAGAAAATTACTTATTTGAATTATATTATATTTTTTATATTATATTTTTTTTATAAAATAAAAATATGATAACAATTTGACAATCAAGCAATTTAGTATCATTTATTTAATTCCTGACACTTAATAGACTTTATTTAGAAATATTTTGTATGCAGCTAACTTTGTCTTTTTCCAATACTTTTCCCCTATTTTTCGCCCCGTACCGTAGGGTATGCAGCTCAAAATGAGGCTCGATTATCGAAAAAATACAAAAGTTCCATGCATACAAAATATTCCTAAATAAAGTCTAATTTACTGCTTATTTTGTAAGTACAACTTTCTTTGCGATAGAACTGCCTGCTGCGTTGAGGCGTATTATGTATGCGCCGCTTGCGAGGTCGTTCATTTCGATGTTCTGTATGTGTGAACCGCTTGTAAGTGTACCCAAGTTGAGTGTCATAACTTGTGCGCCGAGCATATTGTGAACAGAAATTGTGGCGTCTGCCCCTGTTTCTAAAGCGAAATCAAGTGTAAGATTGCCTGAAGTCGGGTTAGGGTTTACTGTGAAGCCTTCCTCAAATATCGTTTCTTCTACACCAACCTCAAAGCTGTAATCAAATAAATCACTTTCTACGAATGTACCTTGCATGCCATCATATTCGAATAAGACAGTTCCAGCTGCATCAAATAAAGTGATGTCGCCATCTGTATCACAAGTGTCCCACTGTGACCCCTGAAGACCATCGCCATAAGTATCGAAATATGTAAATTCGTAGCAACCGCTAATTAGTGAGAATGTTTCAATAATAGCTGTTTCCGTTTGTCCGTCATAAGGACCGCCTGATACGACTACATCACCAGCTTCGTCTGTTACTGCCCAAGTGGTTTCTTGTGGCCAACAGTCTGTATTGAGTGCCATAGTGAGTTCGCCATATCCAGAAGTGGCTATGGGAAATACTACGCCTTCATATGTATTACCTTCAATGTAAATATCTTCTCCGCCATTGACTGAGATGATATGGAAACTCAAATCAGCACTGTTTGTGAGCGTGACGTCAGCGAGTTGTATTGTTTTTTCTACGCCAGCTGCTATGCTACCTGTCCAGCTTTCAGTAGCAATAACGCTACCTGAATTTCTGGTTTCTATATCAATTAAAGTAATTTCGTTGACACCTAAATTTTGAATAGTTAAGGCAGGTGCGACGGTGGTTTCGTCACAGAAAGCATCAGTTGACCCTGCATAGGTTGTAATCACCGCATTGTTAGTAACAGTCGTACCGCCTGAAACTATCATTGGCTTAGTTTCGCTTGAGCCAAATTCTCCTCCTTGTAAGAGTGTATTACCATTTCCATCAGATAAAGTGTATGAGCCTTCGCCATAAATGCAGCAAATACCATCACCTTCAGCGTCAAAGATTTCGAAGTCATAACAATCATCTTGTGGCATTAACATATGAATTATGATAGGGTCGGTATTTCCGGTGGTGTATGGACCGCCAGAGCGGATTACATTACCTGTCGAAGTACTTAATTCCCATGTAGTTTCTGCACCGTAGCTGTCTGGTACTATTTCGAGAATAATGATACTTTGATCTGTTATAGGAGCCAAAGGGACAATAGCTACATAGTCATTATCATTAGCATCTTCGTCTGCAACACCGTTTGGATTTTCGATAGAAATATTGAGTGTATTCTCTGTTCCTGCTGTAAATACATAAGTAGGTAAAGTAATATCTTCTCTTTCAAGTGTACCCAAAGCACCTGTCCATGCGTAAGTTTCAGAAGAACCGCCATTGACACTATAAATGATGTCTACTGTAGTCAACATTGAATTGCCGCCATTTTGCAAGGTAAATACAGGCGAAATCATCTGCTCACCAGCACAAACTCCCTCCGGTAATCCACCTACATTGAATGCCGTAGCATTAGTAGAGAATTCAACGGTAATTTCTACATCAGCGTCTTTTGCTGCTTGATAAACGACTTTATCGTTATCGTCTTGTACAAAAGCAACAATTTGCAATTCAGAGTAATTATAAATCGGAATATCTGCCAAGTCAAGCGTTTCGTTGATAGTATAGCTATCTCCTGCTTCCCAAACGTCACTCAAGTCTGTACCGGCAGAACCTGTAACGAATTTTTTTAAGATGTGATGAAATTCAGTTTCCCCATTTGTGCCACCCGGTACATCTGCATATTGGATAGTTCTCTCAACGAGCGCTATTCTAAGTTTGACGTCGCCGTTTGGTATGTCCACAGCATCTGTTGCAGTCAAATCACCTGTGATAGTGACGACTCCTGCCTCATAAGCACCGCTTATGTTTAGGTCAAAAGCAGCAGTTTCGCTATAAGCTGCATCAATATCCGCTTGTGATAAACAAGCAGGTGCACCTTCGTAAGCTGAACAGTCATCTACGATATATGCGCCATTGGTAAAGGCAGTAGGTACGCCCTCAAAGCCATAATAATCTACACGGTCTTGTACTTCATCAGGATTGTCCATATTCATCTGGTCAAAACCGGGCCAAGAGGTTTGGTATTTCAATACGACTACTTTATCTTCATTGGCATCCAATAAAGCATCAAAATCAGGGTTCTGCATGGCACAAGGACCACACGAAGCTTGTGTTCCTTCTTCTACAAACACCATTTTGGGTGATTGCGCAAAACCTTGAAAAGCAAATAGGGTACATAATAGAGTGAGAAGTATAAATTTCGTCTTCATAGATAATTATATTTTTAATGTATGTAAAATAATTTAAATAAATAGACTTTATTTAGGAATATTTTGTATGCATGGAATTTTGTATTTTTTCGATAATCGAGCCTCATTTTGAGCTGCATACCCTACGGTACGGAGCGAAAAATAGGTGAAGAGTATCGGAAAAAGACAAGGTTAGCTGCATACAAAATATTTCTAAATAAAGTCTAATGCGAATGGTAGGTTTTTTAATGTAAAATAAGCATCTAAGTGAAAGAAATTAAATAACATGCGCCATTATACTCGTCTTTTTTCCGTCTAAGAATCCTTTGAAATCCTTACGTAGCTAAGGCTATGTGCGGTTTTTGTAAGAAAAAAATATCGAAAAAATAACCACGTCAAAATTGTAAGCCTATTTTTGTCCCACTACTTAATTCCTGCCCTTCCATTTAACTTAAAATTAATATAAGAATAATATACCAAGTGATATATTAGACTTTATTTCGTATCAACTGTAAAAATAACAAAAAAATTTTGTAAAATTATCTTTTTTATACAAAAAAAGTGATTATACATTTTATTTTTCTCTTTTATATTATACTTTATTCCAAAATAATTTGTAAGCAGCTAAATTGTCTTTTTCCGCTACTCTTCATCTATTTCTCGTCCCGTACCGCAAGGTATGCGACTCGAAATGAGCTTCGATTAGCGAAAAAATCCTAATTTCCATGTAGTACAAATTATTTTGGAATAAAGTCTATTGTTCTACTCACATTTTACATTATTTCAATTTGAACCCAAATCATATTATCGCTGTTACTTGTATGCCTCAATAATAAATCTAATAATAAAATGAAATCTATTTCCGTTTTTTGGTTCAGGAGAGACCTTCGTCTACATGATAATGCTGGACTTTATCATGCCTTAAAAAACACGTCCGATGTACTTCCGCTTTTTATTTTTGATACCGAAATACTGGACGATATTGAAGATAAAACGGATGCCCGTGTTACTTTTATCCATCAAGTTATCAGCAACTTGAAAAGTGACTTGGAAAAGAAAGGTAGTTCCTTGCTCGTCAGGTATGGAGAACCTCTTGATATTTGGCAACAACTCACCAAAGCCTACGACATTCAATCCGTTTACACCAACCACGATTACGAACCTTATGCGATAAAACGCGATACTACTATACATGATTTTTTAGCAGAAAAAAACATCGAACTACACACCTATAAAGACCATATTATTTTTGAAAAAAGTGAGGTCACAAAAGATGATGGTTTACCCTATACCGTTTTTACACCTTACAGCAAAAAATGGCACAAAAAGATGGATTCTCGCATGTCTACCTTCGTTAATGAGCAAGGTAAAGAGGAAGCGGTTTCTTATTATTTCAAACCATATCCTAACGAAAAATATTTTAACAATTTTCACCAAAGCTCTCCCCTGCCCCACCTCGAATTAGAGGATATGGGTTTTAAGAAAAGCGACATCGCGTTTCCTTCAGAAAAGGTCGCACAGGGAACAATAAAAAAGTATGACGAGACACGGGATTTTCCTGCATTAGATGGTACTTCTCGATTGGGTGTTCACTTTAGATTTGGTACAATTTCTATTCGAGAAAAAGCACGCAAGGCACTCACACTCAATGCCACTTATCTCACCGAATTGATATGGAGAGATTTTTATGCACAGATTTTATCGCACTTTCCGCATGTTGTTACCAATGCTTTTCGGGCGAAATATGAAGCGATACCGTGGCGTAATAATGAGGAAGAATTTGAAAAATGGTGTGCCGGAAAAACGGGTTATCCTATCGTAGATGCAGGCATGCGTGAGCTCAACACGACGGGCTATATGCACAATCGTGTACGCATGGTTGTGGCGAGTTTTTTGACCAAACACCTTTTAATAGATTGGCGATGGGGCGAGGCGTATTTTGCTAAAAAACTATTGGATTTTGATCTCGCAAGCAATAATGGCGGCTGGCAATGGGCAGCAGGATGCGGTACGGATGCCGCACCGTATTTTCGTATTTTTAACCCAACGAGTCAACAACAGAAATTCGATAAAGAATTTATTTATATAAAAAAATGGGTCAAGGAATTTGGTACGTCCAGTTATCCTGTTCCGATGGTAGACCACAAACTTGCACGCCAAAGATGCTTAAAAACCTACAAAGAAGCACTTGCTAAAACAACGTAAATGTTAAAATGTGACATTTTTTACTTAGTATTATAGTTATTGACTTAATATTTATTACATTTGAGGTGTGACATCCCCTATGTGAAAGAAATTAAATAACATGTACTATTATACTTGTTCTTTTTCCCTCTAAAAAACACAAAAAATAGTTCCGTAGCGATGCTATGCAAGGATTTTTTGAATTCTTTAGAAGGTTCTACTGAAATAAGGATATTTTTAAATTATTTTATAATAAAAAATATTTATAAATAATTCATTTTTAATAATAAATAAATTAAAAAATAATTTTAATTAATTAAAAAATGGCTATATTTCAGCGCGACCTTAGAAGAAAAAATTACGGCGCATTATGGAACAATTTATTTAATTTCTTTCGCATAGTAGAATTTTCAATTGCAGACCAGCTAATATTTTTTATTTTTTCACAATTTGTTGTGTAAAATGTTCATCCCCTATCATTCAATTTAAAAACCATAAACTCATAACATGAAAAAAGTTATTTACTTATTATTACTTACATTTTATTGTAGTAATTTCATTATTGCTCAATCAAACTCTATTGTGGATAAAATCGCAGCAAATAGTGCGGTTCGTCCTTACGAGACTACCGATTCTAAATGTGCTACGATGGACGGATTAAACTATCGTATCGCCAACGACGCGGATTATGCGGAATTTCACAACAACGCGATTTCTATGGCAAAATCACCCAGTCCGGCTATTCCTTGTGATGGCACAAATTTGATTGTAGTTCCTGTTGCTTTTCACTTTGCGCCAGGTATCGTCACTTGTGGTGATTCAGATTGCTTGCTGGCAGAAGTACAAGATCAGTTGGATGCTATGAATTTGGCTTTTGGTAGTAATACAGGTACAGCTGCAGAAGGGGTTTGTCCTGCTGCCTATCAAGATGCTGATGGAAATAGTGTAGCCTCTACGGGAACTTGTATTTCCTTCTGTTTGGCTATTCCTCCTACGGGAAATGCTCAAGGACTTGACCCTGCTTGCGACCCTCCAATTACCATTGGTGCATTTACCGGTGGTATTAATGCTGGTGGTAACGGTGCACCCGGCTGGGGCGGTATTATGAATCTTTTTATTGTCAATAATAGCAGCTGTTTAGGAGTTGCTGATGGTATTCCCGGAGCCGGAAACGGTGATGGAGTTTCTACCTGTGCCACCGCTTTTGGTGGTTTTGGGGATTCTGCTGGCTGTGGGCTTGACGATGAAGCTACTTATAATCTCGGTGCTACCATGGTACACGAAATTGGTCACTACCTTGGTCTGTTTCACACGCACGTAGATGGTCCGGCTAGTTGTACAGATAATGATGTGGCTGCTCCCGGTCCATTTAACGTTAATGATACACCTATTATGGCAGGTCAATTTTATGGCTGCCCTACGGGTTGTGTGACAAACGGTAATAATAGCCCTGCAGTTAATGGTGCTATTGTGCCAACTGCAAGCTGTTTTAATTCTCCCATACCAACGGCTAATTTCATGGCTTATACCGACGATGCTTGTATGAGCATGTTTACCGAAGATCAAGCACAGGTGATGAATTACTGGGCAAATCAATTATTTGGAGAAAGTGATAATGTATGTTCTGCTGCATCTCCTACCGAATTGCCCAATGCTTGTTTAGACCAACCTTGTGTGTTAGTTTGTCCTACTATGGTGATGACACCTTACGCAGATGCAGAAGAGATTTGTACTATCGCGGGTGATTATGCTTTACCGACTGACTTCAGTTCAGTTGTATTGGATGATGATTCTGATGCTGTTTATATCTGGAGTACTGGAAACTATTTGAGTATGGGCGGTGTCACTGCGGGTGCTACTTACACACCTGCACCACCTACTTGTGCGCCAGAAGAAGTTACTTTCTACCTGAATGTAGATTGTGGTACTACGCCACTCATGCCAACGTTGGATGCAGGTACATTGGTACTGACTGTTTATCCTGACCCATCAACTTTTGCTCCGGCTGATTTAGTTACTTTCACTGATGGTACTTGTGCTGCACCTACATGGGTAATCACTGCCGGATGCGAAGCCTTTGTAACTGTCACTGCTACTGATGCTCCCGCAACTATCAACCCCGGTGATGCCGGAACAGTCAATCATGATATTGTTTTAGGCTATCCGGTAGCTTGTTGCTGTGCTGCCGAAGTTGCTGTCCAAGCAGAAGTAAGTGCCGACACTCCCGTTACGATACCAGATGGCGCAGGTTCTGCGGATCCGGGATGCTCAACATTAACTATACCTGACGGTGGCTCAATTACCGATGTCGTTATAGATTTAGGAATTACACATACTTGGATAGGTGATTTGGTGATTACGCTGACCAGCCCAGCAGGAACGACAATCACTTTAGGAGACCAACCAGGAGTACCCGCTTCCAACTTCGGCTGTAACGGAGACGATATAGCCGTTGCTTTTGATGATGCAGCTGCTAACACAGCAACTGATTTTGAAAATGCTTGTGCCAATGCACCTGCTATTTCAGGTGCTTATCAGCCCGTTGATATGTTATCCACATTTGATGGTGAAGACGCTGCGGGTGACTGGACAATCTGTGTATCTGACGCTGTAAATCAAGACTCCGGTACAATTACTAGCTTTGGTGTGACCGTAGTAGCACTTGCGCCTTGTACAGACCCTGCAGGGTGTACGCTTATGGATACAGCCGCCTACAACTGCGCCGCTTCCGGCGTAGGTTACTGTGATAATATTTGTTTTGCAGAATATGTGGCTATGCCCGGACCAGATGATTTCATTGATGCTACGCTTTGTGTGACTGCACTTGGTTGTGCAGATAGTCCCGATGCCAGTTGCCTTCAAACACTAGCTTGCGACGATGCTGATCCATGTACAGAAAATGAAATGGAAACGACTGTAATAGAAACAGGCGAAGTATGTACAGCATGTGGTGGCGGAACAGCCATTGCGGCATGTTCAATACCTGCAACACCCACAGCTTGTGATGATGGCGACCCATGTACAGAAAACGACATGGAAACTTTGGATTCATGTGATGCAACTGTAGTTTGTACGCCTTGTGCAGGTCAGGTTATCATGCCATCTTGTGGCGACCCTACAGCGACTAACTATGACATGGATGCCACTTGTATTGATAATACAATTTGTACCTATGGCGAATATTGTGATAATATCTGCTTTGCAGAATTCGCGCCTAATCCAGGTACCAATGATACACCTAATGCGACACTTTGTGTAACACCACTTGGTTGTGCTGACAATCCTGACGCAAGCTGTATCGGTACACAAGCCTGCGATGATAGTGACCCATGTACTGCTGGTGAAATGGAAACTTTCATTCTTGCAAGTGGAGTCTCTTGTGGCGATTGCGGTTTAAGCGCAACTCCCGTAACTCCAGCTTGTGGCGACCCAGCAGCAGAAAACTATGATGCAGCAGCTGCATGTATTGACAATACGCTCTGTACTTATCAAGTTATGCCTGATTTGGATATATCAGACCCTTGTGCTTGTGGCAACCCGTTGAATATCATGATAGACCCTGCCGATGACCCAGCGGATGCTACACTTATGGTAGCTTTCTTTGCTGATGAAGTCACTATCGAAGCTCCCGCAGGTGCTACCATCACAATTGATAATACTCCACCTGCTAGTAGCAATATTTTTGATGCCACTGGTACGGATATTACCAGTAGTATCTCAATAGCTGATTTTACAAATACAGGCGATTCAGATAATGACGGATTAGATGAATGGGTAGCTATTATATGGCATCCCGTAGATGTGGGCTATACTTTAAGTGTAAATGTTGACGGCACACCACTCAGCATAGGAAATAGCTGCACACAATGTTTACAATCTATCCCAACCGTAGGACAATGGGGACTCATCATTCTCGGATTGATGATGTCTATTATTGCTATCGTTGGAATTAGAGAAAGAAAATTAAATGGAATTTATAGCTAAGTGAAAGAAAATAAATAACTTGCCCCATTATGCTTGTTCTTTTCCCTTCTAAAAAACACAAAAAATAGTTCCGTAG
>ENA-ORXC01002187-ORXC01002187.1-marine-metagenome-genome-assembly--contig:-NODE-2187-length-10841-cov-4.502415_pt1 | contig 10841 bp, 7 predicted proteins | sample MGYA00237865_ERZ511478 | MGnify/ENA metagenome assembly ERZ511478 | reverse complement strand
GAGGCTGCCCGCCGCCCCGCCTCGGCGGGCTCGTCCGTCGGCGGTCGAGCGGCAGGCCGCCCCCCCACCTTGGCGGGCTTGGCTGTCGCCCGCTCGTCCATCGCAGTGGGCTCGGCGGTCGGCAGTCGGGTGGCGGACCGCCCCCCCACCTTGGCGAGCTTGACGGTCGTCCGCCCGTCCACCGCGGTGGGCTTGTTGGTTGGCGGTCGCGTGGCGGATCGCCCCCCCACCACGGCGTGCTTGAGGTTCGACGGTCGGGAACCCGCCCGCCGCCCCGCCTTGGAGAGCTCGACGGTCGACGGTCTGGCGGCAGGCCGCCACCCCACCTTGGCGGGCTTGACGGTCGCCCGCCGGTCCACCCTGGTGGGCTTGGCGGCTGGCGATCGGGTGGTTGCCCGCCCGTCCTCCTTGTTGGGCTTGGCCGTCGAACTCCAGGAAGTGGCTGCCCGCCTCTCGCCCCTTGCTGCAACGGTCTTGGTGGCGGCGGCGGGCTGCAGCACTGGCACTGGCAGTGGTCGAGGTGGGGGGGCGACAGCTGCTCCCTCCGCCGCGCCGTGTTGTCAACTCGCTTCATGCGGGTCATGGCGGTCGCAGGACGCAGCGGCAGCCGCCCTTTTGCAGGCATCCGGCGGCCCCAGGAGCCCGGTCGCAGCCGGCAGCGGCAGCCGGCCGTGCCGGCCGGCTGCAGCCGCTGCCCGCCTCCACGCGACCCGCCTACGTCGGCAGTCCGAGCGGCCGCCGCGGAGTGGCCAGGCGGCGTCCGCGAAACGCGTCCGCGAAGGGCTCCGATGCGAAGGAAAAAGGCGCGGACACTGGCCAATTGCCGTTGATAGCCGAGCGGGCGCCACTTAACCGCCGGCGGCAGCCGCACAAGCGGCCGCCGCCAGCCGCTGCCACAAAAGCCGGGAGCTAGAGGTGAGAAAAAGGAGGTCGGGGGGGCAGGGGCAATCCCGCAGCCACCGCGGCCCAAAGGGGACCCAAGACGCGGACAAGAAAAGCGGGCGCTGCCCAGGGCTCAGGAGCGCCACCCGCTGTCAGCTGCAGGGGGCACCCCGGACATACCCGCCAACGAAGCAGGCACCGACGAGCAGGAAAAAAGGCGCGCGCGGAAAGTGCGCGCGCAAAAGACGGCGGTCCACGCGACAGCGGCGCAGGTGATGATGGGCGATGGCGGGCACAGGCGACGGTGGGGGCGCAGGCGACGGTGGGCCCAGGCTACGGTGGGCGCAGACGGTGAAGGTGGCCGCAGGCGACGGTGGACGCAGGCGACGGTGGGATGGTTGCGGGATTCAGGCGAGGGAAGATTGGCGAGGCCCCTGCCACCACTGGCGGCACATGAGCACATGGCTCCCAGAGGCCGTCCAGCCGCCACACGGCTCCATCAGCGCCCTTTCTGTGGGGTCCCGCGCGTGCGGGTGCTGACAATCTGTCCCGCACGAGAGCGCAAAGAAAAGCGGTTGGCGATGCCCCGCGCCCGATACAGCAGCCAATGATCAGCCTCTGATCAAGGCGGCAGCCAATGAGCAGCCTCTGATCGAGGCGGGCCCTCCACCCAGTATGGGAGGAGAGAGAGGCCGCGCGGAGCCGCGCAGCAATTGCGGCTGTCTGGCCTGCGGGCCACCTCGCTAGTGCAACCAACAGGAGGCGGCTGCCTCACCTCCATCTCGCCGTCGCATCCTCACGTCCGCCTGTCAGACTGGGAGTCCACTACGTGGGGGCGTCAATTCTAGGCCCCAGCCAGCGAGAGCGTGGCCGCGTCACCGCCTGTTTGAGGTGTGCGGTGTAGGCAGCGCCAAAATCTGGGGCCCACGATGCGGGGCGGACAGGCAGCACACGGTCAGTATCAACGCCTCTTTTCATTAGTGTACGCAAGGCACTTCCAGCGGCTAAATTCGGCGTAGAAAAGCTGCCAGCCATGCCTCGTGCGAGACAAAAAGGGTGTCGTTCGATGATTCAGTTTCGGCGGTTGCTCTGTCAGACGGGCTGGGGACACAATGTCACAGGCTCCAGGCCACTCCACTCCGTCCTTTCGTGGTCAATCGTCACTTTCGCCACTTCTGGATGGCTGCTTAACATGCGTAGCGTCACTCAGAGGTACGCGCATAAACGTCAGACCGAGCTCAGTTTCCCTCGCTCGATGGCGCGGTCACTTTTTTCAGGCGGTCGAGCCTCGTCCCTCAACAGATCACGATCTCCTAGTCAAACCTCTGACTCAGCAGTAGTAATGAGTGGCCGCATTTCATCGGAGTCATGCCGCCTGCTGCATCGCCGCATGCCGTTGCGACGACCAAGGCCACACATGTGACGAGCGACCTGGCCTTCTGACAGCCTTGCGGGCTTGCGACGCTCATCGCCTGCTCACGACAGGGGAAACGTAGAGCGCTTCTTCGTCACTTTGGCTTGTCTTTCGTCATCTCGAACTGCATTGGCTCAAGAGATATGGTCCCACGGCACGGTGGCAGCCTGCGGTGCTGCCATGTGTCAGATGATTGTCGTATATCAGCACGATCGGCCACTTCGCGTCGAGTATGTGTGTCGTGTCTGCGTCGTGGCAGACGATCGCCACCTTCTACCAGCCTGAGCAGAGGAATCTCGGGCGGATCACAGGGATCTCGTCTTGCTGGCGCCTCTCTGATTCCACTGAGATATACTCCATTGGAATAGACCACAAACGACCCACCGTCAATCGGGACTATTGGAGAGAAGGTAGCCCGCTCCCGATTAACTCTATTTCACATATCCTCCATTTCGGCCGCCCGCGACAGGCGACCTCTGAGAGGGCGCCACGTCGCATGCCCAATTGAGAATCTAAGAACATAGTCCCAACTTTGGTGTCCTTGCTCTCAAGCCACGAATCATGAGAATGCTTTTGGTCTCAAGGGTCAGCGGCGTAGAGTGGCCGACGACAGAGGTTCCAAAAAGCAAGTACGCGGTTGATTGGCCAAGTGGTGGTCGCTTGATAGGTCCTGCTTCACACCCATTCACTGCCACCGTTGCCGCCCCACCCCGGTGGCGCAGAGCCTCCCCCAGTGACTTCCGGCCAGGGCGGCACCCCGTCGGCGGGAAAGGCGACAATACTCCCGCTGCCACACCACGCCCCCTCCACGGCCGCGCCGCTGTCGCCACCGCTGTCTTCTCTAGTGCCACTACCTCGGTCCGCGGCCTGTGTGCCATCGCGAGCGTGCCGTCGCAACCGCTGTCGGGCTCGAAGTTGCGCCTCTCTCGCAACACCGGTCTGCAGTCCCGCAACGTCGACGCGGCGACCGCACCGCTGCTGTCGGGCGACAAAGAGCACCCGCACCGCCATGGCAGCCGTGGCGACCATGTACGCGCCACAAACGACGACAGCCACCAGATGCACGCTTGCTGGCCGGTACATTGTTGGTGCAAGGATCAGGAACGAGTTCTCGTAAACCACGAGCGTGCATACCTGAGTGGGCATCCCCCTCGAAGTGAGGGGCTCCCCTGCGGAGAAGATGGCGTGAGTTGCTGTGCGGGTGCTTCGAGCTCGCCACGTGGCCCCCATCGCTTCTTGTAACGCCAGCGCAATGACGCCAGACAGGGACACTGCACCGAGAGTGACGATCGTAGAAAAGCCCAACAACGCGGCACGGCCCCACCGTTTCGTCGTCAGCAGTAGGACAAGGAGGGCACCGAGCTCAGGAACGACCATAAGGATGGCCAGCATGAGGTCCGCAGTCGACACGGGCGGGGCAGGATGCTCCTCTTGGAAGACGCGGCGGTCGTACACATGGGAGATCCGGTCAAGCTCTTGGGCTAGCTCGACGCTCATGCTTGACCTGTCGACTAAGCCGGAAACTGCCTTTGCCGCGTCCATGTCCAGACAGGAACCACGATGCGATGAATGCCCCGCAACCACGGCTGCCGGCAACACGAGTTGGCGCTGGAAGAGAGACCCGGCGAGCTTGGCTTCCACAGCTGACGACGGATTCACTTCCCGGGAGGAGCGTCCGATGAGCTCGTGTGGCGTTACACGTAGCAGCTCGCTGTTGAGCCAGCCCATCTCAATCAGCGTATTCAAAGGGTCCTCGTCGACTGTCCATGCGGGTCGCAGGTACGGTAGGGGGGCGCGCGACCTCGATGCATCCTCGATGGCAGCTGGGGTCAAGATGGTCGGCGTGACCTCCCATTCCACCCTGCCTGCTCCCGCCCACACGCCGGGGTCCAAGAGGTTGCCTTGGATCTCAGCCGACCCCGACGTTCGTCGGATGCGACCCCACGGGCGGATACCGTCGCAGGCCGACGGGGAGGCGATGAAGGAGCGCAGGCTTCCGGCACAAAAAAGCGTCGCAAGATGTGCCAGGAGAGGGGTGCTGGTTGACGACGCGAGAAGAGAACCGCTGATCGGTGGGCTCATGTTCTCCAACACCGTCCCGTTCAAGTCCCATGCCGCGTTCTCTTCCCGGTCGTAGGTGGCGCGCAGTCCCGAGTTCGACTCCATCGGTGCGCCCATCGCTGGCCCACGCAATGACAGCTGTCCACCAAGGTGAAAAGGCGTTGCCGCGTCCTTAAACCATCCGGGAGAGCCCAGCATCCCACGACCCAATGCCAGCACGTCCAAGTTCGTCATCTCAACAGGCCGTTCGATGCCGTCGGGACCCACATGAGTGATGATCGGCACGTTCGTCGTCAGGCACCCAGAAGATGAGGTGCAACTGTCGCCCTTCGTGTCAGCGCTCCCCTCCGTCTCTGAGCCGTTCGCGCAGCGGGTGATTGGCATGGAAGGCCGGGTTGTATCGACCGCCGCCACTGCATCACAGATTTCAGTAATGCACACGCCGAGCCGCTGAACTGAGACCGCCAACACATCGTACACACTCACCTTTCTGTGCACGCCGCCGCGTAGCACATTGCGCCCCATTGCGAGTGCCCCAAACACCATGGCTTCGTCAACCATCAGCTGCCGATGCATGTCGGAAGCATCGTCCATGGCGACAGGAAGGAGCTTGGGGTGTGCTGGCCACCATGCGCGCCCGTCCACAAGACGGCTGCCGGTTGGGCAGTGAGGCCTGGTGTCCTCCCGGGCCGCATGAGGATCGTACGTGACCACGGGGTCAGGCCAGCGGACCCTATTGCGTTTCTGCCTCGCGTTCACTGCGACAAAGGCGTCCATCAGCGCAACACGGGCAACAGGTCCGGCTTCGTTGGACCCCTGCGTCGCGACCGCGTCGTCAATGTGAGCGACACACACGTCCTCCGCAAACTGAAAAGTCTGGTCCATGATTTTTCGCGTCGCGTTGACGCCGGGGATAATGCACGCTAGCGAGCACGCCGACGCCCATCGCCCCTCCGGCATGCCGAAGCCGACAGGGAAGGCCAACACGGACTGCACCGGGTGGGCAACAGTGGCGGAATCGGTAGCAGTGAGGGCCTCGCCACCCTCCCCGGCTGCTGCATTGGCCGCGGCTACTGCCACCCCAACAGCGACGGAAAGCACGCACCCAGTGAGGACCGACCAGTGGCAGCCGCGTAGACGACATCGGAGGCGGGGGCTGGGAGTGAGCGGGGTGACCATCGAGTTTGGGCGCCGTCAGTACCGCGATGGCGCCTCTGCAACGGTGAAGAACTCGCGACGTTGGCGGCAGCACCCAAAACAGCGTCAATGCTCCGATGATGGCAATGGAAGTGGAAGGAAATCACGGCGGCGGCACCATAGGACGGATGGGAGACGAAGCCGAGGGCCTAGGATACTGTTGACAGTGTCGGCGGCAGTGTCAAAAGAGCGCACCGACGCTGTTCCAGGCCTTGAGGCGCCCGTCAACGCTGAAGAGGTGCAGCTCGCTGTCGGTGGCCTGGCCTCTCAACCTCCCTTGCGAACCACTCAAGCACCACCGAGGCGGCGGTGTGGATACTGGCCGCATGGAGAGCGTAGTGCCATGCAGCTCGCGACAGTCCATACACTCAGGATAGACCACCTGGAACCTGAGCACTGAGCAATGCACGTGTGGTTCGCCTCCGGCAAGCACCCGCCTCCAATGATTTGATGACGCGCCCACATTTCTCACAGGTGGCGTCAATGGGGTCTGACCCGTGGCGGCCGCAGTCGCGCAACCCTCTGTGCCATTGATCCAGCTACCCTGGACAGCCTATGTATCATATTCCACGAAGCAGCCGGAGGCGGCGTTCGACTATTTCGCAAGACGACAACCATCGCTGTTCGCGGTCGTGCGTCAAATGTGGTCCGGCCAGGGGTCGTGAACCGGAGGCCCAGCGGCGACACAGCTCCCTGTGCTGATTGATACTCAATAGCGACAGGTCATGAAATAACAACCGCGATCACAGAAGTGCAGCCGGCTCGATATGCGATTTTAGTTCGCCTCATCAGCTGCGCGTCTCCGTCGACAGAGGCGCGAAGCTGATGAGGCCGACTACAGTGCGTTCTCGTTATAAGAGAATCGTTTAAAAGAGAATATGGGTCGCGAGTCTTCCATTTCAGCCGATATAGGCCACTTTTGTGTATATGTTGAGCTGAATCAGCTGTCTCTTGTAACGAGAACGCACTGTATTGCACTCTGACCAATTTTGGCCGATCCGAACAAAACACGAGCACAAGGGCGACGAAAACAGAAGTGAGAAGTACGGACTGATTGATTTGAAGGACAAAATCGAACTACATCTGAGGCTCTGTTGTCGGAAACATGTGCCTGGGAATCGACTTGTCTGAGAATTGCTAAAAGGGGGAGTGCCCTGGCTCCATTACCAAGGGCGACTTGGCCCAAACAAAGTTGGAACATGTTTCAATGTCATGGAACATGCACGCCCGTTCTGTTGCGGTTCCCGACTCCGACGCGATTCTGACTGGACCGAGCCTGAGGCGCTTTCGCAGCACGTTTCGCAGTTCCGCGGGGCCCGCAGAACCGGGGTACAATATTGCAGACACCCCAATTTTGGCCGATCCGAACAAGAACACAAACACAAGGGGAACGAGAACAGGGGTGCGAAGTACGGACTGACGGATTTTAAGGACCAAATCAAACTACATCTGAGGCCAGGTGCTTGGATACACCTCTGACTGATAATCACACTGTCAGAGAATTGATGAAGGCGAGGGTGCCCCGGCTGAAAGGTTGGCATGTTGGTGAAATCAATCGGTAAACGAAATCGGTTCCCGACGGTATACCGATCGGTATCGGTATCCAAAAGCGTCGGCAAACCTGGTAGACTAAATACGCGAATAACCCATCCTCAGAGCGCCCAGCTGTGCTACGAATTTTTTCTGGCGACAATCGGGTCACGCGATGACACCCCGGCAGTCGGCCCAGCTGCGTTGGACTGGCGCAGCGCGCCCACGGCGCCATATTTGCCCGAAGAAGTCCGCATTGGCTTCGCTGTGCTTGGTATCCAACCCTCCGTCCGACACATGCTCTAGAGCCCCTTCTGTTTCCCACATCTTCCTTTCCCAGTGCACACCCCCCGGGCGACCGCCTCCTGTTGTGTCGTGCAACCGACCACGATGTCGGGCTGGGCGGCGTTTCGACGGATGTCCGAGCGGCACATGCAAACGGACAGGACCCCATCCAACTACCGGATCACATTCTGCGGTGGATGCGATCGCGAGGCGCCTCGCGCGGAGGCGCACGATCGGTACAAGGCTGCTGTGCCGGCGTGTGGAGGAGATGGCGTCGCGATTTCCAAGATTGTTGGGTTGCCGGCGTTGGAGCCTTTGCCAGGGAGGTGGGACAGGATGGGCCCTCACCTAAACAAGTGTCGTTTTGCGGATCCGTCTTTTGTTGCAGCGGGAGCCGGCGGGTGCAGCAGCGTCCGATCTGGTGGGAGCGCGGCGGCTCCTGCTTCTTCATCACCGATGGAGGTAAAAATGAAAGTTGAGGAGGCTCTGCGCGCCCAGTTGGGCGTAGCGCTTGACTATAGCTCAGACACGGGCTCCCAGGGACAGCCCGCACCTTGAGGTGGACACAGTAGTCCGCAAACCGTGCCGCCAATGCACTGTACATGGCCGCGAGACAGACGGGATCCCCCGGCCTCGCTCACGAGACCTGCATCCCTGGGCGCACTCTGAGCAGACGGACAGAAATACATGTGCAATCGAATTATTGAATGATGATGGACGAATTTTGGAGGCAAGTAAAACATTATGCAACAGTATTTGAGCTTTACCGACGCCGGTAACGAAATCGGTAAATCGGTATACCGATCGGAAAACGGTATCGAGTTTCTCAAAAGTCGGTAAATGCCAACCTAAATTTAAGTGCGGGGTGGCAGGCCCCTCCGATCCGTCGTCTGATACCGCCGCGGCACTGCCACGGCGCGTCGTCGTGCCACCGCCGAGGGGGTGGCGACTGCGTGCGGAGGCCCCGCCACGGCCACGGCGGCGGCGGCGGCAGCGGCGGCGGCTGTGGCGACGGCAGCAGCGGCGGCGGCGGCGGCAATACGGCGAGGCCAACAGTCGCACACGGGCACCCCGTGCCGCGTCTACAGTGGAACGCCGTCGCCGCGGCAGCGGCGCGCCAGCTACCCCTGCGGCTGCACTGTCGCCACCAACCGCCAACCGCCCCGGCGCCGATCGCCGACCGCCGGCGTCGTCGCCCGCGATGCCACCGCCGGCGTTGTCCCCGCCGCCGCCATCAACCATTGCGGTGCCGCCGCGTGTCGCACACGCAGACGCCGACACCACCACCACGGTCTCTGTTGCCGCGGAAGCGCCGCGGCTACTCTCGTCGCCCAACGGCTCAAGGATGGTGACGAAGACGGTGAATGTGGCTGGCACGATGTACTCACAAAGTGGTTGACGCGTCTGCAGACCCTGTAGTTGTCACATGCGTACATCAGGCTTTGTGCACCCCACTCTCCTGGACTCCCAGCCCCCCCACAGCAGGCTCCGTCACCGCAGCCGTGGTGCTGGCCACCATCTGTACCGTCCTTATGATGTGCTCCCAACAGTCTCCGCGCAGCTCGCTGACATGACCATGGAGCAAGCATGCAGCTGAAGGAGCGGGTCAAGCTGTTTCTCGTATTTTTTCCTCATTTCAAACGGCCGGGCTCAACAAAGGGCTACCTCCAGTTGGTGCCCAGCTCTCTTGCTGGGCCAATGCTGCTGTTGGCAACAATGAGGGCCATACTGTTTGCTGTCCGGGCAAAGGTGTGGTTCTTCGCGTGCCACTGCTCTCGCCAGATAGGACGTACGCCCTTCCAGCACTGAGGTCGGACAGCCGTTGAACTGTCAGCGCCTGACTCGCTGCTGGTGTGGTCCACCTCTGCCATCATGGCCAGCTCAGCATGATGCTGAGCTGGTGCGTACTCAAGCGAGGATGCAAGGCTGTTGTGGCCCCCACGACAGTTGCTGACCGCAGAGGGAAGGACAGGTCCGCAATCTTGCAATCTGTCCTTGCCTTCTTCACTGCCACGGGCCGTACGCGCATACCACGGGTGAGGAAGGCCCTCAAAAGCGGCTACGGAGCGACCACGGGTGATCGGTTCCCAAATCGCGACGTCACCGTCATCCTTCCGCGGTCGCAGCGCTCGCGCACCCATGACTGAAGTCCACGCCAAGACACAATGGCGCCGAGGCTGCCGCGGGGCGTTTGGTCACTGGACTGTGGCCGATCGCGCAAGAGCTCCAGTACGCACGCGCCGCCCCACGGAACCAGTCTGGATGCCTCGGTGGCAATGAGTCAACACGCTTTCGTCCACTCAGAGTGGTTCCAGATCGGTGTCTCCATTGGTTCAAGCCAGATGATTGGCCAGACGACAGGGAACCATCAACGAAACAGGTGAGAGCTCTCTGGGAATCTTCTGTCAACGTCCCGGTGCTATCGCGCTACCGTCCAGCGCGGCTGTGAGCGTCAGCACCCCATTCGTAGCCCTCCCCCTGCGCTGCTTGCGTGATCCAGCCAACTTGACGACCCGTGGTTGGTCGGGCGGGGCCCCACAGGATTCCGACGTCTGCCCGCCTGCGCCAGGGGCCTGTCAGGCATCCGCCTGGAGCGGCAACCTGTTGGGGGATCTTTGGGTGCTGGCGAGACAGACGCGCATTTGCGGCCAAGATTCCGTGTCCAGGATGCGCGGCCGGCCCATCCCGCCGGCCGCACGGCCGACGGCCGAAGACGCGCGTCGGCCGAACGCCGGCATGCATTTCTCGCCGGCCAGATGCGTGCTATGCTCGCGCCCTCCCCCGGCGCCTCGTCACCTCCCGCAACCAGGCAAAAACACCATGATGTCCCCCGATGGCCGCTCGCCGGCCTTTGTGCATAAACAGACGCTCGGGCGGCGGGGTGTCGGGTCGAGAGGAGGTGGCAACGGGCGGGGGTGGTGGCGGGGAGACTCTCACCAACTAGCCCGGTATTGGGCGGGGCGGGGGGCGGCCTCGGCCAACGCCTGCGGCTGCACTGCTGGTTGGGACAGCGGCACCGCTGCCACCGCGGCCGCGGGGCACGGGGGGAGGCATGCCATCCGCCACCGCCCCAGGCTCCGCGGCTCGGCGGCGCCCCCCCCGCCGCCTCGGCGGGCGCCCGCCCGCACAGGCGGCCCGCCGGTTGATGGTAGAGCTCCAGCGGGCCTTACGCGACCGCGAGGTCCCCCGGCAGGCAACGTCGGCGGGCGCGACGCGCGGGGGTTGGCCCCCAGCGGGGGGGGACGGAGGGGGTCTCCCCCCCACGGGGGTCATGGCAACGGGGGGGCCGACGCCACGCCGCCGCGCCCCGTGCCGCGCCTGGTCCTTTGCACGCAGGGCAAGCGCGGCTGTCACGGAGCGGCGCCGCCGCCGCGCCTCCCCACGTGACCGCCGGCCGGCGGCGGGGATCGGAAGAGCGTCGTGTAGGGAAAGAGTGTAGATCTCGGTGGTCGCCGTATCATTAAAAAAAAAA
>ENA-ORXC01002180-ORXC01002180.1-marine-metagenome-genome-assembly--contig:-NODE-2180-length-10853-cov-5.373979_pt1 | contig 10853 bp, 13 predicted proteins | sample MGYA00237865_ERZ511478 | MGnify/ENA metagenome assembly ERZ511478 | reverse complement strand
TCTTGTATATCTGTCCTTTCTTTTATCGTCTCTATTTTGGTGGTTATTCGATCTTTATGATCGCTCGGTCGATCGACTCCGCCCCTTTACCGTCTGGTAATAAAGGAACCACGGGACCGGGGTTCGCCGTCGTCGGCACCCCCGGCTCCCCATCGGATGTCGTACGAACGAAGGTTCTTATTCCTCGACTCTAAGGCGATAGTGTTCACTTCATCGGGCGTCTACGGTCGGCCGCTACATACTGGTTAGTTAACCAACGTCAGTAATCCCACATCCAGCGGCGGCAGCGGCGACGGTGGGGCCATGGAATACAGCCTGCCGCGGCCGCCGCCGCCGTCGCAAGCACCACCCGTCGCTGTCGTGGCGATGGCGGGAGCGACGTCGGCGGCAGCCGCGGCAGGGGAGGCGGCGGTGGCGCTGCCAGCGCCCTTCCCCGCTCCTAACGGCGGCGGAGCTCGTCTCCCGGCAGACAGTGACGGGGGTGAGAAGGGGGGGGGCGCCTCAGCGTGCGGGGCCGCCGTGACCGCTGCCGCCGTTTCGGCGCCGGGGGGGTCGGCGGCGCCTCGAACCACTCCATATCGCGCTCGGCGGGCGGTGCGGCCGCCGGCGGGGCGGGGCGTCGGGCGCCGCGGTTCGTGCAGGTGACGTTGAGGCGGACCGGCGCCACGGTGGCCACGGAGGGGACACCCACACGCACGCGCTGGGGGGTGGGTGGGGCTTGTCGCCTCGTTGGCGCGGCGGCCGACCCCGCCGACTGCGGTGTTGGTCGCGGGCGGTCGCGCAAGGACGCGCGCGCGGAGGGGGTGTTTCGGGCGTGTGCGGCCGCCTTGGTGGTGACATCGACGACAGCGGTGGTGCAGCCGTCGGCGGCTCCCGCCGGCCGCTCGGGATCCCGCTTCTCCGGGACGATGGGTCGTGAGCGTGTGCTTGAACATTCGAACAGAATGTGCCTTGCTTGTCCCGTGGAGCGCCATAGCCGGACTTAACCACAAAATACAGTCCATGCGTCTGACCCGATCGACATTTCCGGCGGTCTGAACCCATCACCCTCATTCTGAGGCAGCTGACCGGGATGTCCTACGAAACGCGACTTACGGCTTCCGTCTGACCGCGTCTGTCATAGTACAGACGGGAAAAACTAGAGAAACTGTTGGACGCATGTTGCGCACCGAACCATACCCAAACGACCCGCAGCAGTGATCGATACACTGCGTACCGCCCGAAAAGGTGTGCACACGGGGCAAACCGCAAGTACTCCCGCGCGTGCACTAGAAAAAACATTTATGTGTGTGAGCCCATGCGCATACTGGTAAGTACCGTAGACTAAAGTCGAGGGAAGTTGACCGAACTGAGTAGGATATTGCAGACCGTTCAAGTTGGGCCGATCCGAACAGGAACACAAGCACAAGGGGGACGATAACAGCCTTTAAGGACCAAATCACACTATTGCTGCTGTCCCAATTCGGTCCTCCTGGGCAGCGAACAGGTGCACTGCAGGACAACTTTTGATTGGCTGGCTTGGAGAATCCGAGCACTGCATTGGCGGAGACATTTGTTTTGCTCACTATTGTTCTTGTGCACAGAGGACAAAATTGGGACAGGAGAAACTCATCTGAAGTTCTGTCCTTGGAAACATCTGAGTGAGAATCGAGCTGCCAGAGAATTGATGATCAAGGGGCCGGCCTGGCTGCCCTACCTCGAGCGATTTTGTCCGAACATGAATCGAGAAGATTTTAAGGTTGCACAAGGTGCACCGCACTCTTGTTTTCATGCAGGTCTCCGCGGCGATTCTTCCTGGATCGGGATTGTCTTGCACAAATGCGGGGCCTCGGAGCCCGCATCTGATGAGGATCCGAAACGGAAAGCCCTAGAAAATACGAGAAGCGACGCGAAACGAAGGGAAATGACGGAACAGAAAGAGGGCCCAAACGACCCTCGCCGGGCCGCTGGACACGCCATCTGTCGGAAGGGGACCGCTTGACAGCGCCTCACTGTCGCATAAAATGCCGTGTCACCCCAGCCCACAGAAACAGATAGCGACACCTGCCCAGATGGGGGAACCCACCCGCACACCCTTGCTCTACTCTCGCCCGGTGACACGTTGACCTAGAAAAACACCAAAAGGCGCAAAGAGGGAGGAAGGAGTTCAGAACGTAGTAATGAGTTTTGTAAGGAAGCCGGGCCACGGGCGCCCCGCTGTCCCCTTGAGCTATCCGAGCAAGCGGGCCCAAATGGCCCCGAATCCCACACAGTAGCCTCCCCAAGGGGAGATACGGGGATCCATACCAGTGGATCCCCCTACTATAAAGCAGATAATTCAAGAAACTAACATGCAAATGCAAACGACCCACCATCAATCAACATCCCAACAAGCAAGGACAGCGCCACCTGTCCGAACAGGGGCGTGACACGTCATCCGCGTCGCCCGGCGCCCCATAGGCCTCCTGGCCAGCAACGAATCGTGGACCGGGCCGCGTAATGCGACACTCACCTGCTCATTGGCTACAACGCAAAATCCTCGCACATGAGATTCGGTCGCTGATTGGCTGTCTGTCGCTGCTTGTCCGTCGTCGTCTTAGTCTTTGCCTCGCCGCTGTCCCCCCCCCCCAAGTGGCGTCACAGTTGGGTTCCTTGCTCATGCCGTGGCGATATACAAGGAGAGAATACCCACGTAAAGGGAGAGTGACTATAGAGTGAATATGTAGATGGCGCTTCTGCCTGGGTTATTTTTTAGCGTGACACAAAGGCAGATCTGACTTTTCACGTCCTCCCCTCTCCACCGCCGCCTTCTATGTTTCAAGCCATAACGCCCTACTTAGCGGCAGAGAGAATGCCCCACGTTTCCCAACCACGCTTATGTGGACGGCTGACTCAGAAAAGGGAGGGGCGGGGAACAGTGACGACTCAAGCATAGTACAAAAGCTGGTGCCACACCATGTTCACCACCGCGAAGGCACGCCTACGGGAGAGACTAAATTAACAACAGAACGACACAGTCCCAAAGAGCAGAACATTAAGCATCGCGCCTACCGCCATACAATAAGCACCTATGCGCACCCCCCAGACCCCCCCCCCGCCCCTCAGAAAGAGCATCTCCACCAATGGCTTCAACCATCCAAACAGCCAAACGAGTCACCGCTTGGCCGTTTTGACGGTTGGAGCACTGGTGGCTGGGATCTTCTGCAAGACTAAGGCGTGACGGGGGTGTGACGACCCATAAATTAGCCTGTTCACATTTCTTAATCCTCTAACGTATCTCGTGGACGCCTCGCGGGATCGCCATTGCTTTGAAGCTTGAACGGAAGCGCGACTCCAAACAGGCTGGTTTGGAGCCACCTGCAGTCGTTTGGCCAACCCGTGGTTCCTTGTCCGAAACACGAGCACCAATAAAATGCGTGATCCGTGGCGCTCAGACAGTCGCATGACGATCTGCCATCCACTGAGATTCTTTGTCGGGCACTTTTGGATAGTTGGCCCGCCACGCAAGAGGCCCGCCCGCAGAGAGCGCTCAGGCGAGCGAAACAGTGAGACGTGACCTTCTTAGTTTTGGCTTTCCGTTTGGAGAGCCAGTGCCAGCAATACAGCTTGCCTCGACAAATGCGGGATAAGTGCGGAGTTATCACGAAAGTTTAAAAACACATGAGTGCTTGTGTTCATGTTCGGATCGGCCAAAATTGAGCGGTCTGCAATACGCTCACCAAACGTCGCAGACGGCGTCCTCTTGATCGTCAAGCCCCCCCCCGCCCTGCCCACACGTGCCCTCGGAGCCGCCTTCGTCGGTCCACTCACGACGCGTACCACCCGTCGAGCACTACGGCTGGCCACAGTGCCGCACGAATTCCGGCAAGGCTCCCGCACCAGAGCCGGCCACAGCAACCGCACCGAGCCGATATCAGAGCCGACTTTCTTACCAATCGCCCAAACCCTGCCCGCACTCGCCCGATGCGCCGCCGTCTCCTCCGCCCACCCACAAGGTACGCAGTCCAACTCGCTACCTGAACGTTGGAAAGGTCGCGACCACCGCACCCTGTCCCAAAGAACGCACGGCGACGTATGCCGCACCTGCGCTGCAGTATCTGTAGCCCCCCCCCCCCCCCCCCATGCAGTCTTGCCCTTGGGGCAGCATGAAATCCGGTCACGACGTTATGACGGATGCCCAAATGTACCACAACCGCAGCGGGCCATAACGCCTGCACAACACCGCTGAAAACAGACACACAAACACCACCGCCTCCAAGACAACCAGACGGGTCAGGTCCGGCGATTCTTCGGCATCATGCCGTCTCTCTCTGCGTGCCGAACTCTCCAGAGGATGTGAAGACGCCACCCACTGCCATGTCGTATCCCTCGGCACCCCCCATCCCCGGCTCTATCCGAAACGCGCCGCTTCCCTTCGAGTCCACCCGCACACCGTCCCTCTCCATACCTCTCCCACCGACGCCCGCCCGTCTGCGCCCAGCATCGCCGCTACCATCAGGACGTTTAGGTCGATGTATGCTCATGGAATAGCATTACCATGAGCGGGCCCGTCGGAAAATGAATGCCGCGGTGCCGTCGCAACACCTCGACGGTGGAGCCCGCGGAACTTCCGCACCCGATTTGAGCCAGTTTCAAACTAGAGCTGTCTGTGGGACAAGCGAGGTGGTTTTGGTGGCAGTCTTGTGACTCACCCAACCGAGACGCCCTTCATTCTTTTCAAAGCATTTTTTAACGCACCACCTGCCCGCCCGAGCCTTTCTAACCGGCTTTTTTTTCATACGTGCAGTGTCGACGAACAAGAGGTCGCCGTGACGACCCAGTTGACAGGAACGTCTGCCCTATGGGTGCGCAGACTCCCATCGCAATAAATAGGACTTCGTTCGTTCTTGGTGCCCCAACAGGGAGAAACATACTAGCACAAAGCCGTACGCATGTACTCATACAACGTTCACTGGACAGAGAGAGATAAAAGCAGTCACGACCATGTCGTATAGTACCCTTTACCTAAAGGCCCGGGACCAAAGAAAGAAAGTCGGGCAGAAATATCAAAGGAGAGCTGCAAAGCTAGAACTTTATTTCGGAACGCTGATCGTTGCGCAAAAGCACAACAAACTGAGAGCCAATCCTGCAACGCCGGCCCCAAGTTATATTTGCGAGACGTGGCGCTGCATGGCGCAAACGTGTCTCAATATTGATTCCTTGTCTTGACTGTGAGCCCATGTGAACGTGAGCAACCCGAATACGACTTCGAATTCCTGTTTGTAGTCGTGCTTAGATGTGGGTGGTCTTGACGGCGCACGATAAGTGTTCGCAGGTCGGGTGCGAACGAGACCGATGGACGATGGCCACGAGATCTTGATTGCTGTGAAACAGGCGAGAGGAGTCGCCGAAACTGTGGTATTAATGACGTTGGATAACTAACCAGTAAGTTGCCACCGATCGTAGACGCACGATGAAGCGAACGCTATCGCCGAAGAGACGAGAAAGAGGAACATTTGTTCGTGCAACATCCGATGGGAAGCCGGGGGTGCCGACGACGGCGAGCCCCGGTCCCATGGTGCTTTTAGTATCAGACGGTAAAGGGGCGGAGTCGATCGACCGAGCGATCGTAAAGATCGAGTAACCATCAAACTATAGACGATAAAAGAAAAGACAGATACACAAGACGGAAGTAACCTCCCAAATGGCAAGCGACATCTCAGTGCAATCCTCCACTTGAATACTAACCAGTCAGCGGGGCTACCGGGCCCAATATCCCAGTATTAAAGAGATTTGCTACATACCCCTGTAATGAGATTCCAGTCGTCCCGGTGAGTGGGCGCAGATCGAGTGATCCGCCACCACGAACGCAACAAGCGGCATCCAATCAACGTGTCGCGTGACGACGCGCGAACGGGGTTACGCCGAGCCCGACGCCTGCAAACGTGATCGGGGAGACCCCGGACACTCTCGCGCGAGGCCGGGCGGTGGAACCGGCGGCGCGAACCGTCGCGAGCGGCCCAGAATGGCTGATGCGGGCCGGAGGGCCAGGGGGCGGAAACGGGAAGCTTCCGGGCATCCAGGGGGCGGCAGCGGCCGTGCAGGCATCGCATTAGCCCCTGCGGGGGTGGGGGCTTTGTGCCTGCGTGCCGCAGGGGGCACCAGCGCGGGCGGCAAGGCCGGCCTTTGGGTTCGTCACACGGTATATATATCGGGGGGTTGGGCACGATAAAGGCCCCTCCAGTTCCCCATGCCATTCGGCGTCCGGGTTGAGTAGCTCAGTTGGGCAGGTTGCGGTGGCCTGCGCCCGCGCACTTGTTGACCTCTGGGTCCTCCGTCTGCCGTGCCCCGTCCCTCGCGAGGCGAGGATGTGACGGAATTGCCCCCGGCTGGTTGGGGTCGTTGCGCTAGCGCACACGGTGGGCGGGGAAACAGGGTCGGGATCGTAGCCACTGAGGAGTTGGGAGTGCGGCTTGTACCTATCCGATTGACCTTAGGTAGGGGGGGGGGGGGGGGAAGCGTGGTGGCCTTGTGGTTGGGGGCGAGCGTGGCGTTGGCCAGGGTCTGCCGCTCGACGCGGGGCGCCGACGGCAAGTACAAGGCCACGATGAAGGGCGGCAGAAGCGACGTCCAGATGACCGACGCGGCGGGAGCGGCGAGAAGCGGTGCCAATTGCGCGGGGGGCCCAGCAGGACGAGCCGCGTCGGACGCAAGCGTTGACTCGGGGTCGCCGCAAGACGGGTCTTCGGCCGAAAATGACGGCGACATGCGCGGCGGCGGCCTCTCCGCTGACTATCCCGACGGGGCGGAAGACCAAGCGGCCGAGCTGCCACTCATCGAGGAGGCGAGGCCGTCGTACTTTTGGCGCACGTTTTTCATCCCGCCGTCCCCTTGCACCAGGGACGGCGTCTTCGTCATGAGTGACGACGCCTTGATGGACGCGGCGACCAACAACCGCCGCGTGGCGTTGGTTCTCATTGAACAAGGCCACTGGGGCACCTCGCCGGGGTTCATCGACACCCTCAAAAGTGTGCCGGACGACCACGTCGACGCCGGCGCGGCGGAGGTGCATGGAAACGCCAACTTCGGAAATCAAGGCGCGTCGCGACAAGCGGAAGAGGTCCTGGCGTACGTTAACGAGTTGGTCCGTTGCGGACGGCCGTGCCAAGACTTCCACACGCGTCTTTACGCGTGGGCCCTCCTGATCCCCGTTCATCAGATGGGGATATTTGAGGTTGCCGCCATCAAATTCAGGCTTCTGCGTCTTGCTTGGCCAGAAGCCGTCTTTCTGACACGCCGTATGGCCAAGGAGTTGTCGGTGCCCTTTGCCCAGGTGGCGGGCATGGAGACGTTCCTCAGTGAGCTCATTAAGGTGTCTCACGTGGGGGAACACGCCGTGTAGGAGAAGCTAGACGCGCGTACCGTGGCGTTAACTTCCCCGTTTCGGGCGCCGAGTTATGCCCCCGCCCATCGGCGTGCTCAAGACGCGGCTCGTATCTCGAGCCGCGGGCTTCTTCCCACCGCTTGGTGCTCCGGTGTTATCCGGGCGCCCCGTCATTTCGACTTGTCGCGGTGGCTCCCACGCTACCCCCTCTGGTGGTTAAACCGCGGGGTGTCAATGGAGATGCCTTACGAACTGTCGTACTTGGCTCACAAGCTGGTCGAAGAGTTCAGTGCCGTTTGGAATGTCGTCAATGCGGAATATTCCTACTTCTCGGCGGCCGGGTGGGTGCATACCCTGCTGACGGACAAGGTCTCTGCCTGGCTCGATGCCAAGGCCCTTCGGCGCATGTCCAAGTTGGACCTGCACCGTATGGCCAGTGGGCCGGGTGGCCAGGCCATGTTGGATACTTTCCACAAGATGCACAAGACCACGGAGGTCTTCCCGTGGACCATTGTGGTCAACGACGTCATTCAACGGGACACGCAGATGCGTGCGGCGCGTCAGGTGCACGTCCATTTGGACTCGTCGTCCGAATACGGGTTCGTGTTGAACCACCCTTGTCGGGGCTTTTCGTCTCTTCCCGCCTGTGGCTGGGGTTCGGACGACGATGGCCATACGCCCGCGGCCGCAGCTCAAGGCAACGGCGGTTTTGTCCGCCAAGGGACGCGGGCGGCCGGTGGGCCTTCGCGTCGGGCCGCTTCTCCTATCCGTCGGTCGCTTTCGCCGGTGCGCGAGACGCGCGTTACCGCCGCATCCGGAGGACATACGCGTTCGACGCTGGAGGACGTTTGGACTTCGCCTGAGGCGTTCAAAGGCGGCGGTGGCCCAGTTTGGGGACGGGCCGAGTCATCGTATGGACGGGCAGCGTGTGCCTCGCGGCGTCGGGGCGGCCGCCCTGGCCTCGGCGTGGAATCGCCAGACGGAGGCATTGCGCCGGGCGGTTCGTGATGCCCATGGCTATGTCCTTGAGGACGCCATGCCGGTCTTGGCTCGAGCCATGAGCGTGGCGGCGCACTCGGCGGCTGCCTTCGACCTGTTCTCCCAGGAGGTCGAACGTCTGCGCCACGTGGCGGTGGTGCCTCCCGCGCCTGTGCGTTTTGACTCTGGCGGCATCCTTGGCCGACGTCTCAGCCGTGACGACGAGGATGAGGAGGAGCCTCCGCGCAATATGCGCCGTCGCAGTTCTTCTGTAGACGATGGTAGCCGGGGGCATGTCCGCAACTGAGGCGGAGTGGCCTAGGACTGGTGCGGGCCCGACTTGGGTCTTTGTTCTGTTAGACTTGTTTCCTGCTGATGCCCGTCGGCAGGTGATGCTGTGGCGGTGTTGTATACACCCTGCGCGCTCATGTGATGCTGTAATTTAGACAGAGAGGGTTTGGCTTGTGTAGCGCTGTTGGTTTTCCTGTTAAAGTGAAACGCAACAAGTGCCCATGTGGTTGCACTATTATTGTCGGTTGACGCGTGAGGCAGTACATCATGCGATGCACAGGCCGCTTTGGCGTCGATGTACCAGGGGGCACTTTCCCATCTGGTAGCTATCAGCGTCGCCGCTGTTCTCTGGTACATCAGGTCCTCAACTGTGTTCGTTAGGTCGTGGACCGAGGGTAAGAATAGCCCATTTGGCTCGGATCCAACACCTTGGGTAATCGGCGCGGTTGGCACGCCATCGTCCTGTGAGGACGGGGGACACGGCCATACGTAGGTGTACGGTCCGTGCCACTCAGAAAGCTCGGCGAAACGCCAAAGAGCCAACCAGGGGTCGTGGGGGATATTACGCGTCCGTTCGGGTAATGTCAGTCGAATCCAAGAAATCGGTAAAGTCTCCTGAACTGAATTAGATTGGTTCATCTTATTCCAGTTCAGAGTCATTCGAATTTCGCCACGGGAATTCGAAAACACTCCACGAATGGTCGGGGACCACTTTGGATCTGGGCGTTGGAGTGTTACTACCAGCGCCGTTTCGGCTTGATTAAACCTGGGTGATCGGCGGGTACCTCGAGACGGAGGGGTGGGAATACTTCAAGAGTATCCCGCAATTTTCTTCTTTCTCCGTCGGAGGAATCGGATCACCAGGTTCCGAGGAAGGTTCCCCAAGGGTTCCCAGGCGTCGTCCTTTGGACGATAGTCAAAGCATCGGACCTTAGCACTGTAGATGCCATTGTTCTCACGGAGGCTTATTAGGCGGTCAATGACGTATTCGTCGGGTACAGGCGGGGTGTTCTCAGGCTTATTGAGTCCATATAGTAGTGGTTGTGGCGTCTCGTGCGGTGTCGAAGGCCGTGGGGCCGGAGTAACATGGTCACTATTGACTCTTCGCTCTTCGCCTTTCACGTCTATGACGTAAGTAGAGTCATCTGCGTCGAGTATGACGAACGGGCCGACGGTCCTGCTTTTCAGCTGGTTCTTTTGCTGGTAGTTAGTCGTATAGACGTAGTCACCGACACGGACACGCTTGTTCCGTGTATCCATGTTCGAGTCGAAGTTACGCTTATAGCGTTGTTGGGTCTTTTGAAAGGCCTCTACGACGGCCGGAATTTGCTGTCTTAGCTTGTCCATTAACTCACGTATACGCGCTAGGGGTGACCCGTCATTGAGGGTACCTTTGTTTTTCAACGGGGTCCCGGGTGGGAGGTTGCGTACCGACAAGCTCGGGATTCGTCTCGGAATAACGAGTTCGAATGGCGCAATGCCTGTTTACCGGTGTGGCTGGCTGTTATAAGCCATGGTCAATACGGGGAGTAAATCATCCCAACGGCGCAGGTCGTCTGTGACGTATGTCGGAGTTGCGTAGCCATGGTACGATTGTTCCTCTCTACTTGAACATTGGTCTGTGGATGGTATGCCGGCTGGAGGCGTCCTGGATCCCCACAGCGGAGAACGTCTGGGCGGACAATCTTTCTCGGGACCGGGATTCGACGGACTGGCGGCTCAATCGATCGGTCTTCCAGTCTCTCAACGCCGCGTGGGGGCCTTGCGGCGTGGACCGGTTTGCGACGGCGTCGACCTCGATGCTGCCAACTTTCAACTCGCTGGTGCCCTGCCCCCGCCCGGCCGCCGTCGACGGTTGGGCTCAGGACTGGGGCGGGGGCATCATCAACTACGTGAGCCACCCCTTCTCCCAGGCGGCGCTCGTCACTCGCAAGATCTTCAGGGATCGGGCCTCCGCGGTCGTGGTGCTGCCGGCGTGGCCGGCTCAAGTGTGGTGGGCAGAGACTCTCCACCGGGCCAACGCGGCGTTCTTCTTACCCGCCTCCGCCGCGCTTTACTCGCGCGGCGGCTCGAATTTACCCGCGCACCCGCCACTTTGGCTGACGGTCGCCCTGTTCTACCGGGCGGGCGGTCGTCCGTGTCCGCGTTGGAGTGGCGCACCCACGCCCACGCCGCGGCCGTGGACGGATTTTCCGGGTTGGACGGCGCCGACGAGGCGGCCCTGATACTGACCAACGCGCTT
>ENA-ORXC01002179-ORXC01002179.1-marine-metagenome-genome-assembly--contig:-NODE-2179-length-10855-cov-5.177120_pt1 | contig 10855 bp, 8 predicted proteins | sample MGYA00237865_ERZ511478 | MGnify/ENA metagenome assembly ERZ511478 | reverse complement strand
CCCCGGGGGCAGGGGGGGGGGAGGCTGTGCGCACGGCGCGCCGTGTCGACCAGCGGGGCTCCCGCGCCATGGCGCGGGGGCGGTCGCGCGTCGCCGCCGCGTCGACCCCGGGTCGTTGGCGCGGGCGCGGCCGTCGGCCTCGCCCCGCGCGTGGCCCGCTCAGACGGCGGGCGGGCGCGGGCGCAGGGGCGGCCGACGCCACGACTCTGCGGGCCACGTTGCGCACCCCCGCCGCCGCTACGGCGGGCGGCCGCCGTGGCGGCGTGGGTCGTTGCCAAAAGACGAGGCGCCCCCCCCTGCCCCTCGGTGGACGACCCCTTTTTTCTTTTTGCTCGCTGGTCGTGCCCACGCTGGCGGTGGTCGGCTCGGCGTCGCGGGTGCGGCGGCGAATGCCGCGGCTGCCGGCCGGCGGCCGCCACGGCCGAACCACCAGACGGGTGTCGGGGAACGCTGCGCGGCATATCCCCATCAGTACAGAGGGCGCAAGCGCCACGAACCGCCTCGGCGCCATTACACTTTTGCGGCACTGGTCACAGTTACCCAAAGACGCGCCCAATCTTTGAAAGTCGAGCTACAGGAGGTGCGTACAGGCGGTTTTGGTCATGGTGACGAGTATACACTCGATGACTCGGCTGGACAGCCGGCACGCCCGACGGGGTGTCGGCGCCGTGGACCTTTGGGTTCCATCAAAAATGCGCAACGCGTTTGACACCTTTCCGGATGTGCAAGGACCTGCAGAGGGCGGTACCGCACGGTACTGTACTGTACCTCACTCCCAGCGGATGCCACGAGGAAAGGAGATGGCGCTTGTCAATCTCCCCACGTCGCCCGCCACCGCCATCGTCAGAAAAACGACAAACGGGACGGGAGGCTGGACTGGAGACCCGTTCAATAGATGATTGCACGGGAGCCGAATCCGTTTCCAGCAGGTTGCTGAACCGGGGTCTGCACGGGATCGACTTCCGTCGAGGGAGTCCATGCCAGGCTCTGTTTGGCGGTCTTGGAGTAACGGAATGATCACGAGGTCTATTCGTTGCTATCTCCTAGTGGTGGCCAATGGGAAGCCTAACAATGATAAGAATCACCATCTCCAGTTAACAGCAGCACATCACCCCCACTGAGTCCGACAGAGGAAGCAATTGGACCTGGCGGTCCGGACCATTACCTGTCCTGCACCAAGGCTGTGCCGTCGAAGTCAAGGAGGACGGACGCTCGACGCGAGGTGTATCACCGTAAGAGAAAGACGAAGAGATGCCGCAGGGACTGGAGCGAAGCACGCCAGCGGTGTGTCTTCGGTCACTGGTGCGTGCAGAGATCTGCAGTGCGCAATTGGACGGCTCTGTCGCCACCATCTGGTTTCCATCGCCACCAAGACATTGGCAGTCGAGCAGCAGCTACGCACTCCGCATCCCCCGGTGAAGATCACCGTAGATACAGACAAAAGAAAAGGAGATTAATATGAATAACGCCAGCCGGGACGTGAAACAAGCCGAACGGGTCTGAAGAGAAAACAACCCCACAGTTCACTAAGTCCCACACGAACAAGGAGTAGCTTGGGGGTGACGATCACACTCAAGCCGCCTGTCCACATTTCCCTAGGAGCCCCCTTCACTCCACGTGACAGTCGGGCGCTCAAGTTCCCGCGCACGCCGCACCGCACCCGTCACCCAGCCAGTGGGCTACAGGCCGGGGCTCAAGTCGCGGCTTGTCCAAGGGTAAAAGGCGTTGGTCCAGTACCGACTGGCCCGTCGCTCCGCGGTCGAGACCGTCTTGTTGGACGGCGTGGCGCGCAATCCGAGACGGTCCCCCAGGTCCTGCCAGTCTACCTGCACGTCCTCGGCGCGCCAGATGTCGGTCGAGTCGACCAGCTCGAGCGCCGGAAAGTCGTCAGCGTGACCGACGAAGTCCCACTGCAAGCGGACGCACCCGTACCGCGTCAGGATGCAGCCGGGGCGATGCGCAGCGGGGCGCATGCGCTGCACAACCACACAGCTCCGGCTCGTGTTTCCCAAAGAGCGCAGAACAAGGAGCATGCGGCCCCAACGCAACTGCCCGTCATTGAAGTATCGCACAAAGGAGTACCACGAGCGGCCATGAAACCGACCAGCCGCGCGCAGATGCTGAAGTGCCGGCGGTGAGCCCCACTCGAACCTCGCCATGATACGCACCGTGTTGTGCACAGTCACGTGCGCGTCGTCATCCAAGCTGAGGAGCTCACCCACGGCTGCGAGAGCCGGAGTCTCACGGAGGTCACCAACAGCCACGCGGCGCCCGCGGCCGCTAAAGGGCAGGTCGGCCGTCCCAATAGACGGTGAGGCGGCGTCGGAAGCGCCACTGCCGCTGCCGGAGCCAACAGACGGTGTCGTCGTGCTCTCCACATCACTCGCGCCGTCCACGAGATGGACCGGGGCCGCCGCACTCGCCCCGCTACCGCCATTATCGTCGCCCTCGTGGCGGTGGCCGCCGCCTTGACGGCTTGCAGCGGCGCGACTAATGCCGCGCGCAAGGGGGCGGCGATCTGGCTGTGACGCGCTCTCCTCGTCCGCATCGACAAGCTCACGGATGATTGCCGACTGAGACTCGTCGCACCGCATCATCTGCAGGGCTACACCAGGCCCGCGCTTGTTGCTCCTCTTGAACATGCGCTTACAGCTTCCATGTAGCTTCTCATTCACGGATGTGTCGCCTTCCCAGAGATTACCGCGAGACCTCAACTCATCCCCCAGGTGCTGGATGAGACGGTGCAGTTTGGTCGTGTTCACGTGACCGTAGAGAGTCTGGATCGCGTCGACACCCAGCTCCTTGGCCAACTCCTCAATCGTGTTGACCTCCGCCTCAGTGGTGATGTTTGGGTTGGGCATGTTGTCGCCAAACAGCAGCCCGCCGAGACGGGCAGCGCGGCAAAACGTCTCGAGGAAGGCGTCATGAAGGGACATGCCCGGGAATGTCTCCTTGTAGGCGCGCGTGGAGATGAGGTCCGCATGTGGCAGCTCTCCGGCAGGCTCGTCGGCGACCTCGAAGACGTCTCCAGGCACCGCGCCCCACCCATCGTCGAACTCGTTTGTCGCGGTACTGTCCACGTCGCTGCCGTGGTCACTGGTCCCTTCGCTCGAGGAAGCGCTAGACATGTCCGAGGCGACGTTATCGTTCACCGTACGGGCAAGAGACATGCTCCCCGTGGGGGCCACAGGCGCGCCATCCAGCGTGGCAGGCGGGTGCGCAACAGAGGGCCCAAGGGCACCCGCGACCATGAATGGCCAGAAAACGCTGAAGTGTCGCCAGCTGCGACCAGTCATTGTCGCCTGCGGGTCTTTGGTCGTCACAAAACACCTTCGGAGAGTTAACAGGAAGAGCAGCGCAGATAACAGGCGGAGTATCAAGCAGTTATGTTAGTCTCTGGCTTGTTCAATATACGGCATCGCCACATGAGCCAACGCACAGTCACCTGCTGGAGCCTCACGAGAAATGCCACATGGGCTACCCCTCAAGTGCCATTCCTCACACCAAAACATACCCAGGTGCTGCCGGGGTCGTCTTGCAGTTGCGTCCAAGCTCCCATCCTCGCAGATTAATGGCATCGAGAGTGTCCTGTACTGTCCCGAGTCGCGCGCCACCGGAAGCACTGAAGAGTGCATGAAGAACGAGTGGCAAACGTTGCGCCAGCAATCTCAGCACCCCCAGCTTCCACACATGCAGGAGGTCGAACGAGACGATTCGGTACAGGTTGGCCGCTCCCGTACTCAAGCCGTGCATGGCGCCAAGAGCGGGTACAAACGCCAATGCACTGTGCTCTTCCCCGAGCGCCCGGCGGCGGCTAGCGCGAGGGTCGATGGCCCGCACCTCTGCTGCCGCCAACTGGGCGTCGAGTGTCGCGATGACGTCCCGGTCCACGGCACGCACGCCCAGCAGGCTGCCGCTCATGCGTCTGTCCTCCATACAGGGGGAACAGAAAAAGCGGCATCGGTTGCCCATGAGGGCGAGGATAGAGCGCTCCTCGACCTGGTCAACAACTAGGCCCGTAACACGAGGAACCAGCAGCACTGAGCCGTGACCGGGTACCATGACGGTGACGCCGTGCTCGCTCGCGCGCACTAGGCCTCGCAGCGACACCGCGAGGCACCGCTGCAAAAGATCGTTGCGAGCGTCGCTAACCTTAAGCTTGTCCGCGGCGCTCTTACCGACGGCCTTAGGGATGTGCTCCAAGTACCCGACAGTCTCCCACTGGCCGCCACCATCAACGACGTTCACGAAAGCGGCACGCACAGGGAAGATGTAGTTCGCTCCAGACCAGGACACTAGAGCCTCGTCGGCGTGCAACTGCACAGCCATGACCTTAGCGTCTGCCCCATGCAGCCGTCGGACGTCACGGCTCTCATCTTCGTACATGTCTGAATCAAGCGACCCGCGGCGCTCCAAGTCGGGAGCGACGTCGAATCCACTGGAAGCCGCTGCGGCCGCGTCTCGCTCCGCGGACACGGTGGGTCCAAAGGAAACAGTCTCAGCGCCTGAAATGGCATCGAGCCCGGCCTGCAGGACGTCTCGGTAGTAGTAAACGTAAGTCTTGTCACCAATGTCGATGTCCACCGTCATCCATCGCCGCTGGGCGAGGACGCGGTTCTGCTCATGGCGCGTCGCGGTAAGGAAGCTGTGTGGTGAAGCGAAAGCGGCGGAAACCGGCATAGGGCCACGCGTTCCGGCAGTTGCTTCCTGCTCGACGGCGCACAACGTCCGCGCGTACGAAACGTGCTCACGGCGCGTCAGACCACACCCACCCGCCGTCATGGCGAACAGCAAAGCCCCGCGCAGCGCTGGCGTCGTGAAGCGCGACGGGCGGTTGGCCCAGTGCGGTGCGACGACAGGCTGGGAGCGGGACGTCTCAGGCATGGCGTAGAAGTACGCGCGGACGCGGGCAGCGGTGCTCGACACAAACACATGCTGGACCATGGCGGTCGTCGGTGGCAATGCGGCCAGTAGGTCGGACGCGGTGCCTGCCATGCCCGCGTCAAGCTCCGTCCGCCCTGAAGTGAAGGCGCCCACTCCAACACCACGCCCTTCACCTTGTTCGTCATTGTTAGGGAGCCCTTCGTCGTCGACTTCATCAAACAGGGCATCGAGCCCTTCCCGCGTCTCCATCGCGCCAGCGTCGGAGTCCACCGTGTCAGCGCTCGGCGCGCCTAAGATGGCGCCCCCGGGGACACCCTCCCCGACTGGGGAACTGGCGTAGACGTCGGCTGAAGACGGCATGTGCGGCGCCACGATGGCCGCCTGTGCGACCTCAGAGGCTGCCGCCTGCGGGGTGGACATCTCGACGCTAGGGAGGAGCAGCGAAGGACCGACGGTCTCGGCCATGGCCGCCATTGAAGTGTGAACCATAGCGGCTCGCCCGCTTGACGACGCAAAGCGGCTTTCATTGCGGTGGGATGCCTGCACGTGACGGGCCAAGTTGACCGGAGCACTGTACGTCATGCAGCAAAACTGGCACGGGAAGACCTTGGCGGAGATGGCGCCTGGCGGCGCCATGACGACGAGCTGTGAGTGGGGGGATATCGTCGCTGTGTGAGATACGAGGGATGGATGATTGAGCGGGAAGCAGGGGAAAGGGGGAGCTTAAAGCGCGGGATAAGGAGTCGGGCTCCGTGGACGCAGGACAGCAGCAGCGTCGCACGCAGAGATGCCTTTGGCCGCCCAAAATGGGTTGGCTTGTATCGGAGCGCCCTCGGTGACAGAGAGCACCCACTCATATAGCCACTTGGCGCGCGGTGGCGACAGAGCGGCGGCAGAAGCAAGCCGGCACTGGGCCCACCAGAGCCCTCCGCCGGCCAAGCAACGCGCAAGCCGTGTCTTCGGCAACGGAGTGCGGCTCCGTACGAAGGCCGCAGCGGTAGTCGCACCACCTGCGCAAGTGGTGCGGAAGCGCACCGCATTCCTGGACGGTCGTGAGCAATCCTCAACCGACTGTGCTCTCGACCCCGGAGCCTCGCTGCCAGGCCGCTCTGAAAATGGGCGCATAGTGCTCGGCCGTTGATGCACTGTTCCCGAACACAAACTCAGGATGCCTCGAAGAGCAGCGGTACGCAGCCACGGAGCTCCACGCCGGATGCGCCTGCGGTCACGATGCCAAGGCCGCAGCCGCGGGTGGGGATATCCAGTCTGTCCACTGTCACAACACACGCAAGAGGCAACAGCGCGTCCGCACTTCACCCAAGCACGGGGATCGAGAGGAGAACACAGCGCGGCAAGCGTGAAGTGGCAGCGTCAGGTACGCGCCATCCGCAACCCGTGGAGGGAAACTCGTCACTAGCGGACACGGATCGGGGATGCTTGGCAAGTATCCGTGGTCCACTTCGGGCTCAGGCGAAGCACGACTCAGAGCCCCACGCTGCGCTGTGGACGCGTACACCACAGACCTCACGGATGCCGCCAGGGTATGACGAGCACGTCACCCGGTTCAAACGGTTAGTCGCGCTCTCTTACCATCGTGGCCCGGCGGTGGTAGTGTCAGGACCGGTCGTGACGCATACAATCGCCGAGAGCAGCCGATATCGCCAAAGGCGCGCCAGAGGCCATCAGATCGGCACTCTCTGCACCCCAGAGTCTTGACGGCCGATCGCAGACGATGAAGACCAGGCTCCGCACTTGCCACAAACTCTGGCGCTGCAACATGTGTGGACGCGGACGGCGCGAAGCGCAAGGACATACGGCCCACGGACGAGCAGAGCAGCGTGCAAGCCCATGCAAGGAATTCCACGTGCGCGACGCAAGTTGAAAATTGTGATTCGAAGACGTCTAGATCTGTCGATGACGGGGGTTACCTAATACTGTAAGAGCTTCCACAGCCTATCAGCCCGCGTATCTGCTTGCGTAGCACCCGTTCTCGCTTTTCAGATTGGTTTCATATCTACAAGACGGAACTCGCCGTCACAAGTTTACAAAAAGTGTCGTCCTTGGCCGCGTTCTCACCGATGCGGCCTTGCGGCGGCAGTGTCTCATCGCCAATGACGGGATCGAGCTCGTGCTCGCCACCCTCCTATCCACCCCCGATCCGGCCTCCGACCTTCTCCCGGTTCCCCGTTTCCTCTGGTCGCGTGCAGCCCGCTGCCGGCCGATGCCAGATCCTGGCCAGCTGCTGACATTCTCTATCGTGACGTCCTTCGTCCTCTCGGATAACTGCCAGATGGTGCGCGGGTGGTGGGTTGAACCTGGCGTTGGCACACCACGAGGACATCTCTTACCCGTGTGCTGCAATTTTGGGCGCCCGCTCGCGGAGGGGCAGCACTCACGGTCCGGCCTCCATGGCTAGCTACGGTGCGCGCACCTGTGCCCCCTTTATGTTCATTGGCTCCCCTGGGCACGCCACGCGTCTCCCGCCCGATCCATGCCAGTCCGAGGGGCACTCGTGGAGGCACCGCGGGGAGCAGTCAACCGCGAATGGAGAATGGCGGCAGCGACCTCAACCTGTCCTACATTTTCAGCGCTTTCGTGCTGCCGGGGATGCATAAAAGGCGCCCTAGACCACATCAGAGCGTCTGACAGACTCACGCTCATCCCACCGTGCCCTTTTCTTTGTCCAATCTTCGCACTGCGCTCGTGGCGGCCTGCCTTCTGCTTTGAGCCCCCATCCTGTTCCCCGCTGCCTCTCTCTTTTCCCCGCTTCTCCAACGTCATCTCGCCCTCCATGTACGCGATGGTGTGCAACAACGTCACCGCCTTCGTTCCTGCCCAAGATGGCAACGCGGTGCATCCGGGCGGCTCCGCCGTCCCCAGCATGGCAGGGATGCGCTATGCAGCCGACATGGCGACCCCTCAACCGGGCGTCCGCGCGCGTGCCGCGTCGCCGCCTCGGGCAAGCTTCACCGCTCCCGCCAGAGGGGCCCGGGTGAACCCGCAGGCGTACGGGCTTGGCGCTGCTCGGGCTTCTGGTTTAGTGCCGGGGCCCGTCGCCGGTGGACCTCAGCGATCCCATGGGGCGCCGTCTGCCGCGTTTGAAACCCCTGTCGGCGGATTTGGCATTGGTGCTGACGAATCCGGGTCTCGTGAAGTGTTGGGAACCGCCGCAGGGAGCTACACTCCTTGCCAGCCACGTGCTCCGGACGTGTCGCACGCATCTGCGTGGGGTCAACTGCCGCCGCGGCGCCAAGGCGGGTCGGCGACGCCCGAACGCCGTCCTTCAACTGACGCGGTGACGCACCATCCGACCGGGCAATCGCGGCGACCGCGCCCGCCGCAGGGTTCCCACTCGCAGTGCCCACCGCTCCATCGGGGAGCGTCAAGGAGCCCGTCGCCGTCCCGAGTGCGCCGCTCGTCTCCAGCTGGTACGAGCTCTCCCAGAACGGGCTCCCCTGCGCCAGCGCGCACAAGTGGCGGCCGTTTTACGACGGCGGCTGGTGGTGGCGCACCGGCGACCCCGTCGGGTCCACGTGCCACAGCGCCGGCGACATCGTCCGCCCAAGTGGCCGACCTATGCCGCACCACCGCCGTCGGATTCTGCGGCGTGCGTCGCGAGATCACAACGCTGCGCAAGGAGGTTGCAATTATGAACAACCAGCAGCGGCACATGACGAAGAAGATTGACGATGTAGCAGTGCTTGCGGACCGTTTCTCCGTTCTGCTCTCGCTCCAGCGACGGAGCGTGGTCGACATTGCGACTAACACGGGAAAAGTGCTGGCCGCTTTCAACGCGTTGGAGTTGTCCAGGGGTGCGACGGCTCCTCCGGCATCTGGAGGGTCGACGATGGCGACACCTCAGTCACTGGATGAGATGCAGGCACAAGATGCGCAGTGGGTCTTGGACCTTCGCCCGCGCCTTGTCGAGTTTCTGACGAAGCTGATTACCAGCCCGAGCATCGCAGCCGACGTTTGGGCCGACAACGCCCGCGTCAACGACTTCCTGGTCGACGAGACAGCCAAAAAGCATGACATCTGTGCCGCTGACGCGCAAGTGCTGCTCGAGCGCAAGTGGCGGCTTCCGCAGCGCCCGCGTCGCCAGCCGACGGCGGCGGAGGAGGCAGAGTCGTCTCCGGCTGTCGTGCGCGTGAGCCGCCGTGATACAGTTGGGTTTCGGTACCTTCACCGCGGGGTTTCTCATTTCTACCAGAAGGTTGGTAACAAGGCGGTGGCGGCCTTCCTCTCTTTCATCAACGACGACCAGAACATTGGCGCCCTTCGGCGCTTGCGTGGCACAGTCACTAAGACGGAGGTTGTCTTGGCACCCGAGGAGGCCGCACAGATGCTCGTGGACGACCAGTTCATTACCGACTTTAAGTTCCACGCAGGCATTCTTCGGGCGCTGACGGTCGTCTTCTCCATGTTTGGCGCCCTCCAGAGCTTCTCTGAGGATGCTGCTGTCCGCGGTGGACCTCGCGTGATAGCGTGCCGCGTGGCTCATGTGGCACTGGTGACCATGAAGATCCGTCAGCATCTCAAGATGCGCGCCGCAGTCGATTCGGGAGAAGAGGATGAGGCCATCGCGGTTCCCGCTCTCAACGCTGGGCACCGGGCCGAGTGGGTGGAAGAGCTGGCTGTCGTGAGTGACATTTTCTCCTCCCAGGGGGACGGGGTGTGCAACGGCCTACGCCTGACGGACGGCGCGGATCTCCATCGAGCCGACCCGACGTACAAGCCGTCCAACGTCGGCACCAACGGCGGCGGTGGTGCGGGGTCAATGGGGCAAGGCGTATTGCAGGACGGAGACGCTGAGACCGCGGCCGCGTCCGCCGCGTGGCACATTGCGCATGTCGCCGATGACGAAGGCGAAGACGAGGATCTGGACGCCGCGCTTGAAGCTGCTCATGCGGCATTCCGCAGCTCGATGGAAGAGGAAGGCGCTCTCGACTGATGCTCACCAGTATCCTCGCTGGTGGCTTCACAGGCGTCGTAGTGACTCGACGGCGTCCCTGAAGGTTCCCTTTGCTCTTTTAGTGTGTAAGGGCTCAGTGTGACGGCTGGTGGTAAGCGCCGGCACTTTCGTGATTGAGGGCTCTTGCTTTTTTGTTGGCCGCACGGGGTCTGGCACCCGATCCTCGCACAGTGCGAGCGGGCGAGATGCACTGCTTCTGTTCACATGCTTGTCTTTTCCAGGCGCTATCACAGCGTCTGCTCATCGCTCCTGCACGGACTCATCGTGCTTCTGACGCCTCGAGCTGAGCAGTGCATGTAGCAGCGGTTCGAGAACAAACAACGGTATAGCAGTAAGAGGGCCCACAAGAAACCCATAAAAAAGCCCGTAATGCAGCCGTGCGACCGATATGGCTGTACGTGGATCGCATAGGGTGCCAGCACAATTGTTCAGCACCACCAATGCATTCTTTCCCTCATGCCGGTCCTTACGCACCTGCTCGTTAGCACATCTAAGCCTGCGGCGGTCTACGAATCCCGAGAGCCTCGAGACCAGGACCAAGCACCTGAACTTGTTTGGGACGGGAGCCACTCCCGTTGAGCCTCCCGTCGTTGAACGAGCTTCTGAACGGGAGCCGCTCCCGTTTAAGACATGTTCAGGTGCAAGGCTCTAGTCTCGTGCTCCCGGCAGTTTTGGCGGCCTCGATGGGCTTAAACTGCTAGCAGCTGCGTCGGTAAGGACCGATGTGATCGACCAGAAATTCATCGGCACGCCCGTGCATTTATTTTTCGGCGGCGCACCTGGTCGCATGGCGGTCGTACGGCGCGTCGTGCGCTCTTTTCCGGCCTCCGTCCTGCCTTCCTGCGCCATTCTTCGGGATCGGTAACATATGCACTTTGTAGTGCGACTCGCCGGGGGGACGATGCAACCCACAAAGTGTGATGCAGTGCTGGTGCGGTAGCACGCGGAGCGACAAAACGAAACAACTACGGTGCCCCCCCCCCCCCCCCCCCCCCCCCC
>ENA-ORXC01002178-ORXC01002178.1-marine-metagenome-genome-assembly--contig:-NODE-2178-length-10860-cov-5.276175_pt1 | contig 10860 bp, 14 predicted proteins | sample MGYA00237865_ERZ511478 | MGnify/ENA metagenome assembly ERZ511478 | reverse complement strand
GGGGATCACCCAGCGCCCTAAGTCTTCCGTCTATTAACTATCACGCAAGTCGGCGACGCCCATACGGGGAGTCAATATCCGATAAATCAAAGCATAGATACGTGGGGTTACAAAAAGAGGAGCCGCGTATGCCAACCCAATCGAGTACGGGCGTGCGCTCGCCGGCGGGTCACGCCGGGAGCAAGCGCCCGAAAAAATACCGGTCAGAACAAGATGGCACGACGAGGGTGGAGATGTAGGACTCCGCCAGCGTCCGCTCCGTCGTGTTGGCCAGCTCAGCAATGGCATCCCGTGGCACGCCGGCGGCGTTGGCCGCCGTCGCGCCGCCCTTCTTGAGCGAGTGAGAGGAGTAGATGGTGCCAACCGGAGCGGTCACGCCAAGCCTGGCAAGCTCGTCTCGGAGCCCGCATGTGATGATGCCGCTGGCCGCGCGGGCGGCGCAGCTGGTGAAGAGGCGGGTGCCTACCGAGGCCCCGGCCGAGCGGAGGTCGGCCAACAGGCGGGCCAGCAGCTGCCGCGGCACGTCGTACGCACCGTCGTGCGCCGGGGGTAAGGTGCGGGCGATCAGCCCGTCACGGGGGGCAGTCTTGTGGTCAGGCACCTGGTAGCATGTGCGGCCATCTGCGGGCAGCTGCACGTCGGCGACGCAGAGGCCGGTGATGTCGCCGGCGCGCCGCATCCACCAAAATTGTAAAGCCACCGCCGTCAAGCGGTGGCGCAAAATCTTGGGAGAGTAGCACGCCAGAATTGCCAACCGCCAAGCGACCGCCGACGGCAGTGGGATGCGATTCGGCTTGGTCTGCGCCCGCAGTAGCAGGCCCGCCCTGCGGAAGCCGGCCTTTGCCTCCCTCACCGCGGCGGCGTCGCATGGGTTGCCGTACCCGGCGCCCAGGTGCCTCTTCCGCACCGCTGCCAACATCGGCTTGAGGGACGCGGCCACCAGGTTGCCGCAGCGCCACTGATGGCCGAAGTACTCGACAATGGTGGCGGTAGTGGCGGGCAGAGAGCACCGGCCGCGGCCACGGCAGTAAGCGGCAAAGGCATCCCACTGGCCACCGTAGCGGTCGGCTGTGGAAGCCCTTACCGACCAAAGGCGGAGAAAGCGGGCGGGAGCTCCATCAGGGCCGCCGCCGGGGGCGGAACGAGCCAGCGCTTGGCCCTGCGCTCGGCGCCAACGGCGCCCGAGCGCACCGCGTGGCGTCGTGTGCGGGCAGCTGCCCCGACCGCTACCTGCCTGCGCCGCTGCATTTCCGCTTCTGCAACGCCTCCGCTGACAAAGCGGAACACTGCCAAGCGCCACGTCGGGTGCGGCGCCGGCCGTCAGCTGCGGCCGGCCGAGAAGACGCCTGCCACCTCGGGCATCAGCCATGCCTCGTTGGCGCGCTCCACCGCGCGCGCCCACTAGCTCTGCGCTGTCCACACCGGCAGGAGGACCGTGGCGTTTGCGCCCTCGGCTAAGATCTTGTCCACCACGCGGCTGGCCTGCGCAAATGGCGGGCTCACCCAGCTGCTGTCCGACCCCGTCCACGACACCGAGAAGGCGTCCACCGCCTCGGTGCCCGGGCCGTGGTGTAGGGAGTTGAACCGCGGACAGTGCGTGTTGAGGGCAGAAGCGAAGCGGTCCACGGTTTGGATGCCGTACATCTCGTCGAGGCGGGTGTAGTAATTGGGGTGCAGGCGCCAGTCGTCGCTGTCGATTTGCCGGGATAAGGCGTCGGCCCAAGCGTTGGCCACGGAGGCCAGCCAGGACGCCTCCAACGTTACGCCCAACAGCTGCACAACCTCGTGCAGCTTCCGCAGCTCCGTCATCAGCGTGGCGGAGCGGCTGGTAAACGAATTGACAACGTGCATCGCCACGCGGCTGTCGACCCGCAGCCGCAAGACGCCCAGCCTGTCGGCCAGCTGCTTGCCGAAAGCGAGGAGGCAGAACCGCACCGCACACACCTCTTTGACGTTGATGTGCAGGTTCCTTTGCGCCATCGTGAAGAAGCCGGCGGCGGGCGGCAGGTCCCCCCAGTGCCCCCCCCACCCCCAGGGCGAGGCGTCTGTGGTGAGCTCGCCCACCGTGGATGGCCACAGCGCGCGGCCCACGCCGGGCTCCCGGCGGAGGCGGGAGAACCAACCTAGGTCCTTGACCGCGCCATGGCACAGCCGGTCAGGGCCGGCGCGTCGCGCTTGCGCGTTGTACAATCAACGCAGGTAAAACCGCGCCGAGGGCACTGCCAGGCCGCACGACACCGCGGTGCCCGTGAAGCGGCAAAGAGCCTTTGCCGACACGCGGCGGTTTCCCACCGTGGCGGCCGAGAGTAGCGCCTTTGCGCCGTTCACGACCTTGTCCAGCCGCTCCTTGGGCAGGAGAAGCAGCCGGCGGCGCGTGTCGGCGAGGAACCCCAGGATGGGGAGTCTCGTAGTGCCGGCGGCGACGCCCTTCGTGGCGTGCACCTGCAAGCACAAGTCCTGGAACAGCTGCAAGATATCGAGCCGCCGCGAAGTAGCCGACGCCGCCGAGGACGGCCGCTCGCCCCGCCCCGTCGCTGCAAAATCGTCGACGTACGCCAACACGTGGTAGCCCTTGAGCCGCAACGCGGCCACCACTGGGCGCATCACCTTTGTCCACGCCCAGGGTGACAGTCGCATGCCGAACGGCAGCACGCTGGGCTCTTACACTGCCTTATCCACAACGAATCGGAAGTACTTTCCGTGCGCCGGGAAAATTCGGACGTCGTATAATGCGTCTTTGACATCCCATGACACGAGGTGCTCGTCGGGGAGCACGCCGCCAAGGAAGCATGCCAACCTCTGGTACTTGAACAGCCGCGCCGCGATGAACTTGTTGATCCTCCTCAGGTCTACCACCATCCTGTCCTTTGCCCCGTGCACCACGAAGGTGGGGGATACCCAAGCCGAGCCGGCCGCTGCCGCCTTGCTTATACGGCGGACGTAGCCTGCCTGCACCCACCGCTTCGCCTCCTTGGCACACCAGGAGAGCTCCGCGTCGGGCAGCGGATAGCCTTGCGAGCGGGTGGGCGCGGGGGTGGAGACCCACGGAATACGCAGTCCGTATAGAATCGTGCGCAAAACCCAGGGTCCCGCCCCCAGCGCCTCCCACGCGCGCGCGGCGAGTCGGAGGGTAGAAAAGAATGAGCCGGCCGCCGCCGCCTCGTCCTCCTCGGCCACCACCTTCTCGCGCCGACGCTGCCATTTGCTCGGGCGGCGTCGGGTCTTGCGTGCCTTGGGTGCAGCCACGCCCCCCGGCACGCGAGGGGGCGGGCCCGACCCCCGGGATGGGCGGGGGGTCGGCGAGGCCCGGACCGGCGTGCATCTAGGCGCCTTTGGGGCGCCCCCCTCGGCCGGTCTTGGCCGTCGCGGGGGCCGTGGCGTCGCCGCCAATGCCGCTGGCCTGCCGTTCGCCGTGTCGGCGGGCGGCGAGCTTAACGAAGCTCTCGGTCTGGGCGGTCTGCAGGAACTCGAACGCGGGGCAGTACACAGCGGCGTCCGTGTCCTGGAATACAATCGTGCGTAGAGTCTCCGCAGCTGCTCCATCGGTCGTTGCCAGGTCCAGCACCTTGTACCGCGCGCTGGCCAGCACGAACAGCTGATGGAGCGCCACCCGAGTGTCTTTGTCGAGTGACGATGTCTTGCGCCCGCGCGCCGATGTCGCCTGCTCGTGCGTGAGCTGGCGGTTGTACAGGAATTGCAACCACGCGCAGATGTTGTACACAAACTCGAGGTCGTGCGCGGCCTTGCCGCCGACGCGGGCCTGGGTGCGGGCGTAGCGCGTGTCGCCGATGACGTCAAACGGGGCGGGGAACGCCATCCGGGGGCTGCCGTCGGCCGGTAAAATATAGCCCTGAATAACCGGCGGCGCCGCCCGGACGTTGGCCACCTGCTTCGGGTCGAACGGGCTTACGTACGCCTGCTTATTGCGCCCGTAGTCTTGGTCCCAGTCCTCCTCGTAGTCGCTGTCGTCCAAGTCGTCGCCGTCAGTGGCGTCGTCGCCGTCGTCGGGGTAGGGAGGGCCGCCGCCGCCGCCGCCCGGAGGGCCGCCGCCGCCGCCACCGTCGTCGCCACCGCCTCCGCCGCCGCCGCCGCCGCCGTCGCCGCCTCCGCCGCCTCCGTCTTCGCGGCCGGCACCACCACCGCCACAACCACTGCAGTCACCACCACCGCTGCCGCCGTCGCCATCGCCGCCGTCAGAGCTGGAACTGTTGCTACCGCCGCCACCCCCCGCGGGGGGACCTCCGCCGCCGCCGCCACCGCTTTCCCCGCCGCCGGCGTCGGCGCCGCCACCGCCGCGGCCGCCGCGACGCGTCCGACCACCGCCGGGGCAGGACTTTCCCTCGGGGGCGGGCCCGGACAGGAGGGCCCAGAGGATTGTCAAGAGCCAAAGGGTTGGGTGGGTTACCCAAGAATTACCCGTCGCCCCCCACGAGGGGCCGGGACGGCTGGACAGTGCGTCCGAAAGGCCGTTCCCCAGAAGGGTTGCTGCCGTCAGGAGTGACGACATGGATCGGGGCCTCGTCGAGCCCACCGATGACCGGTAGACGCTGTTTTCCGGAGACGGAAAAACAGCGGACGTGCTGCGCCCAGGCAGTCGGTGGAGGGACGCGGCGGCTTCGCCTCTTATGGCGTGTTGGGGTGCGGGGAAGCGCAGGGAACCCCCGCGGTGTGGCTACCGCGTCGGCGGTGGCGTGTGGCCACCAGCGCTTCAGGGCCTGTGCGGCCCTAAAGGCGCCCCCCAGCAGCTCCGGGTGATCCCGGGGGATCACCCAGCGCCCTAAGTCTTCCGTCTGATAACTATCACGCAAGTCGGCGACGCCCATACGGGGAGTCAATAACCGATAAATCAAAGCATAGATACGTGGGGTTCCCGTCTAAGAGTACCTCGATGCACTGGCCCCCTGCTCTCTCCACACCCCCACGTGGGGCCGCCTGTGTCGCAGCATACCGATGTTGCTCACACAGACTCCGACCTGCTTCTCTTTGCGGTACTCCGGGGAGGCAAGTCGCGATGGGTGGGGCGTTTCTTTCGGCGACACATGTGCGGGAAGCGAAAGACATGCGAGAAAACAGGTGTGGCGCGACCACTCGCCTGCTCGGTGGTGTCTGCAGCCGCCCGCATGGGCAACTTCTGAATTGAAGAGTCCGAGGGCTTTCAGACATGGCGGTCACGAAGTTTCAGGAGAGCAAGTCAATTTTTTTGCAGACAGCGATCTCGAGGACCGCTGTGTGAAATGGCTCTGGCAAGAGTGAAATCTTCCGCCATTCTTCATAATTTCATTTCAACTGCATTTCGTGCTCGTACAACGTCGGTTGCAACTGGTATGTCAGGCCCGTTCCGTGACCCGGGTCCGGGTTTGTGACGGTGTTTGTGACAAGCGTTGACGAACGCTGATTGTCTGAATTCTGCCACGCGTGAAACTTGTTCACGCCGATCCGAGGCATGCCTGGCTTGCGCCATCCGGCCAGAGCCATGTGACGAGGCAGGCTGAATGGCCTGCCTAGAGAAGTAGAACCGATCACGGACGGAGTGACGCAAGAGCTTCTCGATGCAGTGGCGAGGGAGCGGTGTCGAGTACTGTAACCCCACGACACGTAGGACGAGGCCGCAGCAGGTGCGCTGCAGCTGGGCGGGTCACAGCTCCTCCCACCGCACGCAGCAGTCTGCTCAGTCGGCTTTTTTGTATTCGTACGCGGCCACACCGCTTCCCATCACAGCCTGTACGTTCTTTACCTTTTTGCGCTATGAGGGGACCGGTGACGGGGGCCATCCCGCGTCAGACGCCAACCGGAGATGCAGCTGTGTGAGCTTACGCCGAGTGTGCCGCGGTGTGGGCACGCCCCTCTAGTCATTCCCTCCACCCGCGGTGGTGCGTGTCGCCACACGGTGCGCGCCCCAGCGGCCGTGCCGATCATCAATGTTGCTACAAACGTGCGCCAGCGGGCGGACAAAAAGCCGCGGACGATTGAGATTGGAGTCGAGATATTGAATTATCTTGGTGTACTTGCATTCATTGACATCACATATCGATATCCTGCCGGATGTCCCGGAATGCTCTGACCGGTGTGACGCCGGGTTTGTGGCGTAACAAACGCCCAACACAAACCCGGATCTATGTCACGGAACGGGCCTGAAACAAAAAACAGGCTCTTTCTTGACCGACAGTGTTGACACCGCACGTACTGTAGCTACGTGTACTGGAGCTACGTGTACGACACACCCGCTCCACCAACCACGAACCGCTCCACAAACGGCGGTCACCACCTCGCCAGTCCCATACAAACGGGCGCACGGCCGCGCCACACAGCAACGGCATGGCATGAAGAGCAACAAGAAAGCAGAGATGCAGATAAGGACACCGCATGTGCGGCCAGACCGAGGCGAATGTGTCGTCACCACCTCTCCAGTCCCATACAAACGGGCGCACGGCCGCACCACACAGCAACGGCATAAAAAAAAGAGCAACAAGAAAGCAGAAATGCAGATAAGGAGACCGCATGTGCGGCCAGACCGAGACGAATGTGTGGGTCTACCCGACACATCCGAGATACACGAGCAGCAGGAGACAAGAAATAGCACCAGGAAAGCAAGCAACTGTCAAAATATCCCTGGCCAGAGCGAGGCGACGGGGTCCGTGGAGCTATCAAAACGCCTGAGCGACAGGAACATCAGGCAATCCTTAGAAGCCCGCTGCGCGATACGCGCGCCACTGCGCCGCGCGCTCGTTGCGCACTGGGCGGATCTCGTCGTCGTCCTCTTCATCCCAATCGTCCGCGGGCGCTTCGAGGCCATTACCAGGCAGCGGGTTACGGTCGCCGGTGGGCGGTTCATGTCGACCAGGTAGATGCGATGGGAGCGGCTCCAGGCGCATGGGCTGCTGAGGGGTGGGTAGCACGACGCCATTGGGGGCGGCACCTACAACCACGGGCACAGTGGGAGCAGCATCTACAGGCTCACTGCGCGCGGGAGGAGGAGCATCAGGGACGATTACATCCGACTCGCCAAGATGGCGGCTCGGATCGCCCCCATGGACGAGGTGGAGGCCATCGTGGATGTCTGCGTCTTTCGGGAGGATGTCGTTCAGGAGGAGCAGCTCTCGGGAAAAGAGCGCCTGGTGCCCCTGGTTGAGGGCCCCGACACCGGCAAGGAGAGACGGTAGCCCCGCCCGGCTCCGCAGATAAGCACGCACCTGCGAGGGAAGCACATACGAGAGAGCAAAGGGACAGGGGTACGCAGGAGGGGATGGGGACGGATGCTAAAAAACTCACCAAAGTCAGTTCCCTCAAAATTAACAGACAATAGACCATGCACATGAGTCAGACGACCGTTGAACAACAAACGATACACATAGGGGGACCGGTCCGGCACTTACGCGGTACGTGACGTTTGCAACGTGCCCGTACAGGCACCGAACTACGCGAGTCGTCTTGTTGGGACCCGTCCAGCTGACCATCACCGCCGTCCCCTTCAGCTCCTCAATGACATTGGCGAGCACGTCGAGCATGGCCAGGCGACAATACGCATCCTTGATGAAAGAGTCATCACGAAGAAGGTCCGTACACTCGTCGGGCGTCTGCTTGAGAACGTGGCGGGTGGACGTCCCGGGCGGAGCGGTCCACGCCCCGATGCCCTTGAGCGTATGCAAGCGCTTGACAAACGTAGAGACGGCGACCGACGACAGGGAGCCATTCAAGTGCCACAGCACGCGCTTAATGTACTGGTAGGCGGCGATGAGCGCCATCCCCTTGGCCGGCTTACGAACTGGCAGCATCATCTTTTCCTGCAACTTAATGGCTGCGTCCGCCTCGGAGATCCCCATCACCATTGCTGTGACGCCCAACAGGCGGGAGTTGACGGTGTTCGAGCTTGGGTACACCATCATTGATGAGGACGCCGTGCGGATCTCCTCCATCAGGGCTTCCAGGAATAGGTCCTACAAAAACCGAAGCAGGCAGAAAAGAAGCAACAGGGACGACCGGAGCAGTAAAAGGAAACCCGTGTCAGATCTGAGCCACGGGCAGCCGATAAGGTCAAAACACCGAGTGTCTGTACGGTGTCACGGCGGTGACAAACACAGCACACCGACACTCGACTTGCAGTCGGTACACCACGGGCATTCACAATGCAGGAAAGAAAGCACAATAGGCAACATACCTGAATCTCGGTCACGATAGTGACGGAGCCCCGCGCATCGACAGGGCCACCACTCTCCTCGCCACCAGTAGGCTTTTGTAGACGGTCCCCGAGGATGTTCAGGGTGCGATCAATACCCGAAAGGCGCTCGAGGACGACTCCGCTACCGGTCTCACGACCATCCGCTGCCGCAGCGATACTGTCCATGCGACGCAGAGCTGACGCCGACTGCGACTTGACGAAAACAAGCTCTGTGCGGAGCCTCGTTATCTCCCGACGCACGGACGAGAATCCGCTCCGCAGCGCGTCGTGAATGTCCAGCAGCGAGAAGTTGCCCTGATCGCCACCGGCACCAGCTCCAGTAGGCCCGGTGGTGGACAGCGCACGCGCCGCGCGAGAGATATCGGCGCGTCGACGCTTCCTCGACGACGGGCCCGTGCGGCGGGGCGAGGTCATCGGCGTGGCCGCCACCACAGGCGACGCAGGGAAGGTGACGTAGGCGATGACGAGCTGGTCGTCATCCATCTCCTCGCTACTCTCTTCATCTGGAAAGGTGGCACCAGACATCGGCGGAGACAGGGGTGGCGATAGAGGCAGCGAAGGTTGAGGTGGCGGCGGAAGCACTGGCGTCCCCAAGGCGCGCTGGGGCTGTGACGAAGACCCCGCATTGGCACGGGCCGACGCGTCGCGACTGGAAAAAGGGGAGGACGCAGGCGGGAGCGGCGGGCGCGCAGCCGCCAAACTGCGACGAGCACTGGAGAGTGCAGCTTGCGCACCCGGAATCCTGAAAGTGGCCGGACAGATGCGCGGGAAGCGGCTCTGCGCAGCAAGATGCCCGGCCAGTGCGTCCGCGGCAGAACGAACGGGGTCGACATTGGTGCCGGCCTCCTCGCCAAGCCGACCCGTCTCGTTGCCTCCCGTTTACTCAATCCCGACGCCGACCTCTGGGGCGACCGGACCCGCGTCGCGGTTGGCCATGTCGACTACCTCGAGGTTGCTCCCCTCCGTCGCACTGTCGTCCACCACACGAGCGCCCCCACCACCACCTCCCACGCCACCACCGGAGCCCGACCCAGACCCAGAGCCGGAAGCTTCACCACCACTGCCAGAACCCGACCCAGACCCGCCAGAGCCGGAAGCTTCACCAATGCCGGAGCCCGAGCCAGAACCGGGGACCGACTAGTCTCCATCGTTAGAACCACCCTCGGAGTCGGAGCCCGAATGTGGGGGCGTCGGCGGACCCGCAATCATGCGCGCAACAGACGGTGCGGTTATCACTGCGGAACGGCGCACAAACTTGCTCTTACGACCCGGACGAGGTAGGATCGACCTGTCCCACTTCGAGCGGAACCCCAATGTCCGCACCGGCGGCTTAGCCTTTGGCGACGCCTGGGGCGGGACCGCTTCAGGTACAGTGTTGACGAATTCGCCCTGGGGGGTGTCTACAGGTGTGTCCGGGGGCGCCCCTCCGGCCTCTGTCGCAACGCCGACAGCAGACGCCCCGTCAGAAATAGTCACAGGCGTGGAATCAGTCTCACATGCCCCGGAAATCTTCGACGGGGCGCCGTCTGTCACAGCCGCAGCTGCGGTGGCCTCCTCCGTCCGAACCTCCACTTTTTTCTCGTAGAGGGCGATGCCGAGGGCACCACTGAACTTCAGCATCGGCTGAAAACAGCTGGTAGAGGGAGTACCGCCAGCGGCAGCCGGAGACGGAAAAGTCCAAGCGGCCGGGTTGTCGACGTCAATCGGGTCATCAGCGCGCCGGACCTTGGCGGGACCCTTCCCCTTCGTTGACGGGATCGGGGTGGTAGACGGACGGCCGTCGATGTCAATGATATCGTCCTCCAGGGTGCGCTTGGCCGACGAGTGTGTGGCGTGCTCCCCGCTTCCCCGCGTGGGCGGGGGCGGTGCCATCGCTGTAGACGGTCGCTGGGAGTTCCAGCAAGGGTGGGGTGCGGACCAAAAGAAAGAGGTGTGGGGGGGGGAGGTGACAGCGGTGCGAGGTGCGAGGTTGAGAAGGAGGCGGGCGACTTTGGGTGGGGAGTGAGCAAGGGGGGGGCGCCGGCGCGCGGGGCAACCGATTGACTGGGCCTTATGTACCCGCCGGCGCCTGCCGCAAGGCACGCGCCAGTCCCCAGCTGCGAGATAGACAGAGCGTACTCACTGGAGACGGCAGCAGCCTCCGGGAAGCGCGAGGCGCGCCACAGACGACCAAGCAAGGGAACAGGACGACGGGACCGCTACCTACCAGATGCAAAGTCATAGCGATGATACAAAGACGGTGACAGGCGTCGTCCCGGTGACCCCACAGTTACACGATAGCGAACAATACCAGCCGTCACCCACGCCCGCCACTCTCGCGTTGGGACCACCAACCAAGCGGTCCCCGTTCACCACAAACTCGGCGTGTACCCGGTGCAAGAACTCTGTGAACGAAACCGTACTCACCTCCCTCCTTGTTGACATAGCGATGGGGCCGACCACAGACCCATGTCAGAGGTGCAAAACTCACCGTGCCATGGACGGTCGCGCGAGGAGGAAGGGGCCCCGTCAGTGTGTCCGCCTATCGTAAAGCGGTGACGGGGGTTTGAGGAGCCGCCCACCACCCTGCGGCGATGGGTGGCTGACGCGTAAAGGACGCTTGGGGGGCAGCGGGGCAGATCGGAAGAGCGTCGTGTAGGGAAAGAGTGTAGATCTCGGTGGTCGCCGTATCATTAAAAAAAAAA
>ENA-ORXC01002176-ORXC01002176.1-marine-metagenome-genome-assembly--contig:-NODE-2176-length-10867-cov-6.766636_pt1 | contig 10867 bp, 12 predicted proteins | sample MGYA00237865_ERZ511478 | MGnify/ENA metagenome assembly ERZ511478 | reverse complement strand
GGTCACCCCAGGGACGCTGCTGCGCGGCGGGGGGTGGTTGCCCCCACCCCCGCCCCAGGGGGGAGACGGGCGGCGCTGCGGCCAGCCGTCTGCCGGCGCAACTGGCCGTGGGGCGGGCGGGCCAGCAGGGGGCACGGGCGGGGGCGACGGGGGGCGCCGCGGGGCGGGCCAGCGGCCGCTGCGGTCGTGGACCCTCCACGGTGCCCGCCGTGCCGACAGTCCGGCGCTTCCTGACACGAGATGGGGGACGGACACGCGGACCCCCCGCCGAGGAGCAGCGTCCGACGCTCATCCAGCGCGGTGCGGGTGGACTGGACTGTACCGACGTGCGCCCAGAGCGCGAAGGAGGGATGCCACGACTGTCATCCGCCGGTCAGCGCCGGGTCGAAGCGCATCGCCAGGGTGTCCACAGAGACCAGAGGTGCACCTGCATCCCCTCTAGACGCGCTGTCAGGTGGTGGTGAGCTATCCCAGCGGGGATGGGGCTGTGAGGCAGCAACACGCCGTGCCGTCCGTCCCGCCCTTCGTTATGGGAACCGTGTGGCGGTCACGAGGTGCCACGCTTTGCTGTTTGGGGACCTGCCAACAGGCGTTCTTGGTTGCTCTCTGCGGGACAGATACCAACACGCCGACTGGCGCAGACACTTGCACAATTTTCTCTCTCTGTTTGAGGGGCCCATTGATGGGGCGGATGAATTGCTGTCTTCCCAATTTTGGCTGGTGTGGTCCAAGTCAAGACAGGGGTTCTGGGTCAACTGCCCATTGGTCAATCCAAAATTTTCCGGCGAAATGGATGGCTGAGATACAGTTTCGCAATGTTGATCACCCCTCTTGACATCGACGGCATCGGCCGAAATCGGAAAGACGGCGATACTTGTGATCAAGCAAGTGGAACCTTGACCCAGACCCGGACACAGCCAGCACCTTCGTCCGCTCCCGCCAACGCCACCGCCGTCGCGCGTCCGGCGGCCGTGGCCATCTGTCCGTTTGGGTCGCCGGCCTTCCACTGCGGTTGTTGGTAACCCGCTCGGGTGGTTCCCCACCCGCTTCCATCGATGGCGTCGTCGTCTAAGCGGTCCTCGGGCGGGGGTGGCGCGCGCATCCTCCCGCCCGAGGTCAACCGCATCCTGTACGTGCGCAACTTGCCCTTTAAGATTTCCGCGGCGGAGCTGTACGATATCTTTGGCGCCCACGGGGCGGTGCGGCAGGTGCGGCTGGGCGTGGCACCAGCGACGCGCGGCACCGCCTACGTGGTGTACGAGGACATTTACGACGCCAAGGCGGCGGTGGAGCGGCTGAGCGGCTTCAACGTGGCGGGCCGGTACCTCATTGTACGTTGGTGGAGGCGTGTGTGGGCTGTGACAGTGCGTGTTGTGATGGCTCTCTGTGTGTGTATCCCGTGGCGAGCGAGCGTTGCTCTTGGAATGCACCGGAGCAGTGTACTGATTTCGGGTTTGTCTGTTGTCTCCCCTCGCTCGTGTGCTGTGTCGGCCTCTGCTGTGTGTACTTGCATGTGATACCTCCTTTTCGTGTAGGTACTGTATCATCAGCCCCGCAAGATGCAGATTAAGGCGTCCCAGCAGGCGGCGCCGACTGGCGACGCCGCGTCTGCGTCGACACCCCTTTTGTGACTTTCCCTCACTGGACCGTGTGCTCGCTCGTCGGGCGGTGCGTTGTGCTGATCGTGCGTGCGGCACTAGGCCGCCTCAGCATCTGGGGGCTGGCGTTCTTGGCGGCTCGAGGCTGCCGCCCGGTGTAGCCATTTCCCGCCCATCTGCTGTCCTCTCGCCATCCGCACCCCTCCAGCTACCCGACTTGCTGCTTCGTCATCCTCTGCCCCCCCTCTCCCCGGGCTCTCCATGTCCTTTTCATTTTTCGCTCGTCTCCCGGCGCACGCCACGATTCTACGTTTGCTGTGCACCCTGCGTGCGGCCATCAACCTTTCGCGCTGCCGCAGTGGGATTGTCGGCCTGGACCTGAAACTCGAAGCGGCACCCCGTGCATGTCCACCGTCTCCCACGCGCGCTGCTCGCACGCCCCTGCCTTCCCTCGATCCCTCCTGCCTGCGTTCTTACCCGATGGCTGGTGACGCCGCGGGGCAGGGGCGGGGGCACCCACGCACGCGTGTGCGTGCGCCGCTCGGTCGCCACCGCTTGGAGCCGGGGCCCGCGCCACAAGCGTCCACCCTTCTGCCACCGTCACGTCTGTCGCGGTTGTGGCGGCCAGTGATGCCGCCACCGCGGTCGATGCGACAGCTTCGCCCGTTGCGGCATGTGCGGTGGCCTTCTCGGCCGCGGGGCGGAAGTGTGTCCGTCTGCGTCTTCGTCGATCTTGGTCACCGCGGCCGCCCCGGCTGCCGCGGCGCCCTCAGCGTCGGCCACGTGGTGCTCTCCAGTCGATCGCATCGGTCTGGCCATGATTGGTGCGGCGTCAGCTGCGGATGCCGCCGCCTCGTTGGCAGCCAGGCGGGCGTGCATGTGGGCACATTCCGCATTGACCGTCTCCCGGTCGGCGGTGGCTGCCTCGAGGCCGCGCCGCCTTGCGTGGGCTACCTGAATCGCGGCGGCCTTTCACTTTGACGGCAGCCACCGCGGCTTCTACCGCTCACCATGCGTCGAGGGGAAGCGTCGGTGGTGATCCGTTGCACCTGCTGGCCAAGGAGCGGGACGCAGCGGAGTGGGATGGGGGGAAGAGACCAGAGGGTAAAGAAGGGGATGCGAAGAAGAGCAGGAATGGAGATGCACGGATGGAGCGGCGAAGGACAAGCAAGACATGCGTGGAGCGGCGCAGTGGGAGGAGGGAGGGGGGGTGGGGTGGGCGTGCCGCTGCTGCCGCCGGGCAGGCGAAATGCTCTGTGAACATCCCAAACGCACACACGAAGGCTGACGTGCTACTCAGGCCCCGTCTAAACGGCCGGTGTCTGAGCACGTGTTTGGGCGGATTGCAGGCCCGCAAGTCCGTGTCCGAGCACGACCGGGCTGTGCCTGTCTTAACGAGACACATATCGAAGGAGTGCTCGCGAGATAAAAGTGGCCTGCTTTACAGTGTCAGCTTGCATCTCTGGCAGGGGGGCTTTCGCTCGACGAGCGGCAAGTTCGGCTCGTCTGCCGTGTTCGGAGTGCACGGGAAAAACAGAAAAAACCCGAGCACGCTTGTCTAGCACGCTTGCAAGTTCGCCCAAGTGCTTGTCAGACACATCCAATTCCGAGTGTGCGGAAGGTGTTCGATCGCTCAGGCCCTGTCTTAACGGATGCGTTCGACCCTTGTCTGGACACTAATACAGGCCTCCTATTGGTCAGACAGGTGGCGGAATGAATGTCTGGCCAATCAGCACTCTGTATTCTCGTCTGAGACTCTTCCGTCAAGACAGGGCCTCACTCACTCAGGCCTAGTCTACACGGCGAGCGACGTGAACGTGAATCGGCACCAATATGAACATAAGTCCGCCAAAAAACGCGTGATGTGGTGCCGTCTTTCTTCACGGCACGCTCGAACACACTGTGCCAGAAGTTTATGGTCAGATCTGGCAGATCGTACCGTGGGTGAATCGCGACTCAAATCGTGGCAAGCGGTGGTGCATTGCTGCACGGGGGGTGGCGAAGCTGCCTACGCTGGCTTCTCTCGAGAAGTGACGGGTCTCCGATCTCTTGATCCGAGTGGTGCAGTCGTGAGGAGCCTTCTCGTCCAATCATTCCTGCGAAAGCCAAAGGACGGAAATGGCACATTCCTTTCCAACACGTTCACGTGCGCGAGATATTAGAAAAACTCTCGAGCACGTGAACGTGTTCGGCTTGAATGCGCCGAATGAGCCCGTTTCGGCTCGTAAGTCTTTTGTGTGCGGGATCGCACGGTCGGCCGGATTGGGTATAAAAGTATTAGCGTGATTGGGGTGTGCTTGGAACGAAGCGCTCCAATTGGCTAGCACGTGTCTGAGCACGCCGTGCACGCGCCGTGTAGACTGGGCCTCGGCCTATCGTTAGGTTTTGAAATAATTAACAATAGGCTGTCGTGCGCTTTGAGAAGGCATCTCAGCCATCGATCTAGTGATTGGATGTGCCCCCGCCACGAGTCAGCGACATGAGCCACGAATCATCCGGCTCAAAGGTGGCGATTGGTCATTCATTTCTTTCGGAGGTCATATCCGGCTGGACCCCGCGTCACCTGCCCAGAACCGCTCATTCGCAGATTCTGGTTGTAGGATTTCGTGCTGTTCGAACCCATCACTGGTTGATAGTAGCTTTCAGAAAAAAGTTCCGATCTTGCTACAAACTGTGCAAAAAGCTCCTGGTGAACTCCCGCGAATGTCTTTGATGAATGCGCGTGGCGGCGGGCGACAAGCGCGGCGGGCACTGCCGCCGCCGCCGCCGCCGCCGCCGCCGCCGCCGCCGCCGCCACCGCCGCCGCCGCCGCCGCCGCCGCCGCAGCGTCGGCGGCTGGCGCCACGAGGCGGGGCGCGATGGGCGAGCACCGCACACGCGGCGGCGCGAGCGCGTGGGGGGCCAAATCCCCTGCCGCAGCGGCGACTGGGGGACGGCGGGCGCCCCTTGCGTAGCGGGCTCTCCCGCACGCGCGCGTCGCGCGGGCGGCGCCCGCGCGGCCGCCTCGGGTGTCGGCCGCCGCCGTGGGCGGCGACGGCGGCGCGTCGACGGCGGACGCCCGCCGTGGGCGGCGCTGCCGAAAGGCGGCGGCATGGCAGTGCGCGGCGGGCCATGGACGGGGGCGGCCGGAGGGGGTGGTGGGGTGCGGCGTGTTGCCCGGGCGCGAGCGGCCAGCGGCGCCGCCGCCCGCGTCGGGCCGGCTGGGGCGGCCACGGTGGGACGCTGCGGCCACGCGGCCGGCGGTGGAGACTGCCGCCGCCCCCGTGCACCTCGATTATTGGCTATTGGCCAGCGACTGCGCGGTGGGTGGGGGGCGCCGCCGCCGCCGCCGCCGCCGTCGCCGTGGCGCCCCGCCGCCACGGCGTCTGCGCCGTTGCTGTGTCTCGTCGAGGAGACGGCGGCGGCACTGGGGGAGGGAGGCGGTGGGGCAGTGCCACGCTGCTGCCGCGTCGCGCTCGGCTGGTGCGCCGCGTGCACCGTCGGACGGCGCGGGGCGCGGCGACCGCACCAGTGCGGGCGCTGCGCCGCCGTTGATGGCGACGCCGCGCTCTCCTGCCGTTAGTATCATGCTGCATGACTATAAGTCGACACCGATGCCTCTGTTCCGAGTCCGTACCTACCCACCTGGGAAGAAACACCGAGTCAACCGACAGCCAGCAGTCAAAGAATGAAGGAACTCCGCATTAGCAGCTAACTAACAGATTCTACCAAATAGACTCTGAAATCAGGGAGTGCACTAGATTGAGGCCGTATTTCTTCTGGTTATAATTACGAACTCGAGTAATGCCAGCCGGCGCTCATGTCGGTGACGAGCGGTGTCGCTCACCGTTGCTGCCGCCCCGTTGCTAAAGCACCAATGCGTAATGTGTACATGAATCCAGGACGCTGTGGGCGCGGTCGGGAATACCGATCCCTGCCTCTCTGCCGTACCAACCAATGAGTGACTCTGCCCCCTTCCCCGCCGCCGAGCGCCGGGCAGCGGAACCTCAGTAACAGAGGCGGCGGCAGGGAAACGCCGTCCGCGACGCACTCACACTACCGCAAGACATCCGTCGCTCTGAAGGGACATCCCTGCTCACGCAGTTTCCGTCCAGATTGGCACGCCGCGGGGCGCCCGCCGCCGACGCGTTTGCGTCAGCAGCGACTCTTCCTGCCGCCCGTGTCGCCGGTCGACGCCGGCGTCGGCGCCGCTGATTGGCGGCCAACTACGGTTAGGGTAATGGCGGCGGTGGGCACACCGGGCACGCAGTAGCTGTTCGGCGGATGGCTCCGGTGGCGGGGGCGGGTGCGCGTCGCCGTGCCGGCCACTGCCACAGTGTATTGCATTGGGAATCCCTGACGCAACTACATTTCCTACTCCCAGAAACTAATTATCTGGATACGTAGCCCCCACGAAGTCGATTAGGGCAGCCGTACTAAGACCATAGGAGGCTTCCAAGCCAGTTGCTTTCGCACAGAGATCGGGACAGTCTTCATGGTGAGAGGCAACAGCCGCGAAAAATCAGGGTATCCTCATGCCTTACAACTCGCACGAGGCAACGTGCGTCTATTGTGTTGTTGCGTGAACGACAAGCCCTGCGGCGACTACCAAAAGGTTCAGGCCAAGCCATGGTACAGTACGTTTGACGCAGCTCGCGATGAACAGGTTCTTGTCCGAAGAGCAGACGGTCAATCTATAGCACACCGTCGGCAACCTGCGACGACCACACTTTGTGGCACAAGTCATCCCAAGTCGCTTCCACTGAAAAGCATTGCGCGAGAGGGAAAGTTTTAACCGGATGTTCGAAATGTTAAACCCTTTTCATATTCGGCCCTGCCCTTATTTTCAAAAAAAAAAGCTTGTGTGTGCATGGAATGGGGGCCCCGAAAAGAGCCACCGGCTGCTTTGGAAGCACAGATTCGCACTTAATGTTTTTGCGAAGGCCAGTAAATACAACGAAATGCAAACGCCCGTGTTTAATTTCGATTCACCAAAGAAAAACAGCGGAGAATAGAGTCAAGAAAAATGAAAAAAACGGAGAGAGACAAAGGGGCACAAGGATATTTTTAAGGCTACGAGATACTCTTCAACACGCCACACCACATGCAAGACATGCAAAAAAGAGCTACTTGGCATGGCGACCACGTTTGGCGGGGCGCGGAGTCACGGGCCCGTCCTCTGCCTCAGCCTCTTCTTCGGCCTCCTCCGCCTCGGGCACCCGCTTTGTGCCCCCACCCTCCGCGCGCCCGGCAGGAGCGGGGAGACTCTCCAGGGACAGCACCGACGTTGCGAAAGGTGGCGCATCACCAGCGGCTGCGCGCGCAGCCGCGCGCGTGACCAAAACCGAGGACGTACAAGCGCCACCCGGTTGGGGTGACACGTTCCGCGCGACGCCGTCGGACGCAGCCACCGCCGCGGAACTGCAGGCGCCCGAAGACTTGCGCTTAGACGCTGCCTTCCGCCGCAGCGCCGCATGGTCGGCCTTGAACACCTCGTGCTCCATGACAGACCGGCTCCGCGGCTCCCTGCTCCACAGCAGCAGCAGCGCCGCCATCGCCTTCTTGTGTTTGAAATGGTTCTCGCTGGTAGGGATGGCTTCGAGGAAGATGATGATCGACCTCTCCCCCTGCCGCGACACGTCCGCGTCCGCCTCGTTGCCGTCCGTCGCCAGAGGCAGCTCGGCCGGCAACACGCTGCCCGCTTTCGCCGCCGCCCTGACAAACGTGGCCGGGAGGAAGCTTGTGGGCACCTTGACGCCCAGGGGCCAGCGCGGCGCTACCACCGTGCCGTCGTCCGACTGGTTGGGCAGAATCATGTGAAACCTCCACCAGGAGAAGCCGTCCTGGATCAGCCGTGGGGCCAGCCCGAACCTCATAGCGAAAAAGATGACAACGGCCTTGAGGGTCGCCCGCAGCAGCTGCACAGTGGCGCGGCGGTTGAGGAACAAAGAAGCCATGAACGCACGCGCTGCCAGGAGCGGCGTCACAGGGTCCGGGGCGCTCACGTACTCCAAGACCAACGGCAAGAGTGGCGCTGCTGCCTCCGTGTCGTTGCTAGAGTCGCCGGCGGCCACCCCACCGTCGGCGCCCGTGGAAGAGCGCGCCACGCCGCCCTCGTCCCCACCCTCGGAGGCACTCTCGTTGAGGGAGCCCGACGACCGCGACGCCGAGTGCGCGCGCGCCACCTGACGGGCCAGGCGCTGGATACAAAAAGGCGGGGGGAGAACGGAGTCGGCCGGAGAGGTAAACACCAGGGGCTTCGGAATAATGATTCGGATGAAGCACCGTTCTGTAAGCAGCGGCATCCTGCTCGCAGCAACATCTCATGTTCATCAGTCTTTCCACGAAGAGCCTGAGCATGACGTGAGCGTTCCAGCAGTGTCTTCCGTTTTGCTCTCACATTGGATGGCGAGAAGATTCCAACGGATATATCCGGATATATCTGGATATATCCCAGATTCTGCTGAAAAACCCGGATTCTGAAAGGCCCTGGTAAACACCTCCAGGTGTTCCTCGTCCTCCGCCAAGGCAGACAGGGGGGTGGAGGAGCTCGGCGTGGCCACAACGCGGCGGCCGCCACGGTGGAGGGTGCCTACCGGCCACGCCCGAGTGTCCGTTGTGAGGCGGTTGCTCGAGAGGATGTCGAGCCTGCGGCAAAAAGTGTGCGCCTGTCCGAAAACACGGAGCACGTCAGGGTCTACATACGGCCCCTGCCCGTATACGCTGGCCCAGCGGAGATCCCCCCCCGCCGAGACGCCGGACATGTGGATGAAAATCCGCAGGTCGTCTATACCGTCCTCCACGGCTGCAGCGTTGGCGACCATCGCCGCCGCCGCCTGCAGTGTCTTTGACGACTTATTACGGCCGTTGACAGCGTTGATGTACCATCAAAACAGCTGCATCGCCACCGTCTTTCCGCTGCTGAACGTACGCGAGCGCGCGCGCGTAGCCGCCTCAGTGGCCTCCTGCAACGCCGCAAAGGCTGCCGTCCCCGCCAGCGGAGTAGGTGCAGCGGCGCAGCCCGTCGAAGACGCGGTCCCCACTGGTGTCGACGTCGGTGCCACCGAGGGCGCCACCGTGGGAACCACCGTCGGCAACACCGTAGGCGCCATTGTAGGCGCCACCGTCGGAGCCACCGTGGGCACCACTGTCGTGGTCACCGCGGGCGCCACCGAAGGCGCCACCTGCGGGCGCCAGCGTAAGCGCTACAGCGGGCGCCACCGTAGGCGCCACCGTGGGCGCCATCGTGGGCGCCATCGTGGGCGCCACCGTGGGTGCCACGGTGAGCGCCACCGTTGGCGGCACCGCGGGAACCACCGTGGGCGCCACCGTGGGAGCCACCGTGGGCGCCACCGTGGGCACCACCGTGGGCGCAGCCGTGGGCGCCACCGTTATCGGTACCGTGGGCGCGACCGTCAGCGCCACTGTGGGCCCCACCGTGGGTGCTACCATCATCGCCACCGACGGCGCCACCGTCGGCGCAACCGACGACGCCACCGTGGGCGCCACCGTCGTCGCCACCGTGGGTGTCACCCTTGTCGCCACCGCGGGCGCAACCGTGGGCGCCACCGTGGGCGCCATCGTGGGCGCCACCGCGGGCGCCACCGACGGCTCCACCGTCTGCGCAACCGACGGCGCCACCGTGGGCGCCACAGTCGTCGCCAGTGTCGGCGCCACCGTCGGCGACACCGTCGGCGCCACCGAAATGCCTGAGTTAAAAAAGTCGCTCACCGCTGCTGCGGCTGTCGATGCATGCGCGACGCCTACCCTCGTCGGAAACAGCTTGTCGGACGGCGCCGCCGCTACCAACACGAAGCCCGCACGCGTCGGCGTCGGCGTGACCGTCAAGCCCGATGTGGCCAGCGCCAAGTCCGCGCGCAGCGGCAACGGCGCGATCATCGGCACCGGAGTGGCCGACGCGGTGCCCGTGGGCGGAGCCGTCGCCGGCGCCGTGACCACCGGCGGCGACGGCGCCATGACCATCGCCTTCGCCAAGACAGTCGAGCGTACCACCCCGTCCACCGCGGCAGCGGGGGTCGTGGAGGACGCGACGCCCGCGGTCGTCGCCGTCGGCGCCACCATCACCGCCACTGACGAGGGCGAGTCGACAACCCCGCCCGTCGCAGCCGACTGGAAGACGGCGGCGGCATTGTCTGTCGGAACGATCGTCGGCGTCATAAAAGCCCCCGAGTAGACCACCACGGCCTCCGTCGGCTGCTCCGGCGCGCCCGCGTCCCGGTTGGCTGCGAGTTCGGAAGAGATAGTCCGCGAGTCGTTGACGATCATCGGCAACGAGGAAGACTTGGAACGCTGGGCGGGCGTCGCCGGCGGGGCCATGACGACGGGGGGAGAGCTTGATACCGGGCGTGGGGGAGGGAGGATCGGGGGGGAGGGGTGGCTTGAGGATAGGTGGTCGGTGAAGGGGGATGCCGGAGAGGGGCAGGTACGGTCGAGGAGGGGCGGGGGGAGGAAGGAGCGAAGACGTCGATGATATGACTGTGGATGCCGGGCCGACCGAGTAGAGAAGACCACCGCTCGCAGAGTGGCTCTTATAGCCGCCGCCACACGGGACCTCACGACGACGAGCGGATGCCCCGCCCCGACAGCCACGCAACGCCACCAAGAGGTAGCGGCAGAAGAGCGTCGTGGTGCCAAAAAGCAGCGGCGCGGCGGGCCACAAAAAACGCAGCCACCACCCCCCCATAGGGTTCCCGTAGTAGCCGCCCACGGCATCCTGCCAACCGCCTGCGTGGCGCCGCGCGGTGCCAAAAGGCGGCGGCGAGGCGGGACGCAAAAAGCGCGGCCACCACCCCCCCATGCGCCCCTTCCATCAGCCGCCCACGGCGTTCTGCCAACAGCCGGCGTGGCGCTGCGCGACGCCAGAACTCGGCGACCCTCCGGCCCGCAAAAAGAGCGGGCACCACTTCCCCATGGACCCCCCCAGACGCCGCCCGGGGTGCCCTGCCAACCACCGGCCTGGCTGCGCGCAGCGCTAAGACTGGGCGTCGCGGAAAGAGGCAAAAAGGGCGGCCACCATCCCCCCACAAGCCACCCCGAGCGCCGCCCAGGGTGCCCTGAGGACGGCCGGCCTGGCGCCGCGCGGCGCCAAAACAGCGTCCCAGCCCCGCCAATACCCCTATTAACTGCCGCATTGGGCGCCCTTCCGACCGCCGCCGATGCGCCGCGGCGCCAAAAGAGCGGCAGCGAGCCGCGTCGCGACGGGAGTGGTCCTTGGAAGCCGGGACCCCCCCCCAAGCCGCCATCCCACGAGCCCGGCCGACCGCCGTCGC
>ENA-ORXC01002175-ORXC01002175.1-marine-metagenome-genome-assembly--contig:-NODE-2175-length-10875-cov-4.913410_pt1 | contig 10875 bp, 11 predicted proteins | sample MGYA00237865_ERZ511478 | MGnify/ENA metagenome assembly ERZ511478 | reverse complement strand
TTGCAGAGAGTAAAATGAAATATCCAATTATGAGTACCCGAGACGTTTTACTGTGCTTGAGTTTATGATATTCTATGTTAAGTAGTCGTAACATCTGGTTGGTTAGTTTTTAGTTAATTCAAGGAATTGCTCTTCAAGGCTTTCTTTACGCTTTACGAGGTGCGTAAGGACAATTCCTTGCTGGTGTAGTTGGGTATTTAACGTTTTCGCGTCAAGCGGATTTGTCAAAAACCCCGTGAGTAGATCATCTTTAATAGTTACGTCCCCAAAATCCGCATGACTTTCTAAATACGTTTTTAATAATGCAAGATTGTCTGAGCGTAGCTCAAAAAATCCGTGGCTAGCATTCATGGCATCTACACGTCCAGCATAAAGTTTTACTCCTTTACGTAAGATCACAACATGCGTACACACTTTTTCTACCTCGTCTAGTAAGTGAGACGCAAGCAAGATGGTTGTGCCACCTGCTGCAATGTTTTTTATAATCTCTCGTATCTGGTGTATTCCTTGAGGATCTAAACCGTTAGTAGGTTCGTCAAGAATTAAAATCTCTGGATCATTAAGTAGTGCAGAGGCGATAGCAAGACGCTGTTTCATCCCAAGCGAATAGGTGCTGAATTTGCTATGCATACGATCTAGCAGGCCAACGACTGTGAGCTTTTCTTGAATTTTATCTTGAGAAACTCCTTTGATTTTACAAACGAGCGCAAGATTTTGAGCCGCTGTCATGTATGGGTAAAAATTAGGCCGCTCTATAATAGCGCCTACTTTCTTTAAAGCATTATGTGTAGTGTCTGACCCATCAAACCAGTGAAAGGTTCCTGCTGTGGGATTTACCACATTAAGGACCATTCCTAGTGTGGTAGATTTACCACTTCCGTTAGGTCCTAAAATTCCGTAAACATTCCCTTTTTCTATAGTAAAAGAGAGATCATTTACAGCCCTCACAGGGCCAAAATGTTTTGTGAGATTAGTAATGGTTAATATAGTTTCCAATATGTAGCCTGTTTTTAATTGCTTGTGTTTACAAGACGCCTGTCTGGACTATTTGTTACAAGCCTTTAGTATCTTTACTCAAAAGCATACACCTCATGGAGAAAAAGTTAATGTCAAAGAAGAAACCTTCCTTTCCTGTAAACGAGAAACTTCTCGCTTATCTAGATAATTACGGAAGAACTACTAAGGTTTCTATTTCTTACGAAGACTTATTGCGCTTTACTGGTGGCATCACAGTGTTTGACAAGGAAGATAACGACACGCTATGGATACGCGTGTACTATCCAGAATTTGAGCAAAATGAGATCGAGTATAACCTTAAAAGTATCTATACCCAGCTACACTCTGATGGTAATGAAAATATCTTTGACTACTTAAAAATTGCGGGTATAGACTATTGCACCTTTGGAAACTCAAAACCCTTCCGTATTAAGGTGATGAATATGTATAATAACAACTTCATTTACTTTTATGTAAAACAAGCAGACGCCAGTAGGATTTATGGCCTAGAACTTGAGCACATTCTTTCTCCTAATAGAATTAATTTTCTTGTTTTTCAAAATACGCTTATAGAAGAACATATTGCTGGTATCCCTGGTGATGAATTTATTAAAGACCACCTTGAGGAATGTGATGACATAGGCCTTGCTCAAATAGCAAAGGAGTTTGTAAAGTTTAATGAACGCTGTATGATTACACTCTTAGGCGATATGAGAGCATATAACTTTGTGATTATACCTACGCATGATTTTGATTTAGTTCGTTATAAAATACGTGCTATAGATTTTGACCAGCAGTGTTATGAAGGTAATTTTAAAGTATACCAGCCAGCCATTTTTAAAGAAAATATCAAACTTGTGCGGCTGGTTGCAAAACGTTTAGGTAACAGATCTATAGAGCAATATCGCAATGAAGAAAGGGCATTACTCGCAAAGAGGATCATAAATGGTAAAAAACGACTCACAAGATTACTAAGAGTGATGGCTACCGATAATATCGCGCCTAGAGCACACGTAAAAGAACTAAGAGCAGATATCTATAATTTTACAAACGATTTAAAATTTAGACGTGCGGCAAATATGGGAGCGGTACTAAGAGCAGCATTAGAATTTGTGAAGCGCAACTACGAAGACATCAGTTTAAAGAGACTTATAAAAGATATATAACGCTTTATAAATAAACTAGTGACATAAAAAAAGCGTAGCACTTAGTGATACGCTTTTTTTGTATAAGGAATTGTTATTACTATTTCTGTTCTTTATTGAAATACACAAGATAATAGTACATCTGTTTTTCCTCATCCCATCCTTTTTCAACAAACTTCTCTGCGCTTTCTCCATTGATAAAATCAAGCTTTATCTGGATATTTGTATCAAGATTAATAACACTCTTGATCTTCTTGCGTTGTGCTGTTACCGCTTTATTACTTATTGAAAAATCGGTGAGATCTTCTATCTTATATTGAGGTGATTGCTCTGCCTTATAATTACGAAACTCAGGGATTAAATCTGGATTTTCAATTACTTCATTCATAAAAGCCGACTCGTCAAAGGTGTCGTTCTTTGCAAAGTGGTTTACTGCACGGTTCATAAAAAGTACTTCCTCCTTCTTATCTTCGGCCGGTAATACTACGTCTTTTGCAAAGTCTTGACAGAATTTTAAATACTTTTTTGTGTAAAAGGTTTCATCTTCAAAAACCTCTACGCCTAAGAAATTCTCAAGCCAGTATTTTGTATCATAACGGTTTGCATCTACAGACAGTACTTTATAGCCCTCATCTGCCTTATGATTAAAAATCAAACACCCTTTATCAAGTTTATTAAGATTTATTCCTTGCTCGAGGATCATTTTAAGGTTTGTACCGCTTTCGCGAAACTGTAAAAAATCCTGTTTAAGTTCGCTCTTAAAAATCCCTATTGCATCTGTTTTTATATTATCAATTTGCACACCGTCTAAGTGTACAATGTATAATTCACCCGCTTTAATATGTGGATGATCACTTTGTGCATAGAGATGCTTTGCAATATCCTCAGAGAGTAAATGCGTACCACTCGGGTTGTCAAATATTTTCTTTGCTAGACTAAAAAGCTCATTAAATTCTATGTCTTGCTCATGAAAGAATTTATAATAATTCTCTTCCTTCTCACGGAAAGGTTTAAAAAAAAATTCTTTCATAAGTGGCGTAAGCTCATCACTTAATGGATACGGATCTTGCGATACAAAAAGTCCTTCGGCTTTACCTTTATTACCAATACGGTGAATGGAAAGTGATTCTATCTGGGCACTATATAAGTTTATCATTTGTAGGTATAGATTGTTAGTTATGAGCTTACGATAGCTGGCTCAAGATATGACGTAAAATGTAAAGCGCTCTAGTTCCAGTTTTCATCAAAACTAAGATCATCAAAATCGTCAATGTTATAGTCATCATTAAACGCATCTTCATCGTCGTCCTCTGTTCCTAGCTCTTGATCTTCCATTTCAAACTCTGGCGCTTGATCAGGTACTTGCCCTTGCACAAACATCAGATTAGGATATGTCATACCATCTTCTGGTTCAGTAATTTCGGCAAGTTCTACTAGAAAACGCCACATATTTAAAAAGTCATACACATAGATAAGTCGCGTCTGGTGCTCTCCTAAGAGTCCATCTAGCGAAGTCTCATTCATAATACGCAGCTGGCTCTCACCTTCTCCCATATCAAATTGTGCAAACTCCTCGCCTTGCATCCATGTGTCATCACTTAAATAAAATGCAGCAACCTCTGCTCCATCAAATCCAAAGGATTGATTTATAGCATTATGTAAATCTTCAAGAGTATCTGTTGCTTCTATTTCAAGATCGCGATAGACATCCTCTTCTGTGTCTAGAATTGCTCTAAAACGGTAAATCATTGTAAAAATTTTAAGATGGTAAAGATAATTGGTTTTATACTATTACGCAGGAGAGAGTGCTTCCCTTTTTTGGAAACTTTCTAACAATACGTAGCATTGTGCACCAAATAATAAGGCAGATATCACTAAGTGTAAAGGTTGCGTGCCAAACGGAAAATCTATGTAGTACATAGCAATCCCAGTGACTACCTCGAGACCTATAAAAATAAGTACCCAGTTAAGCAACTTAGTATGACCTAAGACTAAACTTCTGTTACGCCAGAAAATATAAAGATTTAATAGGGTGACAAGTATGGAAAAAGATCTATGCACATAAAACCATATTGTAGCAGGATTGAGCCATAATTCTTTTGCTTCATAACCTACTTCGGCAACGCGCTCATCTATATACTGACGCACTTGCGTTCCTAGCGCTATCTGCACAAGCGTAAGTATGCTCGCTATTACAATTAGGTTTTTAAAACGAGGATCATAAATACGCTTTCGCGAAAGCGTACCCTGTACACCTTCCTTTATCTGAGATTTCCACCATAAGAATAATAACAAAGCTACTATAAATAGTGCCGCTATCATGTGAATGGTAATCTTCACTGGAAGTAAATTTGAGTCTACCACTTGTTTCCCTAGCCATGCTTGAAAAAGCATGAGAGGTAACACCATAAATGTGGCAAAAATGAGCCATCTATTACCCTTCCAGTACCAGAAAGCTAGTATTACCATGAGTAACATAGGGATTCCTGCAAGTGCAGTTACAAGCCTATTTATATACTCTATCCACGTATGCCATACATTAAAGCTCGCATAGTCATGCTTATCGTATGTCTCCCAGTTTGCTTCATTATACGTATCTCCAGAGGTAAAATCTGCTGGAGCAATACGCAGTGATTCCTCAAGTATAATTACCTGTCCATCTTCATACAGATGGTTAGGCTCCCATCGCAGCTCGCTCTCCTCTGTAGGCGGTACTAGATACCCAAAACACTGTGGCCAGTCTGGACATCCCATACCACTTCCCGTCATACGTACCACTGCCCCTGCAATGATAATTAAGTATAAAAATATAATGGATATTTTAAGGAGGCGTCTGTACCACATAAGTGCTCTTTTTAAGAGGTGCAAAAATACAAAACGACCTTATTTTATTTCTTGTTTGTTATTCAAAAAAGTTGAAAATTGGAAGGGACCATCCTTAGTTCATCAGGTGTTGATAACGTTAAAATTAAAACTCCATTAGATGCAATCTAGTGTAGCACTTTTAGTTGATCAATTAAATTACAAAATTAATGGATCATTTGTAAATTATATAGAGCTCTACAAGTGGTCCTCTCTTATCAAAATATAAAATGGGAAAATATATAATTTCTGAAATTTTCAAGACAATTGGAACCCCTGGTGTTACCTATGTGAAAAGAAATGAAGGTAAATTTGAATTCGAATTAACTAATAGTCTGAGCATAGCTCGAACCTTATGCCTTTTAACAGGTCCCTCAAAAATCGGTAAAACTACACTTTATAAAAAAATTATATCTGAATTTAAAAAAACACCATTAACAGTAAGGTGTAATGATAAAATGTCGATAGAAGATGTTTGGAGAAATGCTTTAGAGGATGTCAATTTTGATAGAATTGTAAGACAAGCTGAGAAAGGACAGATTGAACTCTCTAGTCAAGTGAAATCTGGTATTAGTGCTGGATGGGAATGGCTTGGTAAATTAATAGGTGAAATTAGTTTAGGTCTAAAAGGAACAAATTCAAGTGAAACTGTACGAGAAAGAGTGCTTTCTAAGCCAAGTCCCAAACATTTAATCCCGATTTTAAGAGAATTGCCTTACATACTTGTTATAGAGGATTTTCACTATTTGAATGATGCTACAAAAAAGAGTTTATTCCAACAATGGAAAGATTTTACTGATAGTGAAGTTTCTACAATAATTGTAGGTACCGCTCATCACGCAGTTGATTTAGCTTTATCATACAAAGATTTAGTCGGAAGAATATCGCATATAGAAGTAGGAACTTGGGACGTAGAAGATCTCAAAAAAATAATTGAACAAGGTCTAAAAGAACTAAATATAAATATTCCTGAAACTCAATGTTAATTTATCGCTTCTGAATCTGTAGGATTACCATTAATTACTCAAGCAATCTGCTCTAGATTATTTTTGGACAAAAAAATAACCACATATAACACTCAGCAAAAATTAAAATTTGTCAAAAGTGATGTAGAAACTGCGATGACAAATGTCGCAAATCAAAATTTCAATGTATTTAAGGACATCTATCAAATCTTGATAACTGGATTTCGAAAAGGCGCAAGAACGTACAACACTTACGAGTTACTTTTACTCATTTTTACGTTAGACTCTATTGCTTTTAAGCTTGTTCGAAGCGAAATCGATTCAAGACTAGATAAATTAAACTCTAAATTTGAAAAGCCCCCATAGCATCCGTCAATAGTACTCTAGGTTCAATTGCGAAATTACAAAAGAAGAATGGTATTGAATTATTAGAATGGTCAAACAAACAGGGTTGTTTCTATATACTTGAACCCTCCTTTCTATATTATTTACGCTGGAAAGATATAAATACAGGAATCACTAAGAAAGCTGATCTTTTAGCAAAACTCTACGAAATAATCAATCGTGAAATATCTGTAAATCAGAAAAATAAATGACCGAGCAAACGTACTATGTAAAATTTAAAAATAAATCGAACACACCAATACATCTCACCCCCACAAACCAAAAAAACCTGCTATCACTAGCAGGTTTTTTAGTACTCTATAATATGTTATCGCGATTACACGTGTAACGCTCTGTCTGCCGTAGCAGCTAGTGCTGCTTCTTTTACGGCTTCTGCATACGTAGGGTGTGCGTGACTCATGCGAGCAATATCTTCTGCGCTTGCTCGGAACTCCATTGCAGTTACTGCCTCTGCAATAAGATCTGCTACACGAGCTCCTACCATGTGTACTCCTAGTACTTCATCTGTAGTTTTATCTGCAAGTATTTTTACAAATCCGTCCGTATCACCACTTGCGCGGCTACGTCCTAGTGCACGCATAGGGAACTGTCCAGACTTGTACTCAACACCAGCTTCTTTAAGTTGCTCTTCGGTTTTACCTACAGAAGCAACTTCTGGCCATGTATATACAACACCTGGAATTAAGTTATAATCGATGTGAGGTTTTTGACCTGCCATAATTTCGGCAACTAGTGTACCTTCTTCCTCAGCTTTGTGAGCGAGCATTGCTCCTTTTATCACATCACCTATTGCATAAATGTTTGATACATTAGTTTGTAAATGTGCATTTACTTCCACTCTACCTCTGTCATCTGTCTTGATACCTACAGCATCAAGATTTAATCCATCTGTATAAGCACGACGACCTACGGCTACAAGCACGTAGTCTGCTTTAAATTCAACTTCTTGCCCTTTCTTGTCTGTCGCTTTTACAGTTACCTCATCTCCATTTCTCTCCACAGCAGTTACACCATGAGAAAGAGCAAATTTCATTTTTTGCTTTTTAAATACTTTAAGCATCTCTTTACTCTGCGCGCCATCCATTGTTGGGATAATGCGATCCATATATTCAACAACAGTAACCTCTGCACCTAGCCTGTTATAAACTTGACCAAGCTCAAGACCTATTACTCCACCTCCTATCACAATCATGTGTTTAGGAACTTCTGGAAGCTTTAATGCCTCTGTAGAGGTAATGATACGCTCTTTATCTAGGGTTATAAATGGAAGTGTACTAGGCTTAGAACCTGTAGCGATAATGGTATTTTTTGCCTCAATCGTTACATTTTTCTCTCCAGCAATATCAATGTGTGTTGCATCTTTGAAAGAACCTACACCTTGATACACATCAATCTTATTCTTGTCCATTAAGAACTCAATACCCTTAGTAGTCATGTCTACCACACCTTGCTTACGCGAGATCATTTTCTCGAGATTAAAGCTTACCTCGCCTACGTCTATACCGTGATCTTCAAAATGTTTTATGGCGTCTTCGTAGTGGTGAGAAGAGTCTAAAAGTGCCTTTGAAGGAATACAGCCTACGTTTAAGCAAGTTCCTCCTAAGGTACTATATTTTTCTATAATTGCAGTTTTCATTCCTAGTTGTGCACAGCGTATTGCTGCAACATATCCTCCAGGACCAGAGCCTATAATAGCTACATCGTATGAACTCATAATTTATTTTTAAAAGTTATACAAAGATACAAATATGAGCAGTAGTGTAACACATAAACAATGTTCCTTTTTTGTTCAAAATTATTCTTGATAGTAATACATATTCTCCATAAAAAAAGCCCTCTAGTGAGGGCTTTCCTGTTTTCGCGAAAGCGAAAAAGTAGAACTTACATTGCTCCCCATTCCTTAAGAGAGTCCATGTTCATTTTTATATAATCTTGATTTTTTGCTTCCTTTGCCCCAGCTAGTGATGCTTGTGCTGCTTTGATTGCGCCTTTCTTGTTACCTACTTTTGCAAGTAATATAGATTGCTGGCGTAACTGCCAGAACTTAGGCTCTTTAGTCATAGACATTGCCTTGTCCATGTATGTATTTGCTTTTTCTAGAGATTGACCAGTGCTTGAAAGATATACTGCAGCAACATAATAATCATTTACTCCTGGTCCAGCCATAATCTTATCTATTTGAGCCATTACGGTCTCATTTGCTGGTACATTAAAAGGAACTGCAACGTAGGTTTTATCCCATTGCATTGTTAAGTGTGCTCCATCATTATTAATGTGATTAATTCCCATCGTAAATGACTCTGCCGCCATGTTACTCATTTGTACTTTTGCTGTAAAGGTAGCTGCTACTTTACTATCATCCCAAGTTGCTGGAGTTCCCCAGTTGCTTGTATCTGTATAGAAATATACTTCCCACTTATCTTGCATAGGCTTTGTAAACACCGCATAAGAACCTGCTTTAAGTTCCTTTCCTCCTACAGTTACCGGAGTAGAAAAGCTTACCGTAGTATTTGCGTTTGCTCCTGTGCGCCACATTGCACCATAAGGAACTAGATCTCCCATAATAGTACGCCCCTTCATCGCTGGACGTGAGTATTCTAGTGTCACATCTGTAAGACCTACTACTTGCATCACCTTTGCCGCTGGGCTAGGTGCTGGTGTGTCAATCTGTGCGGTAACTCCAGTAGTCATGAGACCTAAGAAAGCTACAAAAAGTAATTTTTTCATTATTGTTGTTTTTTTGGTTAATGTGATTTTCTCGTTTTCGCGAAAAAGTTACTTCACAAAAATAAGGCGTTCTAAAGGGCTAACTGTTAACAAAAACTTAATATCAATAGCTTATCATTAATGACCTTCATACAGTTATTTCTCAATCACAAGGTTTACGCACACCTTGCTTTAACAATACTCCGTTTAAACATAGATTATATGAAGAGCACTACCTCATAAACGGATGAAAATGAATGACTATTTATTTAGTTTTTGTTTAACCTTTGTATAGTTGTAATTAAACATTTTGATTGTATTTTTAAACCTTTAACAAAGCAACTATGAAAATCTACCAAATACATACCAAGCAAAATGTTCCCATTAGTGTGGAAGAGGCTTGGAATTTCTTGTCAAATGCTCGTAACTTGGGTACCATCACGCCATCGTATATGAATTTTAATATCTTATCTGGCGCAGATAGACCAGTATATGCTGGACAGCTTATACAATATACAGTAACCCCAATTTCTAATATTAAAATGAAATGGGTAACAGAGATAATAAGCGTTAAGGAAGGAGAATACTTTGTAGATGAGCAAAAGTACGGTCCTTATGCGCTATGGCATCACAAACACTTTATCAAAGCAATCCCAGGAGGTGTAGAGATGGAAGATATTGTAGACTATGCCGTACCTGCAGGATTCTTAGGTAGACTAGCACATCCATTTCTAGTGCAACCTAAACTTGATGAGATTTTTGAATACCGTAAAAAAGCACTTGAAGAAAAATTTGGAGTGTACCAAGCTCCACAAAATACGCAAGCAACATTAAAACAAGATATAATCGCATAATAGCGTAACATAATAAACAAAAAAACTATGAGCAAAAACATACTTTTAATAGGAGGAAGCCACGGAATAGGGTTTGAAATAGCAAGCAAATTACATCACGATCATACCGTTTATGTAGCATCGCGCACTAACGAAAATTTAGGAAATCTAGATGTAAATTACATACAGTATGATACTGTAAAAGACGAGCTAGACCTAAGCCAGCTGCCAGATCAAATAGACGGTTTTGTATTCTGCCCTGGAACTATCAATCTTAAGCCTTTTAAAATGCTTAGTGTAGATACTTTTAGAGATGATATGGAGCTTAACTTTTTAAGCATGATTAAAGTGGTACATCAAATCATGGAGCACTTAAAGAAGTCTGATCAAGCGAGTTTAGTATTTTTTAGCACAGTCGCTGTAAAAGTAGGAATGCCTTTCCACACGAGTGTAGCCGCGGCAAAAGGAGCTATAGAAGGTTTTGCAAAAGCACTAGCAGCAGAGTATGCTCCTAAGCTTAGAGTAAACGTGATTGCACCATCACTTACAGATACCCCGCTTGCAAAAAGATTATTGAGTAATGATAAAAAGAAAGAAATGATGGACGCTCGTCACCCTCTCAAACGTGTAGGAACTAGCCAAGATATCGCAAACATTGCTGCCTTTTTGTTAGGAGAAGAAAGCTCTTGGATTACTGGTCAAGTAATAGGCGTAGATGGCGGTATGAGTACGCTTAACGTAAATTAAACCCCTAAAATTATTAATTATGGGTGGTACGCTTTCGCGAAAGCGTGCATCTCACAATCACAAGGCTCAAAGATGCTATATATGTATCTTTGAGCTTTATTATATAACAACTATGAGCAACAATAAAGTAACTATTTTTTGGTTTCGTCGTGATTTACGACTCGATGATAATGTAGGATTTCTAGAAGCATTAAAAGGTGATGTACCAGTACTACC
>ENA-ORXC01002174-ORXC01002174.1-marine-metagenome-genome-assembly--contig:-NODE-2174-length-10879-cov-6.309850_pt1 | contig 10879 bp, 10 predicted proteins | sample MGYA00237865_ERZ511478 | MGnify/ENA metagenome assembly ERZ511478 | reverse complement strand
GGAGTGGGGGGGCGGCGGGTTGAAGCGACGCCGTGAGCGGCTCTCGTGGCTGCTGGTGCCCACATCCCCGCGCCACGCGTTTCGCGGCAGCGGCCGGCGCGGCACCGCTGACGCAGCCGCCGCCACAGGCGCCACCGCTGACGCCATCGGGTACAGTGGGTGGGGGCGGCGCGGCGTGACAATGCGGCAGCGCGGCGGCGGCGGCGGCGGCGGCGGCGGCAGCAGCAGCAACAGCGACTGCCCCGCCTGTGCGTGTCTGGTGGCCTCGTCGTTGCTCCTCAACGTGTGTTTCCGGCACGGCTGGGGGAGCGACGAAAACGGTGTACGGGAGATGGGGGCGGCGCACGGCAGCGCCGCCGCGGGTGGCGGAAAGGGCTTGTCAGCAGCTGAACGACAGTGGTGATCCTGCTCGTGCGGCCAGCTGCTGACAAGGGGCCAATTCTAGGTGAAGGTGGCACCAATTTTTGTACCGTCATTCGTCGACCCAATCGATGGACCGAGCCCGACCTGTTGGACCGTCGCGCATCCAGTGGCCCCCGCTTGCAGCACGAACGACAGCACAGTGTGTTTGAGGGTGTAACTGACCATGCCCACTTCACGATCGTCGAGTCAGTGCTCATCCAATAGCGTGCCAGCAGCATTCAACCTTCGATCGTCCCTTGGAGAGCTTCCAATTTTATGCAATTGAGGCATCACCGCCGGTTCTATCGGCCGGAAAAGGAAAAAAGCGGATGCTCATCTCGCTTCCGGATGCAGAATATCGCAGTCGACCGCACTGCGGGGCGTTTTTTGGCGCCCGCCGCCGCGCGGCACCGCCCCCGGCTCGCTGCTGGGCGCGTTGCGGGGGGGGGTGCGGGGCTTTTTTTGGCGCCCGCCGCCGCGTGGCACCGCCCCCGGCTCGGTGCTGGGCGCGCTGCGGGGGGGGGTGCGGGGCGTTTTTTGGCACCCGCCTCCGCGCGGCACCGCCCCCGGCCCGCTGCTGGGCGCGCAGGGGGTGGGGGTGCGGGGCGTTTTTTGGCGCCCGCCGCCGCGCGGCACCGCCACCGGCCCGCTGCTGGGCTCGCTGGGGGTGGGGCTGCGGGACGCTGTTTTTGACCTGCAGCGGCGCGGCATATCCGCCACCGTGCCGCTACGCGCCTTGGATGGCCCGATTGTTCCGTGTGGGCCTCTCGATGTTAGGTTTTGGGCCTGCTCTGGGATTCCCGAGATTGCATACGTCTGTGCCGGGGGTCTGGCTGTGCGGGGGCACCCGCTGCGCAACGACTGACCACCCGCCGCCGCATCCGAGTTACCCTGGGCGCGTCCACACACGAGGGGTTGTGCGCGTCTTTTGCGCGCCCTCGTAGCAGATCGGTTTCCGCCGCCCTTGGGGCGCCTGAGGCGCCTTCTGGGCGGGGGAGGGGGGGGGGTGCTCGCGGCCTCACCGTGCGGGCTGCTGCATGTCTGGCCGCCGCACTGTACCGTGCCGCCGCCTGCAGGGGGCTGACGAGGGGCACTGGCGCTGTGAGGATTTTGGCGCGGCGTCGCCGCGCGGTGCCGCTGACACGTCACTGGATGCGTTATGTGGACGCGGGGATGGGTTGGGCGGACCATACTTTGGTGCGGTCGCTGTGGGTGTGCTATGGTGTTGCGCTTTGGGGGGGTGGAGGCGTCGAGGGGTTGTCGTCGGCCCTTTTGGCGCGAGCATTGCGCGCGCTACGGCGCTTCGGCGCTACGATGCCCCGCCGGCCACAGAGATCCCTCTTGCTGCCCTCCCGCAGCTCGGGTGCCAGGCTTCCGGGCGCTCCCTAGGGGCAGCCGGCGGTGCCAACCGTGGCGCAGCACGTCCTTATGTTCTCGGCGGGCGGCAGCCTCCGCTGACTTTTCGGACTGCCACTCATCCGCACCCCACCCCCTGCCGCTCCTTTTCCTGCATCTCCTTCCCGTGATCCCTCCTTCTCGTTGCTCTACCCGACAGCCCCGCCCCGACCTACCTCCCGGACCTCCCGCCCACCAAGCACGATATGGGTCCCTCTACGACCACGCCGCTGTCTAAGGTCAAGACCAGGACTGTTGGCGACGTCCTCTCCCGTTCCGCTGTGCGGGTGGTCACTGTCGACGAAGCCTGGATGCTGTCGTCCACGATGGTGGCAGACCGGACGGTGGGCGTGCCGACGTCTTCACCCATTACCCCGGCGGCCACGTCCGCGGTTACCGCGGCGGTAGTCACGCCCGAGACCTCCCCCGTGGATGTCACGCCGGCGGTCGCGACGGCAGCCGTCACAACGGCGGTCGCCGCGGCAGTTGTCGCGCCGCCTGTTGCCACGGCGGTCGTCACGCCGCCGGTTGCCGCGGCAGTCTTCACGCCGCCGGTCACCACGGCGGTCGTCACGCCGCCGGTCGCCACCGTAGTCGTCACGCCGCAGGTTTCCGCCGCGGTTGTCACGCCGCAGGTCACCGCGGCGGTCGTCACCCCGCCGGTTGTCGCGTCGGTCGTCACGCCACCGGTCGCCTCGAAGGCCGTCACGCCGGTGGTCGCCGCGGTGGCCATCGCGCCGTTCGTCGCAGAGGCGGTCGGCACGCCGCGGATGGCCGCGGCGTGCGCGACGGGCACCACCACCTCTGCGTCCCCAACAGCGGCGACGACTACCATCCCGATGGAAGAGCCGAAGACTTCCCAAACGGCTACCCCGACTGCTCCCCCGGCTGGCACGCCTACGGAAACGCCAGCGGTCGCCGCGTCGACCGTCCAGGCCGCCGCCCGAAGCACGTCTTCGGCGAGGAGCAGCGCCATGCCCCATTTTACGATGGCGGCTCCCAAGACAGCGGCAGCGGCGGCACTTGCGGCGGCATTTTCCTCTGCTGGGGGCGCGGCTGCCCGTGCTCGGGCTCGTGCCGCGACGAACGGCATATCGCCAGAGGCCCGCCGCGTCGGCAAGTACGTGAGAGCCTTTTTGGGTACACGGGCTTCTGAAAAGCCGGTATCTGACATCGCCGCGTTGATTGGGCTGTCTGGGAGAATCGAGGACAACAATGCGGGTCTACGCTTCGTTGTGCACGCCTCGGGCGTCTCGCCGGCAGGAGACTTGGGCTGGGCGAGCCTGTACGGGGAGGAGCGGACAGTCGACCCGGACGTGCTCCGCGTCTTTGGGCAGGCACACGCGTTTGCCTGCGGACGCGAGGTGCTGACGCGCTCTGGCCTGCCGGACGGCAGCCCACTTCTGCCCCTCGTCGGTACAAACCATCGCGGCGGCGTGCGGCCCGCGCCGAGCGCCCTACCCCCCCCCGTCCCATCCGCCGAGGACGAGGAGTACCTGGACACGATGACGTCGCCGGCGGACGACTTCCTGCCCCCGTCCGTGGGCATTCAGCGCCTCGCCCGCCAGGTGGCGCGCGCGCGCTCAGCGTCGCAGTCGTCGGCCGAGGTGCAAGACGAGCGCCCACTCAAGGAGGGAAGCGGCAGTGCGTCTGCGAGCGGCGAGGCCAGCGTCGCTTCCGCAAGTGCCTCTGCGAGCGCAATGGAGGTGGCGTCGCTGGAACAGGGCGGTGTCGCAGCGGCGGGCCGCCCCATTGACGGAAGTGCGATTAGTCGCGCTGCCGGCGGGCTGCTTCCCTTCGTGCTGGAGACGGTCCGCCCCCCCCTGCCGCACAATCCGTCCAAGTCGGCGACTTCCTTCCTCACCGACTTGTTCCTGAATCGCCGCGCCCCGGTACAGCTCCTGTGACCCACCCTCAAGTCCGTCACCATATTTTTCTCCATGTGCTTCGGGCTGTCCACCCGTCTGATCCAGGAGGGCTTTTCCCGCTGGTGGGCGCACCAGCTGGTCCTCACGCAAGAGGCCTCCGGTGCCGTGGTCGGGACGTGCTGGCTCTTGGGCGTCACCGTCCCTCTGCGCTTTCTTCCCAAGAAGTACGAGAAACAGAGCAAGAAGGCCGGCCGTGGAAAGGACAACCGCGAGGGCGGCGGCAACGGCAAGAACGGCGGCGACAGGGCGCATAAGGAGGTCGGCACACACGACGGTGCGACAGACAACGACATGGAGGAGAACAACGCTGTGGAGGACTCGTTCGTGATCAACCTGGACGCCATCCCGACGAGCGAGATGCACTGCAAGCACGAGATCGCCGTGGCCGCGCTGCTGCTGCTCTGGGACAAGGAGCCGAAGGCGCGGACGATTATGGAGCACGAGGTCTTCAAGGCCGACCACGCCGCTCAGCGGCGCATGGCCGTGGCCAAGCGCAATGCCGCCTCCGCCGCGCTGGAGGCGGACCCGGAGGCAGATGCTGCGACAGCGGCCAGGCTGCTGCTCGCCGCTGTCGACGAGGTCGCCGCGGCTCAGCGGCCGGCCACCGGCGGCAAGGGCAAGGCGCCGGCGTTGGCGCCTCGCCCAACTCCTGCAACCGTTCCTGACAGCGCTGCCGCGCGTGCGGCTGCTCGCGTGGCCGCCGTGGGTGGATCATCAGCGTCTGCCCCATCGCCTACCAAGCGCAGCCGCGGAAACACTGCTGGCGGCGGCCGCGGCGCTCCCCCGCTCCCGTCATCTGCCAGCACCGAGGTCAAGGACGGGCCGTGCGACATTCTAGACGCGTCTGGCTTTCGTGTGGCGCTTGGCATCGCTGACCTCGGCCGGCGGGTGTTGCACAACCACGAGGTGCCCCCCCACCTCGTTGTTGTACGTGTCCTCGAGGTGATGAGGGACGGGGAGGTGTACCCGTTCGAGGCCGACTTCCCCATCCAGACGCCGTTTGTGGTCGTCCGACCGATGAGAGACGCCGCGGGTTGCTGTATTGTCTGGCGCCGTGATGCGCTTCGTCCTCTTTAGCTCATTTTGGTTTTGAAGTCATGGCGTGGGGTGGGTGGGGGCGGGCTGACCGCCAAGGAGTAGTAGTCATTGCCTTTGCGTCCTCGTCTCCGGTTCCCTTTTCCTCTATTTCTTGACCGACTTTCGGTTACCCACTTTGGCGCAGCTAGACGTACTTGAATCGTGTTTTTGGATTTAGTATTCTCTATCATGCATTTGTTGGCTTGGCTCTTAGTTTGGTTCATCGCGGCGGCAACTTTCCCGCACTCTCCATCGTTGCCGTCCCTATGAGCGCCTCATAGGAATCCAGCATGGGGCCTGCCGCCGAAATGCGAGCGCGAGTAGGTACAGCGGACATAAGATCAGGCCGTGCTGCAGTATTGGGAGGGGGTGTTGCACCCCATCTTCCTGAGCCCTTGAACAGGATGCTCTTTAGTTCACCGGCCATCACGGCGACCGACGATTCAAAAATATGATAGGTTTTGTTTTACGCTATGCGCCCCACCCCACCTCCCCTCGGGTCCCCATCATCTTCTGCCGCCCCGCCCATATGCACCACCCAGGGGGTCGGTCTCATCGTGAAGGGTGGCGGCGATGGACACACCACACCCCGCGCATTTGGGACCTGTCTTTGCGAGCTCGCCACCGGACTCGAAAAGCTTGCGTCTCCCCCGCCGGCAGCCCTGTCGTTTGCATCCCCCCTCTATTGCATGTCAGCGCCCGCCTCAATCTTCTTCGTCCACCCCCTCCCGCGGTCAACCGCCCCCCAGCCCCGCCACCCGTCGCCGCACCGCGCCCCACACCGCTCGCCCCCTCTGCCCGTACCCACGGAGGGACTTCGAGGCGTGTGGCGCGGCGTGCAGGTAGACAGAAAGAGCACGAAACAGCACCAGGCGTGTTGACCGCGCGTGCTGCGAAGTGTGCTGCGTGTGCAGATGCCCCATGTGCGGGCTTGCGACAACTGATACGCGGCATGCGCCGCTTGGCACAATCTGCGGTAGGTCTATGCATGTATGGCTCTGGCGTGGAAGAGGGAACTCGTGCCCGCACCACAGGGCCACACAACTGCACCCATTGGTATCTGAAAGGGCGCGTCAACATCTGAAAATCTCCAGGAAGGTGCTTTGGTGTGCGAAGTCGGTCTTTGATTGGGTTGGAAGGCCCAGCGTTGCGAATCTTTGTCTCGTTCATTAATGCATTGTTACACCCCCCGATGCATGACGGAAAAGTGTCTGCGATGATCGCCTCCAGGCCTGCCACAGTACCCATTTTAGGGCCCCTCCTTCTTGGCTGCGGCTGCATTCCTCTGAAAATATACCTTCCCCATAGGAGCAACCCTCGCCCATCGTCACGCCCAGATCCTTTTCTTCAGAGCCGCGCCGTACCTCTGTCTGTCGTCTTGCGCGGGGCGCCCACAAGATGTCGCCTCTCCCTCCTGTACCCCCCCCTCCGCACGCACGCCCAGAAGCACGCCCGACCTCCCACCCTCCCCCCCACTGCATCCACCGCGGCCGCGACGCTGCCGACGCGTGGGTTCCATGCGGCGGGTGCAGCATTGCTCTGGAAACTGTGACCGCGACCGTTATCCCACCCTCATGGCAGAAGTGACATTCGGACGCGCTCTTGCCCCTCGCGTAGCCCACCCGTGGCCACCGCCGGCCGACAGACGCCCCCCCAGTGACAGACCACCCCGAAGAAGTACTGTCTCGTGCGCACTGTCAAAAGTGGAAGGGATGTGGCAGGCGGCTCGGAATCTGTCACCCCTTCCTGGTGCGATTCCATCGGACAGACGTGGTGTGGCAGAAAAGGGGGCGGCGGTAGCATCATCAGCAACGGTCCTTTAAGACCACGGTCACTGCGACCTCCAGGCGCGTCGTCCGAGGAATCCGTGCGTCTGCTCTAACTGAGAATGACCTACGTCCGCTCGGGCGTTTAATAGCCTGTCTGAAACATATCGGTGGGCGTTGACATTGTGTGCACTGACTCTCACTCATATGAGTACCATGCGAGAGTACATACAAAGAATACAAGTAGGAGTGTCGACTGCTTCATGGAACCAGAAGCCGCGGCCGACTGTTGTCGCACCACATGGATGACGGCGAACATGTTGAAACAGCGCGGCAGATGCCCACGTTACCTTTTTTCCAACTGCATTGTGACCCCTCTGCGGATTACTGGGATGGCGTGTCCACGGCGGCACTGCACACATTCTTTGAAGGGACCTCTGTCCTGGTTTCAGATTGCATGCGCAACTACGGTAGATGTGCCAACGAGAACGAAAGAGAAGCATGAGAGTCCAGAGCGGTCTGTACAGCGAGCAGCACTACCATGCGTTCTGTAGCCCCTGGTGCAGGAGGTCCTGATATGCGCGCTTGCTCCATCGGTGCTCCAGTATGTATGGGTGTCGACGCTCCTGAATATCTTTCGTGGGCCTCGCGCTCGATATTGACTCGCAAACAGTACACAACCTCCGTCAACATGCCAGCCGCCATAGCGCCCTTTGCTCAGTGTACAGTCCCACCCGGTGCTTATGGTTGCTCTTGCTGATGACAACCCATATTCAGTGTGCTTTTGGACTGGCAGAGCATCAGCAGTGAGCCTCAATCCTCAGGGGTGGCCACTCCCGAGACTGTACACTTCTCTCTTACCCAAACGTATGCGCTGCGAAGCAAGACGCAACGGTTGGCATTCTCGAACCCAGGTCACGCAGTGTGGACGAACGACTGCGTCCTTTTCCGGTTGTGACCGCTGCAGCCATCGTCGGGCACATTGCGTGAGATGTGCCTCATTGAACTGAACAGAGTGGCCGGCGGACAGGGTGGACATGGCTGGGGTAGTCATGCTGTTCTGCTCTTAGGGGCCCATAGCAACATTTTCTCTTCCTAAGTGACGCCTACTCGGTACAGCGAGGCCCGCCGCCATCGTATTTAGCCGGAAGGACATCACATAGAGGCCTGCTCCAGCAGCAATTGTCTAGCATAATTCCAAAGATACGTGCCTGGGTGGCGCTTTGTCCCGCACTTGGAATACGCTCTGGCACCCTGCTAGAGGGTGTCATTCGGGCGGCAATGAGGGCGGTAGATCTCGCACGTCTTTTCTCGCGCGTGCTGCCATCATCTTCGTGCCTATGCGCCCCCTTGTGTACCGCCCCTGCTTTTCTGCGCTCTTTTCTGTTCCGCCCCCACCCCCTGTTGCAGCTCGTTGCTTTTGGATATTTCCTTCGCTGGCCGCCTGTCCGCTTGAGGTGATCCAACAACCCCTCTCCTGCTCAACTGCTCTCCCCGATCCAACGCTTTTTTCGCCCCCCCCCCACCGCCATCAATTCTCCTGACCGCTTTTTTGGATGGAGGGCGACGGTGATCCGGCGGATGACGCCCATGCGCCTCCCTCTCCGTTTGACCGCGGCCGACGGTCCCTTCGCGCGGCCGTCTGCCCGCTTACTTCCCCCATCGTCGTACCACGGGACCTCCAACACTCCCTCGCTGCCCTTTCCCGGAAGTCTGATGCGGACGCCACCTCGTCGATCGCCCCCCGGGTCCGTGATCGACGAAGGCTACCGGGCGGTCGTGGCGGGCGCGCAGTCGGCGCCGTTTCGCGCCGGTCCAAGCCGCGCCGTCTTCCAGGCGTCCGCGACGCGGCCGAGGGCTCTTCTAACTCTCCCCCCCCTGCAGCAGGCGTCGACTTTTACGCTGGCAACGACTCGGATGGCTCTTCCGCCTCAGAGACGGCGGTTGAGGATGCTAGCCCGCACCAGACGGAGCTCGTGTCTTTCTTCGAGAAGCTAATTACTCGCATTATGGCGCTGATCCTGGACGGGGAGGCGGTTACGGACAAGGACGCCGGCACCCTCTTCTGCGTCGTGGCCGTCGCCGGAGGGGCGGCTGTCTTTATGTCGGAGGGGGAACGGGCGTACATCGTTTGGGCGGGCCTTGAAGACGACAAGGTGCTGTACTTTTGCTCGTGGGGGGGGAGCGGCGGCGCCGAGGCGGTGCAGCTGCGCTCGTGGATCGAATCATTTTCATCGTGCTGCCACGCATGGGGGCTTGAGGCGTCGTTCAAGGTGTTAGGCGCTACCGACAGGCTCGTCGACGACGCCGCCCTGCTGAGGCGCTACCCGAAGCTGGACAACTCGTCATCGCTGCAGGCGTCTGAGTGCATGGTGGAGTACTCAACCAAGACAGCCAAGAGGAAGGGCGTGTTTCCAGTCTACTTCCAGTCGACGTGGGCGGCTGTGATCGTTCGAAAAAAGCTGAAAAAGCAGCGGAGCAAGAACCGCGTGCAGCGCCGGGCAGCGTGCACCAACATCAGCTGCGCCAAGGATCACTGGACCTGCCCCCACGCGACCTCCGTCGGGACGTGGTGCTCCGACCTGTGCGAGGCGATCAGGGCCACCAACACCATAGGCGGCGCCATTGTCAACCCCTTCAAGGACGTGATCTTGCCCACCGTCACGGCAGCGCCCGACTCGTCCCAGACGGCCGCCGCTCAGGCCGCGGAGTGGGCCGCCTTCTCTGACGAGACCCGGCGTCGGTCCTCGCGCAACCTTCTGGCATGCATCGGGGAGGTGAGCGACTGCTCCCTATTTGACAGGCTGGCCGACACCGGGCGCGACGCCGCCGTTCCCGCCTTCCTCTCGGACGTTCTGTGCGAGGCGAGGTGCTTTGCTTGCGGGAGGGACTACAATGCTCAGGGCATCAAGAACACCGGGGCCACGCTCCACACGTTGCGCGGGCGCGTGGCCGTGTCGCTGAGGCAGTGGACGTGCTCGTGCGGCGAGCTGGCGCCGTACGACGGCGCTCATGACAGCCTTTTCTCGTCCAGCAAGGAGACCGTCTTCACGCGCACCTTCCTTGACGTGATGACGCAGATGGTTTTCACCGGGCACGGCACTTTGTCGTCAGCCGCGTCGGTCTTGTGCTTCTTGTTGGAGTCTACCAAGTCTCTCTCGGGCGCCACGTCAGGCCTCGCGCGGCAGACACTAATCTCGGCGGCGCACCGCTTCTCCAGGACGCTGATCGTTCCCGCCGCGCTCTTTCGCTGCTCGAAGTGCAAGAAGGCGGGCGATCGGCCGTACCTGGCCGTCATTGCCGACGGCCAGGTAATCTCCATTTTGCGCAACCAGTCGCAGCCCCTCGTCCGCCTAACAGAGGACGTCGTTGGGGTCGCCATGGACACGAGCCATGGGTCGTGTTTGGCGAGCGCTGCGCTGCGGGCGGCCATTTGCAAGCGGGTGACGGCCGAGCACCAGCCAATCGCCCGGCTGACAAAGGACAAGCACGCGGCGCTGGCGAGGTTCTCCGACAAGTTGGCTTCCGCGCCGGAGGTGCACATGGCCGGCAGGATCTGCACCAAGAGCGGGAACCTGGCCTGGGCGGCCGGCATGATCTACTTCTCCTTCTATACCAACGAGGTGTCGACGACTGACCCTGGCGTCCCGGCGACGGCGGCCGGAGATGCCGCCGCCGGCAACGACGGCGACGGAAGCGACGAGAATGAACCTGCCGTCGCTCAAGCTGTTGGTGCTGGTAGAGGCGGGCAAGCAGCCGCAGCCGCCGTCATTGGCGGTTCTGGGGGCGCTGCCGCTGCGCGATCACGCGGCCCTTTCTACATCAGCAAGCACGTGCCTGGCGCGATCGGCGTCGGCCTGGGCGCCACGGTGGAGCGGGAGCGGTGGCGCGTCGTGCGGCGCTTTGTGCTTACGTTCTTGGATCACCCTGTGGTCAGGGCCTTTGCTGGCCTCCCGCGCAACCGCATCAAGCGGCCTGCGTACATAATTCTCATGGGCGTGCCATTGGCGGAGTGGAGGCCGTACGTGGCCACGGTCGAGATGGTGGGACTTGTGTGGCCCTTCCTGCAGCTGGAGGGCATGTCCGAGGTCGACGACCCGCTCATGACGCGTGCGATTGGGTAGCTGCTGCTGTTTACTTGCGGCGTGAACGCGTTCTGGTTGACGGTGTGGCGCTGCCAGGCATCTGCATGTGCCAAAGACTTTGAGACCGTGTCGAGAACGACGTCGCCGATCAAGTACGCCAACTGGGCGGCCACTCGGGCCACCCCTCCCCCCCGATCGTCCCCCCTCATCTGCGGCCCGCACTCTA
>ENA-ORXC01002173-ORXC01002173.1-marine-metagenome-genome-assembly--contig:-NODE-2173-length-10880-cov-3.603166_pt1 | contig 10880 bp, 5 predicted proteins | sample MGYA00237865_ERZ511478 | MGnify/ENA metagenome assembly ERZ511478 | reverse complement strand
CACCGCAGCAGCCGCAAGCCGTCGCCCGGCCCCCTGCTCCTCCGCAGCAGCAGGCGCAGGCACGCCCGGCTCGACCGCCTCGCGCGGCCCCTCCTCAGGCCCCGTCCGTGCGTCAGGTCGCCATCGGCGGCACGGCGTTTCCGGTCGATGGAAGCCAGGGCCGCGTGCCGGACGGATCGCGCATGGTCGTGCGGGTCTACGATGCGGCGGGCGGTGACGTGAACGTGCGTGTGGCCGAAAGCGCGTTCAGCGTCTCGCAGGGCCTGCCCGCGCGCTACAAGGTTCCGGTCCCTGCGCAGGCGATGAACACGATGGACATGCCCGCCGTCGCGGCGCGTGTCGAAGGCCCCCGGGGCCGCGTGATCTATCGCAACGAAACGGCGGTCCTGCTGGAGGATGGCGCGGCGGGCGATATCCCCATGACTTTGCAGAGACAGGCGGCGAGCGCGGTAACCCGTGTATGGACGGCCCCCGTCGTCGAGTAGACCGCGTGTGAAGGGGCAGGGCTACGGCCTTGCCCGTTCACGATAATCGCGGTGCGGGTCAGCTTGTCGCCGCGACCTTCTTCACCCGCTTTCTAGGCGCGGCTTTCTTCTTCGGCGCGGGCCGCCCCTCCAGCATCTTGGCGAGGTAGTGGCCGGTGTAGCTGTCCTTCACCGCCGCCACGTCCTCGGGCGTACCCTCCGCCACGATCCTGCCGCCGCCGTCGCCGCCCTCGGGGCCGATATCGATGATCCAGTCTCCGGTCTTGATGACGTCGAGATTATGCTCGATCACGACGACGGTATTGCCCTGCTCGACCAGTTCGTGCAGCACCGCGAGCAGGCGGTTCACATCCTCGAAATGCAGGCCGGTGGTCGGCTCGTCCAGGATGTAGAGGGTGCGGCCCGTGGCGCGCTTGGCCAGTTCCTTCGACAGCTTGACCCGCTGCGCCTCGCCCCCCGACAGCGTGTTCGCCTGCTGCCCGACCTTGATGTAGCCCAGACCCACGCGCTCCAGCGTCACCATCTTGTCGCGGATGGAGGGGACGGCCCTGAAGAACTGCGACGCATCCTCGACCGTCATGTCGAGAACGTCGGCTATCGACTTGTCCTTGTAGCGAATTTCGAGTGTCTCGCGATTGTACCGCTTGCCGTTGCAGACGTCGCAGGTGACGTAGACATCGGGCAGGAAGTGCATCTCGATCTTGATGACGCCGTCGCCCTGACACGCCTCGCACCGCCCGCCCTTGACGTTGAAGCTGAAGCGGCCCGGCTTGTACCCGCGCGCCTTGGCCTCGGGCAGATTGGCGAACCAGTCGCGGATCGGGGTGAAGGCCCCGGTATAGGTCGCGGGGTTCGAGCGGGGGGTGCGGCCGATGGGGGACTGGTCGATATCGATGACCTTGTCCAGATGCTCCAGCCCCTCGATCCGCTCGAACGGGGCGGGGTTGGTGCGGGTGCCGTTGAGGGCGCGTGCGGCGGCCTTGTAGAGCGTTTCGATCGTCAGAGTCGATTTTCCGCCCCCCGACACGCCGGTGACGCAGACCATGACGCCCAGCGGAAAGGTCGCGGTGATGCCGTGCAGGTTGTTGCCGGTGGCATTGCGCACGACGACGGACTTGCCGGTGCCGGTACGGCGAACATCCGGAACGGCGATTTCCTTCTTGCCGCTCAGGTATTGGCCCGTCAGCGAATTGTCGTCCGCGATCACCTGTTCCGGGGTACCGTGCGAGATGACCTGTCCGCCATGCACCCCCGCCCCGGGGCCGATATCGAACACGTAATCGGCGGCGCGCACGGCTTCCTCGTCATGCTCCACCACGATGACGGTATTGCCGGTATCGCGCAGGCGGCGCAGGGTGTCGAGCAGGCGGTCGTTGTCGCGCTGGTGCAGGCCGATGGAGGGTTCGTCGAGGACGTAGAGGACGCCGGTCAGGCCGGACCCGATCTGGCTGGCCAGCCGGATGCGCTGGCTCTCGCCCCCCGACAGCGTGCCGGAAGTGCGGGACAGGGTCAGGTAGTCGAGACCGACATTGTTCAGGAAACCAAGGCGTTCGCTGATCTCCTTGAGGATTTTCTCCGCGATCTGCTGCTGCTTTTCGGTCAGCGTGTCCCACAACTCCTCCGACCACGCCAGCGCCTGACGCACTGACATCTGGGTCACTTCGCCCGCATGTTTCCCGTCGAGTTTCACGGCCAGCGCCTCGGGTCGCAGGCGGTGGCCGCCGCAGATATCGCAGGGCTTGTTCGACTGGTAGCGTTCGAATTCCTCGCGGACCCAGTTCGAATCGGTCTCGCGGTATCGGCGGGTCAGGTTGGGAATCACCCCCTCGAAATTGCGGGCAGTTTCGTAGACGCGGCCCCCGTCGTCGAAGCGGAACTTGATCTTCTCCTTCGTGCCGTGGAGCAGGGCGTTCTGCAGTTTCTCCGGCAGGTCGCGCCACGGTTTCTGGACATTGCCCTTGAAGTGGCGGGCCACCGCATCGACGGTCTGCTTGTAATAGGGTGAGGGCTGCCCCGATTTCGACCACGGGGCCAGCGCGCCGCCGTAGAGGGACAGGTCCTCGTCCGGCACCACGAGGCGGGGGTCGAAGAACAGTTCCATCCCCAGGCCGTCGCAGGCGGGGCAGGCCCCGGTCGGCGCATTGAAGCTGAACAGGCGCGGCTCGATCTCGCCGATGGTGAAGCCGCTGACAGGGCAGGCGAATTTCTCGGAGAAGGTGATGCGCTCGGGGTCCCCTTCAGAGGGTGCCGTCTCGACGATGGCGATGCCGTCCGCAAGGCCCAGCGCGGTCTGGAAGCTGTCGGCGAGGCGCGTCTCCAGCCCTTCCTTCACGACGAGGCGGTCGACCACGACGTCGATGCTGTGGCGGAACTTCTTGTCCAGCGCGGGGGCTTCGTCGATCTCGTGGAACTCGCCGTCGATCTTGAGCCGCTGGAAACCATCCTTGCGCAACTGCATGATTTCCTTCTTGTATTCGCCCTTGCGGTCCCGGACGATGGGGGCGAGCAGGTAGAGGCGCGTTCCCTGCGGCATCGCCATCACCCGGTCCACCATCTCGGCCACCTGCTGCGCAGCGATGGGCAGGCCGGTGGCGGGGGAATAGGGTACGCCGACCCGGGCGAACAACAGGCGCAGGTAGTCGTAGATCTCGGTGATCGTGCCGACGGTCGAACGGGGGTTGCGGCTCGTCGTCTTCTGTTCGATCGAGATGGCGGGGGAGAGGCCGGAAATCAGGTCGACATCCGGTTTCTGCATGATTTCAAGGAACTGCCGGGCGTAGGCCGAGAGCGATTCGACGTAGCGCCGCTGCCCCTCCGCATAGATCGTGTCGAAGGCGAGCGAGGACTTCCCCGATCCGGACAGGCCGGTGAACACCACCAGCTGATCGCGCGGAATGTCGAGATCGACGCTCTTGAGGTTGTGCTCACGCGCGCCGCGCACGGAAATATATTTGGTTTCGGCCATGCCGCAGCCTCGCATCTCGGGGAATCGCAGGGTATCGCTTGGATATAGGGCGCGTGTCCGCAAGGCGAAGGATTAACACGCATGGTCGTCACGCCATCTGCGGGGAACGGATATCGCGTGCACCGCACTGCACAAAATCCCCTTGCGCCGGTGCAGACGAAATGTCATGCAAGCGAAACGTCGGAATCCATTCCGAAAGTTGCGCGACCCTGACCAGTGAGACTTCCCATGAACGCCATTGCCGATACCCTGAAGGACCAGCCGGTCAAGGACCTCTACGAAATCGGCGAGATTCCGCCGCTGGGCCACGTGCCGAAGCAGATGTACGCCTGGGCGATTCGCCAGGACCGGCAGGGCGAACCCGAACAGGCGATGCAGCTCGAAGTGCTGCCGACCTGGGAACTGGACAGCCACGAGGTTCTGGTGCTCGTGATGGCGGCGGGGGTCAACTACAACGGTGTCTGGGCGGGTCTGGGCGTTCCCATCTCGATGTTCGACGTGCACAAGCAGGATGTCCACATCGCGGGGTCGGATTGCTCCGGCATCGTCTGGGCCGTGGGCGACAAGGTGAAGCGCTGGAAGATCGGCGACGAGGTGGTCGTCCATTGCAATCAGGACGATGGCGACGACGAGGAATGCAACGGCGGCGACCCGATGTTCTCGCCGACCCAGCGCATCTGGGGCTACGAGACGCCCGATGGCAGCTTCTCGCAGTTCACGCGGGTGCAGTCGCAGCAGTTGATGCCGCGCCCCAAGCACCTGACCTGGGAGGAGAGCGCCTGCTATACGCTGACGCTTGCCACCGCCTACCGCATGCTGTTCGGCCACCGCCCGCATATCCTGAAGCCCGGCGACAACGTGCTGGTCTGGGGCGCGTCGGGGGGCCTCGGTTCCTATGCGATCCAGTTGATCAATGCGGCGGGGGCGAATGCCATCGGCGTGATCTCGGACGAGGACAAGCGCGACTTCGTGATGAGTCTCGGTGCGAAGGGGGTACTGAACCGCAAGGACTACAATTGCTGGGGCCAGATGCCGATCGTCAATTCCGACGAGTACAAGGCGTGGTTCGGCGAGGTGCGCAAGTTCGGCAAGGCGATCTGGGACATCACCGGCAAGGGCAACAACGTCGACATGGTGTTCGAGCATCCGGGCGAGGCGACCTTCGCCGCATCGGTCTTCGTGGTCAAGCGCGGCGGCATGGTCGTGATCTGCGCCGGGACGACGGGCTTCAACCTGACGATGGACGCGCGGTATCTGTGGATGCACCAGAAGCGTGTGCAGGGCAGCCACTTCGCGAACCTGAAGCAGGCGAGCGCGGCGAACAAGCTGATGGTCGAGCGGCGGCTGGACCCGTGCATGTCCGAGGTCTTCTCGTGGCGCGACATCCCGAAAGCCCATACCAAGATGCTGCGCAACGAACACAAGCCCGGCAACATGGCCGTGCTGGTCAGCGCGAAACGCCCCGGCCTGCGCACGCTGGAAGACGTGCTGGAGGGATAGGCGCTACGCCTCCCCCTCGACCACCGGCCCGGCGAAGACCAGGCCGGCGGCGAAGGCGGCGAAGCCGAGCATGACGACCGCGAGGATCTCCGGTCGGTCGTCATGCAGCAGGGCGACGGACCCCGCCCCCAGCGCCGCGCCCGCGCTCTGCCCGATGCTGAACAGCACCCCCGCCGTCGCGCCCAGCGCCTTCGGTACGGAGGCGAACATCAGGACCGGGGCGGCGGCGAAGAGGATGCCGAGGCCCAGCGAGAAGAACGACATCGCCACCAGCATCGTGATCGCCGTCAGGGCTTCGGCCACCGTGATGCCCACGAAGACGATGGCCCCCAGGATGCCGAAGACGGCCCCGATCTTGGTCAGGCCGAACGCGCTGACCCGGTCCGCCAGCCGGTTCGCCGTCGTGGCTCCGACGATATAGGCGATGACGCTCGCGCCGTAGTAGAATCCGTAATCCTCCGTCGCCACGCCGAACCGCTCGATGAACAGATACGGGCCGACGGTGATATAGGCGAACAGGCCCGCGAACGTGGCCCCGATGGCCAGCGCGAAGCGCAGGAACACGGTATTGCGCAGCAGGCGCCGATACCGCCTGAGCGAGAGCAGCACGTTGAACGGGGCGCCGCCGCCACCCTCCGGTATCAGCCGCCAGACCATCACGGCGGCCATCGCCCCCAGCACCCCCAGCAGCACGAAATTCGCCCACCACCCCGCGCTGACATGGATCACCCCGCCCAGCAGCGGCCCGATCGCCGGGGCGATGCCGATGGACGCACCGTAGAGGCTGAGCACCTTCACCGCCTCCGGCCCCCGGAAAAGATCGCGGATCAGCACCACGCACAAGACCGAGGCGACGCTGCCGCAGGCCCCTTGAAACCCGCGCAGGACGATCAGCGTCCAGATATCCGGCGCGACCGAACACGCCATACTCAGCATCGCGAACAGCGCCATCCCAATGGCCAGAACCCGCCGCCGCCCGAAATGATCTGCCAACGGCCCGACCAGCAGCGGCCCGACGGCATAGCCCATGAAGTTCACGCTCATGGTCAGCTTGACGGCCCGGTCGGTCGTGCCGAACACGTCGTCCAGTTCGGGCAGGCTGGGGGTGTAGAGATCGGTCGAGAGGATCGACGCCCACATCGCGAGGATCAGCGCCGCCGGAACGTGCCACGTATAGCGCCCGGTCGCCCCGGATTGATGATCAACACTGCGATTCACGACGACCTTTCAGGCCCGGATATCCCCGGCAACCCGTTGCATCGAGGGACGCCGACCGCCCCGCCGGTTGTTCGGCTGAAGTACGCCTGACGGCACGGACTGGCAACCACCAGTAGCGTGTGCCGGGTTAAAAATTCGATTTGCCCTTGTACCAGAGGCCCGAAACGAGGACCGCTCTGCCCCGGAGCGGGAAGTAAGGGTCTAGCGCGCGCGTGTTCCTGTGAAATCGGGTGCGCTCCTCAGACCCGCCGCTATCGCATCGGACAATTCCGACGGCGAGCACGGTTTCTGGACGAACCGACCGATGGCCGACCCCATCTCCGCCTCGGTAAAGCCGGTATAGCCCGACATGTAGACGATGGGCATGCGGGGCCGGATCGCCCGGACCTGTTCGCCGAGTTCGAAGCCGCCGATCCCGCCGGGCATCACGATATCCGTCAGCAGCAGGTCGCATTCGAACCCGTTCCCGAACATCTGCAGCGCCTGGCGACCCGATCCGGCAACCTCGATGGAATAGCCGAGCGAGCGGACGAGTTCGGCCATGATCCGGCGCAGTTCGACGTCGTCCTCGACGATCAGGATGCTTTCGCCCGCCCCCTTGTGGATGGGCAGGTCGACCACCGGTCCCTCCAGCTTGCCCTCGGAGGAGCCGCTGGGCAGCAGCAGGCGGATGGTCGTGCCGTGGCCTTCCTCGGAATACATCCGCAATTCGCCGTCGGAATTCTGGATGAAGCCGTAGACCATCGACAGGCCGAGACCGGTGCCGGAATTGGTCTGCTTGGTCGTGAAGAACGGGTCGAGGGCGCGGCGCTTCACTTCCACGCTCATGCCCGGACCGTTATCCGTGACGGCGAATTCGACGTAGCGCCGTGATCCCTTCGGCACGCCGGGGCGGACGATATCAGCCGAAACCCCGCGATGCACGGCTTCGTCCGCCTGTTCCTTGCGATGGCCGAAATCGGTATCCGCCTCGATCACTTCGCGCACCGAAACGGTGATCCGGTCGCCCTGACCCGAGCGCAGGATCGCATCGCGGCTGTTCAGCACCAGGTTGAGAAGGGCGTTTTCGAGCTGGCCCCCGTCGCAGTAGACGTGCAGGTCCGGCGTGTACTCCTCGAAGGTCAGGGTGATGACTTCCTCGATCGACGGCCCGGCCAGTGCGTGAAACTCCCGCAGGATATCCCCCACGCGCTGCGAATGCGCCCGGCCCGGCTGGCGCTTCGCGAAGGAGAGCAGGCGGGCCGTCAGCTCCGATCCGCGCCGGACCGAGCCGATTGCGGTCTTCAGGTAATCCTGCGCTTGATCGTTTACACCGGTGCTGAGCGAGAGTTCGAGCGCATACTCGATGGTGGCCAGCAGATTGTTGAAATCATGGGCGATCCCGCCCGTCAGTTGGCCGAGCGCGTCGAGACGACCCGCGCGCTCGACCTGCTGGCGGTTCTTCTCCGCTTCCGACACGTCTTCCAGCACGATCACGCAGCGCACGGGCGAGGTGCCATCGGTCACGGTCGCACTGGAAATCCGCATGTACCGCGCTTCCTCGTTCGCCGACCGCTCCATGAGGGCGATCTCGCTCTTGAGTCGCTGACCGGCCTGCGCCCGCCAGACCGGGCTTTTCGACGCTTCGAGCCGCGAGAGATCCTCGCTGTCGAGAAAGTCCACGGTTTCGGGCCAGGGGAAGGGCGTGGCCGCCGAGATGCCGCCCAGGAAATGCCGGGCGGGCAGGTTGATCATGATGATATTACCGTCATGGTCGAAGGCGATGATGCCGCTGGTCGTCGTGTCCAGCACCGTCTTCAGCCGCGTCCCGGCCTCGCGCACCGCGCGGTTGCTGGCGGCCAGTTCCTCGTTGCTGCGGCCCAGTTCGCGCCGGTTCTCGCGGAAGATGTGCAGGGCATCGCCCATCGCCGTCAGTTCGTCGTCGCCGCCGATATCGATCCGGTGGTCGATATCGCCGTGGGCGATGGCGAGGACGCCGTCGGTCAGCTTGCCGATGCGGCGGTTGAACTTCCTGCCGACGACATAGAAGAGCAGCGCGAACAGCACCAGCAGCAGCAGGGAACTGAGGCCGAGGACGGCGAGGCGATTCTCGCGCACCAGATCGGCGACGTCGCGGCTGCCCTGTAGCGCATCGCCCTTGGACGCCGTGATCACCGCATCGGAATAGTCCAGCAGCCGGGCGGCGATTCCGGTCTGTTCCCGGGCGATGTCGGTACCGGTCGCGTTATGGTCCAGATAGTTCCGGTAGGCGACGACGATGCTGTCGGGGCCGAGCAGCGCGTGGTCCAGCGCCAGCATGTCGCGGGCGAGGGGCTGGCGCAGGGACCGATCCGGCACTTTCGCGATGCGGGTCGCCGCCGCCCGGGTCAGAAAGCGCAACCCGGTGGCGATATCGTCGGGGTCATGGGCGGTCCTGGTCGCGTCGATATCGGTGATCCGCTCCTCGATATCCTCCAGCAGTTGTGTCAGCGCGCGGTAGAGCGTCAGGTTCCGGAAATCGGTGGCGAAGTCCGGCCCGTAACCGGGGGAACCCTGCCCGGCCCCCTTGGACATCCGCATTTCGAAATCGGCGCTGATCGTCGCGATTTCAGACAGGAGCCGCGTATTCGCCCTGCGCAGCAGCATGGTGATGTCGGCGCGGTCATCCTCGATCCGGGCGAGACTGCTGAGTTGCGCGATCCGGTTATCGGCGACCTTGGCGACGACCCGTTCGTAGGCCGATAGCTCGTCGGTGATCTTCCGGGCCTCGGCACGATCCCCGAGGGCGGAGAATTCCTCCGCGAACTGCGTGCGCAGATCGATCAGGCCCGACAGGATGGATTCGGAGGAGATATCGACCGCATCCGCACTCTCGAAACGGCCAAGCCTGTCCGTGTCGTCGGCGAGCCGGACGAGCGCGGCGTTCAGCTCCGCCGAATGGGCGACGGAGGTGATGAGCCGGTCCGACAGATCCGCCTGCCGCTTCATGACCGCATCCGTCGCGAAATAGACGATGACGGGAATCGCGGCGGCGGCAAGTGCGCAGGTCACCAGGGCCGCGCGCAGGCGGGCCGTGATTCGCCGTTTTCTCTTCGGATTCCGCGCCTCTGCCATAAGGATCGAGCCTACACTTCTCGCTTCATTCTGCATACGGTGTATGCAGGCAGAACGCCCGACTCTCAAACGAAAGAAAAAACCATGGTTCATCGGCCCAGCGCGTTCCGCCCCGGCCACGCGCGACCCACGCGGCGCGCCGTGCTGGCCGGGGCGGGGGCCTCCGTCGTTCTGAGACCCGGATCGGCCCCTGCCGCCGGGTTCGACGGTCTGGAGGATGTGGTGGCGCGGCAGGCCCGTACCCTCGCCGCCGGACGAGATGTCACGCTGCGCCTGACCCTGCCCGAGGGGTCCGGCGCGAATGTGGGACCGGTGATCGCCGCCTTCACCGAGCGCACGGGGATTGCGGTCACGATTACCGAGACCCAGGTGGACGATATCAATACCCGCCTGATCCTCGATACCATCAGCGGTGTGAACGGTTTCGACGTGGCCCTGCCCGCCACCTTCGGCCTGCCCGACCTGGTCGCGGCGGAAGTCATCCATCCGCTCAACGCCTTTGCCGCGCGCTACGAACCCCCGGGATTCCGCGACGGCATCCTGTATTCGACCGGCGACCGCTTCGATGGCGAGCTTTACGGCTTCCAGACCGATGGCGACACGTATCTGATGTTCTACAACACCGACATGCTGAACGACCCGGGGGAGAAGTCACGCTATATGGATCAGACGGGCGAGGCGCTGGCCATTCCCCGGACCTGGGCCGAACTGGACCGGCAGATCGCCTTCTTCCACCGTCCCGAGGACGGGCAGTACGGCGGCGCGCTGTTCCGCTTTCCGGGGTATCTGGGGTGGGAATGGTGGGTGCGGTTCCATGCCAAGGGGATGCTGCCGTTCGCCGACGACCTGACCCCCCAGATCGCGGGGGCGGAGGGGGTCGCGGCGCTGGAGGAGATGATCGCGGTGACGCGCTACCTGATCCCGGATGTCCGCTCGGTCGGATTGTTCGAGAACTGGACGCGCTTCGCCGAGGGCAACGTCTATTGCAATATCGGCTGGGGCGGGACGCAGAAGCATCTGAACGAACCGGAATCGCCCATGCGCGGCAAGCTGGTCCACGGGCCGACGCCCGGGGGGACGGTCGGCGGCAAGCGGGTCGATACGCCGTATTTCAACTGGGGGTGGAACTACGTCGTCTCGCGCCGGAGCCGGGAAGCGGAAATCGCGTATCTGTTCTGCCTGTTCGCCGCCTCGCCCGCGATATCGACCCTGTCGGTCGGACAACCGGACGGATTTTTCGACCCCTTCCGCCCGGAGCATTACGACGATCCGGTGATCCGGGAATTGTACGGCGACGCCTTTCTGGCGGTGCACCGGGACAGTCTGGAATCCTCGATCCCCGACCTCTATCTCGCCAACCAGAGCGAATATTTCTACATCCTGAACGAATGGATCGACCTTGCGCTGTCGGGGGAGGTCAGGCCCGCCGATGCCCTGCGCCGCATCGAGGTGGAATGGGAACTCATCTCCTACCGCGCGGGCAAGGATGTGCAGAAGAAGCGCTGGATGAAGCTGGTCGAGAGATATCCGGGGAACAGGTGATCCCGGCGGGCCGATCACGGTTTCCGGTATTCCAGAAGCCCCAGTATCTCCTCGATCCGGGCTTTGCGCGCGGTAGG
>ENA-ORXC01002172-ORXC01002172.1-marine-metagenome-genome-assembly--contig:-NODE-2172-length-10881-cov-195.958534_pt1 | contig 10881 bp, 7 predicted proteins | sample MGYA00237865_ERZ511478 | MGnify/ENA metagenome assembly ERZ511478 | reverse complement strand
CTATCAATTGGTATGGGTATCATGGTCGCTTATGGCTCGTATTTGGGCCGTGAAGTGAACTTGCTAAAAACAGCACGTACCGTTGTTATTTTGGATACGGTTATTGCGTTGGCTGCTGGTCTTGCCATTTTCCCAATCATCTTTAGCAATGGTCTAGATCCTGCATCTGGTCCTGGTCTTATCTTTGTAAGCTTGCCAATTGCTTTCGGTAGCATGGGTGCGGGTACTATCATTGGCGCACTGTTTTTCTTACTTATTACCTTTGCCGCTATTACCTCATCTATCTCGTTACTTGAGCCAACCGTTGAGTTATTAGAGGAGCGTACGTCGATGAGTCGTACTGTATCGACTATCGTGGCAAGTACAGTGATCTGGTTGTTAGGTATTGCAGCATTGCTATCGTTCAACCTATGGTCTGACTTTACTATCATGGGTAATGGTATCTTTGATGCATTAGATAAACTCACTAGTAAGTTCCTATTGCCTCTAACAGGTCTGGCGGCAATTGTATTTGTTGGTTGGAAAATGGATCAACGTAACATTCAGCAAGAGCTTGGTTTATCTAATGGTACATGGCAGCTGTGGCAAATCGTTGCAAAATTCATCGCGCCAATCGCTGTTATTGTAGTATTTGTGACGTCATTGATGGGATAGTAGTCAGAATTGACACTATTTGAATCATTAAGTGATGACCATTAAGTGATAAAAGCAGCACAAAAAAAGGGCTTAAGATTATTCTTAAGCCCTTTTTTATTTCAACAGATTTAGATAACAAGTAGTAAATATTAAACAGGATTAACGCAAGTTTAACTCAGGAACCGTTTGACCGCGTTTGGCATAAAACTCGCTAACAAACTCATCAAATTTATCTTGCTCGATAGCATCTCTAATACCCTGCATCAAACGTTGGTAATAGCGCAAATTATGAATGGTCGCTAACTGAGCACCTAGCATCTCTTTACACTTATTGAGATGGTACAGATAAGCACGGCTAAAGTTTTGGCAAGTATAGCAGTCACATTCAGGATCTAATGGGCCTTCATCATTGCGATATTGGCTATTACGAATACGTACCACACCAGCATTATCTGTATCGCCCGTCACAAAGTAATGGCCATTACGCGCGTTACGCGTTGGCATCACACAGTCGAACATATCTACGCCGCGACGTACGCCTTCAACTAAATCCTCAGGCTTACCAACACCCATAAGATAGCGTGGCTTATCTGCTGGCATATCATCAGGCAGGTAGTCTAGGACGTCTATCATCTCTTCTTTAGGTTCGCCAACTGAAAGACCACCAATAGCATAACCATCGAAGCCAATCTCTAACAGGCCTTCAAGTGATTGCTGACGCAAATCAGGATACATACTGCCTTGTACAATACCGAATAATGCGTTAGTGCTGCCCAGTCTGTTGTGCTCATCGATACAGCGCTGTCCCCAACGTAATGATAGCTCTAACGACTTTTTCGCTTCGTCATGAGTGGCTGGATAAGGCGTACATTCATCGAACTGCATGACGATGTCTGAGTTCAAACTATACTGAATCTGCATAGATTTTTCTGGTGAAAGAAATACCTTTGCGCCATCGATAGGAGATTTAAAATTGACGCCTTCTTCGGTAATTTTACGCATTGCGCCGAGGCTGAATACTTGGAAACCGCCCGAATCGGTCAAGATAGGCTTGTCCCAATGCATAAACTTATGCAAGCCACCAAATTTATCAATGACTTCAGTACCTGGACGTAACCATAGATGAAAGGTATTGCCCAAAATAATATCAGCACCGATGGCTTCGATATCACGTGGCAGCATGCCTTTGACCGTACCATAAGTACCAACAGGCATAAAAGCAGGCGTTTGCACGTCGCCATGATTGAGATGAACCGTACCACGGCGTGCACGCGTTGCACCGCTGGCCGTTTTATGTAAGACAAATTGCATATGATAACCGCTATTTAAGCTATGAAAATGGCGCTAATTATAGCATTATTAGCGGTTTTTTTGGACATATAGTCGGAGAATCACTGAACTGCTACGGCGTTACTCTCCCTAAATGTACTACTTGTACAATTTTCAATCGGCTGCCTTGCATACATTTTAGCGTTCTTTAACTATAGTTATTAGATGTCATCGATATACGCTCTATATACACTTTGGTAAATACCGCTTTACCATAACCAAAAAATACAGATAGCACGCCAAAAGACACAGACAGTGTTAAAGGTCTGTTGATACAGTAGAAGTTATACAGGTGAGGTAATAATAATTGCCACATCATGCTTTTAGATGCTGGAGACATTATATGAAAAAGACAGCTTACTTATTATTGAGTGGTTTATTATTGATATCAGGAGGGGCTATGGCTACCGAAGAGCCTAAATACACAGTATTGACGCAAGTAGATGATTTTGAGTTGCGTCGTTATGATGAGCAACTAGTGGCGCAAACGTGGGTGAGTGGTGACCAAGACTCAGCAAGTCGTGAAGGGTTTAAGGTTTTAGCGGACTATATTTTTGGTAATAACACCGCACCAAGTGGAGACAGTAGTAAAATCAGTATGACGGCACCTGTCACGATGCAAGCTGATAACAAAAAAAGTGATAATGAATCACAGAAGATTGCCAAGACAGCACCAGTCAGTATGCAACAAGACGATGGTAAGTGGCGCGTGCAATTTACGATGCCTAGTAAATATACAATGCAAACGTTGCCTAAACCAAATAATCCAAACGTTGAGATTATCGAGGTGCCTGCACAGACGTACGGTGTGATTAAGTTCTCTTGGCTCGCAGGAGAAGATAAAGTAGCGGAAAAAACCGAAGCGCTGCAAACATGGATGCAAGACCAGAATTTGACGCCTACAGGCGAGCCTGAATTGGCACGTTATAACCCGCCTTGGACGCTACCATTTTTACGTCGTAATGAGGTGATGATTGCGTATCAATCTAACTAGTAATCGATCCATAAAAAAAGACAGCAATCGCTGTCTTTTTTGTGCTTCATTTAAGGTATCTGAGTTAGACGTTTTGCTCACGGATGATATTAAGCATACGACGTAATGGTTCTGCTGCGCCCCATAACAATTGATCACCAACGGTAAATGCGCCTAGATACTCAGGGCCCATATTCAACTTACGCAAGCGACCTAGCGCAACAGTTAAGGTGCCAGTAACTGCCACTGGCGTTAGGCGATTCATGGTAGCTTCTTTATCATCTTCGACCAAATCCAACCACTCGTTGCCACTGTTTCTGAGTGCAGCTTCGATTTCTTCTAGCGGAATGTCTTTTTTCAGTTTGATCGTTAGACCTTGCGCATGACAACGCATGGCACCGACGCGTACACACATCCCATCAATAGGAATCGTGCTGGCTTCATCGTTACCCAAGATCTTATTGGTCTCGACGCCGCCTTTCCATTCCTCTTTTGACTGTTTGTTTTCTAGCTGCGCATCGATATAAGGAATCAAGCTACCTGCCAGTGGTACACCGAAGTATTGTGTAGGGAAGTCTTCTGAGCGCTGAGTCTGAGCGATTTTTTTATCAATCTCAAGAATAGCGCTAGCAGGGTCAGCCAATTCGTCTTGAACGGCATCACGTAACACACCCATACCGTTGATGAGCTCGCGCATGTTGTTTGCGCCAGAGCCACTAGCGGCTTGGTAAGTCATGGCGCTGACCCATTCGACCCAACCTTTATTAAACAGCTCACCAATAGCCATCAGCATCAACGATACGGTACAGTTACCTCCGATAAAGTCTTTTTTGCCATTGGCTAGAGCACTATCAATAACGTTACGGTTGACTGGATCAAGAATGATGATGCTGTCATCTTTCATTCGCAGCGTACTTGCCGCATCAACCCAATAGCCGTTCCAACCACTATCACGCAATGGTTGACGGACTTTTGACGTATAGTCACCACCTTGGCAAGTAATAACGACATCACAAGCAGCAAGTGCTTCAATATCATGAGCGTCTTTTAGTTGGCCGGTTTCAATACCATCGAATTTTGGTGCATCACCACCAGCATTACTGGTAGAAAAAAACACGGGTGTGATACCGTTAAAGTCATTTTCTTCCTGCATACGTTGTATTAATACTGACCCTACCATACCGCGCCAGCCTACCAAACCTACTGTTAAATCACTCATGAAGTTCAATCCTATTTACAATTATTTGTTGCATCGTCAACCGATAACAATGCCGTGAATGGCGCAAAAAAGCAAGGCGTTTTGGCTATTATTTGGTCGTTTTCTATACACTATTAACTATGTCGACTATAACTTTAAGTTATTACTATTTGAGAAGTACTTGGCTATCTAGCGACCTCAAAAATATAATGTTTAATAAAGCACGCATTACATTGAATGAGCCAATATTGTAACGTTTTATGATAGTTGTCGCATAATTGAGACTCACCAGTAGGCGAGAATCTTCTGAAATGCTAAAGTAAGTCTCAAACACAATTACTTGGCGTTAGTTATTTGATGTCAGGTGAGTTACAACCACGATATTTCTTATCAAACAAAAGCTTAACCAATATACATCATCAGCTCTATCGACACTTTAATCAACGGTTAGTACCTACTTATGGATCTCTCACTATTATATTACGCCTTACAAGGTTTAGCAGGATTCATCGCCTTTGTCACAATCTGGGGCTGGTTGCCGCTAGATAACTGGTGGGTGCGCGGTGTTGAGTTTCCACGCATCCAAATTATGGTGCTTGGTATTATCGCTTGGTTTGGCATGATAGTGTTTTTCTCAGAGTGGGAGTTGGGGCAGTGGATATTATTTGTTGTGTTGAGCGGTACGTTAGCATTTCAGCTGAGAATGGTACTGCCATATACTAAGCTGTGGAAAAAAGAAGTTCAAAAGGCAAAAGATAAGCCAGAAGGACAAGCGCATCAAATAAAAATCATGGTATCAAACGTATTGACGCCCAATGACGAAACGCAAAAGCTAGTTGATTTGGTTAAGCAAAAGCAGCCTGACATCTTAATTACGTTAGAGAGTGATAAGAAATGGGAGCAAGCCTTACAGCAAGTCGAGTCTGACTATCCCTATACTGTAAAAGTGCCACTAGATAATCTATATGGTATGCACTTGTATTCTAAGCTTGAGCTGATTGATCCTGAAGTTAAGTATTTGATGATAGATGATATACCTTCTATTCATACTCAATTGCGTTTGCAAGGAGGCCGCGTCATTTGGTTATATTGCTTGCATCCTATGCCACCTAGCCCAACTGAGGCAGATAAGTCTACCACGCGTGATGCTGAGCTGCTCATGGTGGGTAAACATATCAAAGAAAACGATCAAACGGCGATACTGGCAGGTGACCTCAATGATGTCGCATGGTCAAAAACTACGCGTCGCTTTCAGCGTATTTCTGGCTTGCTAGATCCTCGCATTGGTCGACATTTTATTAATACCTTTCATGTTAAATACCCGTTTCTGCGTTGGGCTCTAGACCATATCTTTCATAGTGCTTGCTTTACGGTCGTTGATATTCAGCGTATGCCATCCGTAGGATCTGATCATTTCCCTGTGATGACTACCTTGCAATATGAGCCAGAAGAGGCAAGCAAGCAAGAAGGCAATGCGCCTACTGCACAAGCAGAAGATATCCAAGAAACTGACAATAAAATCGAAGAAGGCAAGAAAGAAGGCGAAAAAGTGTCAGAAGAGCACAGACAAGAGCAGCGCAGCTTTGGTTAATAAAATAGGCTGTTTATTAGCTGTAATACATAGAGATAATGTAAGCATATGCTTACGCAAAATAGAGTCTTTAGCTTCTATCGGCACCAAATCCATTGGCCTATAATACATCCATCAACACAAGGATACGCATGGATGTAGTGTTGAGACAGTATCAATAAAAGCACAGGTCAGCCCGCTGTCTTATATAATACTGTTAAATGACTTAGGATGAGTCAGCACGGAAGAGAGATAATAACAATAACACGAAGTATTGAAACCCTGAACCAATCGCCCTAGGTTCGGGGTTTTTCTTTGTATGGGTTTTGGCTTGGTAAATTTTAGAACGTTTCACTTTGAGATTTTTCTAAAGCTTTCAGTTAAATATTTAACTGCACAAAAAAAAGAAGGGTATATGCCATTGCATATACCCTTCTTTATTTAAATCGATTCAGTACTTTCGCTAACTTAATACTATTAGCTTATTGCAAACTATTAGCCAAGTATCTGAATATAAGCGCCAGCACGTAGCTCTTGTAACCAGTCTTCTTGAGCTTGTGGAGCTAGGCGTTGATACAATGCTTGACGTGCCATATTGCGACGATATTGCTCGCTAATATCTTGATCGCGCTTACCATCAACTTTTAGGATATGCCAACCAAACTGTGTCTTAAATGGCGCAGAGTAATCACCAACAGCCGTATTTTTCATTGTGGCTTCAAATGGACCTACCATATCTTCTTCGCTAACCCAGTCAAGGTCACCGCCACGTCCGGCAGAACCTGGATCGTCTGAATACGTTGAGGCTAAGCTAGCAAAGTCAGCGCCGCCACGAAGCTGCTCGTATAGATCATTGATTTTTTGTTCAGCAAGCGCGTCAGTCTGTAGATTATCGACTTTAACTAAGATATGGCGAGTATGCCACTGTGGTATCAGCATCGTATCACTGGCTTTTTTATCAGCAAGTTTGATTATATCAATACCTTCAGGAGTCAATAATGGCTCGCTTACGGTACCAACATCCAACTTGGTAATTTTGCTAGACAGCTCTGTCGGTAAAGAGGCTGCCTTGTGAAAGCCCATATCTCCACCTTGTAGTGGAATCGGATAGCTACCTTGGCTAGCAGCAACAGCTTCAGCGACGTTGACATTTGGCTCAAGCAAACGCTTACGTAATGCTTGCGCAACTTTTAATGCTTCTTCACGTTGAGCGGGCGATAGGCGACTATAGTCATCTATATAAGGCACACGTACGTGAATGGTTTGATATTCGCTTTGATTCAGACGTTTGGCTTCAGGTGAGGCCAAAAATGCATCAATGTCTTGCTCGCTGATACGTACTCGGCGAGTAATTTGACGTTGCTGTAGCGCTTGGATAGAGGCCTCTTCAATCAGTTTGGCACGTAGATTGGCATAACTACCAGGTTGTGCGGCATCTAGACGTTGTTGCAATGCTGAGATGCTCTTAAGGCCTTCAGCTTGAGCGATTTGACCAAGACGTTGATTGATTTCTGCTTCATCGGCAGACAGTCCCGCACGTTTGACCATAGACAGTTGTAGTTCACGCAAAATAAGTGCGTTTAGCACTTCAGACTGTAGCTGTGCTGAGTTTGCGATAGGCTCTCCAGCAGCTTTTGCACGTGCTTGGGTCTGCTCAATGGCGTCAACCAATTCGCTTTTTAAGATAGCATTTTCATTGACTAAAGCAATAATACCGTCTGTGCTATTGGCTGGCGTCAAGCGATCAACTGAGCTTTGCGTAGCAGAAGTAGAAGCTTGAGCTGCTGCAGGTTTGACAGTAGCAGCGTTGGCACTTAACGTAAGCGTAAGGCCTGCCATAGATAGCAATACTGCTCTGCTAGTCTGACGTAAAGAAAAAAATCTCATGATGCTCCTCATCAATGTCATTGCATCGGATGGTAGTTGGTCAACTCTATCCGATACCCTTAATAATAAAATATTCGACAGCGTTGCCCATAATAGGGGTTCAAATAGTGTCTTATAAATATTTACGTAAATAACTCTAATCTAGCAAAAAACTGGTTAGTCTTTCCATGCCGTCTGTACAGGTTCAAAGCCCAAAATCTTATCAGCAAGCAATCGTGTCAAGCGGCTACTGCCACTGCCAAGACCGTTTAATCTAACTTCTGCCATAATAGCTTGTGTTGGCTCGTCTTTTACGTTTAGGTCATTGTAATAGCGGCGACCATAGACAGCAAAGCCGAAACAGCAGTCTTCGTAATCAACGCCGATGAGTGAATCGAGCATCCTGTCGCTGTTCAGATCATATTGACCTTGAGCCAATATTCGCCAGCTATTATTAATAGGGAAAACAGCTGAAGCGGTAAACGCAGAGAGTGGTAACTGCTCGGTATTGTCATCACGCTGACGTTTGACATAACCCACATTAAATAAACTATTGTTTGATGGCTGATAGCGCAGTTCAGTCGTAACGTAGTTCAAATCATAATTACTGGTTAAGGCACCGCTAACATCAACCCAAAAATTATTATATGGTTGGGTACTGGTTTCCAATACCATGCCTGAAGAAGATGAAGTGAAAACTGGCTGATTGTCGTCAAGTGTTACACGTCCATCATCTAGATAGAACTGTTCTGCAATGCTACCATCGAAACGTGTCACACCCGTTGCATCGATGTAACGATAATTGATGCCAGGCGTAATAGAATGCAGATCCTGTAAACGATCATGACCTAAAAACCAACTGTCTGAAAACAGTTGTTCATAGTTAATAGAGGCAATACGTGTATTAAAATTAGGAATATCGTTTTGGTCCTTGTACGGTGAGTACATATATTTCACGCGGGGACTAAGCAAGCGATAACCACCCATCGTATCATCAAACGCGCCAAACGGTGAGCCTGCTTGATAAAAAGTCAAACCCGCATCAATACTGGCTTGCGGGACAAACACAGATTGACTACCGTCTTCTTCACTGAGTTGGTTCGCGATTAAGCTATCTTCATCATATGACGTATATAGATGCTGTAGGCTAAGTTTGGGATGAACATAACCCCAAGAGGTTTCCATCGGATAAGTAGCACTCAATTTATTGTAAATACGTGCACCACTTTTTTCGTTTTCAGAGCCATCATCAATAGATTTTTTAAAGTATGCAGAGTCATGGACTCCAGTAATATCAAGACGCTCAACCCAAGGCAAGCGATAATTTAATTTGAGCTGTGGCAAGCGTGAGTACGGTTTGTCTTTATCTTCTAATGCTTCACCATTATCATCAAAAGCGTCTAAAGTTTGAAAGGTTTCGACTTTTAGTTCACCATCGACGTAATCATTATAATAATTTGCCTGAGCACGACGTGGCAAGTTTATGGTGCTATCTGATAAGCCCAATGTATCAAAGTCATTAAGATAATCTGCATCTGATACATAGCTATATTTAGCATCGGCACTTAAACGCGGAATGCTTTTCGACGACCAAGTATGGTCATAAAACAAGCTGGTACGATCTTCGTCGTCATACTCTTTATCGTTTGGTAAGTATGAACCGTTTAAAATACCTTCCCCATAACTTTCAGTCAGATAACGGAACTCACCTGATAGCATAGGATTACGGTCAGTATAAATATGCGTGTTAAGGGTGGCATCGTAGTTAGGTGCCAAGTTGAAATAATAAGGAATATCAACTTCAAGACCACTTTCACTGCTTACGCTAGCACTTGGTAATAAAAACCCACTACTGCGACGACTGTCGATTGGGAAGTTAAAGTAGGGGAGATAAAATACGGGTATATCAGCCACACGGAAAGTGGTGTTATACGCTTCGCCGCGCCCTGTATCGGTATTTAGATCGATACTTTTCGCTTCAAATTGCCATTTGCGATTGGTAGGTGGACAGGTACTAAACATAACCTGATCCAGCTCGTATTCACTCTCATTCGGTTTGTTTAAGCGTTTGGCATAGCCGTGCGCTTGTAGACCGACACTGGCAAACGCCACATCATTGGCCGTTGATTGACCAGTCTCAGTATTGTAATTCAAGCTATCTGCAACGCCAATTAGACCACCTTGTGCCGCTCTATCATTAAAGCTGGCTTGGCCGTTATTTGTAGCGGCATTGTTTGTAGAGACGTTGCTTGTACGCTGTCCAGTCGCATTATCTGTAAACATGACTTTGCCTTGAGCAGCTGCAACGCCATTGCTCAAGTCAATCATGACTTTTTCTGCTTCGATATGCTGAGTGCCTTGATCAATTTTTACATTGCCAGATAGCTCGGCATAATTAATATTGTTGTAATAACCGTAATCAGACTCGGTAAATAAAGGGGCTTGATTGTTCGGAACGCTAGCCACATTTGGTGCTGGTTGTCCGTTTGCCGTACCAGCTTCATTCACAGCGCGCTGGTAATTGGGGTTACTCTGCGGATATACCCATTGACCTTCACAGCGCTGGGCACTGTCCACGGCATTTGGCAACAGACGTAAGTCTCTACCGACCTTTGGAATCGTCTGTGCAGCAGGCATCGCATTATTATGAGTATTGTTCGCTTCAGTGCTTATAGCCTCATTGTTTAATGTTGAAGCATCGGTATCTGGCGTTAGCTCATAAAACTCTGCTAAGCGCATTAGGCTGGCTTGAATACTCTCATCATTAAGATCTAGCTTGCCATTGTCAGTTGTTATCGCTTTAGGGACAAAGGCATTGCTATCTGGTGTATTACTACTTGCTTGGTTGCTAGTTTCTGTATTTAGATTAGTATCATTAGAAACTTCATTGCTAAAAGCTTCAGAGTCAGCAGCTTCATTAATATCTGTAATATCTAGGTCGTTGTTCTCAGAGAACCTGCTATCTAACGCAGTATCATTTAATAAAGCAGCGTTATTCGTATTAACAGAACTAGCGTTGTCTTGATAGCTATCATTTAGAATATCTGCTTCTTGATAGCCATCATTACTTTGAGTACGACTAATACTATTGGCGTCAGTCGCCACACTATTAGAAGCATAGCTGCCTGTACTGTCCGTAGTTAGTGGTTCAGTTTTTTGCGTATTGGCATCACCAATGGCAGCACTGACAGTTAGGCTAGATAAACCTAAGGCACCAAATAAGATCAAGCGGATGCTTTGGTAAAGCGGAGAATATAACAAGGGCACACCTATGATTGCAGAGCTTATTGGATTGCATGACTGAGTTTA
>ENA-ORXC01002169-ORXC01002169.1-marine-metagenome-genome-assembly--contig:-NODE-2169-length-10896-cov-3.817173_pt1 | contig 10896 bp, 11 predicted proteins | sample MGYA00237865_ERZ511478 | MGnify/ENA metagenome assembly ERZ511478 | reverse complement strand
GACGACCTGGAACACGTGGCGGGTGTCGTGTGCGGTGAATGTGCACGCATGGTCCGAATCACGGGCGTCGCGCACGAACTGCGAGGCTCCGAGCGCAGTACGATGAACGCGTGTGCGCATCGTCGTTCTCCTTCAGGTCGACATGGAGGGAAGCCGCCGTACCGTTCCCGGCACGACCGGCTCCCGGCGGTGCGACGAGACGACCGCCGCGAACGTCAGCGCAAGGCTCGCGAGGTTGCCGCGCGCACCATGACTCGGCTCGACCCCGTCCTCGATCGCGCGGCGTTCGGCTTCCCGCTTCATGACGGTGCGCGATTCCTTGATGGCCTCGTAGGCGGGTTGCAGGTCGTCGCGTCCGTCGGCGACGGAGGACTGGTAGAACCACATCAGCGTGGTCATCCGTGCGCCGCAGACCCCCAGCGCCACATCACCCTCGTGGTGCCGGGCGCGCAGTTTCTTGGCCCATTCCTTGTCGGCCTCCGCCGCTTCGGTATCTTCGGCCGCCTCGCCACTTTCCGCCGTCTCCGCATCCTCTGCCGCCTCGCCATCCGAATCGGCATCAGCGGATACATCGGCGGCAGTCTCCGCCGGTTTCTCGTCCGTATCGGATGCCGCGAGGGCCGGGGTCGCGACGAGGGCGGTCGCAAGGAAAAGGCGTGTAAGCAGTGCGCTCATCGGGTCACTCCATCGCGCCACTCTAGCCGGGCGTCGTCATTCTACTTGGTTTCGATACAGTCAATGAACCCGTCTTGCACCCGAAACCCTTGCCAAATCGCCAATCATTCCGAGGCGACCTATTGCACCGGTACGATCGGGTCGAGTGCGAAGGGTTCGGTTTCATAGGGCTGCGTCACAAAAGGCTGCGTCGCCAGGGGTTGCGTCTGAACGGGCTGTGTCGGCAGCGGTTGACCCGGAGCGGAGGGGCAATACGCAACCTCCTGGGTCAGCTTCAATGCATAATTGGTCGAAGCCACGCACTTGTTGGCCACATCCAGCACTTCCTGTTGAACCGCTTGGCGGATTTCAGGACTTTGAGCGTTCACGATGCGACCGAACATCAATCTGGTGAAGGTCTGGCCCGCCGCTTCGATATCCGCAGCCGGAAACTGGGGCATGGTCGCGAAGAAGTCCCGGGCCTTGGTGTAGGCCGCCAGCCTTTGCAGATCGGGGTCCGGTGCCGCGCAGGCATTCTGCGCGAGAATTTCGAACGATCCCGCGCAGGCCCCTGCGGCATTGGCACCGGAGGCTTTCAGAGTATTCACCTGCTGCGCCTGTACGGGCGCGGCCAGAGCGGCGATCAGGGTGGCGGCGGCGATGATTCGCATGGAAAATCCTTCGATTCGACGATCAATGCCCTCATGCCCTGCCAATAGGGCGAAAGAATGAGGCCCGACTGCCGTCATGCTTGTTTCTGTGACGAGCGATACCACTGGCACAGATCACTGACGGGGCATCGGTCGCACCGGGGCGCGCGGGCGGTGCATATCCGCTTTCCGAACTGTATTAGCCAGAAATGCCCGTCGCGCATAGCCCAGTCGGGGGTGCGCTCCTCCAGGGATTGTGCAGTCTTCGCATCCGTCTTGCCATATGCAAGGCCGATGCGGTTGCAGACGCGGTGCACATGCGTATCGACCGCGATGACATCGTGCCCGAACGTGAAGCTGAGGACGATATCCGCGCATTTGCGCCCGATCCCCGGCAGGCTCATCAACCCCGCGCGCGTATCGGGCACCACGGTGCCGTGCTCGGCGATCAGGGCCTCGCAGAAGCGGCGGATATTGCGGGTCTTCATGTTGTAGAGACCGCAGGGGCGGATGGCATCCGTGATCGCCTCGTCCGTCAGATCCAGCATTTCCCGAGGTGTCCGGGCCAGCGCGAAGAGTTGCCGGGCCGCCTTTGCCGTGTTCGTATCCCGGCTCTGGGCCGAGAGCATGCACGAGATGCACGAGCGGAAGGCGTCCGGCTGGCCCTTGGGGCCTTTCGCGGTCGGGGTGCGCCCGGGCATCGCCTCGCTCAACCGGCGATAGACGGTCTCGACATCCGCAGGGGAGAGAAGTGTTTCGGTCATGGGGGCGAGATAGCGTGCATCCCGGAGGTTGCCAGCCACCCCGAATCGGGAAGAGGCCACCCCCCGGGACAGCCTCTTCGTCGAACCGGTCGGTCCCGCGCGGGGCAGGGATCAGGGGTCAGGACGAGATGCGCAGCACCCCGGTTTCGCGTCCGATATCCTTGAATGCGCTTTTCAGGCCGTGGCGGTTGTCGACCGAGAAATAGCGGCCCGAAGCCCCGGCGCAGGCTTTCAGGCTCTCGTCCGTCTTCGTCCCCTCGATCACTTTCAGGCCGACCGTAAAGACGGTGACGTTCTTCTCCCGTGCAGCCTCGCAGACCGAGGCGAAGTAGCTGAAGACGTCGTTTTCCTCCATCGAGGGATCGTGGGCGGAGTTGAATTCGCCGTCGGTCATGATGACCAGATACTTTTCGGATGCATTGTCGAACGGCTGCGGTTTCCCGGCTTCGTGGTCGAAGAACTGGTCCCATTCGGGGACGAGGGTGTACAGGCCCCAGGCCGCCCCGATATGCCCCGCCGTTCCGCCCTCCGGCTCGAACGCGGCGACGTAGTCACGCACTGTCTGCGCATTTCTCGTCATGGGCAGCAGGCCGTTGAAGGGCTTGTAGAGGCTGGTGCCGAGATACCAGACACCCTGGGCATTCTGCACGACGTCGATGCACCGGCTGCCGTAGGACTCATAATAGCTGTAGTCGCACCAGCGTTCCTTCCTGCCATCCGTGATGACGGGGATCGTGTTCGAACCGCTGTTCGGAGCGTCGAGGCTGATGCGATATCCGCCGCCGGATTGCTTGCTCAGGAAGCGTTCGGATGTCCAGACGGCCTTTCCGTCGGAATGGTCCTGATACTTGATGAGGGTGGCGTCGAGATCGGACAGCCCCAGACTGCTCAGCAGGGTGCCGCCCAACCCGGCGAAAAGGCCGGTATCGTTCGCAACGAACATATCCGTGATATCGACCGACGTGGCATAGGGTACCACCGAGACGGCAGGGATCACGAGCGGATTGGAGTAGATGACGTCGAACATCTCCGTTACGGCTTCCTGCAGGGCGTCTGCACGGCGATTCGGGGCCGAGACATAGGTCGCGTCGCTGGTGTCGATGCCGAAATTCATCGAGCCGCTGTTGTCCAGGACCAGCGCGATTTCGACCGTGCCGGTCACCTTCGGATTGGCTTTGGCCTGCACCGTCATCCTGATCTGCGGGATGATGCCACCGCTGATGATGGTCTGGGGCGTGATGACGACCGACCCGCTGACCGACCCCTCGACAGGATCGTAGGTAAAGACCGGTTCGAGACCATCGGTCTTGATCCGCGACTGCTTCAGGGACGCGAGCAGGTATTTCGTACCCGGCACCTGCGGCTTGGTCTTGTGATCGCCGCGACCCAAGTGAAGGATGGTCGCATCCAGATGGTTCTGTACGATTTTCTTGTCGTTCTGGGCGCGTTCGTAATCCACCGCGAATCCGACGGCGGCCATGACGGTCGAGAACATTATGCCGAATATCATCGCTGTCGCACCGGATTCGGTGACAAGAAACGATTTGGTATTCCGCATAAAATTCTTCATTACGACGTTCCCCTTGTGGACATGCAACGAATATTCGCAAGTCGTCGAACTGATTTGTAGCAAGGGGAGTTCTACGGAAAAATTAAACTACAGCGTATAAGTATGATTCTATGAAATTTACTTGTAACACGGCGAATTAATCAACTAATGAAATTATGGGTTGATACTGTTACTATTCCGTATTCGATCACGCCGAAAATAATTCCAATTGTCGGCGATGTCGCCCCTGGCGGTCAACCGCTCGCATCGACGATCAGACCCGGATTTGCGGGGCTGGTCATCGGCTGTGTGGCCCGGTCGAAGCGCAGATGGGCCAGGCCGATCCCGTCGCGGTTGCTGTGCAGGGTGCCCGCCGGCTTCCCGTCGGGGGCCTGCAACGGGGTCAGGGGCGGGGCGCTGCCCGTGACGGTGACGGGGCGCAGGCCCTTGCGCAGGTCGGTCTTGAAATGCATGCGCGCGACGATCTCCTGCCCGACATAGCAGCCCTTGCGGAAATCGACGCCGTTCAGCGCCTCGAACCCGCATTCAAGGATATAGCTGTCCTCGACGACCAGATCCGTTCCGCTCTCCGGCACGCCGAGGGTCAGGCGGTGCAGGTCGTAATCGCCGGGGGTGGCCTGCACGGTCGTCGCGCCGTAGACCCGCCAGCCGAGATCCGGATGGCGCGGGTCGCGCAGGCCGGTGCCGGGATCGGCCCCCCACAGGGCCGTGACCGCCGCATCCTCCTCCGCGATGACGAGGGGGCGGCGCAGGCGGTACATCGTCAGCCGCCTGACCAGACCCGCCGCCAGACCATCCGCCACATCGAGCCGGAAATCGCCCGATTCCGTCCGCCAGATCAGGAAATCGGCGAGGTACTTGCCCGTGGGCGTCAGCAGCGCGGCATAGACGAGGGTATCCGGCCCCGCCCGCGCCACATCGTTCGTGACCAGCGATTGCAGGAACGCCTCCTGCTCCGCCGCATCGCCCGACAGGGTGATCAGGCGACGGCCCGAAAGTTCCTGGGAAGAGGGAAGCGACTCGCTCGCCATGGTCGACCACACCGTATAGGAGAGGGATAAGCAACCGGACCCGGAGAAACCCATGCCCACCGTACTCGACTTGATCGTCCGAAACGGCACCGTCGTCAACCAGAATGGCACCGGCCCCGCCGATATCGGCGTGAAGGACGGCGTCATCGTCGCCATCGGCGATCTGGCCACCCGCGATGCCGCCGAGACGATCGACGCCACCGGCCTGACGATCCTGCCCGGGGTGATCGACAGTCAGGTGCATTTCCGCGAACCGGGGATGGAGCACAAGGAAGACCTCGCCACCGGCTCGCACGCGGCGGTGCTGGGGGGTGTGACCACGGTGTTCGAGATGCCGAACACCCGCCCCACCACCACCGATGCCCAGGCGCTGGCCGACAAGATCGACCGCGCGACCGGGCGCATGGCCTGCGACTTCGCGTTCTGGTTCGGGGCGACCGCCGACAATACCGACGATCTGGCGGAGGCGGAGCGCCTGCCCGGCTCGGCGGGGATCAAGATGTTCATGGGGTCGTCTACCGGCGACCTGCTGGTGGACGAGAGCGAGCATGTGGCCCGGGTGCTGGCCGGTGGCCGCCGCCGCGTGGCGGTGCATTCCGAGGAGGAATCGCGCCTCAGGGAACGTGCCGATCTGCGGGTCGAGGGGGACCCGTCCTCGCATCCGGTCTGGCGCGATGCCCGGGCGGCGTATCTGTGCACCGACCGGCTGATCCGGCTGGCGCGCGAGGCGCGGCGGCGCATCTACGTGCTGCACATCTCGACCGCTGACGAACTCCCCCTGCTGGCCGCGCACAAGGATCTGGTCACGGCGGAGGCGACCCCCCATCACCTGACGCTGTCGTCCGACGACTACCGCACCCTCGGCACGCTGGTGCAGATGAACCCGCCCGTGCGCGACATCGCGCATCAGGTCGCGCTGTGGGAGGCGATCCGCAACGGCACCATCGACGTTCTCGGCTCGGACCACGCGCCCCATACGCTGGAGGAGAAGGCGGCGACCTATCCGGCATCGCCGTCGGGCATGACCGGGGTGCAGACGCTGGTGCCGATCATGCTGGACCATGTGAATACGGGGCGTCTGACGCTGGAACGCCTGGTAGATCTGACATCCCACGGACCCAACCGCCTGTTCGGCATCCCCGGAAAGGGCCGCATCGCGCTTGGCTACGACGCCGATTTCACCATCGTCGACATGAAGGAACGCCGGACCATCGAAAACGGCTGGATCGCGTCCAAGGCCGCTTGGACCCCCTATGACGGGCGCGCGGTCACCGGTTGGCCCAAGGGCACGATCATCCGTGGCATCCGCGTGATGTGGGAGGACGAGATCGTCGGCCCGGCCCGGGGCGCGCCGGTGCGCTTCGTCGAGGGGTGCGTCGAACCGGACGCATGACGCGCGAGATTGCGCGCGCCGCATGAATTGCCTTGTGAACACTCTGGCAATGCATGATGACCTAACAGAACCCTTCGATCCGCTTACATCGTCCAAGGAAACACGACCATGACCCGCACCAATATCTCGACCGGCAGCAAACTCGAAGACGAGTACGGCTATTCCCGCGCCGTGCGCATCGGCAATACCATCAAGGTCAGCGGCACCTGCGCCACCGACCCCGAGGGCAATACGGTCGGGGCCGGGGACGTGACGCAGCAGGTCGCGCGCTGCTTCGAGATCATCTCGACGGCACTGGAAGGCGCGGGCGCGACCCTGGGCGATATCGTCATCAACCGCATCTACCTGACGAATATCGAGGATGCGCAGGCCGCAGGTTCGGCCCATGGCGCGATCTTCGCCGAGGTGAAGCCCGCCTGCACCATGATGGCCGTCGGCGCGCTGGTGCGCCCCGATTTCCTGGTCGAGATCGAGTGCGAAGCAGTCCTGCCCGACGATTCCGACGCGACCACGCACTGATGAACCCCGGGGGCGCGCGACGATGACCGACACGGCCTCGCCCGCGCGCCCCATCGGCTTTGCCGAATTCATCGCGCTGATGGCGGCCCTGACCGCCATGGTCGCGATGTCGATCGACGTGATCCTGCCCGCCCTCGGGGCCATCGGGCAGGATCTGGCGGTGGAATCGCCCAACGACCGCCAACTCGCCATCACGATGTTCTTTCTGGGGCTGGCGGTCTCGCAGATCGTCTACGGCCCGCTGTCGGACAGTTTCGGGCGACGCTACGGCATCTTTCTCGGCCTCGGCATCTATCTGGTCGGCACGGCGCTGTGCCTGATATCCGAGACGCTGCCGGTTCTGGTGGCCGGGCGGATCATTCAGGGCATCGGGGCCGCCGGGCCGCGCATCGTGGCGAATGCCATCGTGCGCGACCGCTATTCCGGGCGTCCGATGGCGCGGGTCAGTTCGCTCATCATGATGGTGTTCATCGTCGTGCCGGTCTTCGCGCCGCTGCTGGGGCAGGGCCTGCTGCTGCTGATGCCGTGGCGGGGGATTTTCTGGTTTCTGGCGCTATTCACGGTCATCTGCTTCGTCTGGTGCCGGGTGCGGCTGGAGGAGACGTTGCCGGAGGAGGGACGCCGCCCCTTCCGCCTCGGCCCCATTCTTCAGGCCCTGCGCGTAGTGCTGGGCAACCGGCTGGCGGTGGGCTGCACCCTGACGATGGGATTCGTCTTCGCGGCCTTCCTCGCGTTTCTCAGCGCCTCGCAGCAGATTCTGGCCGAAGCCTATGCGCTGGGCGCGCTGTTCCCGATCACCTTCAGCGCGCTGGCCGTCGTGGTCGGCGTCTCCTCCGCGATGAATGCGGCGCTGGTGACGCGATTCGGGATGCAGCGGTTGTCGACCATCGGCATTCTTGGCATCGGGCTGTCGTCGCTGGGCTATGCGCTGTGGTTCGGGGTGGCGGGGATGCCGCCGCTATGGGTCGCGATCCTGTGGCTGGCGGTATCCGTAGGGTCCATCGGCATCATCTTCGGCAACCTCAACGCCATGGCGATGGAGCCGCTGGGGGCCGTCGCGGGGGTGGCGGCGGGGGCCATCGGGTCGGTCAGTTCGCTCATGTCCTCCATTCTCGGCACCGCCATCGCGCGCAGTTACGACGGCACGCCGCTGCCCATCGCGCTGGGCTTCCTCGCCTGTGCGATCCTCGCCTTCGTCATGCTGACCTGGGCCACGCGCGACCGGGTGAGGCGGGTCCGGTGAGTGCGCCGCTCTCCATCGTCATCCCGACGCTGAACGCCGTCACCGCCATCGGCCCGACCCTCGCCGCGCTGGTGCCGGGGGTGGCGGAGGGGCTGGTGCGCGAGGTGGTGCTGGCCGATGGCGGCTCGGACGATGCCATCGCGCAGGTCGCCGAGGAGACCGGCGCGACCCTGATCGTGGCGCCGAGGGGCCGGGGGTCGCAACTGGCGGCGGGCGCGGGGGCGGCCCGGGGCGAGTGGCTGCTGTTCCTCCATGCCGATACGGTCCTGCCCGACGACTGGCCCGCCGCCGCCGCGAGGCATATGCAGAGCCACCCCGAAAGGGCCGGATATTTCCGCCTTTCCTTTGACAGCGAGCGCCGGTATGCGCGGTGGACCGCAGGTTGGGCGAATATCCGGTCGGGCCTGCTCGGGTTGCCCTATGGCGACCAGGGCCTGCTGATCTCGCGCCGCCTCTACGACGAAATCGGCGGGTTCCATCCCCTGCCGCTGATGGAGGATGTCGCGATGGCCCGTGCCCTGCGCGGACGCCTACGCTGCCTCGGCCCCGCCGTCACGACTTCGGCGGAGCGGTACGAGCGCGAGGGGTACTGGCGGCGCGGATGGCGCAACTGGGGATGCCTCGGGCTTTACTTCATCGGCGTTTCGCCGGACAAGATTGCAGGCATCTATCGCAAGTAGGAGGTTTCCCCATGGCCCTCGATACCGAACACGAACTGCACGCCGCCGATCACAACGACCCGCACTGGCAGGCCCGCTGCGACCTCGCCGCCGCCTTTCGCTGGGCCGCGCGCCATGGCTGGCACGAGGCGGTCGCAAACCATTTCAGCCTCGCGGTGAACGAGGACGGGTCGCAGTTCCTGTGCAACCCGTGCAACCGGCATTTCAGCCTCGTCACCGCGTCCGAGCTGCTGCTGATCGACGCCAACGACCCCGAGACGATGAACCGCCCCGACGCGCCCGATCCCACCACCTGGGGCCTGCACGGCGCACTGCATCGCCGCGTTCCCCATGCCCGCTGCGCGATGCACGTACATTCCAAATACGCGACCGTGCTGGCCTGCATGGAGGATTCGGTGCTGCCGCCCATCGACCAGAATTCCGCGATCTTCTTCGACCGTACGGTCGTCGATACCGATTACGGCGGGCTGGCCTTCGAGGAGGAGGGCGAGCGGTGCGCGGCGCTGTTCTCGGACCCGCGCGCGAAGGTGATGGTCATGGGCAATCACGGCATCATGGTCATCGGCGAGACGGTCGCGGATACCTTTGATCGCCTCTATTACTTCGAGCGGGCGGCGGAAAACTACATCACCGCCCTGACCACCGGCCAGCCCCTGCGCCGGTTGTCCGACGAAGTGGCCGAGAAGGTGGCGGGGGGCATGGATGCCTATCCCGTCGAACAGGCCGACAATCACCTGAGCGAATTGCGTACGATTCTGGATCGGGAGGGGTCGGACTACGCGACATGAGTGCATCGCGCAGCGCGCCGCGCACTCTCGTCCTCTTCGTCAAGGAACCCGTGCCGGGCCGCGTGAAGACACGGCTGGGGCGGGATATGGGCATGGTCGCCTCGGCGCGCTGGTTCCGGCACCAGGCGCTGCGGCTCGCCCGGTCGATGGCGGGGGATGCGCGCTGGCGTACGGTGCTGGCCGTCGCCCCCGACCGCGCCGGGCTGCTCAGCCGCGTCTGGCCCGCCCACGCCCCCCGCTGGCCGCAGGGGCGGGGCGATCTGGGTGCGCGCATGGGGCGGGTGTTCCGCACCTTTCCCCCCGGTCCTGTCGTCATCGTCGGCGGCGATATCCCCGACATCACCCCCGCCCTGATCGAGCGGGCCTTTCGCGCTTTGGGCGAGAACGATGCCGTCTTCGGCCCGGCGGAGGATGGCGGCTACTGGCTCGTCGGCCTGAAGCGCAGGCGCGCGACACCCCCCGGTTTCATGCGCGGCGTACGGTGGTCGAGCGCGCACACCCTGTCCGATACCCTCGCGACCCTGCCCGCCGACTGGCGCACCGGCACCATCCGGACCCTGCCCGATATCGACACGCTGGACGACCTGCGCGCGTATCGGGCGGCGCGGCGCTGAACTTCGCCCCTTGCGCGCCTCGCCCCCCTCGTCTAACCACGCGGGCAAGGGATAAACGCCACATTGCGGGGGAAGACCATGCGCGTCTATTACGATACCGATTGCGATACGAATCTGATCAAGGACAAGAAGGTCGCGATCGTCGGCTACGGCTCGCAGGGCCACGCCCACGCGCTGAACCTGCATGACAGCGGCGCGAAGAACCTCGTGGTGGCCCTGCGCCCCGGTTCTGCCTCCGCCAAGAAGGCCGAAGGGTCGGGCCTGAAGGTCATGGACATCGCCGAGGCCGCCAAGTGGTGCGATGTCATCATGATGTGCATGCCCGACGAGTTGCAGGCCGAAACCTATTACGCGCATATCCACGACAACCTGAAGGACGGCGCGGCCATCGCCTTTGCCCACGGCCTGAACGTCCATTTCGGCCTGATCGAAGCCAAGCCCGGCGTCGACGTCATCATGATGGCGCCCAAGGGGCCGGGCCACACCGTGCGCGGCGAATTCCAGAAGGGCGGCGGCGTGCCCTGCCTCGTCGCGGTCCATCAGGATGCGACGGGCCGCGCGCTGGAGACGGGCCTGTCCTATTGTTCCGGAATCGGCGGCGGCCGCTCCGGCATCATCGAGACGGATTTCAAGGAAGAGTGCGAGACGGACCTCTTCGGCGAACAGGCGGTCCTGTGCGGCGGTCTCGTCGAACTGATCCGCATGGGCTTCGAGACGCTGGTCGAGGCGGGTTACGAGCCGGAAATGGCCTATTTCGAGTGCCTGCACGAGGTGAAGCTGATCGTGGACCTGATCTACGAAGGCGGCATCGCGAACATGAACTACTCGATCTCGAACACCGCCGAATACGGCGAATACGTCTCCGGCCCGCGCATCCTGCCCTACGACGAGACCAAGGCGCGCATGAAGGCAGTCCTCAAGGACATCGAGGACGGCCGCTTCGTCCGCGACTGGATGCTGGAATGCAAGTCCGGCCAAGCCAGCTTCAAG
>ENA-ORXC01002168-ORXC01002168.1-marine-metagenome-genome-assembly--contig:-NODE-2168-length-10909-cov-4.164697_pt1 | contig 10909 bp, 6 predicted proteins | sample MGYA00237865_ERZ511478 | MGnify/ENA metagenome assembly ERZ511478 | reverse complement strand
CGTTATATTCTGTGTTAAATCAAACGTAGCAGCATTGGCTATAGGAGAACAAGTTTCAATATTACTGATGCTAGGTAGGAATGTTGGATTGGGAGTAACGGTGAGCCTTATGTGCTCTCCAAGGCCTACACACCCATTATCTGTATCTGCCTCTACGCGTACCCAAATATTTTGAACTCCGCCAGCATCTGTAAATAATGGATTGTTACTGTAAGCAGTAGTATCGGTAATAGGATTAATCTCAGATAAGGCTTCCTGCTCTGTCTCATAATAAGCGACAGAAACTACCTGCGGTGAGAATGATGTCATTATCGCGGTAGTGGCAGCAGAGAAATCAAATACGGCAATGCCATCACTATCGTCATCGCACGCAATCTCATCTGCAAAAAATGTCCCATTTGGAATTTGAGAAGCACTCACAACCACGTTAATAACGCCTTCTCGAGAACATCCATCTAGATTTGTTACAGTCACAGCAATAGCCTCATTAAAAGGAGAACCACTGTTTACATAAGCCGTTGGATCAGTTATAGGTGTGCCAGAAGCGTCTATATACGTAAAAGTCTCATTAGCCGAATTTGTACTCAACTCGCTCTGAGATTGTGTTAAATTTAAAGTTGTAACACCATTTGTATCATCATCACACTGACGTAAAGTTACTGGTGTAATTACGACTGGGAGCTCACCTACCACTAGTGAAATATTTCTAGTAGCAAAACAATTTACATCACTATTATTTTCTACACGTACTACAATAGTTTCACCGCCGGCATTAGAATTAGTGTAAGCGAGTGGCAAAGGGTTGTCATTATTGTTAGCATCTACACCTCCACTGTGATAACTCACATTAAATAGCATAGGGTCTTGGGCTCCTAAAATAGTATCTGTAATACTAGATAAATCAAAAACAGTAATTCCATTAGTATCGTCTCCATCTGTAGCATCGTCACAAACTAAAAATGGCCCAGGATCATTTGCTACCGTTTGATCGCTTACAGATATTATAAATGAACCTACATCGAAACAATCTGAACTCAGCATTGTCTCTATACGAACAAAAATTTCCTCTGAAGGCATTGTATTTGCATAAACCTCTGGATTAGAAATGTCATTTATATCCATTTCCGCATCCGATTGAAGCGTATGAAATGTAACCATTACATCTGTTTGGCCTGAGATAATAGCGGGTAACTGATCATTTAAATTAAATACTTCAACTCCATCGCCAGATGGATCATCACAAACCATGATATCCATAGGGTCGTTATACACAGCAGATACAAATTCTATTGTTACTGAATCCTCACCTATACAACCACTACCAGTATCTACTAAAACTTTATATTGACCATCAACCATTACATCAAGCGTTCCATTAAGTTGAGCTGGAACAAATGGTTCAAACATATTAGTAGTCGCATTAAATTGTTGCCATTCGAAAGTAGCAGTCGCAGTTGTATTATCTGTAGCATCTAGCGTTATAGTCTCTCCTTCACATGCAGCATTAAAATTAATACCTACTTGATCTGCTCCAATATCTACACCTAGACTCAAACTTCCACCACGTAAAAACACAGCGGAATCAAAGCCAGTATCTGAACGATCTGCAATAACCATTTTGAGCGTGTACGTCTCGTTAGGAACTATTGTAACAGTTGTTGTGGTTAACACCGTAGTTAATCCATCAAACTGCGTAGGAATATCATTAAGGTTGTCATTAGAATTACTTACATACAATTCTGGAAAATAATTTACTCCTAAGTCTTCTGTACCACACAAAAAACCGTTTATGGCATCTTGTGTGGGATCTAAGTGTATCGTTGCTGTACTTACGGCAACATTTGAGGATCCTTGTATGGCAGCAATATTTGTACCTCCAAAAGCAGTGCCTGAATCATCTGGAATTCCTGGTCCTTTTACAAGAAACGCGAAGCCATCTCTAAAGTTATCATCACATTCAAACTCATTTTCATACTCTTCGGAAGCAAAAATAAATTCGAAATCCACCGTATCGATATTAGACGAAAACGTAAATTCAAATACAGTCGCATCATTAGTGATGGCAACAGTTCCATATAAATTATCTAATATAGTTTGAAGATCAATATCTCCATTCCAGCTGCCCCCACTATTACCACCTCCGTTATCATTTGGACCTTCGGCAAGTTTTGAAAAGCCAGAAGTAAGAATAATTCCATCTTGAAAGGGAAAATTAGAACCGTTTGCATTAAAATAACCCCAGCTCTTTAGATCCGTATTTGTAGCACCTCCTGGATTTTCTTGAAAATCAGTAAGCACTACTTCTGCACAAGATGAGCCACTTATAAGAACATTTTGAATAAGTTCTTCGGCAGTAAAAGATGATTCTGTGAAGTTCGGATCATTAACGGCTATACTTTGTGCTGTTAATGAAATGTAATTGTAAAAAAATAAAGCGACCGTTAGTAAAAATATTCTCATGTAAAAATTGCTTAACATTTGAAAAGAATAAAAACACCTACTATTTATATATAGGTTTTTTAAAGACTTTTAATACTTAATTAATATTTGGCTTCATTGATCCCATTTTGGGATCAATGAAGCTATAAAACCGTTAAAATTTATAAAATATTAACTCTTATGTTTATTGAACTTATTTTAACAATCTAAGTGATTGATTTTAAGAATCTAATATATACAAATATAAGACTACAATTAAATGAAAAGCCCTGATAATAAGATAAGAATTTTGTTTTTTGAAAATATTTCAAAAAAAAAACCACATTCTAAAAAAGAATGTGGTTTTAAAAGTGATGTGAACTCAACGGGACAGAGTTCGAACTTTTTAAATGATGATATTAGCTTAATTCTCTCAAAATCAATGATTATGAATAATGCTTCCTCGCAAAGATTTAATCCCACTTCATCTTTTGCAACCTGACAGCATTTAAAATTGCAAGCAAGGCAACACCTACATCTGCAAAAACAGCTTCCCACATTGTGGCAAGTCCACCAGCTCCTAAAATGAGAACTATAATTTTTACGCCAAATGCTAAAACAATATTTTGCCAAACGATACTTCTGGTAGAACGTCCTATTTTTATGGAGCGAGCAATCTTTGAAGGTTGGTCGTTTTGAATAATCACATCGGCAGTCTCAATAGCAACATCGCTTCCTAAACCACCCATTGCCATACCAACATCACTTGCTGCCAGAACAGGTGCATCATTAATACCATCGCCTATAAAAGCGACTGTTGTATCTGGTTGTGCTTTGAGTTTTTCTACTTCGTTAAGCTTATCTTCTGGCAATAAACCACCTTTTGCCCAATCTATGCCTAATTCCTTAGCAACTCGTTGGGTAATGGAATCCTTATCGCCAGACAACATTATGATTTTAGAGATACCAGCCTCGCGAATTTGCTTAATCGCCTGATGGGCATCTTCCTTGAGTTCATCGGCAATGGTAACATAGCCAGCAAATTTGCCATCGATACCCACCATCACGATGGACTCAATAATGCTATCGGTTTCAGCAGGAACATCTATGCTATTTGAAGTCATCAATGCTTTATTTCCTACCAAAACGGTTTTCCCATTTACACTTCCTTTTAATCCCTTACCAGCAATTTCAGATACTTCTGTAGCTTCATAGTCGGCACCTTCTGCCTTGTATTCCAGAATTGCTTTTGCAATAGGATGTGTGGATTGTTCTTCCATCGCCATCAGGTACTGCATAAATTCAGCTTCCGCAAAAGTGGATTTATTTACCACTTCCTTAATCTTAAAAACACCTTTGGTCACCGTTCCCGTCTTATCCATTACCACGGTATTCACCTTAGTCATTGCATCCAAAAATGATGCGCCTTTAAACAGGATTCCGTTGCGAGATGCAGCACCCAATCCACCAAAATATCCTAGCGGAATGGATATTACCAAAGCACAAGGACAAGAGATAACTAGAAAGATTAAAGCTCGATATAGCCAGTCTCTGAACACATAATCATCTACAACGAAATACGGTAAAAAGGTCAGACCTATGGCTAAGAAAACTACAATAGGCGTGTAAACACGAGCAAATTTTCTAATAAACAACTCGGTTTTAGATTTACGAGCGGTGGCATTCTGCACCATATCTAGAATACGTGCGATAGAGCTGTCCTTGAACTCCTTAGTAGTTTCTACCTCAATAACTCCATCAAGATTGATACTTCCTGCAAATACAGATGCTCCTTTCTGGACGGTATCCGGTTTACTTTCTCCGGTAAGAGCAGCGGTATTGAAAGAACCTTTATCTGAAAGTAATATTCCATCAAGAGGCACTTTTTCTCCTACGCGTACTTGAATTTTTTCGCCTATCTCAACCGTCTCAGGATTAACCGAAATGAAGTCGCCATTTCGATATACTAACGCCTCATTAGGTCGCACATCTAATAAAGCCTTGATATTTCCTTTTGCTCGGTTAACCGCTGCTTGTTGAAATAATTCGCCCACGGCATAAAACAACATTACAGCTACACCTTCTGGGTATTCTCCTATGGCAAATGCGCCCAAAGTTGCAATGGACATTAAAAAGAACTCCGTAAAGAAATCTCCATTCTTAATACTGTTCCAACCTTCTTTTATTACAGGGAAGCCAACAGGGATATAAGCTACGGTGTACCATACGATTCTTACCCATCCTTTAAAGAAGGGAAAAGTGTCAAAATAATCAACTGCAATACCTATTATAAGCATTACAAAACTGAAAATCGCCGGTAGATAAGTTTTCAAATTAGACACTTCGTCTGGACTACTGTGATTGTGTCCATCATCGTGACTGTGCTCGCCCTTATGTTCTTTAGGGTCTATGTCCCGTAAATTTATTTTTTTCTTTTTCATTGACTATTGAATAAGTTAATTATGTCATTTGGTATAGGCATACGTTTTAATGGTGGCACATTTGAACCTCCTGTATTTCCTAGTGGAACGTGATTAATAAACGACTTCCAACCACCAACAACTAATCTGATTATTTGACCAAATACTTCTTTAGTATTCTTTTGCATAAACCCAAATTTCAACATTAACCAATGTGAATAGGTATGCTCAATTGAATACGATTGACCTATAATATGACTCCTTTCTAAATGATACCAAGCAATTGCAAATTGTTCCATTTTCAAATTATTGCGGTACAACTCTAATTCTTTACTATATGCCTGTCTTAGATGTCTTGGTATTTTAATATTGAACCTCATATCCATTGATTTTGAATAAAAGTAGTTTAATAACTAGTGCAACAGAAGTGCATTTATTGACCACTACATTTATCACATATTCCCTTTACGACCAGATTCACATTTTCTGAAACAAACCCATCAGGCACTTTTATTTGAGGGATTTTATGTTCCGTAAGACACACCGTTTCATTGCAATTATTACAATGAAAATGCAAGTGTAAATCTTGGTCAATCTCACAGTTGCAACCACTTTCGCATAGCGCATATTTTGAAATGCCAGTACCATCATCTATTTGATGAACAATTTTCTTTTCTTCAAAGGTTTTGAGTGTACGATATAGTGTGGTGCGTTCCGCTTTCGCGAAAGCGGACTCAATATCTGTTAGTGCTACTGCAATTTCCTTTTCTGCCAAATATTTATAAATCAAAATGCGCATCGCTGTAGGACGTACTTGATGATTTTCTAATGTTTTTTCTATTTCGGTCATTGTTATTTCAGATTACTTTTTATTTTTTTTGCCTTCGATAAAGCTTCCCATCCTTCTTTTGCTGCGTATGGAACAATCAGCAGCGCAGCAATTGGGTCTGCCCACCACCAGCCTAACCAATTCACAAGTAGTAATCCTAATAAAACTACTACCGTTTGATAAAGGCAAATAAATGTATCCTTTGCATCAGCTTTTAGAGCTGGACTGTCCAATCTGTTACCATATTTCCTTTTGTAATAAATCAAAATGGGATTTACGATTAAGGATATTACTAATATCACAACCCCAATAGTTGACCAAGATGCGGTTTCTTGACTTATTAATTTAGATATGGAATCATAGGATATAAAGGCACAGATGAGCGCAAAAGAGATTGCAATGACATAAAGCGTTATCATTTTTCGCTTTTCTACACGTTTCTCATCTATTCCTTTGATTTCGCCGTGCAACCGCCAGCCCAATGTTCCAGCACTTATTACCTCGATGGTGCTGTCAAGTCCCCAGCCAATTAAGGCAGAGCTGTTTGATGTAAATCCTGCGATAAGCGATACGACCACTTCAATGATGTCATAGATGACGTTCCATATCTGTAGGGTTCTGGCTTCTTTTAAATTTCTCTTCCTCGTTTTTTTCATATCTCCTAATGTGAGTGTTCTGTATCGCCTTTGTTCATTTCTGCCATAAGGTAATAGGAATTATTAAATGCAAAACGTGTTTTTGGACTTGGGGTTTCAAAAAAACGTATCGCTATCCAGTCACCATCTTTTTCGCCAGTCATAACTTCTATGCGTGTAAAACTCCACGCATCGCCTTCCCTTTGCGCTGTAAATACATACGTCTTTCCAGCTTCTGTAACTACGGCACTTTCTGGTAGTGCTATAGTCTGCTGGTTGTCAACTTCAATTTTACCTTTTATATACATTCCAGGTATAAGACCGCCTTCTTTGTTCTCAATTTCAGCGTGAACGTGCACTGCTTTGGGATCTTGTTCGAAGGTCTGGCTGACTGAATAAATTTCGGCTTCCAGTTCTTTTCCTGGACGCGATTGAATACTGAAGCGCACTTTTTGTCCTTTTTTAACTTTATCTACATCTTTTTCAAAAACCATTAAATCTGCGTGTACGTGGTCTGTATCTACTATTTCCATCAGATTGGTCTGTGGTTCTACATACTGCCCAGTTTTTATAAATACCTTTTCTACAACACCTGCAATGGGACTGCGTAATGCCACACGCTGGTAAATCGTACCATCGCGCACGCCACTTGCATTGATGTTGTACTGTCGCAATTGCGCTTCAAGGCCTTTTACCATTGCCGTAGATGCCTGATAGTCTGCGGTGGCTTTTTGATAATTCATACCAGATGCCACGCCAGCTTCATAAAGTCTTTTTTGACGTTCGTATTCTTGTTTTAAAAAAAGACTGTTGCTGTAGGCATTTAGGTAATCACTCTGTATCTGAATAATACTGGGATGTGAGAGGTATGCGACCGCTTGGTTTTTTTTAACCTCGTCGCCTTCAATTACTTCTATGGATGCCACATTTGCTCCCGAAAGTGTGGTAATATTAGCTTCGTTTTGTGGTGGCACTTCAAGCGTACCGTTTGCTTCTACATAACCGCTCATATTGCGTTGAGAGAGCGTATCAATTTCCATCTGCAAGGCTTCAAACTGTTGTGCCGTGAGCATCACTTCTTCAGCTTCGCCTTCTGTATGGCTTTCTTCAGTTTGTGTACTTTCTTTAGTTTCATCTTTGGCAGTTTTTGAGTCGCCACAACTGGTCAATAATAATGCTAGTAGCATCGTCGTAACAGGTATATATTTTATCGTTTTCATCTTTTTAGTTTTGGAAATATTGTAGTTCAAACAAGGCTTTTAAATAATTATCGAGTGCGTCTAGCGCATCCATTTCAGTCTGGATGGCATCCCTGATGATTTGTGTGAATGCCGCATAGTCCAGCGCTCCTTCTTTATATGCCAGCAACGCACCCTTTCGCTGGTCTATGGCAAGCGGCAGCGCTTCGGTTTTATAGAAAAACCAAGTGTCCCGCCATCGCACATAATTTTGCATCGCTTGTGTATATTGAGATTGTAACTCACGCTGTTTATAGGCTGCATCGGTTTCTGCAATCTGTGCATCCAGTTTTGCAGCTTTTGCGCGGCTGCGGTCTGGGCCAGAAAACAGCGGAACGGTAATACCCGCTTGATAGGTGTAGAAACCGCTATTGCCATTTACTCGTTGCAGACCACCTTGCAGATTGAACTTGGGCAATAGATTTGCCCTTGCCGCATCATAGCCTGCCTGTGCTTCGTCTATACGCTTTCGCGAAAGCGATAATTCGGGATGATCATTTAATATTTCAACTGTCTTTGAAATCGAAATTTCATCAGCTTGCAATTCATCAGTAACGGTGTACATCGTATCTGGTGTCAACCATAGGTTTAGTTTTTGAAGAGCGATGAAATATTCTGTTTCTGCCTGTTGAAATTTATTATTGACCCGCAAAGCTTGATTGCGCGCAGCATCATATTCCAGCCTTGAAATAGCTTCCACTTCATAATTGAGTTCTACAGACCGTGCAAACTGATTGTAAATACTGTCCAATTCTCGGTACAAGAGGAACTTCTTTTTTGCCTGAAAACCTTCTGACCACGCTTTTTTAACTTCCCGTTCTATCTGAATTTTAGAAAGTTCAAATGCCGTTTGTGCCAGCTCGATGCGTTGTTGTTGCAACCGTTCTTTGGCACCTATTCCCAGTAGATCAATATTCTGCTGTCCGATGCCTATCAAGGTATAAATGCCCTGACCATTAGCTACTTCCTCACCACCAGTAAATACCTGTGTATTTCCGAAATCATAAGCATTGCCTGTGAGTGCATTCTGTCTTTCAATTTCGAGTTGGCTCGTTTTAAGTACAGGGTAATTCTCTTTGGCAATTTCAACCGCTCGTGATAGTGTGATGGGTATGATACTGTCCTGAACAATACTATCCTGCAAAGGTGCTTGTGATTGTTTCGCTTTTTCTTCGACTGCGCTCTGGGCAGATGCCGAAGCGGTACCACCTAACATAAAACCAAGTATCAAAATTGTAGTCAACGCTTGCGTATTAAATGAACCAATCTTTTTCTGGTCTTTGCGCTCGCGTCTCTTTTCTATAAACGTATAGAGCACGGGAAGAACGACCAACGTGAGTAGCGTAGCTGTAAGCATCCCACCGATGACCACTGTAGCTAGTGGTTGCTGCACCTCTGCACCGGCAGATGTGGAAAACGCCATAGGTAAAAAGCCAAAGATATCTGTAGTAGCCGTGAGCATAATGGGACGAATACGTTCTTTAGTCCCTTTAAATATTCTATCCTTTATACTTACGACACCTTCTTCTTTTAAAGAATTGAATCGGTTAATAAGTACCAGCCCGTTGAGAACTGCGACACCGAATAGCACAATAAATCCTACACCCGCCGAAATACTAAAAGGCATATCTCTCAACCATAAGGCAAACACACCGCCGATGGCCGCCAAGGGTATCGCGATGTAAATCATTAAAGATTGTGAAAAGGATTTTAGAGCAAAGTACAGCAGTATGAATATTAAAAACAGAGCGATAGGCACAACGATTATCAAACGATCCTTTGCACTTTGCAGATTCTCAAATTCGCCACCATAGGTAATATAATAGCCCGATGGCAGATCCAGTTCTTCATCTAATCTTTTCTGAATGTCTTTTACTACAGATTCCACATCCCTTCCTCGAGCATTTACACCTACATAGGTTCTTCTATACGTATTGTCACGTGAGATTTGCATAGGTCCAGGGACGTATTCAATTTCGGCTATTTCGATAATGGGCACCTGATTTCCATCTTTAAGATCGATATACATATTGCGCAGGTCATCAATACTTTTTCTATGGCTTTCATCAAATCGTACCACGAGGTCAAATCGTTTCTCGCCCTCAAAAATGACACCAGCCGTACCACCTGCAAATGCAGTACTTATGTAATCATTTACTTTTTGAATATCCAGTCCATATTGCGCCATTTTATCTCGCCTAAATTTTACGGTCATCTGTGGTAATCCAGCTGTACGTTCTGCACTCACATCGCCAGCACCAGGAACAGTCTGTATAATAGCTGCCATTTCCTGAACCTTTTTTGACAATACCTCTAAATCTTCGCCATAAAGCTTTACCGCAATGTCTTCTCTCACACCTTCTAAAAGCTCGTTAAACCGCAGCTCTACAGGTTGAGTAAATACTAAATTCACACCCACGAGTTCTTCATTCAATTTATCTCTAATGGCATCTATCAAACCTTCTTTAGTAGAGGCGGTTGTCCAGTCATCCATATCCTTATTAAGGATGATGTACATATCTGCAATGTCCATAGGCATAGGATCTGTAGGAATATCTGCTACACCTATACGTGCTGTGACTGTTTTAATTTCAGGGAAATTATCTAATAGAATGTTTTCTATTTTTTTGGAAACTTCAATGGATTCTGACAGCGAACTTCCTGGTCTTATGAGGGCCTGCATTGCTAGATCTCCTTCATCGAGCTGCGGCACAAATTCTCCACCCATATTAGAAAAGATAAAACCTGCGATGACAAGTAAAACTGCCGCGGCTGATAAAACGATTAGTTTCAGCTTAAGTGCTCCCTTTAACAATGGCATATATGCACTATGAACAGCACCTATTATTTTATCACTTATTTTTTCGAGCCAGCGCTCAAACCTACCGAACCAGTTTTTGGTATTTTGTACTGGTTTCATAAAAAGCGCAGACATCATAGGCACATAAGTAAGACAAAGAATAATGGCACCTATCATTGCAAACCCAAAGGTGTATGCCATAGGTTTAAACATTTTACCTTCTACACCAGTAAGAAAAAGTATAGGTGTAAAAACAATGAGAATAATAATCTGTCCAAAGAACGCAGAACCCATCATCGTGCTTCCGGCATCATAGGCAACTTTATCCATCACTCCTTGATTGAATTTTAGCTTACCAGACCTTATTCTTTTTTGGATTTCATACACCGTTCCTTCAATAATAATTACAGCACCATCTATGATGATTCCAAAATCTATTGCTCCCAGACTCATCAAGTTTGCCCATACATTAAACTGCTTCATCAGGATAAAGGCAAAAAGTAAGGACAATGGTATCGTAGTAGCAGTTATGATTCCACCTCTTAAACTACCCAACAATAGGACAAGTG
>ENA-ORXC01002164-ORXC01002164.1-marine-metagenome-genome-assembly--contig:-NODE-2164-length-10923-cov-198.682556_pt1 | contig 10923 bp, 7 predicted proteins | sample MGYA00237865_ERZ511478 | MGnify/ENA metagenome assembly ERZ511478 | reverse complement strand
GAAGACGGTATGCGCGAAGCGTTAGATGCGCTAGCACGTTTAGATGCTATCTATGCTGAATACGCAGAGCCTGATGCTGATTTTGATAAGCTTGCTGAAGAGCAAGGCAAGATGGAAGACATTATCCAGTCTTGGGATGCACACAACTTGAACAACCAGCTAGAAAAAGCAGCCGATGCGCTACGTCTGCCACCATGGGATGCGGACGTTAGCAAACTGTCAGGTGGTGAGAAACGCCGTGTGGCACTATGCCGTCTACTATTGTCGCGCCCTGACATGCTATTACTTGACGAACCGACCAACCATTTGGACGCCGAGTCTGTTGCATGGCTAGAGCAGTTCTTGCAGAACTACAGTGGTACTATCGTTGCCATTACCCATGATCGCTATTTCTTGGACAATGTTGCTCAATGGATATTGGAGCTTGACCGTGGCCATGGCTATCCGTATGAAGGCAACTATACTGAATGGCTAGAGCAAAAGAACACGCGTCTAGAGCAGCAGAACAAGCAAGAAGAATCATTTGCTAAAGCGCTGAAAAAAGAGCTTGAGTGGATTCGCAAAAACCAAAAAGGCCAACAGGCTAAGTCTAAATCTCGTGTACAGCGTTTTGAAGAATTGAACTCAACTGAGTTCCAAAAACGTAATGAGACTTCTGAGATTTATATTCCACCTGGTCCACGTTTGGGTAACAAGGTTATTGAGATCAATGACATCTCTAAATCATTCGGCGATCGTCTGCTGTATGAAAACCTAAGCTTTAACGTACCAGCTGGTGGTATCGTTGGTATTATCGGTCCAAATGGTGCAGGTAAAACCACGCTATTTAACATGATTACTGAGCGCGATACCCCAGATACTGGTTCAGTTGATTTGGGTGAAAGTGTTAAGGTTGCCTATGTCGGTCAGGTACGTGATCATCTAGATGACAACAAAACCGTGTGGGAAGAGGTTTCTGACGGTCTCGATATCATTACCGTTGGTGACTACACCACGCCAAGCCGTGCCTATATCGGACGTTTTAACTTCAAAGGCTCAGATCAGCAAAAGCACGTTGGTCAATTATCAGGTGGTGAGCGTAACCGTTTGCAGTTAGCGAAGACGCTAAAGCAAGGCGCAAACGTATTGCTCCTTGATGAACCATCAAACGATTTGGATATCGAAACCTTACGTGCACTAGAGGATGCGATTCAAGTATTCCCAGGTACAGTAATGGTCGTATCGCATGATCGCTGGTTCCTTGATCGTATCGCGACTCATATCTTGGCGTTCGAAGAAGAAGGCCCAGTTTGGTTTGACGGTAACTATACTGAGTTCGAAGCGTATCGCAAGAAAACGATGGGTGATGATGCTAGTCCTAAACGTGCCAAGTATAAGAAAATTACTAACTAATACGGCTGTTTAATATAGTCCAATCCAAAAAAAGACCGCTAATCATTAGCGGTCTTTTTTTGTTTAGCTTAAAATCTTAAAGGGTATGGGTAGTCGTTAAAATTAACGCTTACGTCCAAACTTACGCTGTTTTTTATTACTAATCTCAGTAATAGCGTGAGTGATTTCTTCTTCGTCTAAACTAGCGACTTGTTGCAAGATTTGCATCATATCAGGCGTTAGTACGTACTTAGCATGATGAGCGATATCATTAATACGATGATCGAAAGTCAATATGCCTGTTTCATCATCTTTTTGTAGATAGTCAAGACGAGTCAAAGCACTGATGAAGCTGGTAAACAAGGCGCGGTCAAAAAAGTCAGGAATATCATCTGCATAGAGCACAGACAAACGCTGCCCAAGCAAGTGACATAGGTCAACAACTTCGTTTTCAGTCAAATTACCAGAGCCTTGCTGAGCAAGTAAAGCAAGCGTCATAAAGTAACGCTCAAGGCTTTGTCCAACTGGAGTCGCAAGCACTTGCAGCTGCTGATAGTGCTTACTATTAGACTCAGGCACGCTGAGCGTATCATCACCCAAGTCAACGATGAGCCCATGAGACAGCAGGTTGTCGACTTTTTTATTGAGCGTATCAGCCAAGCCATGTGCTGGATAATACAAGAATAGCTCACTTTGTAAGAACGGATATAGCTGCTCAGCAATACTATCGAGACGGCTGCGTTTGATACGCCCGTTGCGTGCGACTAGTGCAGACAGGAACGACAGCAAAATAAAGACATGCAAAATGTTGTTACGGAAGTAACTGAGTAACGCTGCCTGCTTACCTGCGACTTGGATGATATCGCCTAAGATATGCGGCGTACGCTCAATAAGTTTTAGCTTAATACCATAATCAATGATTTCCTGTGGCGTCATATCAGTGATAACCGTATCATCTGAGTAGACCAGCTGCTGAGCCAGACCTTGGTATAAAGCGATTTGCTCACGGCAGATGTTTTCATCTAACGCAGCTTTCGGTGCTGATAGCAGAACCAATGATAATAGCGAGACAGGGGTTACTACCGCAGCTTTATTGATATGCTGCATAACTTTTACACCGATGTTATCAACCATAGCGCTGGTTTTTTCATCAAGCGGCGAGTCAGTACGATCGGATGGCAAACTATTGGCTGGCACATCGAACTTTGTCATAAAGTCGCTAAGGTGCAACGGCGTACCAAAGCTTAAGTGCACATTACCAAAGATACGTTCGATTTTACGACCAACTTTGAGCAGCCCGATCAAAGACTCCGACTCTTTTGGTTTACCTTTTAGCTCACCGACATAAGTGCCGCCTTCCATAATACGCTCGTAACCAATATAAGTCGGTATAAATACCACAGGCTTATTGGTTTGGCGTAGTTGGCTATGCACGGTCATCGCTAGCATACCCATTTTCGGCGGTAGCAAGCGACCTGAACGTGAGCGACCACCTTCAATAAAGTACTCAATCGGAGTGTTACGCGTGATAAGGGTATGCATATATTCGCGCAGTACAGCAGTATATAGAGCATTACCACGGAAGCTACGACGAATATAAAAAGCGACTGCACCGCGTAATAGGGGGCCTAATACAGGCACATCTAAGTTGTCACCTGCTGCGACATAAGGGATACTCAGGCCGCGTTTGTAGATGACATAAGACAGTAATAGATAGTCGACATGGCTGCGATGACAAGGCACATAAATCAGCTCATAATCGGTCGCAAGGTCACGTACCCGCTCGAAGTGATGGACTTCTACGCCGTCATATAACTGCGTCCACAGCCATGTCAGAAATTTATAAAAACCACGGATGATAGAATGAGAGTAGTCATTGACCATCTCATTAGCATAGCCTCTGGCCTGACTACGAGCTTCTCGAACGCTAGTTCCTTTTTCTGCCGCTTCCATCTCAATTGCATGTTTGATCGCTGGCGAGTACACCAGCTTGTCTACCAAGTTGCGTCTATCTGATAGATCTGGGCCGAGCATACTGGCGCGCTGCTTGTCTAAATAAATTGACAATTGCTGCTGCAACATACGAACCAGTTCACGATTACTATCAGCCGATGCGACTAGCGCATAGCTTGGTGTCTGCTCAGCGTCAGCTGCGGCATCACTGTTAGTAGCCGTTGACTCTGTATCGACTGAATCCGCTGCTGCTAAATCTGCTTTAAGGGCATCTGTAGCAACTGAGTCAAAGGTAGCAGGTCCTTCCACGTCGCCTTTGAGATTATCATTGATAATGGTACGTAAGTCTTGCGGTGGGTGGAACTGTACGAAAGTATCGCGGCCCATCACCCCGATATTAAATAATTGTTTAGTAATGCTAGGATCTTGCCAGTTATCAGCAGTCAGTAGCTTAAATAACGAATCTTCTTTTTCAGGTGCACGTCCCCAAAGAATCGATACGGGCACTAGACGTACCTTTAGCTCGGGATATTGCAGTACAGCAGATACTAAGCGAGAAAGGCGAGGAGACAGTTGACTGTCTTTGGCACTTGGGTGATTCAAAAATATGATGGCCGCATTTTCTTTAATATTATGGGCGGCATCATTTACTCCAACCAGTGCTGGCGGTAAGTTGTGCTCTTGCGTCTGCAAGTCAATCAGAATACTGTTGGAACGAGAATAGTCCTGTAGTACATAAAACCGTAGCGTTTGATCATCATTGTCGAACTCAGGTAGCTCGCCTAATAGCTTAGGTTTTACGGCGATATCGAGCATCTGACCTGACAGCTTACGATACAGCTGATTGATCGGTGCATTAGAATAAGGCTTCGTAGCGATTGTATTGCCATCAGTTTTAGCAGTGCCATCAGTCGCGACTGGCGCTTTAAAAATCCGTTTTTTTAGGAACTTCGGTATCATAATCAGTATCAAAAATAGTCAAATATGTTGCGCTTATGATGCCATAAAAGCCACCAAAGCGATATATAGTGTCTGTATATACTACCAATATTAATACGGTTTGGTTACGCTATAGAGAGTGACAGATTATACAAAATGCTCAAATATTTGAAAGTTCATATATTTAGGGTAATAATATATTTTTATCACCGATGACTCATAAATATAGCGTCTATTTTTCAATTTCATTTTATTAAGCCTAAAACTTATGACTCCAGCTATCGATCTTGCCAAAAAACGTAACCTTGATTACCAAGTACACGAATATACTCACGACAGCAATGCCGCATCGTTTGGTTTAGAAGCTGCAGAAAAGCTTGGCGTAGCGGTGGCACAGGTATTTAAAACTTTAGTAGTGACTACTGATACTGGTGTGCTCGCTGTAGCGATATTACCAGTCGATAAAACACTTAATTTTAAAAAAATGGCTAAGGCACTATCTTCTAACAAATTGCTATCCTGCAAAAAAGTACAGATGGCCGACCCAAAACAAGTAGAACGAAGTACAGGCTATGTGTTGGGTGGCGTCAGTCCACTGGGTCAAAAAAAACGACTAAAAACCGTGATAGATAGCACAGCTCAAGACCAGGCCACAGTTTATGTGAGTGGTGGCCGCCGCGGTCTAGAGATTGAATTGCCGCCTACACAATTGGCCGCAACGCTTGATGCTTGTTTTGACGCTATTACGGATGAGTAAAAGATTATACGGTGGCTGTAATCTGCTTATTATAAATTCGCCATGTCGACAACTTCGCTAATCATACCCATGAGTAATTTACACTCAGCGTGCTTGTACTGAGGATACTTTGGCGCAAGATTATTGTAGATTGACCATAGCGATAAGGCGTAGACTTATACGCTAGCTTATCTATTATTTTTATCTACATTTAAGGACATGCTCATGCCACATTTAACCATTCAAGTGACACCCAACGTCAGTATCGCTCATGAAGAATCACTGCTCAAATCGCTAAACAAAGCATTATGGGATAGTGGTCAGTTTAAGCAACCTGCTGATATCAAATCACGTATTGTACCTATTAAGTCATTTCTAGTAGGTGTTGAAGACGATGAGCAGGCCAATGGATTTATTTATGCTCACCTAAAGCTGATGAGTGGACGTGATATGGCCACTCGTGACCAGTTAGCTGAGCTGTTGGTTACTACTATCGAGGAAAAAATAGGCGCAGAGCAGTCAGGGCGTGCGGCATTGCAGATATGCGTAGAAGTTGAAGAGATAAGTGCGGTGTATCATAAGAAAATGCTTGGTAGTTAATAGCGCCTGCCTTTTTAAAAACTGTTTGGTTGAAAAAACGACTGCTTAAAAAGGTGACTGCTCGTAGGCTAAAGTTACCAACGTTAAATGATTATAATCATTTGCATGAAGGCTGACTGGCATACGTTGGTAGTATCATTAGTTCAACATTGTAGCTCGCAATTTTGCCTTCGGTAGCCATAAGATTGCGGGCGATACGCAATCGATATGTGCCCGTCGCAGGTAAGCAGCCTTGATAGACGATACCGCCTTTACCGCCATCTTGTATACCGTTCGGCATATGTAATACGCCGACCTTGGCAGTCTCAGATGTTCCCGCAAGTGGGGTAATATTTATCACGGCATACTGTCCGCGTGTAGCGTCAAAACGATACCAGCGTTCATTGTCATTGTGATTTAATTTACCAGTGACGACGCTACTAATAGCACCTTCGGTAAAATGAATAGGGGTATCGCTATTTTTAGCAGTCGCACTATTTGCAGACATACTTGCTAGTACAGTGCTAATTACCAATGTTTGCATACAGCGTGTGGCTAACGCGGCAGCTTTGTAATAGGGTATTGGCATAGCTTGCTCCTAAATCTGCTAGTTGCTGTGGATTCTAAATAAGCATGTTTTCAGTTAAGCACAAAAAAGCGCCTAAATGATAGGCGCTTTTTTATTGATTATAGATGCGGTTTTAGTCAATTTTAATCTAAGAAAGCAAAGTGATCGATTTCCATTGATGTCATGCTTTCGCTTGGAGCAACCATCGCTTCTGCGTGACCAGACGTGCGTGGTAGCAACTTATCAAAGTAGAATTCAGCAGTCTGAATTTTTGCTTTGTAGAATTCTGGTGCTTCTGTGCCGCCATTTTCTAGCTTTTCATAAGCTACTGCTGCCATACGAGCCCAATGATAACCCATCATTACGTAGCCTGAGTACATTAGGAAGTCCTCTGACGCTGCTGAGATGATTTCACGATCTTTACGTGCCATCAGCATCAAGCGTACCGTCAAGGTGTTCCACTCAGCACATAGTTTGGTCAGTGCCCAAACAAATTTACGCATTTCTTTATCGAGTGCGTACTCGCCACACCATTTCATGATGCTTGACGTGTAGTCACGGATAATCTTACCTTTAGACTGTAAGATAACCTTGCGACCTAGTAGATCAAGTGCTTGTACGCCAGTAGTCCCTTCGTACATCGTCGCAATACGAGCATCACGAGCGATCATCTCCATGCCCCATTCTTTGATGTAGCCGTGACCGCCATAGACTTGCTGACCGTGTTTAGCAGCTTCGATGCCTAGCTCGGTTAAGAAGCCTTTTAGAATTGGCGTATAGAAGCCCAATTTGTCGTCCCACTTTTCGAACTCTTCATCATCGCCATTGACAATACCTTGTGCCATTTTGTCGGCATAACGTGCTGAATGATAAATCATTGAGCGACCGCCTTCAGCAAAGGCTTTTTGCGTCAGTAGCATACGGCGTACGTCAGCATGGTGGATGATAGCATCAGCTACTTTTTCAGGATCTTTAGTACCAGATAGCGTACGCATAGAACGGCGCTCTTTGGCATATGGCAGTGCATTTTGGAAAGACAACTCAGTATGCGCCAGACCTTGGATACCAGTACCGATACGAGCCGTGTTCATGAATGTGAACATAGCTTTTAGGCCTTTATGCGGTTCACCGATTAGATAGCCGACTGCGCCGTCAAAGTTCAATACACAAGTCGATGATGCGCTGATGCCCATTTTGTGCTCGATTGAACCACAAACGACGGCATTGCGCTCGCCAGCTTCACCTTCAGCATTCGGGGTGAATTTTGGTACGATAAATAGTGAGATACCGCGTGTGCCTTCTGGTGCATTTGGTAGGCGTGCTAGAACGATATGGACGATGTTATCTGTTAAGTCATGCTCACCGCTTGAGATAAAGATTTTGGTACCGCTGATTTTATAGGTGCCGTCATCTTGTGGAATGGCTTTTGATTTAACTTGACCCAAATCCGTACCACATTGTGGCTCAGTCAGACACATGGTACCTGCCCATGAGCCTTCGACCAGCTTAGGTAAATAAAGTGCTTTTTGCTCGTCAGTACCGTACTGAAGCAATGTGTTGATACAACCTGTTGATAGACCAGGATACATCGACCATGACCAGTTAGCAGTACCGATCATCTCAGCTTTAATAAGGTTGATTGACGTTGGCAGATTCATACCACCGAATTCTTCAGGGTATGAGATACCTTGCCAGCCGCCTTCTACAAACTGGTCATAAGCCTCTTTGAAGCCCTTTGGCGTGGTCACGACGCCATCTTCAAAATGACAGCCTTCTTCACCACCTGATTGATAGAGCGGGGCAATGACGTTTTCAGCAAAATCAGCCATGCCTTGTAGAATCATGTCTACAGTTTCAGGATCAGCGTTTTCGCCGTTGTCTAAGCTTTTATAATGCGTCTGATAGTCAAATACATCATTGATCAAAAATTTGATATCACGTAAGGGGGCTTTGTAAGTTAACATAATCGCTCTCTTTGGTTAGTTCGCTATCATAGACTTATGGCGCAATATCTGAGTCACAACTTATGTAAGCGATATTTACTTATTTTAGATGAGCTAGACGTTATATTAGTCATCAAGTGAATTATTAGTGGACAGCTTTCCAGTGTATTAGTTATTAGAACGCCTTTATTGGCAAACAGCTGTTATAGCGTTGATATGATTATAAATCTTAAACAGCGACAAATATACAACTAATAACTATTATTCATGATTAATTATGTTATTAATTCATTTTAGTTTGTATAGGTAAATTGTATCTTTGCTTGAAATTATTCTATAAAGGGCTATGTATACTCATTTAAATTCAAAGAAAAATGGACTTATCAAATAGGAAAAGCCATTGATGAACACCTCGAAAAAGCAACAGCGAGCTTCTTGGATGAGCGCATTGTTAACTCGTATTAAGGGGTTAATCGATGGTGAGCTGAATCACTTACTCACAGTCAATCGCAGTCAGCGACCATGGCATATGCCAATAATTGCGGCGATTGCGATTAGCTTTCCGGTGTTTGTAGGGGCTTATTTTGGTGACTTGTCTTCAGGTATCAAAGCATCGCTAGGCTCGATGATTATTCTAAACCTACCATTTGTAGGCGGGCTACCACATCGGCTAGTGACAGTCATGGCTTGGGGATTTGCGATGATACTCAGCTTTGCACTGGGTCTGATCGCACAGCTGTTGCCAGTGCTGCGGCTACCCGTGTTTATGCTGATTGGCATTAGCGTAGTGATGCTAGGTCGTTACTATCGGCAACCACCACCCGCAGGATTGTTTGTGTTGATGGCGGGTGCGATTGCATTGTTTATCCCTGTACCGATTGATCAAGTACTCTCAGCGATAGGGCTTGTGATATTGGGTAGTGGCTCCTCGATGTTGTTAGCGCTACTCTATAGTTTGTTCTTATTGGCGACGCGTCCAGTTGCTTCTGTACCTGTCTATGACTATCAGCCTGATATGATTAGCGATAGTCTGATCTTGGTAAGTTTCGTTAGTTTGGCGTTGGTCGTTGCTGTTCTGTTAGAGCTGCCTTATCCCTACTGGGCAGCGATGAGCTGCTTTATTATCATCCAAGGTATGCAGCTACGAACCATGTGGATCAAGCAGTTGCATCGATTATTGGGTACGTTGGCTGGCATGGGAGTGGCGGGCTGGATGCTGTCTTGGGGGCTCTCGGTATGGGGCATTGCTATCGCGATACTGTGTATGATGTTTTTGATTGAATCGTTTGTCGATCGGCATTATGGACTGGCGGTAATATTTATCACGCCGCTGACGATATTTATCGCTGAGTATGGTAGTACGATGTCAGTGCCACCAGTCGTTGGGGAGGTTATCCAAGCGCGTATGATTGATACGGCGCTCGGCTGCATGATTGGACTGAGTGGTGGTCTAGCGATACACTCTACAAGATTGCGTGTACCGCTGCGCCGTTTTGAAAATTGGCTATTACTGCGTTTTAGTTAGTAGCCATAGATCTACAATGCTTTCTCTTTGATTAACGGTCTTTATTTAGCGCTGTTGTCGCTTGTGCTACATCGATAGTATGCCCAGTCCAACGCTCAAAGCTTAAAGCGGCTTGACCGATAAGCATACCGTAGCCTTCTGAGGTCTGTGCACCACGAGCAGAAAAATGCTGCAAGAATGGCAGCGGACGACCATACATCATGTCGTAAGCGTATTGACAGTTTAGAGCATCATCTAGCGGTAGCGTATCACCTGATAGACCGATAGAAGTGGCATTAATAATAATGTCAAAAGAGCTACTAAGTTCATTGGTCGCGCAAACCTCGATATTTTGGTCGTCGATTACTGAGCTGGCCGCACTTAACTCATTTACTAAATCAGCTGCCTTAGACACGGTGCGATTGGCAATCGTGAGAGAGCCAATACCCGCTTCAAATAATGGCAATATTACGCCACGAGCTGCACCGCCTGCACCTATTAGCGCCACACGAGCATTGGTCAATGGCCAGTCCATACTCATAATGTGATTGATAAGTCCTTGTCCATCCGTGTTGTCACCATAGAGTGCTTCAGTGATTGGTACGCCGCTTTCTAATAGTGCTTTGTTCAACAGTAACGTATTGACTGCGCCTGCCGTTTTGGCATGTTCTGATAAACCACCACGCTTCGCACAGCAATCATAAGCGACTTGTTTAAAAGGAACCGTCACGTTAGCACCCACACCGCCACCGCAAAAAAACGCCTCAATGACAGCTGTAAAACTAGCGGCATCATCAGGACAGTACTGACGCTGATAGCTAATATCAATCCCTGCTTGTACAGCAAACTGCTCATGAATCTCAGGAGATTTACTATGGGCGATTGGATTGCCAATAACGATAAAGTGTTGGGTCATAAATAGTCCGCTGGCTAGAAAATAGAAATACTAACAAAGAAGCAATAAGTGGCGCTCAATCATCATAAGGGATAACGCTATGATTGACAAACCAAGAGGCTATTACCAATCGATTATTAAAAAGTGACAGCGTTAATCAGAGGCCGCCTTATCGCCTTTAAAGATAAATTCTGACATTGAGGCAAACATACGCTAAACACGCGCAGGCAGTTTTGTACTTTCTATTAAGGAAAAGGTCGTTTTAGTACGTTATATATTTAACAAATCTGTACTCTCGGGGAGTGCTCCGCGTAACGTAAAAGGTAGTCAAGTGCTGAGCAGTTGGGTAAACTATAAAATATGGAAACCTATATCAATATGCTGTAATGACTGCTAGATTATAATATTTGTGAAATATGCTCTTTATTGAAAACT
>ENA-ORXC01002162-ORXC01002162.1-marine-metagenome-genome-assembly--contig:-NODE-2162-length-10926-cov-16.018804_pt1 | contig 10926 bp, 7 predicted proteins | sample MGYA00237865_ERZ511478 | MGnify/ENA metagenome assembly ERZ511478 | reverse complement strand
CCGATAAATAAATCCTGAGTAGTAGGGTTTCTAAAGCCTGTTTGCGCAGAAGCTCTAATATTATGATTTCTATTTAATGTATAACCAGCAGAAAGTCTAGGAGAGAAAAAACCATCGAATAATTCTGATTTGTCATATCTAATAGACCCTGTAAGCTTTAAGCTTTTATCACCCTCAAAAGGTAATGTCTTTTGAACTTGAGAATATACACCAAATTCAGAATATCTAATTGGACCGTCAAAATCCGTATAAATAGTACCAGAAGAATTTAAATCATATTCTCTAAACGAACCACCTACTTGAATTTCTGCCCAATCTATAAGATGACTAAAGTTATAGTTACCATCTGCATGGTAGTATTTTGAAGCATCTTGAAACTTAGATCCTGTAGATAAATCTGGATCATTTACACTTCTTGTAAATGCAGCTTCAAATTCTGGTGTACCAGGTAAAAATCTACCAGATTCCGCTTGAGCTCTTGCTGCAGCATGTGCTTGCTCATCAGTGGCGCCAGACAATGTAGCCTGAACATATGCCCCTGTATATTCACCAAACCATGTATTATCATCTTTCCATGCTCTATTGATATTAATACCCGTAAATACCATATCATAAGAATCACCTGATTTATCACCTACCATATAACCTCTTACAAAAAAGTTATCGTTTTTAATTTCAAGTTTATGTTGCTCTTGAAAGAAGCCTTTAATGTTATACCTGTTAGTACCTTGATATATGGTGTTACCAGTACCTACTTTACCAACATAAGAAAGCTCTAAACTATTATCCTCTATAGGTCTATAGTATAACCCCCAATCAGCCTTTATACTTTCTGCATTATAATTGGTAAGATCACTTTCATTATAGCCAGTTCTACTTACAATTTCAGATGGTACCAAGGCATTTGCACCAGAAGGCAAAATACCTAAACCTTCCAAGGTAAGTGCTACCTCTTTAATATTAGTAGAAACCTCATCACCATAAACATTTACACCATCATAATTTAAATTAGCTCTTGTTCCACCTGGTGTTATTTTATCATCCGTATTATTAGCTGCCCAATCCGTTCCTTTTAAATAACCGAAATTTACTTTCACAGCAAATTTATCACTGAACTTATGTGCCGCTCTTATACCAAAATCGGTATATGAGTTATCACCAGCAGCCTGTTGTGAAGTAATACCTTGTTTTATAGACACACTAATGCCTTCATAATCAAACGGGCTCTTACTACGCATAAATAAAATACCGTTAAAAGCATTTGCACCATACAATGCAGAAGATGCACCAGGCAACAATTCTACACTTTGTACATCGGTTTCAACCATACCCACCAAGTTACCAATAGGAAAGTTCAACGCCGGTGTAGAATTATCCATACCATCAACAAGTTGCATAAAACGGGTATTAGCAAAAGATGCGAAACCTCTTGTATTTACTGACTTAAACGTTAAACTGTTCGTATTTACATCAACCCCTTTCAAGTTTTCCAATCCGCCATAAAAATCAGCTGCGGTAGTATTCTTAATTTCTGAAATACCTATCCTCTCTACAGTAACCGGAGATTCGAAAATACGCTCTGGAGTTCTAGAAGCAGAAATAACAACTTCATCTAAAAAGGTTTGCGATTCATTTAAGGTTATTGTGATTTTTTGGTTTGCACTAGTAACACTTTCAGTAGTACTTGTATATCCAATACTGGACACCTCTATCTTAAAAGGTGGCACCTCGGATGTAGCCAAATTAAAATTACCATCGAAATCTGTTACTGTTCCAATGGTTTTGCCAACAATTACAATATTGGCCCCTGGGATGGGCGCGTTGTTCTGGTCAACAACATTACCATTGATATTGGTTTGGGAGTACCCTAAAGTACCCACAATCATCAATGCTAAAAGAAGTATTGCTCTCATTCTTAATCAAAGTTTAAAATTAGTTGAGGGTTAAGATACAGATTATTTCACATGGATAATAGTAATTTGAAAAAAATTATGCACGCATAGTATTATTTTAATAATTAAATGATTCATTTATTGGGATATACGCAATTAACTTTTAAATAACATAATGTAAAAAATATATCCAAAATCCACCAATCCTTTATAAAAAGGAGATTTTATGTGCACATTATTTTAATTTTACCCACTAAAAAAGGGACATGAAATGAATCATGTCCCTTTTATACCTCTATGAAATATTTTATCTACTCAACAGTAACCGATTTGGCAAGGTTTCTAGGTTGATCTACATTACAACCTCTCATAACTGCAATATGATATGAAAGTAATTGCAAAGGAATTGTCGTTAATAACGGAGTTAAGCTTTCTAAAGTTTCAGGAACTTCAATAACGTGGTCCGCTAAATCCTTTACCTGTTCATCACCTTCTGTAACTATTGCAATAATTTTCCCTTTTCTGGATTTAATCTCCTGAATGTTACTTACCACCTTTTCATAATGCCCTTTTTTAGTCGCAATTACAAAAACCGGCATTTGTTCATCAATCAATGCAATAGGACCATGCTTCATTTCAGCTGCTGGATATCCTTCCGCATGAATGTAACTTATCTCTTTTAATTTAAGCGCACCTTCCAATGCCACCGGAAAATTATATCCCCTCCCTAAATAAAGACAGTTAGTTGAATCTTTATAAACATCCGCTATAATTTCTATTAGCGTATTAGATTCCAAAGATTTTTCTACTTTACTAGGAATAGTTTCTAGTTCGGATAAATATTCGCGATATTTTGTTTCCGAGAAAACACCTTTTGCTTTCGCTAATTTCAACGCCATTAACGTTAGAACAGTAATTTGAGTCGTAAAAGCTTTTGTAGAAGCTACTCCTATTTCTGGTCCTGCATGCGTATAAGCTCCAGCATCCGTTTCCCTTGCAATAGAAGAACCTACTACATTACAAACACCAAATACAAAAGCTCCTTTTTCTTTCGCTAATTTAATAGCTGCCAAAGTATCTGCAGTTTCACCAGATTGTGAAATTGCAATTAAAACATCTTTATCTGTAATAACAGGGTTTCTGTATCTAAATTCTGAAGCATATTCTACTTCTACAGGAATTCTTGCCAAATCCTCAAAAATATACTCAGCAACTAAACCGGCATGCCATGAAGTACCACATGCTACAATAATAATTCTATTAGCGTTTAAGAATTTTTCCATATTAAGGTCAATCCCCGCCATTCTAATTAAACCTTGATCTGCCAATAAACGACCTCTATAGGTATCTTTTATAGCTCTAGGTTGTTCATAAATCTCTTTTAACATAAAGTGATCATAACCACCTTTCTCAATTTCTTCAAGATTCATTTGAAGCTCTAAAATTCTTGGATAAGCTACCGCATCATCCTTAATTTTTCTAAGCTTAATTTCTTTTCCTAATCTAATAATTGCCATTTCTTCATCTTCAAGATAAACAGCATTATTTGTAAATTCTATAAATGGGGAAGCATCCGAAGCTATAAAAAATTCTTCTTCGCCAATACCAATAGCCAAAGGACTACCTAATTTAGCTACCACAATTTCATCTGGTTTTTCCTTATCAAAAACAGCAATTGCATATGCCCCTACTACTTGATTAAGTGCAATCTGTACCGCCTTACCTAGCTTAACATCTTCGGTTTTCTTTACCTCTTCAATAAGATTGATCAACACCTCAGTATCCGTATCTGAATGAAAAACATATCCACGTTTAGTCAACTCTTGCTTAATGGCCTCATAATTTTCAATAATACCATTATGTATAATAACAAGGTTTCCAGAATTGGAATAATGAGGATGTGAGTTAACATCATTAGGTACACCATGTGTTGCCCAACGTGTATGACCGATACCTATACTACCAGCCTGAGATATTTCTTTTGCTTTATTTTTTAAATCCTCAACCTTACCTTTTGTTTTAGCAAGATTGATCTGATTACCATCGTATAATGCAATACCTGCACTATCATAACCACGATATTCTAATCTCTGAAGTCCTTTTATAACAATAGGAAAAGCTTCCCTATGACCTATGTAACCAACAATTCCGCACATATTACTGTATCTATTTGAAAAAAATTAAATTAAAATCTTTAGCTCAACAAATAAGCTTCAAGATTTATGCCATTTAGGTTATACAACGTTAATAATGTAGAAGTGGTATGTCACCAATTGAATAAATGACGAAAACCACTATTTAATTGTTTACTGAGCTTTGGTATAAGATATTTCTAATTTCAACCTTTTGTCATAATCAGGATCAGCAGCATCTATATTACCACCAAACAAAATAGTTCCCAATGGAGTCATCGTTGACGTTATAGGCAATTCTTCTTCACCACCTATAGCTTCTGTATCCGAAACTTTTGCATCGGCAATATTCCAATTTTGAATATTTGTTGATAGTGTTAAACCCAAAGTTGCATTTGTAGAATCTCTTACAATCATATTATTTATATGATCCGTTATTTTAACCGAGTACTTAACCCCTTTATCATTTGATTCTTGAATAATACCATCATAATTTGGATAAAACCCAAACAGATCAGGAACACCTGTTTGCTGTGACGCTGGGTCAGTGCTAATATCTATTAATGCAATTTTATTTTCAGTATTGTATAAATATAGTCTTGGTGGCTCTAAAGTACTTCCTACAGCATCCAATTGATTTCTATCAATATAAAATACCAAATTAGCTTCGTTGATTACCCAATTTTCATTTTTAATTTGCTCCAAAATATCTTCGCCTCCGTTTTCTTCAAAAAGATTAATTTCAGCATAAGTTCCAGGACCTCCCTTTAAATATATTCTTGATGAATTTTCACCATTATCCAAAACCTCTAAGATCTGAGGACCATAGTTCTCTGTTATTATAGTATTAACGGCATTACCAGAAATAACTCCCGTAGTACTTCTTGTTAAAAGAGAAAACACAAAATCTTTTTCTACGATATTATTTGGATTATCGTCAGTAAGATCATCCGTAGTACCATTTGTATCATAATCAGTATACTCATAGGTCATCGTAATATTAGCAGCACTTAAATCTAATAATAAAAAAACTTCACTACCATCCTCATCTTCTATAGAAAAATGAAGACCTCTAATAAATTCAGTAAAATTGGCTTGACTAATCAATTCAGAACTTCCTTCCTTGTCCAAAATATTAGTCTGAAAAAACTCATTATCTAGTTTAACTCTAATACCTGGCTGCAGTTTTGTAAACGTTTGAGATTCATCTACATCTTCAGTAGAATCGTCATCTTCATTCTGAATTAATATTTCTTCATCAATAATTTCAACTACACCTTGAAACAAAGGATCCCCCTCGACGAAATCAGGTGTAAAAACCTCACTAGAATAATACTGTTGTGCTTCTTGAAAACTGGTATCCGGATCAAGATCTCTTAAGTAAAATGTTGAACGCTCTACCTTTAAATTAAAGGAAGGTAATGGAGTTTTAGCTACATCATCATAATTTATACCATTGATGTATATACTATCTAATTCTACTTTTTCGGCAAAATTATCAGAAAAAATGGTTGAACCATCAACATCATTAATACCATCACGATCCTCATCAACACTAGAACCATCCAAAGGATCGGTATTAGATGACGTCTCTATAATATTGGAAACACCATCACCATCATTATCATTACTACTGTCGTCTGGGTCAAGATCAAATTCATCAACCACACCGTCACCATCACTATCTAAAGATCCACTACTCGTCAAATAGGGAATATATAAATACACTTCTTTTACCGTTTCGTTTTCTTGAATAGTGGTAATAGACTCATCGGCAGTACCCTCAAGATTTTCTTTTGCTTGAGAAAAACTACCAAAAGATGGGTTAGCCGTACTTAAATAGACTTGTGAAGTTACAGAAGCCTCTGTTTTACCATAAACAGGGTCATTATATGTACCTATTTGATAAATATCAAGTTTATTGGTCTGAACCGCCTCAATGTTCTTGTTAAATGCAAAAACATCATATACTTCCGTACCGGTGGTAAAAGGCTCGTTACCAACAACACCAGAACCTACAGTTGTTAAATCTTGCTCGCAAGAAACCAAAAAAACCAATATCAAAAACAACCCTAAAAAATTAGGGACAGCGGACTTAGCAATAAAATTCATTCAGATTATTTTAAAACTTCGGTGTTATAAAAATTAGCATACGCCTCTTCAAACTCTTGAACAGGTACATATGGCAACACTGGTTTTTCTTGGCTAGAAATATGGTTTTCTAATTCTTCTGGTATTTCTTCCGAGGCTAAAATAACAGCATCAGAATAATCAACAGCCACCTTTAACAAATTATTATAGGTAGGCTCACCTAAAGATGCAATTTCTTCTTCTGGAATACCATCAAAAGAAATTCTCTTGATCATATCCTTATCCAAAGAACCTTCAAAAGTTTTACCATAAACAGATAACACTATTTTGCTGTCAGCAAATAAGGGCTCATCAGCATAGTACTTCTTTAAATACAATGGCAATAAACTTGCCATCCATCCATGAACATGAATAATATCTGGTGACCAATTTAATTTTTTAACCGTCTCCATAACTCCCTTTGCAAAAAATATTGCACGTTGGTCGTTATCTGGAAAAAGGTTTCCTTGTTTATCAGTAAAGGTAGCCTTACGCTTAAAGTATTCTTCGTTATCGATAAAGTAAACTTGAATTCTCTCTTTTGGAATTGACGCGACTTTAATGATCAGTGGCATATCCATATCATTAATGACCAAGTTCATACCTGATAGTCTAATTACTTCGTGTAATTGATGCCTTCTCTCATTAATGTTCCCGTATCTAGGCATGAAAATCCTGATCTGACCACCATTGCTGTTGACCATTCTAGGTGCTTCATAAGACATTAGGGAAACTTCGTTTTCGGGTAAGTAAGGAACTAATTCAGAAGATACAAATAATATCTTTTTACCATTCATAAAGGTTATATTTTATTTTTCACTGGAACGCAACTGCAAAATTACAAAAAATATAGAGATTAGCAGTAATTATAGTAAGTTTGCTCGCTAATGAACTTTTCAATGCCGGTAATAAAGACCAAAACCAAGCTCAAAGAAGAACTTAATAAGTTAAGTAACAAATTAGACTTAGGTCTTGTACCCACTATGGGCGCACTTCACAAAGGGCACGCATCGCTTATTAAAAAAGCGGTTGAGCAAAATAAGAATGTTGTGGTAAGTATTTTTGTCAACCCAACACAATTCAATAACAAGGAAGATTTAGACAAATACCCAAAAACGATAGATGCCGACATACAATTGATTTCTGCGATTTCAGATAATATTATCATATTCACTCCGGAAGTCTCTGAGATATATCCAGATATTATTGTTCCAAAAATTTATGATTTTGAAGGATTGGACAAAGTTATGGAAGGCGAATTCAGGGATGACCATTTTAACGGTGTTGGTACTATTGTTGAAGAATTGTTAAATGTGGTACAACCTTCAAAAGCTTATTTTGGAGAAAAAGATTTTCAACAATTACGCATTATTCAAAAACTTACCGAAATACAGCATATACCCGTAGAAATAATAGGTTGCGAAATTGTTAGGGAAGACCATGGTTTGGCAATGAGCTCCAGAAACGAAAGGTTAAGTAAAAACATACGACAAAAAGCAGCATTTATTTACGAAACACTAAAGACTGCCAAAAATAAATTTGGCACGGAAAATGCATTAAATGTTAAAGATTGGGTGATTAATCAATTTGAAAACAACCATGATTTTCAATTAGAATATTTTGACATTACCGATGTTGAAACATTGACCCCAATGAAGAATAAAATAAACAATGTAAAATACAGGGCGTTTATTGCCGTTTATGTGGAAGACGTAAGACTAATAGATAATATAGCCCTTAATTAAAATAAGATATGCAAATAGAAGTAGTTAAATCAAAAATACACCGTGTAAAAGTTACTGGTGCCGATCTAAATTATGTTGGCAGCATTACTATCGATGAAGATTTAATGGATGCCGCAAATTTTATTCGTGGCGAAAAAGTTCAGATTGTCAACAACAATAATGGAGAAAGATTAGAAACCTATATCATTCCCGGTCCAAGAAAAAGCGGAGAGATTACCTTAAATGGTGCAGCGGCCAGAAAGGTAGCGGTAGGTGATATTTTAATTTTAATTTCTTATACTTGGATGGATATTGAAGATGCAAAGAAATTTAACCCTTCATTGGTTTTCCCAAATGAAGCTAACAACCTTTTAACCTAAAGTTGACTAATTCGCTAAAAAAAAATCTTAAGATCATACTCCCAATTGCATTGGGAGTTTTTTTAGTTTGGTACTCTTACAATTCAACTACACCAGAAAATAGAAAACAAATAATTTTCTACATAAAAGAAGCAAATCCACTTTATGTTTCCCTTTCTATTTTACTAGGTATTTTAGGGCATATTTCTAGAGCGGTTAGATGGAATTACCTTCTTGAACCCCTAGGTTACAAGCCAAAAATCGTCAATAACATTCTTATCATCCTAACATCTTATTTTGCCAATTTAGGTATTCCAAGAACAGGTGAAATATTAAGGGCCACAGCACTGACTACTTATGAAAATGTACCTTTTGAAAAAGGTTTTGGCACCATTGTAACAGAAAGGGTTATTGATGTAATTATGCTTCTTCTAGTAGTAACCATTGCATTTTTACTACAAACAGATGTAATTATGGGCATTCTCCAGGAACGTGGTTTCAATGCAACCGGACTCATATTTCTTGGATTGGGTGGAGTAGCTTTATTCTTTGTTTTTATTTTTATCATAAAAAAATCTAAGAATGCATTTGCCCTAAAAATTAAAACATTTATAAAAGGACTTCTTGACGGAGTGTTCAGTATTTTTAAAATGAAAAATAAATGGCTGTTTATTTTTCATACTTTCTTTATCTGGGGATGCTATATCGGCATGCTATGGATTATAAAATTTACGGTTCCAGAAACCATATCACTTACGCTTAGCCAACTCTTGGTAGCCTTTGTGGCTGGGGCTTTCGCCATGGCAACCACCAACGGCGGCATAGGTCTTTACCCTATTGCAGTGAGTGGCGCTCTTGCCATCTTTGGAATAAGTGCAGTATCTGGGGATGCCTTTGGTTGGATTATATGGATAGCCCAGACGCTAATGATAGTTGTTTTTGGTGCAATATCTTTTCTTTTATTACCGTTATTGAACCGTAGTAAATAGTTACTTTCAACTTATAATTATTTTTTATGCGCTATGTATCTTTAGTATTCGCACTTTTATTTGGGATAACTTCCTATTCTCAAGTGACTCAAGAAATCTTCGAATCTTTTAAACTTCAAGAACGAAGAGATGTAAACTACTACTTTCCAGAAAACATGGATGAAACCAAAAAGTACCCTTTGATCATTGTACTTGACGGTGATTATCTTTTTGAACAAGTAGTGGCAAATTCAAAATTCTACAGTCGTTTTCATGGAATGCCACAAAGTATAGTTGTAGGTATCAACCAAAGTGAAAATGATCTTAGATATGAAGATTGTGCATTTGACCCAGATAGCGGACTCCCTTCTGAAAAAGGTAAAAGCTTTTATGAGTTTATTGGCATGGAACTTATTCCCTATCTAGATCTTAACTATAGTACTGCGCCATTTAAAATGATCGTTGGATATGATATTACCGCTAGTTTCATGAATTATTGGTTGTTTAAGGATAATTCTATATTTGATGGTTATGTAAGTATCTCACCTACTCTTGCTCCAGAGATGGAAAGTAGAGTACCTATGAGATTAGGTATCATTGAAGACCAAATTTTCTACCAACTTATTGTTGAAGGCGAAGCTAGTAATGACAAGCAACGGATTCTAATAATGGACAAAGAACTTAAAGCCATTAAAAAAGAATCTTTACATTATTTCTTTGATGAATATTCTAATGCAGATCATATTTCTGTTGCTACCTATGGCATTGGAAAAGCGTTTGATAATATTTTTGGAATGTTCAAACCTATTAGCCCAAAGGAATACAAAACTCAAATACTAACTAGTGAAGAGCCGGTCTATGACTATTTAGAAAATAAATACCAAGGTATTGTAGACATGTTCGGTTTTAGCAAGCCTGTTGAATTAAACGACATTATGGCAATATATGCGGCATCTAGAAAGAAAGAAGATTTTGAGTCGTTAAAGCCTTTATCTGACTTGTGTAAAAAAGAATACCCACAAACTATGTTAGGTTTTTATTTTGAAGCTGAGTATTACGAACAACTTGGTGAACCTAAAAAAGCATTAAGAACATTTGAAAAGTCATTTCAAATGGAAGAAATAGATTTTTTAACTAAAGAAATGGCCCTTGAAAAAATGGATGCACTGAAAGCCGATTTCGGTTTTTAAAGATTATAATATTAAATAAACGGCTAGTCCCAAATTAGCCTAACCTACTTAATTATGATTAAAATTGACGCAATGTACTTCGTATTCTCCGGAGTGCTCTTTACTTACTTTGGACTCAAAGGAGAGTTCATTTTAGCCTATAACGGTATTGCCCTATTTATGGCGTGGGCATCATTTTTCCTCGCCTTTAGTGCTTTTAAAAAAGAGAAGTCCGGTGAAAATTAAACCATATTTTCATTCTTAAACTCTATCATTTCAAACTTCTTGCTACCTTTAGCTTTTTCGATAAAAGCTAAAGATGGCCAAAACTAAAACTGCATTTTTTTGTCAAAATTGTGGTACTCAATATGCCAAATGGGTAGGACAATGCTCTGCCTGTAAACAATGGAACACCGTTGTTGAAGAGGTGGTACAAAAAGAAGAGAAGACTAGTTGGAAAACCCCTACCCAAACAACTAAAAGAGTTTCTAAACCTCTTTTGGTGAATGAAATCAGTATTGAGAAAGAAGTTCGCCTAAATACTTTTGACCT